>Ga0183098_10096_pt1 | contig 323582 bp, 310 predicted proteins | sample BioMet9_FD_128884 | JGI IMG/M metagenome (GOLD analysis project Ga0183098, IMG submission 128884) | Microbial communities from bioreactor (seeded with sewage sludge) at Lawrence Berkeley National Lab, California, USA - Biofuel... | ecosystem: Engineered > Bioreactor > Anaerobic > Unclassified ...
CGATGTCGGCTCATCACATCCTGGGGCTGAAGTCGGTCCCAAGGGTTGGGCTGTTCGCCCATTAAAGTGGTACGTGAGCTGGGTTCAGAACGTCGTGAGACAGTTCGGTCCCTATCCATCGCGGGCGCAAGAGATTTGAAGGGGGCTGCTCCTAGTACGAGAGGACCGGAGTGGACGAACCGCTGGTGTACCAATTATCCCGCCAGGGGTACAGTTGGGTAGCTACGTTCGGAAAGGATAAACGCTGAAAGCATCTAAGCGTGAAACCAGCCTTAAGATGAGATCTCTCACAGAGTAATCTGGTAAGACACCTTAAAGAAGATGAGGTTGATAGGCCGGGTGTGTAATTGCAGTAATGCATTTAGCTGACCGGTACTAATATGTCGAGGGCTTGACTTAAAGAGCGCAAGCTCAAACTAAATCGTTTGTTTTCTCTTCTGTGAAGTTTTGAGGGTTTCGGCCTTCAACTAAATAAGATCCGGTGGCGATAGCTGGGGGGATCCACCTGTTCCCATCCCGAACACAGTAGTTAAGCCCCTAAACGTCGAAAGTACTTGGCTGGAAGCGGCCTGGGAGGATAGAAAGTTGCCGGTTAAAAAGAAACCATACCATTCGGTATGGTTTCTTTTTTATTTGAGAACCTTCTATCCGAACAAGGCCTTGGCCTGGGACGCATGAGCCAACTAGCAGTTTACTGTGTGTGGCGCAGCGGTTCGAGCGTAGTGAGAACGTCCTTGACGTTGTTGCCGGCTTGAGTATAATAGGCTTGCCAACATACCATTCGGTATGGTTTCTTTTTTATTTGAGAACCTTCTATCCGAACAAGGCCTTGGCCTGGGACGCATGAACCGCCTAGCCCTTCAGGGCGTGCGGCGCAGCGGTTCGAGCGCAGTGAGAACTCCCTTGGCGTTATTGCCGCTTTGAGTATAATAGGCTTACCACCATACCATTAGGTATGGTTTATTTGTTTTATATTGAGAGCCTTCTATCCGAACAGGCCTCCACTTGAATGGTGAGCAGTTTTGCTGTGACGGGACTCATATACATCAGCGTTCGGCCGAATTTACTGCGGCCGCTTAACGCGTGTGGAATGGTCCAGAGGAACAACTAACTGCTCACCAAATAAAAGCATATAGTACGAACTAAAACTTGTATGTTTACCATTCATGTTGTTGCCGGTTGTGCTAATTACTCTAAAGTTGCATTCGGTATGGTGTTTTTGTTTTATATTGATAAATTTCTATCCGAACACGGCTTCAATTTTCTTTCTTTTCTAAACAAATTTTCTTTTTATACAAAATTCGGGTATAATGGATGTAATCTTGTTTTAATGATGAATGATAATTAGGAGGACTTTATAAATGAAAATGGAATTTTCCAAAATGCATGGCTGCGGTAATGACTATGTCTATGTTAACTGCATGGAAAGTGAATTGCCAAATCCTAATGCTATTTCTGAATATGTAAGTCATAGACGCTTTGGTATTGGCTCAGATGGGTTGATCTGCATTATGCCTTCTCAGGTTGCGGATTTCAGAATGCGCATGTTTAATGCCGATGCTTCTGAAGGCAAGATGTGTGGTAATGGTACACGCTGCGTTGCTAAATACGTTTATGACAATGGTTTGACGGATAAAACTACAATTACGCTGGAAACCCTTGGTGGTATTAAGACTATTGATATGACAGTTGTTGATGGCAAAGTTACCGAAGCAGTTGTCGATATGGGTGAACCTATCTTCAGAACCAAAGAAATACCGATGATCAGCGACCATTACGTCTTTATGGACCAAGGTCTCGTTATCGACGATGATACAGTTTACAATGGCACAGCGGTTTCTATGGGTAATCCTCATTTCGTTATTTTTGTTGATGACGTTGACGCTGTGAAACTGGAAGAAATCGGTCCTCGCATCGAAAATCACCCTCTATTTCCGGAACGTACAAATGTTGAATTCGTACAGGTTATTGACGATAATACTGTCAAATTCCGTGTATGGGAACGCGGCAGCGGCGAAACATGGGCTTGTGGCACAGGTGCCTGCGCTGTAACTGTCACTTGCATTTTCCTTAGCAAAGCTGGCAAAAAGGATCAGGAACTGAATGTACTCGTCAAAGGCGGCAAATTAAAGGTAACTTATCGTTCTGATAACCACGTCTTTTTGAAGGGGCCGGCAACGCACGTTTTTGACGGTGTAATTGAGATACCTGAAGAAATTTTGAACAAATAAGCATTTTACTTTTTTGTGTTGATTTTATTAAATGCTCGTACAGAAAAAGAGATTATATGTTAAAATATCAGCACAAAGAATTTAGCTTAAATTTTATTTATATATTTTACTTTGGAGGGAATTTACGACATGGCAGTAATGAATGAAAACTATTGTAATTTGAAAGAAAGCTATCTGTTCTCACAGATTGCGGCAAAAGTAACTTCTTTTGTGGCAAATAACCCAGACAAAAAGGTAATTCGCATGGGTATTGGCGATGTAACGTTGCCTTTAGCTCCAGCAGTTGTTGACGCTATGAAAAAAGCAGTTGAAGAAATGGGCGTCAAGGAGACTTTCCGTGGTTATGGTCCTGAGCAAGGTTACGATTTTCTGCACGAAGCTTTAGTTGGTTATTATAAGAAACAAGGTGTAGAGCTGGCTACTGATGAAATTTTTGTCAGCGATGGTGCTAAAAGTGACTGTGGCAATATCACCGATATTTTTAATAATGCCAATACTATTCTGGTGCCGGATCCGGTCTACCCTGTATATGTTGATACTAATATCATGTGCGGACGTAATATCGTCTATATCAATGGCACACCGGAAAATAACTTCCTGCCGATGCCTGATGACAACATTAAAGCTGACGTTGTTTATCTTTGCTCACCTAATAATCCAACCGGTGCTGCTTACACTAAAGAACAATTAGAGGCTTGGGTTGCTTATGCACTGAAAAATGATGCAGTAATTCTTTATGATGCTGCTTATGAATCTTTTGTTACCGATCCTGCGATTCCTCGCAGTATTTATGTTGTTGAAGGTGCTAAGGAATGCGCAATTGAACTTTGCTCACTTTCCAAAACTGCAGGCTTTACCGGTACACGTTGTGGCTACACTGTCATTCCGCAGGCTTTGAAGAGAAAAGCTGGTAATGGGCAGGAAATGTCTGTAAATAAAATGTGGCTGCGCCGTCAGACCACCAAATTTAATGGCGTTCCTTATATTATTCAGCGTGGTGCAGAAGCTGTTTTTAGCGAACAAGGACAGAAAGAATGCCAGGAGATGCTGGAATTCTATCGCGAAAATGCTAAAATCATGATGAATACATTAACTAAAAAAGGTATTAAATTCTATGGCGGCGTGCATTCTCCGTATATCTGGCTGCAATGCCCTAATGGCATGGGCTCATGGGAATTTTTCGACTATCTGTTAGAGAAACTGGCTATAGTTGGCACACCAGGCGCAGGCTTTGGCAAAATGGGTGAGGGCTACCTGAGACTTACTGCTTTCGGCAGCCGTGAAGGCACAATCGAAGCAATGGAACGCATTGAGAAAAACCTATAATTACAAAATAAAAAACCGCTTCTTATGAAGCGGTTTTTTTGCGCCTGAAATATTTTTAGCCGAAAAGGAAGGTCTTAGCAACAAAAATTGCGATTAACAATATTTCCATGACAACGACAGGACGCAAAGTTTTAAAGAAATCAGCCTTGAAATAGTCTAGCGTAACCGTGAGACAGACATGGGTCGGCGTTATCATTTGTCCTGCGATACCGAAGACCATCGCAACACCTATCAGACTAAGATCACCAGGTGCTACGGCAGCGACTACCGGAAGCACTATAGCTGCATGGCCTTGTGAAAGACCCGTCAGAATACCGATTACCAGTGAAACACAGGCAATCACTGCAGGAACAGGGAGTGTCGAGGCTTGAAACGCGGTAACGACAGCATCGAGAGTACCGGTGACAGTCAATAACTGAATAAAGTAAAGGATACAGAGTATATTCAAAATCATCTTCTTATCAAGGGCACCAAGAAAGACATTTTTAACGTTGACAACACGATAAGTACTGCGCAGTAAGAAAATCATACCGATGGCGACAATACCCATGGAGGAAGCAGCGCCGTAATCAAAGGCAACTACAAGAATAAAGTTGACGATGACAGGGGCCAGGGAAAGCGCAACATCCCCAATGTTTTTTCTGATTTCTTCAGGAGATGTATCCACATCGTTATGTTTCCCAATTTTTAATGTCTGCAGGCAGAATAACCAACCAATTGCCAACGAAATGAGACTAAGCCAGCCGATATGCATTATATAAGAACTGATTGGTATCATTGCGATGCTGCAAGCCACGATCATGCCTGGATTAATTGGATTAGCATATTCAAAGATATGGCGGAACCAGAAGTTGATGGTGGCTTTTTCCTCGACAGTAACATCTGAGCCCTTGCTGGCAATTTCAACTATTGGTGCCGAAAAGCGGGCGCCACCAAGCGATGGTAAAAGACCGAGAAAAGCCGGCATAATCGCTAAGGTTATTTTTTTGCTGGAAAAAAGACGTTGCAGAGCGGCAATCATACCATCAAGCGTACCGCTTGTCCGCAACTCTATTTCCAGACACATTACGAAATAAAGAGCAAGAAGAAGATCATAGGTACGTCCTTTGGTGGCAGTTTGCCAGGCAGCCGTCCAGAAATTACTTAAGTCGTGCGTCTGCAAAAGCCAGATAAAAACTCCTCCGGCAAGGATGGCAGGACCGATAGGGTAACGGCGTCTTAACATTACTATGATGACTGCCATCGCTAGTAGCAAGGTTACAAAAATGTTCACATAATCAGTCCTTCTAAATAAGATATTTACAATTATATACGATTATGGCAAAAAAACCAAAAAAAGAGCAGAATTTATTTCTCGGGACAAATCATAGATAAGAAAAGGTTAGATGAAAATACTGCTGTCTTAGCAGGATTTTTGTATTTAAAAGTAGAAATTAATACGACAGTCTGTCACAAAAATCGGGAGTTGCATAAGGAGATTTGCTTAATGTTGAATAAGAATGCGTTTAAAGCCTATGATATCAGGGGTATAGTACCCTCTGAAGTTAACGAAGAGATGGCCTATCTTGTCGGCAGAATTTTTGCTGTCATGTATGGAGCAAAGGAAGTCGTCGTTGGGCGCGATATAAGGACTACAGGCGAAAGCATTACAGAAGCGTTGTCAGAAGGTTTGTGTCACGGCGGGGCCAATGTAATTGATATTGGTCAGTGTGGCACCGAGATGGTTTATTTTGCCACAGCTAATTTGAAGGCGGACGGCGGCATCATGGTTACAGCCAGCCATAATCCCGCTGATTATAATGGCATGAAGCTGGTGCGCAGAGGAGCGCGGCCTGTTTCCTCAGAAACCGGCTTGATGGATATAGCGGACATGGTTGTTAAGTCTGACCTGCCACGCGGTATCTATCTGGATAAACAGGCTGGAACCATTCGTAAAGTTGATATCATGCCGGCTTATATTGAACATTTGCTGAGCTATATCAAACTAGATGCCTTAAAACCGATGCAGATTGTAGCTAACCCAGGTAATGGCGGTGCAGATATTGCCCTCGCGCATCTGGAGAAACATCTGCCTTTCGATTTTGTAAAAATTAACGCAACACCTGACGGAACTTTCCCTAATGGCGTGCCAAATCCGTTGCTCGTTAAAAACAGGGAAGCTACCGCCAAGGCTGTAAGAGAAAACAAGGCTGGCCTTGGTATCGCCTGGGACGGAGATTTCGATCGCTGCTTCTTGTTTGATGAAAAGGCAAACTTTATTGAAGGCTATTATATTGTGGGTCTTTTGGCAGAAATTTTCTTAAAAAAATATCCCGGTGAAAAAATCATGTATGATCCCCGTCTGACCTGGAATACCCTGGAGATTGTAGAGCGCTTGGGCGGAGAAGCAATAAGATGCCGCAGCGGACACGCCTTTATGAAGGAATGCATGCGTGCCAATGGCATTATCTATGGTGGTGAAATGTCTGCCCATCATTACTTCCGTGATTTTTCCTATTGCGATAGCGGCATGATACCTTGGCTATTGGTTGCCGAACATTTATGCCTAACCGGCAGAACTTTGTCTTCCTTGGTGGAAGAACGGATGGAAATGTTCCCGTGCAGCGGAGAGATCAATCGTAAGGTTGAAGACTCTGCAGCCGTGTTGGCAAAAGTTGAAAGTAAATATGCTGCAAGCGGTAAAGCCGACCATCTGGATGGTTTGACCGTTGATTATGAAAAGTGGCGTTTCAATGTTCGTATCTCCAATACGGAACCTGTAGTGCGCCTGAATGTCGAAACTCGCGCTGATAAGAAACTTTTAGCAGAAAAAACGCAGGAATTATTGGAAATTATTGGCGGCGAAGAAGCCTGAGGAGGCATAAATAATGAATGTATTAGTAACAGGTGGAGCCGGCTACATTGGTTCTCACGTAGTTGAAGAATTAAAAAATAGCGGGTTTGTACCTATTGTTTACGATAATTTTTCTACCGGGCATGCGGATGCTGTACCGGAAGATGTACTGCTGATTAATGGTGATATCCATGATCTCGATTTTCTTGAACATATCATGGGGGAATATGAGATTGATGCAGTCATGCATTTTGCTGCCAGCAGTCTTGTTGGAGAATCCATGGAAAATCCTGGCCGTTATTATTATAATAATGTGGCCGGTACTCTCAGCCTTCTTGATGCAATGCGCAAAGCAGGCGTTGACACCATTGTATTTTCTTCCACGGCGGCTGTTTACGGCGAACCTGAGAAATGGCCGATTGAGGAAGAATTCACAGTGTGTCCGACTAATGTTTACGGCAGGACTAAGCTGATGATTGAGACAATGCTGGCTGATTACGATATGGCGTACGATTTGCGCTATGTTGCACTCAGGTATTTCAATGCGGCCGGTGCTTCTGCATCTGGTAAAATAGGTGAAGATCACCGCCCGGAGACACATTTGATCCCGATAGTTTTAAAGACCGCTTTGAAAATCAGAAACAGCGTGTCTATTTTTGGCACAGACTATCAGACTCCTGATGGTACCTGTGTGCGTGATTATATTCATGTTGCCGACCTTGCTGTAGCGCATGTTTTGGCCCTCAAGCATCTTCTTGACGGCGGCTCGAGCAAGGTATACAATCTTGGCTCCGAAAAAGGTTTCAGTGTCAGAGAAATCATTGAAACAGCCAAAAAGGTTACCAATGTTGATTTTGCTGTGTCGGAAGAAAATAGAAGACCGGGTGATCCGGCTGTCCTGATTGCTTCCTCAAAGAAAATTGCAGAAGAACTTGGCTGGAAGCCGACGCACAGTGCAATTGAGGAAGTTATTGCCTCGGCATGGAAGTGGCACAAAGAACATCCGCAGGGTTATGAAGAGTAGTAAAGCAAATGGCGGGCTGCCCGGAAAGGCGGAAACCTTTTCAGGCAGCCTTCATATATGTTTGTTAGTGAATTTAAGGTAAAGAAAATAAGGGATTGATTTTAGATGCAATTAGTAGTTGAAAATGTAGCAAAAAGTTTTGGCATTCATGAAATTTTTAAAGATGTCAGTTTTATGCTGGACCGGGGCGAAAAGGTCGGTCTGGTCGGCGTTAACGGCGGCGGTAAAACCACGCTGCTCAGGTGTTTGTTGGCACCGGAGACGGTAGACAGTGGGTTTATTAAGTTTGAACCAGGCCTCAGGATCGGTTATGTCGAACAAGGCTTTCAAGGTATCGGCGCAGGTACTCTCTGGCAATTTTTGGTAAACGCTGGCAAGGATATCCTCGAATTACGCCAAAAAATGGCAGAATTGGAAAAGCAAGTCACTTCCGCAAAGGGCACTGAGCTTGATTCCTTGCTGGCTGACTATGCAAGAGTATCGAACATCTATGAACATGCTGACGGGTATAATTATGAGAACAGAATCAAGATAGTTCTGCATGGTTTGGGCTTCCCGGAAAATGAATGGGACAAACCGGCTGAGAACTTTTCAGGCGGCCAGAAAACCAGGATTTTATTGGCAGCGGCTCTCGTCAAAGGACCGGATCTGCTGATTCTGGACGAACCGACCAATCATCTTGATATCAGAATGACAGAATGGCTGGAAGGTTATTTGCGCGATTTTAAAGGCGGCGTTTTGATTGTCAGCCATGACCGGTTTTTCCTTAATAATGTTGTTGGCAGAGTTTTAGAAATGGCAGGCGGCCGCTTGCAGAATTTTAAAGGCAATTATGACCAGTATCTGGCACAAAAGGAAATTCAAATGGCAACCCTGGAGGCTGCGTATGAGGCCCAGCAGGAATACATTGAGCGAACTGAAGCCTATATACGCCGTTTCAAAGCCGGCATCAAAAGCAAGATGGCGCGTGGGCGACAATCACAACTAAACAGGCTGGAACGGATTGAAGGCCCTGAACGTATTGAAGAATTCGAATTAAGATTGCCGCCTGCACCGGAATCTGCGGAAAGAGTTTTGGTTTTGGAAGAGCTGTCTGTAGGGTATGGAGAAAATGTTTTGCTAAAAGGTATTGATCTTGTTCTGCGCAAAGGTGAAAAGACTGCATTACTTGGACCTAACGGTGCCGGTAAAACAACGATGCTTAAAACTATCCTGGGAGAATTATCGCCGCTCGCGGGCAAAGCTAAAATTGGTAATCGGGTACAGATTGGTTATTTTTCCCAAAGCTATGAACGGCTTGATCCCAACCAGACGCTGCTGGATAATTTTTTAACCGAATACGGCTATACAACTGAACATACCCGTTCACTGCTCGGTGGCATGCTGCTTCATGGTGATGATGTTTTTAAAGAAATCGGCACACTGTCCGGCGGACAGAAGGCACGTTTAGTTTTATTGAAGCTGGTGCTCGACGGCGCCAACCTTTTAATCCTTGATGAACCGACGAATCATCTGGATATTGCGGCCAGGGAAGCCGTGGAAGCAGCTCTGGAAGCTTTTGACGGCACGGTACTGGTCGTCAGCCATGACCGCTATTTTATTAATGAAGTTGCCAGCCGTATCTGGGAAATAGATAATCAGCAGGTTAATGATTATAAGGGAAACTATTCTTTTTATGTTGAAGAAAAAGCGAAGCGGGCTGCTTTAACTGTTGCTGCGGAAACCGAATCCAAAAGCGAAAATAAAGTTGTTGAAATAGCAAGCAAACCAGTGAAAACCAAACCAGAGGAAAAGCAGCGCAGATACAGCGAGCAAGAACTGGAAAAATTGTTAGCGAAAGTAGAACTCAATATCCGCGAGCAGGAAGCAATGCTTAAAGTACTGGAGAAGCAGCTTGCTGAACCTGCTAATCACGAAGATTTGGAAAATAGCGCCAGACTTGCCGGGGAATATGAAAAGATGAAGAAGGAAATAGATAACCTTATGCTGAAATGGGAAGAGCTGATGGCGGCAGGCGAGGAGTAAAACATTACAATTCAATTGCAATATTGCATATATATATGCAATATTGCTAATAATTAACCTTTGTATACAATATACTTGTTGCAAAAAGGTGGCGCCTAAGAACCGAATAATGTTAAAATACTTTGTGCTATAGTTCGTATTTTATATAAGGGAGGTTTTATTTATGATGTTAGCGCTTGGGTGTCTGATAATCATTATTGCCATTTATTTGATGCTGAAACGCTATGATTCAAGGCTTGTTCTGATCGGAGCAGGTATTTTGATGGCGGCACTGGCAGGTAAGCCGATGGCGGCGCTTGACGCCTTTGCCAAGGAAATGGTTTCTGCCGGCTTAATTACTTCTGTTTGTTCTGTAATGGGTTTTGCACTGGTTATGAAATACACTACCTGCGATAAACATTTGATTTGTCTTTTAGCAGGTATCTTGAAAAAGGCGAGACCATTGTTGATTCCGGGAACAACGTTAATTACTTTTATCATTAACATCGCTTTACCGAGTGCAGCTGGCTGTTCTGCTGCTGTAGGTGCAATTTTCATCCCAATCCTGATGTCTTCTGGCATTCATCCTGCTATGGCTGCTGCAGCCGTAAAATCCGGAACTTTCGGCAGTATGCTGAGCCCTGGTTTAATGCACAATGGTGTTATTGCTAAATTGGCCAATGTCCAGATTGTAGATGTCATTCAAAACCATATGGTTGCTGATATAGTTGCTGTTATTGTAACCGCTACCAGCGTAACGGTTTTAGCTTATATTTTGAAAGAGAACGAAGGCCATGAGTCTGACAGCAATATCACAATTGAAGAGGGCTTCAAGAGCAACCCTCTTTATGCTTTGATGCCTATTCTGCCGGTTATTATTCTTGTACTGGGCGCTACCGGCAAAGTGCCGGCCTTAAAAATGGATGTTCCTCATGCTATGGTTATAGGAGCAATCATTGCCCTTTTAGTAACTAGATGCAATCCTACTGAACTTACCAAATCATTCTTTAATGGTATGGGTAATGGATACGGCGAAATTATTGGTATTATTATATCTGTTGGTGTTTTTGTCAGCGGCATGAAGGCTATGGGCCTTGTAGCTGCTTTCCTGAAAGCCATGGTCAGCTCGGAAGGCGTTATTAAGATTGCGGCGGCTTTCGGCCCGTTCCTTCTTGGTATGATCAGCGGCAGCGGTGATGCTGCAACAGTTGCTTTCAACGAATCAATAACTCCGCACGCAGCACAATTTGGCATCAGCATTGTTGACATGGGCTCCATTGCTGCTCTCGGCGGCACTCTTGGCCGGACGATGTCCCCTATAGCTGGTGCAACTATTATCTGTGCCGGTATAGCAGGCTGTAACCCGATTGAAGTTGCGAAACGTAATGCTTTAGGTGTTACCATTGCTTTGATCGCTGGTATGATGATTCTTCTGTAAACTTATTGTTCGGAAATAGATGTTTTTTGAGCCTGTCGCTTTTATGCGGCAGGCTTTTTTTATTTCTGGTCGAATAAATTATAATGTATCTTTTTTGGAGGTTTTATGCTGATAGAAAATTTTTTACAGGAACTTCAGAAATATAATGCGCCTTTGGTGTTCAATCCTTGGGCTGATTATGATGACCAACACGATATAAGTCCTTTGGCTCCTGTAATCCGTGCCGCTAATTTAAAAAGGTATCTGGAGTTAAGACGTACTGCCCGCTACCTTTTTATTGCGGAAGGCCTGGGTTATCAGGGCGGACACTTTTCCGGTATTGCGATGACATCAGAACGCATCCTGCTGGGTAAGCATGCTTCAGTAAATCCGCAGTGTGTGCTTGGCGACTGGCAATACCGGCGTACCAGCAATCCACATAGTATTTATCTGAATAAAAAACAACAGGACGAAGGTTTTAACGAGCCAACCGCCACCGTAATGTGGAATACATTGTCGAGGCATAATCTTTCAACCATGGAAGTAATTTTGTGGAATATCTTTCCGTTTCATCCTTATAAGATGGCTGGGCTTCTGACCAACAGGACTCCCGGCAAGGAGGAGCTGGATACAGGCATCCTTTATGCCAAAATGCTGCTCGAATTGATTCCGGGCATGAAAATTATTGCAATAGGACAGAAAGCAGCAAATACTTTAAAAGCTTACGGTGTCGACTGTGCCGCTGTACCGCATCCGTCAATGGGGGGCGCCAATCGTTTTAAAGAAGCCGTTGCCAGATTATTTGCAGAGTCCTGACGGGAGATAAAATGATGACAGAAAAAGTTATGGCAATGAGTCAAGAAGAAGTACTCAATATTGCACTGACAGCAGGAAAGATACTTTTAACCAGCGGGGCGGAAACTTATCGGGTAGAGGATACCATCATTCGTCTCTGCGCTTGGCGCAAGATGGATTATGTGAAAGTCTTTGTTACCCCGACGGTCATAATTATTGGGGACGAAAAGGCACATGGCTTTACTTGTATGACACGTGTGACCGCACGTACCACCAATCTCAGCCTGATCAGCGCAGTCAGCGAGATGTCTTACGGCTTTGGCAAATGGTCCCTTGGGTATCAAGAAACAAAATTATTTTTGGAAGAGATGAGAAAGCGACCGGTTCCCTCCAAGTATGTGACAAGTTTTGCCTCTGGTATTGCCGCAGCGTGTTTCGCTGTGATGTTGGGCGGTAATTTTGCTGATTTTGGAGCAGCTTTTCTTACTGGCTTTGCTGCTATGCTGGCTGTTAAACAGTTGGCAGTTTTGCGTATTACATCTTTTTGGGAGAACACCTTGGCTGGTATGATCATTGCCTTTGTAGCCTTAACCTGCTGCCAGCTAAATAGCGACTGTACGCAGGAAAAGATAATTGTTGGCGCCATTATGCCCTTTTTACCTGGTGTATCTTTCACTAACGGTCTTAGAGATTTTATGGCGGGCGACCTTTTGTCAGGAAACTCCCGTATTGCCGAAGCATTCTTGTTTGCGGCGTCGCTGGCAGTCGGTATTGCCGTAGTTCTTCGTATTTGGCTGGCCTGAGGAGGTAAGTTTTGATGTTGGTTTCTATCTTCTTTTCTTACATAGCGACGACTGCTTTTGCGGTTCTCTTTAATGCACCCAAACGGACTTTAATACCGGCAGGATTGATTGGGACGGTTGGTTGGACTGTTTATCTCCTGATGCGTGACTATTTAAGCTATAGTTCACCTTTGAGCATTTTTTGCGGCACTGTTGCACTTTCGCTCATGAGTGAGCTTTTTGCCCGCATTTATAAACAGCCGGTTACAATTTTTGCCATCCCCGGTATTGTGCCTTTAGTGCCGGGATTACCTATCTATCAGGGCATGTACTATATGATAATGAATGCTTATTCTATTGGTATGGAAAAGCTGATCAAAGCTTCTCTGGAAGCCGGAGCAATATCACTTGGCATCCTGTTGGTTTCCGGACTTTTCCGAATTTTTAAAGTGCGTCGCGACAGGCGTTTTGTGCACAGCAGAGTTAAGGAGTAGTAGCAAGAGCTTGACAGCTGCTTAAAATATCAACGATTATTATGGAGGCTCGATAAATAATGATTTTTTGCAGACATGTATTTCGTAGAAGCTTCGTGGCTTGTCTTGTTATATGTTTTCTGTTTGGCAACGGGGCGCAAAATGCTGCTGCTGAAGATATGGGGAGTGCCAACATTCGTACAGTAACAAGAAACGAAGAGTTATTTGATGCTGAATATCCCATGGTCTATGGTTTGGCAAGCGAAGACGTTCAAGATTTGATTAATGCGGACATTGATAAATATGTGCAGCGATTTTACACAGGGGTAGAAAATGCTGGAATTAAGGGCAAGTTAAGATATTTCATTTATAAAAATGCAAATAACACTTTAAGTATGACGCTGAAAATAGATAATAATACAGAAGACAAAAAGAAAGCAGTGACTACTTATGGTTTAAACTATAATCTTACAACAGGAAAGACTATAGACTTAAGCAATTTTTATAACAAGGAGGCGTTGCTGAACCGTGCGCAGGACGGTCTTAGATATGTCTATAAACTTGAAAAGGACAAAACGCTGCTCTATCCTGACAACTATTACATCGACACTGATGATAATATTATTGCTGTTTATCATGCAGGTGCCATCGCAGATAAAGCTTTGGGAGAAATCGAAGTTGACCTGACTGCCGCTGATGAGACCAGGGTGAAGGAAACACCACCAGGCGGCATGACGGAAAAACTCGAAGAGGGAATTATCGCAGGGACTGACGTAAGGTTACGTCAGCAGCCAGGCTTGAACACCAAAATAATTGGCGTTTTGCAGGATGGTGAGTCGGTGCGTTTGGGCAAACAACAAACGGCGGATGGCTTGTCCTGGACTTATGTAGTAAGAAAAAATAATGATGCCGGTTGGGTCGCGACGCAGTACTGCAAGAAGACTGCTGAAAGCGTTACTGCAAACAATACTGAGAAGGGGCTTATAGTAGGCGAGGACGTTCGCTTGCGCAGTGAACCAAATCTGAATGCGGACATAATGGATTTGTTCACTAAAGGCGAAAATGTTGAGATTATAGAGAGACTGAATGCCTATGATCGTGATTGGTGCAAGGTTAAAAGAAGTAACGGCAGTGTTGGCTGGGTAGCGGCTGAATATTGCGAAACAACAAAATAAGCGCATATAAGAAAGCCCCAAAGCCAGTAAAAAACTGGTTTTGGGGCATGTTTTTTGTACGAACATTGTATTAAATTTAATAGAAGAATATACCGAGCACACCGGATATCAGAATTAAATGTATAGCTCCAACTTTACGATAATAATGCAAGTAAAATAAGCTGCAGATAAGGAAGAGACCGAACGGATGAAAAGCGCCAGAACTTGAGTCCGGCAACAGGGGGAAGAGTGCCAGCTTAAAAAAGACCAGAACAGCGGACAGCAAAAACCCGATAACAGCGGGCCTGATTCCATTCAAAATTGATTTTACTGCGAGTGAAGAACTGAATTTTTTGAGGGAACCGGCAACCAACAGGATAAGAATAAAGGACGGCAGGCTTACGCCAAGAGTGGCTACTAAAGAACCCATAAAGGAAGCAAGCGGGCTGGTGTCGCAGACTCTTGCACCTACAAAGGTGGCAGCATTAACTGCTACAGGACCAGGAGTCATCTGCGAAATAGTGGCAATTTGGGCAAACTCGGTAGGTGTAAGCCAGCCACGGCTGATTATTTCTTGCTGGATAAAGGCAATCATAGCTAACCCGCCTCCAAAGGAGAACAGGCCAATTTTAAAAAATACGGAGAATAACTCCCAGTAAATAATCATAGGCTGTCAACCTCCTTACTTCTATAGTAAAGAAAACCGGTTAACCCCGAGAGAATAACTACTAAAGCGATATCAAGGTCGAAGACAGCAATTGCCAGTGCGGAAAAGACCGCTATAGCACAGCCAACATAGTCTTTAACTGACTTTTTACCTAGTGCAATCGCCGCTGCCAGCAGAAGCGCCGCTAAAGCAGCGTTGACGCCGCTAAAAAAGCTGTTGACATAATGATTGCTGCCAACCTCATCGGTGAAAAGCAGAGCGATTAGCAAAATTATGATAAAAGAAGGAAGAACAACGCCGAGCGTTGATACTAATGCTCCGGTTATGCCGCCCAGCCGGTAACCAAGAAAAGTCGAAGCATTGATCGCAATAACCCCTGGCATGGATTGGGAAATAGCCAGGACATCTGTTATATCTTCGTCGCTAATCCAGTGCTGTTTTTCCACAAATTCATCTCTGATGACAGGAATCATGGCTAAGCCGCCGCCAATGGTAAAGAGACCTATCTTAAAAAATACTTTAAACATATGAAAATACTTTGAATCAGACATCGAGTCACACCTTTGATTTTTTTGGTAATATTATCTTGCAGCTGGCCGCAATTAGCAAGCTAAATTAATCTTGTGATTAAATAAAACCATTGCTGTCATTATAGCACTATTATATAATGAAAAGGAATAAGTGTAGTATAAAAAATAAATTATATACACTAATGCGGAGGGAATGTTTTATGGAACTGGTTTATATTGGTAAAACCAAAAATGTCTATAAGCTTGCCGACGGCAACTACCTTTTATTGTTCAAGGATGAGTGTACAGGGAGCGCTGGAGTATTTGATCCAGGCTCTAACAAAATTGGGCTGACCATTGCCGGCGCCGGACTGGCAGGACTGAAACTTACCAAACATTTTTTTGATATAATCAACCAAAAAGGCATTTCTACCCATTTCATTGCTGCAGATTTTGAACAAGTTGCAATGAAAGTGAAACCAGCAGAAGTTTTTGGCAAGGGGTTAGAGGTAATCTGTCGTTTTCGGGCTGTCGGAAGCTTTTTTCAACGCTATGGAGCCTACTGTACAGAAGAAGGTCAGGTTTTGCCGGCATTGGTAGAGGTTACCCTCAAAGATGACGCACGCGGAGATCCGCCAATTACCAAAGACGCACTGGTGGTTCTGGGAATCTTAACGGATTCCGAGTACGAAACGCTGAAAGACATGACCAGGCAAATTGCTGATATCGTAAGAGAAGAACTCCAAACGAAGGGAATAGAACTTTATGATATTAAATTTGAATTTGGCCGGGTTGGTGAGGCGAAAACGATAGCTCTGATTGATGAAATTTCCGGCGGCAATATGCGTGCGTATAAGAATGGCAAATATCTGCAGCCACTGGCTTTGACAGAGTTAGTTTTGAACGTCTGATTTATGCTTTTTGACAGGTAAGCTTGGGAGTTCGCCTGTTTTTTAACTATTTAGATTAAACGAAAGAAATGGGGAACTTTAATGTCTTTTTCTACAGATTGGCACAACAAAAACAGAAACTTTATTGCACTTTCGGCAGTTGGAATTCATATCTCTATCGGCAGTGTTTATGCCTGGAGTGTTTTTACCAAACCGGTAATGGCCGAGATGGGTGTCACCCTGCGTGACGTACAGTGGGCTTTTAGTCTGGCGATTTTCTTTTTGGGGATGTCGGCGGCGTTTCTTGGCAAGTATGTTGAAAAATATGGCCCGCGGAAGTCAGGGATTGTCTCAGCTTTATTTTTCTCAACAGGCATGTTAGGTGCAGGCTTGGCAGTTTCCATGAACAGCCTGCCTCTTCTGTATTTATTTTACAGTATCATTGGTGGTATAGGTTTGGGTATCGGCTATATTACGCCTGTTTCCACTTTGATTAAATGGTTTCCGGAAAAACGCGGTTTTGCCACAGGTCTTGCGATTATGGGTTTTGGTTTTGGTGCCTGGTTTGCCAGCCCGATTATTCAATTTTTGATTGAGCAAGTCGGTCTTATTTACTGCTTTTTAACGCTGGGCTGCCTTTATCTTGTTATCATGCTGCCCTCTGCTTTATATCTGGAACCGCCGAAGGAAACCAAAGGCACCGAGCAAGTTAAGGCCAGGTTTCTCGGCAAGCATATTTCACTGCAGGAAGCGATGCACATGAAGATGTTTTATGTGCTTTGGCTTTATCTTTACATAAATATCACCTGCGGTATCAGCCTGCTGTCAGTAGCAAGCCCGATGATGCAGGAAATTGCAGGTATGTCCGCTATGAGTGCGGCGGTTGTTGTCGGTATCATCGGCATAATTAACGGACTGGGACGCTTAGGATGGTCGGCGGCTTCCGATTATTTGGGCAGAGCTAATACCTTTATTGCCTTTTTTCTCATTCAGGCAGTGGCCTTTTACCTCTTGACTCAGACAGCGAGCCCTGTATGGTTTCCTGTACTATTTTATATTATCATTTCCTGTTATGGCGGTGGTTTTGCCACCATGCCTGCTTTCCTTTCTGATGTTTTTGGTACCAGAGAGCTGGCAGCGATCCATGGCAGAATTTTATCAGCCTGGGCGATGGCGGGTATTACCGGGCCGCTTTTAACTTCTTTCGTCAGAGAGAATACAGGCAGCTATATGGTTTTGATGAACATTTTTGCTGTTACTTTTCTTGTTATAGCAGCTTATGCAATTTTCATACGATTTGTATCTTTGAAAAAGACAGTTGAGTAATGACCTTACTCTTAAACGATACATTTGTGACATAAAACATATTTTTTTAACGTAATAATTGATTTTGGCTAAGCTGGAAAAAAAGCCTGCAAAAGGTTGGAAAAAAGTATTGATTTTTATTTTTGGTGTGGGTATAATAGTGACTCGAAGTCAGCTGAACCAAGTTTTCAGCAGGTGTCGAGTTGGGACGGATATCGACACCAATTAATTTATAAGTGATGTCACTAAGGGGGGATAAATATGAAAAAGATTATTTTGGAAATTGCGGATTTTACATTACCGGAACAATTGCATCTGTACCTGCAGGATGCTTTATCCTTGCCTGGGGATTGTGAAACGTTAGACGAAGTTTATGATTTTCTGACAGATATCGATGAACCGATGACTATTGTTCTGCCACAGGAAGTAGCTGATGATGAACATCTTGGCGAATATGGCGAGAGACTTTTGACAGTTTTTGATGAAGCAGCTGCTGAAAATTCAAATCTGAAGGTAGAAGTTTTCTAACATTGTCAGGACGTAGGGAAGTACAGAGGGGTAAACGATGAAGAAAACTATACTGTTATTGGTTAGTCTCTTTCTTTGCCTGCTTTTCGCGGGCTGTGGTAATAAAACCGATAATAAGGCACAGGGTCAAACAGTTGCACAGGAAAAAATGACTGTAACGGTGCTTGACGTTGGACAAGCGGATGCCATTTTACTCCAGACTGAAGGCAAAAATATTCTGGTAGATTCGGGCCTTAGTGATAATGCTGATAAGCTGGTAGCTGAGCTCAAAAAACTTGGCGTGAAGAAAGTAGATATTTTGGTAGCGACCCATCCTCATGCTGATCATATCGGCGGCATGAACGCTGTCCTCAAAAACTTTGAAATTGGTAAGATTTACGATTCAGGACAAGTAACGACTTCCAAGATGTATCAGAAGTATTTAAAAACTGTGAAAGAAAAGAAAATACCTTTCGCACTTTTGCGGGCTTCTGACAGGATTGAATTTGGCAGCGACGGTGCTGTGCTGGAAGTGCTTGGACCGCAGGAACCTTTGTTAAAGGATACCAGGTCTGATGTGAATGCCAACAGCATTGTGATGAGACTCGTTTATAAGAATTTCGCAATGATGCTGGCGGCTGACGCGACGAGCGAAACGGAAGCAAGAATTCTGCAGACTTTTGCCAAGGATAAAGTTCGTTCACAGGTACTGAAAGTAGCACATCACACAAGCAAATACTCTAATACTGATGCCTGGCTGGAAGCTGTGAAGCCGGAAGTGGCTATTGCCAGCTACAGTAAGGAAAATGAATATGGTTTCCCTCATCAGGTAACTTTGAAACGTTTGTCCAAGGTAGGCGCAAAGTATTATAATACAGCTGATAATGGCAATGTAAAAGTAATTACTGATGGTGAAAGTTACCAAATAAAGACGGATAAGTAGTTAAACCGACGTAGCTATTGGTTACGTCGGTTTTCGTTTGTACTGACCAGGACGGCAGACTCTTGGCACTCAAGTATAATTTGTTTTGTGTTATAATGTTGTGAGTACTGAAAGGAAAGAATGCGCGATGATTATTACAGTTGAAAAGCTCACACATACATATGGTGAACGTGTTTTATTTAAAGATATTAGTTTTAGCGTGGATATGGGCGATAAAATAGGTGTTATCGGGGTCAACGGATGCGGGAAGTCAACTTTGCTCCGCGATATTGCTAAAAATGAAGCGGGTGCAGGTGCTGCCATTACAATCAGTAATGGCGCAGTTATTGAATATTTGCCGCAAAATCCGGAAATTATCAGCGGATCAACTGTTTTAGAACAGGTTTTCTGTGGTCAATCAGAGCTGATGAGGGTGATTCGCAATTATGAAGAGGCATTGAAGGCTGTGGAACAAAACCCTGAAGAGCAGTCTTCTCAGGCGGTTTTCTTATCTGCCCAACAAAAAATGGATGCTGCTTACGCCTGGCAGTTAGAGAGTGAAGCCAAGAGCGTTTTGACCCAAATGGGCATTAAAGATTTCTCTCAGCCTATTGAACAACTTTCCGGCGGACAGCAGAAAAGGGTGGCACTTGCAGGTGTTTTGGTGCGCCCGTCTGATTTATTGATACTGGATGAGCCTACCAATCATATGGACAATGAAACCGTAGCTTGGCTCGAGCAATATCTGAAACAGCGCAAAGGGGCTCTTTTGATGGTTACGCATGACCGCTACTTCTTTGACCGCATTATTAATCGTACGCTGGAAATTGATAACGGTACAGGCTATCTTTATACTGGTAATTACAGCCTTTTTCTGGAAAAGAGAGCAGAACGCAGAATAGAAGAAGCTTCTGCAGCTAAAAAACTGAACAATATTTACCGTAAGGAACTAGCTTGGATAAAGCGTGGTGCGGAGGCACGGCGCACGAAACAAAAATTCAGGGTTGAACGTTTTGCAGAAATCGAAGATGAAGCAAAGAATATTAAAAAAGAAGAAAATCTGGAAATTTCTTCTGCCGGTACGCGCCTGGGCAGGACGGTTATTGAATGCGACGGTATCGGCTTGGATTATGCTGACACTACCTATATTGACGACTTTATCTATACTCTTTTGCGCAATGACAGGGTTGGTATTGTTGGCCCGAATGGCAGCGGCAAAACAACACTGATAGAAATTATTGCCGGCCGCATCAAGCCGGATAGGGGAACAGTAAAAGTTGGGCAGACAGTGAAAATAGGACTGTTTTCACAGCACAGCGAGTTTCCTGATAGCGATATGAGAGTTCTGGAGTATATCAGAGATGTCAGTGAGTATGTGGAAAGTAAGGATGGCACGAAAATTTCGGCAGCCCAGATGCTGGAACGTTTTCTGTTTCCACCGGAATTGCAGTGGGTACCAGTTAACAAATTGTCTGGCGGCGAAAAACGACGATTATTTCTGCTGCGTGTTTTGATGGGAGCACCTAATGTTCTGCTCCTGGATGAACCAACCAATGATCTTGATATACCGACGCTCTCCGTTTTGGAAAGTTATCTTGACGATTTTCCGGGAGCAGTGGTGGCAGTATCGCATGACCGCTATTTCCTAGACCGCTTTGCACAAAAGATTTTTGCTTTCATGGGCAAGGGAGAAATCAGGCAGTTTATTGGTGATTACTCTTGCTATGAAGATGCCAGACGTGAACAAGAAGCAGCCGCAATAAAACCTGTGACCAAACAGGAGGTTAGCAGGAAAGAAAACAACTCTCCCAAGAAAATGAGCTACAAGGACAAACTGGAATATGATACCATCGAGGGAAAAATTACTGCCAAGGAAAAAGAACTTCAAGTTATAGCAGAACAAATCAACAAAACGGGCAGTGATTTTACCAAATTGCAGGAACTGACTGCCTTGCAGCAGGCTATGGAAAAAGAACTGGAAGAACTGATGGAGCGGTGGGAATATTTGACTAATCTTGCTGAAGAACTAGGTGTTGAGTAAAGGAGTAGTATGATTATTTCAGAGAATACCCGGTCAAAATTACGTGATATATTGTCAGTTATGCTGCCAATTTTTGTCACCCAATTGGCTGTAATGGGTATGAGCTTTTTCGATACAGTGATGTCAGGACAGTCTGGCGCAGCTGATTTAGCAGGCGTTGCTATCGGTGCCAATGTCTGGATGCCATTTTTTACCAGCTTGAATGGTATTTTAATAGCTTTAATGCCAATTGTTGCACAACATGTGGGAGCTGGACGGCGTGAAGAAATTTCGCATGCCGTTATGCATGGCATTTATCTGGCTTTCATTATCGGCGCTTTAGTTATCATTGGTGTCTGGTTTTTTATTGATGATGCTTTGCTGATTATGGGGCTGGAACCAGAGGTAAAGAGAATTGCGTCGGGCTATTTAAAAGCTTTGACACTTGGTATAGTGCCTATTTTTGCCTGTTCCATTTTGCGTGGTTTTGTTGATACCTTGGGTTATACAACGATGACGATGCGAATCTTTTTATTGACTTTGCCTTTGAACATCGTGTTTAACTATCTCTTGATTTTTGGCAAATTCGGCTTCCCCCGCTTAGGCGGTATTGGTGCCGGTTATGCTACATCTTTGTCTTACTGGCTGGTTTGCCTTTTCTTTCTTTTTGTCATCAATAGAGTTGATAAGCTACGAACTTATCATGTTTTCTCAACTTGGCGGCAGGTTTCCTTCAAGTTAATGAAAGAGCATTTACATATCGGGATACCTATCGGCATATCGATTTTCTTTGAAACGAGTATTTTTGGCGTTGTAGCTATCTTTATGGCAAAATTCGGAACTACAGCCATTGCCGCGCATCAGGCAGCAATTAATTTCACCAGCCTGCTGTATATGCTGCCTTTGAGTTTTTCTCTGGCACTGACCATTCTCGTCGGCATCAAAGTGGGAGCTAAAGACTACAAGGAAGCAGCTGATTATGGACACATCGGTATCATTACCAATCTGACCTTGGCACTTTTCTTTGTTCTTTTGTTGGCTTTCGGCAGAGAATATGTTGCGATGCTTTACAGTCAGGATCAGGAAATCATCAAGCTCGCAGGCGAATTCCTTTTTTATGCGGCGTTCTTCCAGCTGCTTGATGGTACGGCCACACCGATACAGGGAATTTTGCGTGGTTATAAGGATGTCAAGGCAGCTTTCTACGCCTCGCTTTTTGCCTATTGGGGCATTTGCCTGCCGCTAGGCTACATACTGGATGTTTATTTCGGCCATGGACCTTATTCCTATTGGCAGAGCCTCATAACTGGCATCTTTTTTTCAGCGGCCTTTCTCTTGATCAGGCTGCGCAGTATGCAGCGTAAATGCAGTGAATAGTTTTTAAAATATAATATTATAGCTAAGACCGTCTGACAGTTTTTTGTCAGACGGTCTTTTTTATGAAATCATTAAAACTTGGGAACCGGTGCACCAAGTGAGTTCTAAGAAAGGTAGGAGTTAATAAAGGCGATAATAATGGTGAGGTTCAAAGAGTTCCTCGCACTTCTCACTATCGGCGAGGGTTAAAGTGTTCCTCTGGCCGCTTCCACACGCGACTATGCGGCTGAAAGCAGCCGGTCGCTGATGTGCAGCAGGCCCGTCGCATCTTTAACCCTCACCTCTTCGAATGTTCTTTGCCCTTTATTTAACTCACGCAACAATTCGTCGGTCGCTGATGTGCAGCAAGCCCGTCACTTCTTTAAACCTTGTCCTCTAAATGTTCTAATCCTTTATGCAAGTTTATTGAAATGAACTTTATGCTTTTTAGCAAAAAACATACTTGAGTTACAAACAGATAAATTATATTACAAAAAGTGTTGACAAGGGTTTTGAAAATGTGTATAGTTACAACAATATCTATAATTCATATATGATTAATATGAAATGAGGGGCGCAGTCATGCAGCAGCAATTAAAACGAGCAGTTCTTTTTAGACAAAAGAATGGGAGAAGTGAGCGATTTCCCCTTTTTCTTTAAAAGCATTTAACAAATATAATTTAAAGAAATGAGGAATATCAATGCAAATAAAGAAAATAATAGCAGTTTTGGGAATTGGACTACTAGTAGCAGGTGTTTTAGCTGGCTGCGGCAGTAATACGGACAAATCAGAGAAAAAGGCTAATGTAAAAAAAGTTAAAGTCGCCTATGCCCAAAATTCTAAACCAATTACTTATACAGATGCAAAGGGCAAACCGGCAGGTCATGATGTTGAACTCATGAAATTAGTAGATGGCTTGCTCCCTCAATATGAATTTGAATTTATTCCGACAACAGACGATGATTTGCTGCTTGGCGTGGAGCAAGGTAAATATGATGTTGGCATTAAAAACACCTTCTATACTGAAGCTCGTGCTAAAAAATATATTTACCCCAAGGAATTTTTAGGGCTCAGTAGTTTTGGGCTTGTGTTACGCAAAGATGATGCGAATATCAAAACACTTGCTGATTTTGCTAAAGCAGATAAGACTTTGGCTCCGATCGCGGCTAATAACGCACAATACACAGTTATTGAAGAATTTAACCAAAAGAATCCTGATAATAAGGTTAAACTGGAAGCCGGTGATGCCTTTACCGTTAATGTTATTGAATATGTCAGTGAAGGACGTTCTGATGGCGGTGCCATTATTGAAGGACAGTATGACCAAAAAGTACGCAGCACCGATGGACCTTATTACGGCCTGAACGATAAGCTTGTTTACAATGAAGTTGATGTCATCAAAACCTGGCCTTTATTTAATAAGAAGCAACAGGAATTGGCTGATGCCTACGATGGTGCCATTAAACAATTGAAGGCTGAGAAAAAGACCAACGAGCTTAGTAAGCAATTCTATGGCAGAGATTTGTATGAGGTGCTGGCTAAGGTAAGCCGGTAGGGCCTGCAGAGGAGGAACTTAAAGTGCTGAAATTTGACTTCTTTTACTTGCTGGAGCAAATACCCAAGTTGGTTCCTTATCTGGATGTAACTTTTCTTGTTCTAATCCTGACTTTGTTCTTTGGAACAATCCTGGGTTTTGCTCTGGCAGTCTGGAAACTTGGCAAAAACCTCATTCTTCGCAAGCTGGCTTATGCTTTTACGACCGCCATGCGCTGCACACCGTCGATAGTTTTGCTGTTCTTGGTCTATTATGGTTTGCCGGCGCTTGCCTCAATACTTGCTTTCGACTTGAATGATTTAAGTAAGATATTTTTTGTGGTGACAGCTTTTTCACTTTCCTTCGGCAATGTAATGTCAGAAATTATAAGAACTTCATATCTGGCGGTGGAAAAAGGCCAGTATGAGGCGGCAGTGAGCGTAGGACTGACAAGGTTTGATGCTTTCAGGAGAATTATCCTGCCGCAGGCGGCGGTAGTTGCTTTGCCTAATATTATCAATTCCATCTTGACGCTGCTGAAGGAAGGCTCGCTTGCTTACACGATAGGGCTTATAGATGTGATGGGCAAGGCCAATCTTTTGATAGCCATGAATTATGAAGCACATGCTCTTGAAACCTTGCTGGCGCTATCCTTTATCTATTGGTCAATTTCCATCATTATTGAAAATGCAAATGGACTGCTTGAACAAAAATTGAGCAAAGGGAGAACGTTTATCAAGACGGTCTAAGGTACAACGAAGATGCAGACACTAGACTTACATTTTATGTGGGAAGCGTTCTTTATTGCCCTATCAGGGGCTCCGATAACTTTGCTGATCACAGTAGTTGCTTTGCTGATAAGTATACCGGTAAGTTTTTTCTTCTCGCTGATAAGATTAAACGGCACGCCTATACTGGATCAATTGTGCAGGATTTATATATCATTTGTCAGAGGAACGCCTCTGATTATACAGATATTCTTAATTTACAATGTCATGCCGATTCTGGTAGAACGATTCCTGCGCAGCACGCAAAGCACCATAAGTATTTTTGATGTGAATCCTATCTGGTATGCATTTATAGTTTTTTCCCTGCACACGATAGCAATTTTGACGGAAGTTTTTCGGTCAGCGTTGAAAACAGTGCAAAAGAGCCAGCTGGAAGCTGCTCACTCGGTTGGTTTATCAACTTTTGCTGCCTACAGGCGTATCATCATTCCGCAAGCGCTGGTGACTGCGTTGCCCAATCTGTGTAACGCGACTACCAATCTAATTAAGAACACATCACTTTGTTATGCGTTGTCTTTGCGGGAAATCACTTTACGTGCCAAAGTTGCCGCGAATCCTGGCTATAACTATATAGAAGCTTATATTGATATATTTTTGGTTTACCTTCTTATTTGCAGCCTTGTTGAATATGGCTTCAAAAAGTATGAAAAAAAGTTAAAAGCTTATCAGTGCCTAAGTGCCTGATCTGCGGAAAGGACTATTATGCTTGAGGTTAGAGATATTAGGAAAGCATTTGGCAATCAGGAAGTATTAAGCGGAATTAGTTTTTCAATTGAAAAGGGCGACGTTGCGGTCATCCTTGGCCCAAGCGGTTCGGGTAAAACGACGCTGCTGCGCTGCCTTGAGTTCTTTGAGCAGGCTGATTCAGGTGAAGTATTGTTTGATGATATTGATGTCGATCTGCGAAATGTTACTAAGGAACAGATAAAGGCTATTCGCCAAAAAACGGCCTTTGTTTTTCAGAATTACAATTTGTTTAATAATAAAACAGCTTTGGAAAACATTTTGGAAGGCTTGGTAATTGGCCGCAAAATTCCCAAAAAGGAAGCAGAAGCTATTGCGAAGGAAGCACTGGATAAAGTCGGGCTAAGTGATAAATATGCTTACTATCCCAGCCAACTTTCCGGCGGCCAACAGCAAAGAGTGGGTATTGCCCGGGCAATAGCTTTATCACCGGAGATCATTTTTTTCGATGAACCTACCTCGGCACTTGATCCTGAGCTTATTGGTGAAGTGCTTGCTACTATGAAAAAAATCGCGAAGGAAGGCACTACGATGCTGGTGGTAACCCATGAGATGAGTTTTGCTCAGGATGTTGCCAATAAGATAATTTTCATGGATGGCGGCACTATTGTCGAGGAAGGTACACCAAGACAAATTTTTACAGAGCCCAAGGAAGAACGCACAATACAATTCTTAAAGCGCCTGTTGCCTGAATATACTTACTACATATAAAAAATGGAGGAATTGACATGACAACCAACAGAGAAAGAATTTTGCAGGTATTTAATAATGAACCGGTGGATCGTGTCCCGGTAGGCTTCTGGTTCCACTTTTTACCGGATGGCGACGAACGTTATGCGGGCTTGGAGAGACCGGAATTGATTGCGGAAAATATTGAGGGCCATAAAAAATATATTCAGGAATTTGATCCTGATTTTGTCAAAATTATGAGTGATGGCTATTTTGGTCATCCCAGTCTGCGTGGCAAGAAATTTGAAAACCCTGAAGACTTGTTGGCAGTGCAACCATTGCCTTCTGACCATCCTTGGATTGAAGGTCAGGTTGCTTTGGTCAAAGAGGTTGTCCAAGCCGCCGGCAGCGATCGCAGTTCTTTTTATAATATTTTTTCCCCTCTGACTGTATTACGTCAGGAACTTAGCAATGCCAAAGTCGGTAAATTCTTTAAAACTAATCCGGAAATCATTCAGAAGATTGTCAATGTTTTCGCTCAGGATCAGGCAGAGGTGGCCAGAAGAGTAATAACTGAAGGCGGCGCCGAAGGCATTTATCTAAGTGTGCAAACTCCGGAGGACCAGATAATTTCAGGTGAAGATTATACACAGTACATCCGTGCCAGTGAGGATGTAGTTCTGGCTGCTGCCAATGCTGTCAGCCAATATAACATCTTACATATTTGCGGCTATCGCGGGCATAAAAATGATGTCAAAATCTGGCAGGATGCTGAAGCTGCAGTTATTAACTGGGCGGTTACTTTCGAACCACTGAGTCTGGAGGAAGGCAAGCAGATTTTTGCAGGACGTGCTGTTATCGGCGGTTTTAACAATAATCCAGGAGAATTGCTGGATGCAGGCAGCAAAGAAGCGATTGAAGCTGAAACAGAAAGATTACTGAAAAATGCCGGTAAAACTGGTGTTATTTTGGGGGCGGACTGCACCGTACCGAGTACCATTGATATTGCTCGTCTCAATTGGGTAAGGCGGAAAGCTGCTTCCCTTTAAGCAACAGGCAATATATAATAACATATAAGTATAATATGAATTAATAAAGAAGGAGGAATTAACATGCGCGATATTACGTTGCAAGTGCGTGGGTCCAAAGGCTACGACCCGGTAACGGGAGCAATCAGCTTTCCCATTTACCAGTCTGCAACCTTCAGGCATCCGGCACTTCACCAAAGTACGGGTTACGATTACAGTCGTGTAAAAAACCCGACCAGAGAAGAACTGGAAAATTCTGTAGCCGCGCTGGAAAGAGGAAGTCGATGTTGGGCTTTCTCTTCTGGCATGGCAGGTATTGGTGCTCTTTTAAAACTCTTCAGGACTGGTGACCATATTTTATTGTCGGAGGATCTATATGGCGGCACCGTCCGTATTTGCAATGCTATTTACAGCAAATTTGGGATCAGCTTTGAATATGTAGATACTTCGGATATTGAAGTTGTCAAAGCAAGCATCAAGAATAATACCAAGGCAATCTTTGTAGAGACACCCTCTAATCCTATGATGCTGGTCAGCGATATTGCTGCAATCAGCGAATTGGCTCATGCTCATCAGGCGCTGCTGATTGTTGACAATACTTTCCTTTCCCCGCATTTTCAGAAGCCCTTGACGCTGGGCGCGGACATTGTAATTCATAGCGGAACCAAATATCTTTGCGGTCATAATGATGTTGTTGCCGGCTTAGTAATTGTTAAAGACATTCCACCGGTTATTGACGAACTTGACTTGATTTATAAATCAGAAGGTGCCAGCCTTGGACCTTTTGATAGCTGGCTCATGTTGCGCAGTATCAAAACATTGGCTTTGAGAGTTGAAAGGCAAGAGCAGAATGCACTTTTACTTGCCAGCTGGCTCAAAACTCTGTCAACGGTAACTGATGTTTACTATGTTGGCTTGAAAGATCACCCTAGCTATGAACTTACCCTGAAACAGACAACTGGCTTTGGCGGCATGATTTCTTTTAAGGTAAAAAGTGCTAAAATAGCAGCAGAGGCTTTAGGCAAATTAAAATTGGTCTATTTTGCTGAAAGTCTGGGCGGCGTCGAAACTCTTCTCACCTATCCTATTGAACAAACTCATGCTGAAGCACCGAAAGAACTGCTGGCGAGAGTAGGTGTTGATGATAGACTTCTGCGTCTCTCTGTGGGTATTGAAGATGTAGAAGATTTAAAGGAAGACCTTGAGCAGGCTTTAGCAGAATAGGGTGAGATGATGACTAAGTATAATTTTGATCAGAAAATTGAACGCAAAAATACTAACTGCCTTAAATATGATTTTGCGGTAGAAAGACATAGACCAGCAGACATCTTGCCCTTTTGGGTGGCAGATATGGATTTCGCTGTACCGTCAGAAGTTATTGATGAGCTGGTGAAACGCAGCAGGCATGGTATTTTTGGTTATACCGATATAAAAGAAGATTATTTTCTTACCTTAAAGGAATGGTTCGCCAGGCAACACGCTTGGCAGCCGAAAGATAAATCTCTTGTAGTTACGCCAGGCGTTGTTTTTGCAATTTGTACGGCAATCCGGGCTTTTACAAAAGAAAATGATGCAGTTTTGATTCAGCGTCCGGTTTATTATCCGTTCTCTTTGTCGATAGAGCAGAATAACCGCCGTCTGATCAACAATCCGCTTGTTCTGCATGAGGGACGCTATGAAATAGACTTTGCTGATTTTGAGCAGAAAATCATTGAAAACAAGGTCAAGCTGTTTATTCTTTGCAATCCTCATAACCCTGTAGGTCGTGTCTGGACGAGGGACGAATTGACCAGACTCGGTGATATTTGCGTTAAACATGATGTGCTTGTTGTTGCTGATGAAATTCATGAAGAATTTACGCGACCAGGCCATAAACACCTTGTTTTTGCTGCCTTGAAGCCGGAGTATGCTCTGCGCACCATTACGTGCACGGCACCCAGTAAGACATTTAATCTGGCGGGCTTGCAAATATCCAATATTTTCATTGAAAATGACTCTTTAAAGCGCAGTTTTCTTCATGCAATGGACCAGGCGGGTTACAGTCAGCCCAATACGCTGGGTATTTTCGCCTGCCAGGCAGCTTATACTTACGGAGCAGAATGGCTGGAGCAGCTAAAAGTTTATCTGGATGAGAATTTGCAGAAAACTAAACTGTTTCTTGCGGAAAATCTACATGAGGTTAAGCTGGTTGAGCCGGAGGTAACCTATTTGCTTTGGCTGGATTTCCGGGCTTTACAACTGAAAGATGAAGAAATAGAACGTAAAATTGTCGAGGAAGCCGGCATTTGGCTTGATGGCGGTTTGATGTTTGGTCCTGAGGGAGCAGGTTTTCAACGAATTAATAGCGCCTGCCCCTGGTCAACGCTTGAAGAGGGACTGCAACGCCTGCACAAAGCATTTAAGTAAAGATTGTCTAAAATATCTTGTCCTCTTCAGGGCAGGATATTTTTTTTACAACATGGTTAACCTTGATAAAAAAATAGTTGACGATACAAAGAACTGGTAATATACTACTAAGTATATTGAGTTAGTAGACAATAAAAGAGAGGGTGCCGACAATGGATTTAATTAAACTTGCAGAAGAAATTATAGCTGGCAAAAGGCTGAAGAGAGAGGATGATTTAAATTTTTTCTTTACGGCTGATTTGGAGGAATTGCGCAAAGGGGCAGCTTTGCTTCAAGATTATTTTTGTGGGAAAAAAGTAGATCTTTGCACGATCATGAACGCGCGCAGCGGCCGTTGCTCTGAAAACTGCAAATTTTGTGCACAGTCTGCTCATCATCATACCGGTGTTGATGAATATGGCTTTGTAGAAATAGATGAAATTATGGAAATGGCCTTAGCTAACCAAGCTGAAGGTGCTGACCGTTTTGGTCTGGTTACCTCGGGACGCAGGTTAGATGGCGAAGATTTTGAACATGCGATTGAGGCCTATAAAAAAATGAAAGCAAACTGCAGCATTTCTTTGTGCGCAGGGCATGGTCTGCTCAGAAGAGAACAATTTAAACGCTTGCGTGAAGCCGGCGTCGAAAGTTATCATGAAAATATTGAAACTTCGAGAAGAAATTTTCCTAACATCTGCACAACGCACAAGTTTGAAGATAAGCTGGAAACAATGAGAATCGCCAAGGAAGAAGGCTTCTGTGTTTGCTCCGGCGGCATCATCGGGATGGGAGAAACCTGGGAAGACCGATTGGATATGGCCTTGACCTTGGCTGAATTAGGCATTGAATCAATACCCATTAATGCCTTGATGTCGATTCCTGGTACACCGCTTGGTCATTTGCCGGGACTAGCACCGGAAGATATTTTGCGTACTGTTGCTTTCTTCCGTTATCTTAATCCTGCGGCTAATATTCGTTTGGCTGCCGGCAGAAAGATGCTGCCACAAAATGGCAGAGAAGCGTTTTGCGGCGGAGCCAGCGCAACGATTACCGGCAATATGTTGACCACGTCAGGCTCCAACATCAAAGAAGATATTGCTATGCTGCATGAGTTAGGGTTTAATCTGAACTAATAAAAAAACAGGGCCTACTAGTGAGGTCCTGTTTTTTTTGTTTACAGCTATTATTTTGGGTTATTGACAATCAAAGCCATGAAGACCAAGTCTTCCGTACCGATATTTGCAAGGCCATGGCTCTCGCCGTCAGCGGTAAAGGTTGAATCATTGGCTGTTACTTCGGTAATTGTACCGTTGTCATTGTATTCGCCCTTGCCAGTCAGGATAAAATAGGTTTCGGTATTACCTTCGTGTTTGTGGAAACCTATGGAACAGCCAGGTTTTAAGGTGGTCATGCTATAAAGCTTAATTTGGCCATTGTATAATTCTTCGTCCAGAACATGAGTTGTCACAACGCTGCCGTTACCGCCGAATCTGTTCTCAGCGACCATAGTGTTTTTTTCTTTGAAAATTGGCATATAATCAATCCTTTCAATTATTCCTTAAAATAAGGAATTTGGCTGTTTTTTGGAATATGCTTTTATACTATTCGTAAAGTGTTAAAAAAATCCTGCAAAATGTTTGTAAAAAATCAACATTTTCCCTATTTACAAATTTAACGTGCTAAAGTATAATAAGCTCAATACAAAGAGAGAGGGGTTTTTCCTGAATGAAAAAGTTTTTAGCATTGATGTTAACTTTCGTAGTGGCGTCTGCTTTTGTTGCTGGCTGCGGCGGCGATAAAGCAGCAACTAAAAAAGAAGCTGGCAAGAAAATTATCGTAGGCCTGGATGATAACTTCCCACCGATGGGCTTCAAAAATGAGAAAAATGAAATTGTTGGTTTTGATATCGATATGGCTAAGGAAGCTGCCAAAAGACTTGGCCGCCCTGTAGAATTTAAAGCAATTGATTGGTCCAGTAAAGAAGCTGAACTCAAAAGCGGTCGTATCGATGTAATCTGGAACGGCCTCAATATTACTGACGAACGTAAAAAGAATATGCTCTTCAGCAATCCTTATATGGAAGCTAAACAATTGATTTTCGTACCGGCAGGCTCCCCGGTCAAAGGACAAGCAGATTTGGCTGGGAAAGTAATTGGTATTCAAAGCGCAAGTACTGCTGAACAGAATCTGGAAAATGACAAGACTTTTGCAGGCACTTTGAAAGAAGTAAAAAAATATCCTGATTGTATCGCTGCTATGATGGATATGGAAGCCGGTCGTGTGGATGCGATCATTACTGATGAAATCGTTGGCCGTTACTACATGGCAAAGAAACCAGGCAAATTTGTGGCTCTGGAAAAACCAGTAGGGCCTATCGGTAACTTTGGTATTGGTTTCCGCCTTGATGACAAAGCATTGCAAGGCGACGTTCAAAAAGTTTTGGATGAAATGAAAAAAGACGGCACCAGTGCTAAGATTTCCAAACAATGGTTTGGCGCAGATATCGTTAAATAAATTAGCTGAGGAGGCCAATGGCTTGCCATTGGCCTTATTTTTCGCATATAATATACGCGTGTGTGAAAAAATCGGATAGGTGTGAACTATATGGAAAAGATACTTACAATGATATACCCATTGGCGGAAGGCAGTATTGTTACCATTCAACTGTTTGCCATTACGCTGTTACTGTCAGTGCCTTTGGGTTTGTTATTGGCATTGGCGCGTATTTCAAAAATTAAGCCTTTAGGCAAATTTGTAGAAGTATATAATTGGATCATGCGCGGTACACCGCTGATGCTGCAATTATTGTTTGTCTATTTTGCTTTGCCGACCTTTGGCATTCTGCTGCCGGATGTTGCCGCGGCTGTTCTGGCCTTCGTTTTGAATTATGCCGCTTATTTTGCGGAAATCTTCCGGGCAGGCATCCAATCAATACCCAAAGGGCAATATGAAGCCGCCAGAGCGCTGGGCTTTACTTATGTGCAGACCATGCGGAGAATTATTGTGCCGCAGATGGTAAAACGTGTTTTACCGCCGGTTGGCAATGAAACAATTACTTTGGTCAAGGATACTTCCTTAGTATATGTGTTGGCGATGAATGACCTTTTGCGAGCAGCACGTACCATTGTGCAGCGTGAATTTGATATGACACCTTTTGTGATTGCCGGCGTCTTTTATCTGGTCATGACTTTTGTGGTAACAAGAGTTTTCAATTGGCTGGAAAAACATTACGCCAGGTATGAGGAATAGGAGGTGCCATGATGATCGAAACAATGGTAAAAATGGAAAATGTCCAAAAAAACTTTGGCGACTTACAGGTGCTGAAGGATATCAGCCTTGAACTGAAACAGGGTGAAGTTGTCGCTATTATTGGCCCTTCCGGTTCCGGTAAGAGTACTTTGCTGCGTTGCCTGAATCGTCTCGAAACGGTTGATGGCGGGTCCATCGCTATTGAAGATGAGTATCTGGTAAAGAATGGCAAGTATGTGGATGATGCCACAGCAAGAAGTATTTGCGGCAAGATGGGCATGGTTTTCCAACAATTCAACCTTTTTCCGCATATGACTGTTCTGGAGAATTTGCTGGAAGCACCGCTGATTGTGAAAAAAATGAAGCGTGAAGAAATTCTGCCTGTTGCTGAAGAATTATTGGCTAAGGTTGGTCTGGCGGAGAAAAAAGATGTTTATCCGACAAGGTTATCCGGCGGCCAGCAGCAAAGGGTGGCTATTGCCAGAGCGCTTGCCATGAATCCTGATATTATGCTTTTTGACGAACCGACATCTTCTCTGGACCCCGAACTGACTGGTGAAGTTTTGAAGACGATGCGTAATCTTGCTGAAGAGAACATGACGATGATCGTTGTGACTCATGAAATGGGTTTTGCCCGTGAAGTCGCTACTAAGGTTATCTTTATGGCTGATGGCATTGTGCAGGAACAGGGTACTCCGGAAGAGTTGTTCGGTAATCCTAAGAATGAACGCTTAAAAGCTTTTTTAAAAAGCATACTAAGATAAAAATAAGAAAACGGTGTTGCCTTTTGGCAACACCGTTTTTACTATTTGCTTTTAAGTTTGGCGAGGAACTTCTCGTTGTTAATGATAAATCTTTCATGCACTCCTTGACCGATAGGCCCGTATTCGTCTCTGGCAGTGACGCTGAAGACCAGTCGCCTGCCATCAATGGCAGTCAGCTCGGCAGTGGCGCTGACAATTTTGCCCGGTAATGTAGCGCTGTCATGGGAAATATTCATTTTGATGCCGACGCTGCCTTCGGATTCTTCGAGAAAAGGTTCAATTGCGGTTACGGCAGCTTTTTCCATCAACGCAACCATAGCCGGGGTGGCATAAACATCTAAGAGACCACTGCCCAAGGCAGAGGCTGTATTAGTGTAGAGAACAGTCTCGCTGACTGTTGCGGTCAGACCTGTTTGTAGTTCTTTCATAAGTTTGCTGCTCCTTTGTAGGTATTTTTATTTTCATCTTACAGAAAATTTAATGTTAGCGCAAGGGGGGATGCAAAGGCCGAGAGAAAAAAGTACATTAAAGAAGAGAATCTTGTATAATATGTAAAGAAAGTATTTGCGAATTTATTTTGAGAGGGAGAAAAGCATTTATGTTATACTATGAAATTTTAGCCGGTCATCCGGAAATGCAGACGGCACTAATTTTCAAAGAACAGAAAATGACCTACGGACAGTTGAGAGAAAGCATTGAACGCAGAGCCAATTTTTTGCAGGCCAAGGGACTCAAGAAAGGTGACAGAGTCGGGTTATTAAGTAAAAATTGTGCGGACTTTGTTATTTCCTATTTTGCGGTAATCAAGGCAGGCGGCGTTGTGGTGCCGTTTAACTTTCAACTGGCTCCTCGTGAAATTGCCTATATAGTAAAAGATGCCGACCTTAAATTGATGATTGTTCGGCAAAAAATAGACCTGACAGAAGCTTTGCAGGAAATAGATTATACTGGTCTTACCCAATACGACTTCGTCGAAATGGAAGAACGGGTAGAGCATGAGTTCATAGATTATGAACTGCATGAGGATGATAACTGTACGATTATCTATACTTCAGGAACGACCGGTAAACCCAAAGGAGCAATGCTCAGCCACAAAAACCTGGTGGCGAACACTAGGGAATTTACCTCTGTTATTATTATGAGCTCTGAGGATATCGGGCTATGTGTGTTACCAATGTATCACTGCTTTGCCTGGACGGTTTCTGTCAGCGGGCCTTTGTTCTATGGCGCCTGCATAGTAATCCAGGAGACTTATATTTTCAAGGATACAATGGGTTTGATTGCTAAGAATGATGTTAATTTCTTTGCCGGCGTGCCGACAATGATTCAACTGTTTTTCAAGGGCGCGGAAGCGGAAGAGCTCGCTAATATCAGATGCTTTATCAGTGGCGGTGCGCCGTTGCCTCAGGTATTGGCTGAGGGCTTCAGAAAAAAATTCGGCAAACCTGTGTTGGAAGGATATGGTTTGTCTGAAGCTTCGCCGGTTGTAAGCGTTAATCCGGCTTCTAAAGTAAAAGTAGGATCGATTGGACCAGCTTTGCCTGGTGTTACAGTCATGATTCAGGATGAGGACGGCCAAGAAATGAAGCGTGGCGAAGTAGGCGAATTATGCGTTCGCGGCAATAATGTCATGCTGGGCTATCTCAATTTACCGGAGGAAACCGCAAATACGCTGCGTGGCGGTTGGCTGCATACAAGTGATTTAGCTTATAAAGATGAAGATGGCTATATTTTCATTGTCGACCGGTTGAAAGACATGATTATCTCCAGCGGCGAGAATATCTATCCGCGGGAAATTGAGGAAGCGCTATACACACATCCGCTCATTGAGGAAGCGGCAGTAATCGGTATTCCGGATAAATTACGCGGACAGGCGGTTTGTGCTTATATTGTTTTGACGGAAGGTGCTGCGCTGGATAAAAAAGAGCTCAGAAAATATCTGATGGAGAGACTAGCTGCGTACAAAGTGCCGCGGGAATTCTTTTTCTGCGCACAGTTACCGAAGAATTCTACAGGTAAAATTTTGAAAACTGCTTTGCGGGAGCAGGCATTGATTGACATGGTAAGTCGTAAGAGGTGAGATAAATATTATGAAAAAATTGTTTTTGCTTTTCAGTTTTCTATTATTGACTGTTGCGCTTACAGGTTGTGCGAAGGGTGAAGTTGTGATGGAATTATCAAGATTTGGCTCGGCTAATATAGAATGCAAGATTGTTGCTATGCCGCTTGTGGCCTCACAACTTACCTCTGTTAAAGAGGATTTCAGCAGCGATGGCTTTCAGATTGAAAATGTTACTGAAGATAAAATGCAGGGATTTATTGCCAAAAAGCATTTTAATAGTCTTGATGAGCTAAATAAGACAAAAATTGTGCGTGGATTTGAATTGAATAAGAATAAGACTCAGACAGATGCTGCGAAGAGCACCGAAGGCGAAAGCAAAAAGGCTGCCGTGGTTTATAAGCAAGGAATATTGTTTGATACTGTAGCGGTGAATACCCATCTTGACTTACGCGCGAACAAAAAAGACGAAACAAAGGAAAGCCAGTGGCTTGTTAAAAACCTGCTGCAGCAGGTTAACCTGCGTTTTGTCCTCAAACTGCCTACGGCCGCCGACAGCAGTAATGCGATGACTAGTCCGGATGGTAATAAAACTTTAGTCTGGGACCTTGTTCTGGGTGAAGATAACGAATTGTCGGCACAAGTTACCTATCTCAATCCTTATAAAGCAGGCGGCTTGCTTATTGTAGCGCTAGGAGCAGGGCTCATATTCTGGCGAAAGAAAAGAAGGAAACCAACGAATGACAAAACAGCTTAAGGAAAAATACAAAGATTTAAAGAAGTATTTGCAAGGCTTCGATAGCTTAGCAGTGGCGTTTTCCGGCGGTGTTGATTCCACGTTTCTGTTGGCGGCAGCCAAAGAAGCCTTGGGCGAAAAGGTCATTGCTGTTACGCTGCTTTCGGGCTTCGTGCCGGAAAATGAAGTCAAAGAGGCAACTCTTTTTGCATCTGCTTTAGGAGTTCAACATGAATTCATCAGAGTTGACGAACTCAGTATTCCGGGTGTCGCTGCGAATCCTCCTGACCGATGCTATTTTTGTAAAAAAGCCTTGTTTACGCAAATTAAGGCTTTGGCTGAAAAAATGGGAATCCAGCAGGTTGTGGATGGCTCCAATCTAGATGATGAAAGGGATTATCGCCCGGGCATGCAAGCTCTTGCAGAACTAGAGATAAAAAGTCCTTTGCGGATAGTGCAATTGACAAAGGATGAGATAAGAGCTTTATCGCAAATGCTGAACTTGGCTACCTGGGATAAACCGTCTTTTGCCTGTCTTGCCTCCCGCATTCCTTACGGTGAACCAATCACAAAAGAGAAACTGGCAATGATCGAAAAAGCGGAGCTGTTTCTGATGGCGCAAGGCTTTAAACAACTGCGCGTGCGCTGTCATGATAAACTAGCCAGAATTGAAGTGCTGGAAGAAGATATTCCCTTACTTTTGAATAGTGAAATACGTGAAAAAACAGCGGAGGCCTTTGCGAAAATAGGTTTCATCTATACAGCGATTGATATCAAAGGCTATCGTACAGGCAGTTTGAATGAGTTGCTTAAACAATAATTCGTCAAAATTTTCTCATAAATATCTTGGATATGATAAAATCTAGGTAAGTATAAGGAAATGAAAGCGGGTGATGGTTCATGACAATGGAATTTGAACTAATCTGGGTTTTGAAGATTTATACTGCTGAGGATGTTTATTACAATGACAAGCCGCTTTTCAATGCTATCATTGAGGAAGCAAGGAGACTGGAAATTGCGGGGGCCACAGTTTTTAAATGTATAGAGGGTTATGCTACTGAAGCCCGTGGTCTTGAAAGAAGACCTCTGATCAGATTTTCTGAACCGACTAATCTGCCGATAGTGCTGGAAATCATTGACCAAAAAGCCAAACTTGAAATGCTGCTGCCTTTTTTGGAGAAACACATGAAAACGGGTCTGGTTACCTTTGGAGAACGTAATCGTATGGTCACGGATTATTTACGTGAAATGCGTGGTACTGAAAAAATATCAGAATAATTTTCTGTAAATTATTGGAAAATATATGTACGCGTATCGAGGACTTGCGGAGAAAATGTTTTCGGCAATGTCTACTGTGTGAGAACAAAAACATCAATTGCCCATGACATAAACACTACTTGGAAATGACATATATACAGTTTTGTTCTAATTACGTGTTTTAAAGTGTAATTATTTGTGACTTTTTTGTAATATTGTAATGCTTTTAGCAGCGTGCTATAATAATGAACAATTAAAGATGTGTGCATTACAAAAAAACAATAAAGGGGAAGATAGTTGTGAAAAAGATTCTATCAGTTTTATTGGCCTCAACATTTGCAGTCGGTATGTTAGCCGGGTGCGGTGGAGAGAAGAAGGATGCCGCAAAATCCGACGTAATTAAAATCGGTGTATTCGAGCCTCTGACAGGGGATAACGCAGCAGGCGGCGAATTGGAATTGCGCGGTATCAAATTGGCTAACAAATTACATCCTGAAGTTCTTGGCAAGAAGGTTGAACTTGTTATAGCCGATAACAAATCCGATAAGGCTGAAGCTGCTTCTGTAGCTGCTCGTCTGATTGAAAAGGATAAAGTTAAAGTTATTATCGGTACCTATGGTTCTTCATTGGCTATGGCTGCCGGCAATATCGTAAAGGAAAATAAAATTCCTGCTATTGGTACAAGCTGCACCAATCCACAGGTAACTGCAAATAACGACTACTATTTCCGTGCTTGCTTTATTGATCCGTTCCAAGGCACTGTTATGGCTAACTACGCCTATAAGAATGGCGCCAGAAAAGTCGCTATAATTCAAGAAGTATCTAATGACTATGCTGTTGGTCTTGCGAAGTTCTTTAAAGAAGCATTTGTTAAACTGACTGGAAATCCTGACAGTGTAATCGAAGTTGCTAACTATCAGACTGGTGATAAAGACTTCTCCGCCATTTTGACTAACATTAAAGCTAAAAATCCGGATGCTGTATTTGCGCCTGGTAACTTCACTGAGTCTGCATTGCTGATCAAACAAGCTCGTCAACTTGGTCTTAATGTACCATTCCTTGGTGGCGACACTTGGGAAACTCAGGAATTCATTGATGTTGGCGGCAAGGATGTTGAAGGTGCAAGCCTTTCCACTGCTTTTGACCGTGAAAAAGCTACAACAGAAGAAGCTAAGAAATTCCTTGATGCTTATGTAAAAGAGTACAAAGGTGAACCTTCCGCTCTTACTGCTTTGGCTTACGATGCTTACCTGATCGCTATTGATGGTATTAAACGTGCTAACACTACTACTGATTCTGTCAAGATTCGTGACGCTATTGCTCAAACCAAAGATCTGGAAACTGTTACCGGTAAAACTACTCTCGATAAAAATGGTGATGCTATTAAAGCAGCGATCATTAAAACTGTTAAAGATGGCAAGTTCAAATATCTTGATTTTGTTGATGTAAAATAATTAATATTTTATCCTGATTATTTCTTGTGCTTCCTTCCCAAGGGAAGGAAGCAATTCTTTTTTTAAATATGTATGGTGGTGTAAATAATGGAATTTTTCCAAGCAATTTTTAATATGTCCGGCGCAAGTTTTGCACAGCACATGGTTAACGGAATATCACTGGGCAGTCTTTATGCCATGATAGCCATCGGTTACACAATGGTTTACGGTATTCTGCTGATGATTAACTTTGCCCATGGCGATATCGTTATGATGGCTTGCTATTTTGCTTTTTTCGGTATTACTGTCTTTAACATACCATGGTATCTTACCTTTGTAGGGGTTATCATTGCGACTGCACTTTTAGGTGTGGTTATTGAACGTACAGCTTATCGCCCTTTGCGCGATGCTCCAAAAAATTCTGTTCTGATTTCGGCTATCGGCGCATCCTTCCTGCTGGAAAATCTGGCCAATTATCTTTTCAGCGGCAGGCCTCTGCGTTTTCCTAATATTGAATTTCTGGCACAAAATATTGACATCGCTGGGATTCAGGTGCAGGCAATCAGTTTGGTTATCCCGGTGGTAACTATGCTATGCCTGGTTGTCTTGCTGCATATTGTTAATCATACTAAAATTGGCATGTCCATGCGCGCTGTGTCCAAGGACTATGAAATAGCGCGTGTCATGGGCATCAATATCGACAATGTAATCTCTATTACCTTTGCTATCGGCTCCATTCTGGCGGCCATTGGCGCTATCATGTGGGGCATACGTTATCCGGGGATTACACCGCTTTTGGGCGTAATGCCAGGTTTAAAATGTTTCATTGCCGCTGTTATCGGTGGTATCGGTAACATTAAGGGCGCCGTTCTTGGTGGCTTTATTCTGGGACTCGGCGAAATCCTTATTGTCGCTTTCTTCCCTCAGCTTTCAGGGTATCGTGATGCTTTTGCCTTCATCGTGTTGATTGTCATACTATTCTATAAGCCAACAGGCCTTCTGGGCGAAAAAACAACGGAGAAGGTGTGATCATGGCGAATAAGAGAAATCTGATACTCACAATTATATTATTGGCAGCCTTTTTCGCGCTTGCCTGGTATGTCAATTTTGAAACGGACTCTTACATACGCAGAGTTGTCAATTTGTGTATGGTTTATGCTATTATAGGTCTCTCAATGAACCTTACCAACGGTTTTACCGGACAATTTTCATTAGGACAAGCTGGTTTTATGGCTATCGGTGCCTATGTTGTAGGTATTTTTACGGTACCTGTCGCACTGCGTCCGGCTGTTTTCTATGCGGCTCCGATGAATCCGTTGATTGCTGATATCTATATGCCGCTTTGGCTGGCACTTATTATCGGTGGTCTCTTGGCAGCTTTGGTAGCTTTTCTGATTGGGACGCCTGTACTTAGACTGCGCGGCGACTATCTCGCTGTTGCTACCCTTGGCTTTTCAGAGATTATCCGTATTGTTATTACCAATGCCCAGACTATTACTAATGGCGCTCTTGGTATCAAGGATATTCCTCCACTTAATGATGTCAGATACATTTTCGCTTTTACAGCTTTAGTTTTCATTTTTATCACTGCTTTGATTAATTCTTCCTACGGCAGAGCTTTTAAAGCTATCAGGGAAGATGAGATAGCAGCTGAAGCTATGGGCATCGATTTGTTCAAACATAAATGCTTGGCTTTCATGATCAGTGCCTTTTTTGCAGGCATTGGCGGCGGCCTTTATGGTGCATTGCTAGGTACTGTTGACCCGAAGAACTTCTTGTTCACGTTGACTTATAACTTCCTTTTGATCATCGTCCTCGGCGGCATGGGCAGTATTACCGGCAGCATGATTGGTGCCGTTCTTGTTACCGCCGGCCTCGAATTCCTGCGTGTTTTTGACGAACCGCTCGATTTGTTTGGGATGGCGATACCACTCTTCAGACCAGGTTTCCGTATGGTTATTTTCTCCGTTTTGCTGATGGTTCTCGTTCTTTTCTGGCGGCACGGCATCATGGGAACCAGAGAGTTTACCTGGGACAAATTTATTGCATTCTGCAAGAACCCTTTCGGTTTTTTCGGACGGAAAGGAGCGCGTAAGGCATGACAATTTTAAGAACTGATGGCATAACAATGCGTTTTGGCGGTGTTGTTGCTGTTAATAACTTGCAAATTGATATCAATGAACATGAAATAGTAGCACTTATCGGTCCTAATGGCGCTGGCAAGACTACTGCCTTTAATATGATAACAGGGGTTTATACTCCGACCAGCGGCAATGTGATTTATACTGATGCATCAGGCAACGATATCAGAATAACCGGCAAGAAGCCAAGCGCAATTGCTAAACTTGGTATAGCTCGTACTTTCCAGAATATCCGTTTATTTAAAGAACTTTCTGTTTATGAAAATGTTATGATTGCCAAGCATCTGCACTTAAAGTCTGACTTTATGTCGGCTGCGCTGCATCTGCCGCATTACAATGCTGAACAGCGTCAGGCGGAAGCAGAAGTTGAAGAGCTTTTGAAAAAAGTTAACTTGTGGGATTTGCGGGAAGAGAAGGCGTTTTCTCTGCCTTATGGACAACAAAGACATCTGGAAATAGTACGTGCCCTAGCCACTAACCCGAGACTACTATTGCTTGATGAACCGGCGGCCGGCATGAACCCCAAGGAGACAGACGAACTTACTGATTTTATCAGCCAGATTCGTGACGAATATAATTTGACTATCTTCATGATTGAACATCACATGGATTTGGTCATGGGCATTTCCGACCGCATCTACGTTCTGGACTTTGGCCAGACGATTGCCAGCGGCACGCCTCTGGAAATTCAGAATAATGAACGTGTTATTGCAGCTTATCTGGGGGTGGAAGAAGATGCTTAAAGTTGAAAATCTCGTAGTTTCCTATGGCGGCATCGAAGCTCTCAAAGGTATTTCGCTGAATGTTCCTGATGGGAAAATAATTACCTTGATTGGTGCCAATGGTGCAGGTAAGAGTACTTTGCTGCGTACAATCATCGGCCTGGTTAAACCTCAGGCAGGTAAGATTTCTTATAATGAGAAAGAAATTACCTCTCTTAATTCCCAAAAAATAGTAACAACAGGTATTACCTTGGTGCCGGAAGGACGTCGTGTCTTTTCCAATCTCACTGTACTGGAAAACCTGAAAATCGGTGCCTACATGCGTAATGATAAGGCAGAGATAGAGAAAGACATTGAATGGATCTACGGTATGTTCCCAAGGCTACAGGAACGCAACTGGCAATTAGCCGGAACGCTGTCCGGCGGTGAACAGCAGATGTTGGCTGTTGGCAGGGCTTTGATGTGCAGACCTAAGCTGATCATGATGGATGAACCTTCTCTTGGTTTGGCTCCTTTGGTCATCAAAGACATTTTCCGAATCATCCAGGAAATAAATGCTAAGGGCATGACAATTTTGTTGATTGAGCAAAACGCGAATATGGCTTTGAAAATTGCGGACTGGGCCTATGTTTTGGAAACAGGCAGAATTACCATGGAAGGTACCGGTAAGGAATTGCTGGAAAACCCGCAAATAAGAGAAGCGTATCTTGGCAAGAAAAAGAAATAACAAACTTGTGGCGGTTTCGTGAAAGCGAAGCCGCTTTTTATTGCATCTTTGCAGAAAAAATAATAAGATAATAGAAAACGAAGGACTGAAATATCAGGTGGCGAATTTGCAGCAGAAAATTAACATTGTTTTAGCGCATAAAAAAATTGTATTTGGTTTCTTATTTTTTCTTGCTGCCTTATATTTTCTTAATACGTCTTCCTGGGTGTTCCGTCCCCAGTCAGTTGATGATGTCCGCCGATGGGTGGCAGGTTTTGGCTCCTTCGGCCCCTTGGTTTATATAGCACTTTATGGTGCCAGACCGTTTTTGTTTTTCCCGAGTCTGCTTTTGAATCTTAGTGCCGGTATTTTGTTTGGACCTTGGTGGGGTATCGTTTATCTGCTGCTGGGAGGTTTGGCTAATGCCAGCGTCTGCTTCTGGTCAGCAAGATTGTTCGGTGCCCAACAAAGCTTGCTCAAACGCTTCGGCGGTAATTGGGGTAAACGGCTGGATAAATATCTTTCCGATGACAGAGGGTTTACCCGTATGTTGTGGCTCAGAACGGTGCCCATTTTTCCCTATGATCCGGTTAGTGTTGTCGCTGGCAGCAGCAGCATGAAATATGTGCCTTATGCCGCTGCTACCGCTCTTGGTATGCTGCCCGGTGCTATTGCCTACAATTTTCTTGCGGATTCTTTCGTGGGCAAAACCATTGGCATTCCAGGTGCGGTTTTAATTACCGTTATTGCTTTTGGTATACCTCTTTTGTGGTGGTACTTAAGTGACGAGCATCGAAGACTGTAGAAAGAGAGGCACCGATATGAACATTTACTTATGGCGGCATAACAGAACTTATCACAGCCATAGTATGATTCAGGAACCTTGTGTAAACCAGGAGTTTTACCTTGACGCGATAGCCATTGTGGCCGCTAATGATTTAGAAGAAGCTTTGCTTAAACTGGCAGAGCAGAAACAAGGCTGGCGAGTTGAAGATTTACGTAATCTGGAACCCACGGTTTTTTCTTTGGAGGAAGCGAAGATTATTTTTACTGATATCAGGGGTTAGAAAGAATATTTTCTTAAAGGCGGGTGGAATATTTTGGATAATACGACAGAGATGGAAATTAAGCTTTCTGCCAGCAAGGAAGGCGTAAAGAAACTATTGGATTCATCGCTTTTGAAAGCAGCAATGGTGCCGGAAAGTCTGCAGGAGAAGGAACTGGAAAATTATTATTATGACACCGCGAGTTACAAATTTTTTCATGAGGGTATAGCATATCGTATCCGTAAAATTGATGCAGGTTATATTGCTACTATCAAAACCGATGATGCTTCTCAAGGCGGATTTTCGGAAAGGAAAGAATATAATGTGCCGGTTGAGGAAGCAGCTCCGACTTTGGAAGGTTTTGCCGAGCTTGGCTTAGAGCTTGATCTGAAGAAGCTGCTGGCAGAAGAGGAATTGCAGGTGCTATTTAAAGTATTGGTCAAGAGGCAGATTCGTCTCTTGCAGATTACACCGGAAACCTTACTGGAAATGGCCATTGATAATGGGAATATAGTTGTTGGCAAGAAGAAAGAAAAGATTGAGGAAATAGAATTTGAGATAGTCAAGGGCACCAAGGGTGACTTGTTTGAATTCGTGGCAGCGTTGGCGGCGGAAATCCCTCTCTTTATTGAACCGCGCAGCAAATTTAAACGAGGTATTGATTTGTTATCTAACGGCGGCGATTATGCGGATATCGAAGAAAAAGGCGTTAAAATTGACAGAACAGGCAATGTGGAAACTGAATTTAAAAAACTTATTTATTATGATATAGGTGTTATCCTGGAGGCGCAGAATGCTTTGCGGGATACGGCGGGTCTGGAGGATGCTGACCGTATACTCTTAAACAGGGTAAAACGGCTGCGTGCTGTCGTCAATTTTATTAAACCTTTGATCGAGCAGCAGGACTATGAATATTTCCATAATCTGTTGGTTGAAATTGTTGATCCTTTGCAGCAGCTCTATGTGCTGAAAAGGTTTATGCGGCAGTGGGATAAGGTTTACAAGAAAACCGGTACGATCTTGAAAAACAATGTTTTGACCGACCGTCTGGAAGAGCGTCGGCTGGAAATAATGCAGACGATCAAAAATCAGATTGAAAGCGGCCTTTACGCACGCGGTATGTTTAAAATGCTCGCCTGGACAGAAAATTCACATTGGCAGGGAGCCGAATTTATTCAGCTCGAACAGTTCTCGCTTTGCCGTTTCCGCGACTGGCATAAAAAACTATTGGCGTTTGAATTTAGCAATGAGATGCTCGAAGAAGAAAACGCGCGCGAGATGAGAAAGATTATTGAAGTAATGGTCTTGGTGCGCCGCAGCATTAAAATCGGTACGCTTGATAAACAGAGTTTTGCGTACATGAAAGATTTGTATCGTCATTTGAAGATTTTGAATTTTGATATTTATGGACATAAGGATATCCTTGCTTTCCTGCATGGCAGCAATAGCAGGGTTCTCTATCGTGATGCAGGTCTTCTGATTGGCTGGCGCTTATCAGAAATGCCTGGAGCCTGGCGCGAAGTGCAAAAAAGTTGGGCAAGATTACTCGCCGCATTAAAAAGCAAAGCAAAAGAGTAAAGAAAATAGCTGTATCGCCTTTTTGGCGATACAGCTATTTATGTTTTTACTATAGTGTTATCTTCTTAAAAATTCAGTTTAGTAAGTGGATAACCGGCGCGGACAATAGCGCAGTGGCAATACCGACGAGGGCGATGGCCAGACTGCCGATGGCCACCTGCAGACCGCTTTTAGAAATGCAGCTGCTGACACCAAGAGCATGACTGGAAGCCCCGATAGCAAGGCCAATTGCTATATCGTTTTTGACACCTGCTAAAGCAAGAATCTTATGACCACACATCGCACCAAAGATGCCGGTGAAGATAACGCAGGCAGCAGTCAAAGGAGGAATACCGCCAAGACCAGCCGAGATATCCATGGCAATTGGGGTGGTTACTGATTTTGGCACCAGTGACAGCACGACTTGTTCGGAAGCTCCAAAAAACTTAGCGCAGAGTGTTATCGAAATAATGCCGGCTAGTGTACCAACAACGGCTCCGCTGAGCAAAATTTTGTAATGTTGGCACAAAACTTTAAAGTTGCGTACCAGAGGCAAGGCCAAGGCAATCGTAGCCGGACCTAACAAAAAGTTAATGATGGAACCGCCAACTGCATATTGCTCATAGGTGAATAATGAAGTGAAGTTAATAATGGCAATCAAAATTGCGCAGGCTGTCAAAAGCGGTGGCAAGAAAGTAATGTTGAAGCGTTCAACGAGGCGCTCGCCGAATTTATAGGCGATAAGGGTTACAGTTAAGCCTAGCAGAGGAGACGAAAGCAAGATATCAGGAATCATTTTTTTGCCTCGCTTCTTTTTAACATGAAGTCTACAGTAAGCCCTGTTATGACCATCACTATGATTGAGCTGACAATGATGGTAGCAAAGATAGCCAGACTTTCTTTGAAAATTATATCAGCATAGAGCAAAATGCTGACGCCGGCAGGCACAAAAAGCATACCCATTTTTTCCAATAGTAACGTGCAGGTATCTTCAACTGTGGAAATACGCACTGCTTTTAAAAGCAGCAATAAAGTCAAAATGATCATACCTAGAAGAGCTGGTGGAAACTTTATGCCGAGCAAGCCAACCGCTAAAGTGCTGACGAATTGAATAAGCAGTATGTAGGAAAAACCTGTTAACAATGAATTTGTAGTCAAATTTACACCTTCTTTTTAAGAATATGTAATATTTTGTCACGTGAGGTAGGCAATGTCAAGCAAAAGTGTTCAAAAATAATGTTTGACTTTTTGACTTTTTGGTTTTAGAATAAAAACAGAACATGTGTGTACTTGTCGTTTGAGGCAGTAATTATCACTTTAAATAATGAGTATGGACAGCATATTTGGCATAAAAAAACAAAAATTATGAATAAACTATGTTTTGTGGAGGTGTAAAAGTTATGAAGGAAGAGCGTTACAGTGATGAGGTAAAAACATTGTTGGAAGCTGCACAGCAGCAAGCAGTCATGAACTATAACCAGGAACTGAGCACGGTTCATCTTCTGACATCATTATGTGGTCAGGAGGGATTTTTTAAGTTTTTACTGCAAAGCTTGAAAATCGATGAAAGAGCTTTTACGCAGGAAGCAAAAGATTTACTGCGTAAAATACCGCAGGTCAAAGGTCAGGATGCCCTGCGAATGAGTATGGGGCTGGCACGTGTTTTTGGTTTGGCTGAAAAAGATGCCGACGAAAATGAAATAAACATCGCTAATCTCGTAGGAGCCTTGGTAGAAGACGGCGATAGTGATGTCGTTGCCTTGTGCAAAAAATATGGTATAGACAAAAAGAAAGTGAAGGCCTTATACATGCAGTATGTTAGCGGCAAGGGTGACGAGGAAAATCAAAAAACGCTGGAAAAATATGGTCAGGATTTAACGGAGAAAGCACGTAAAGGCGATCTTGATCCTGTTATTGGCCGTGATGAAGAAATTCGTCGTACCATTGAAATATTATCACGCCGCAAAAAGAATAATCCGGTGCTGATTGGTGAGCCTGGTGTAGGTAAGACGGCCATTGTTGAAGGTTTGGCACGTCGTATTGTTTCTGGTGATGTACCGGAAACTCTGAAAAATAAAATGCTTTATGCTCTTGATTTGGCCTCCTTGGTTGCCGGTGCCAAATTCCGTGGTGAATTTGAAGAACGTTTGAAGAAAGTTCTGAAAGCTGTCTCCGATTCGGCGGGACAGATCATCATGTTCATTGATGAACTGCATACCGTGGTAGGAGCAGGAGCGGCGGAAGGTGCGATGGATGCCGGTAATATCCTGAAACCAATGTTGGCGCGCGGTGAGCTCAGATGCATCGGTGCTACTACTTTGAACGAATATCGTAAATATATTGAAAAAGACAGTGCACTGGAACGCAGATTTCAACCAGTCATGGTTAAACAGCCAAGCGTTGAAGATACTATCTCCATTCTACGTGGCTTAAAGGAAAGATATGAAGTCCATCATGGCGTAAGAATCAAAGATGCTGCGCTTGTGGCGGCGGCTGTTTTATCCGATCGTTATATCAACGACAGGTTCCTGCCGGACAAAGCGATTGATTTGGTTGATGAGGCGTCAGCTCGTCTGCGTACAGAGATAGATTCCCTGCCGGCTGAACTTGACGAAAGCAAACGTCGTATTCTGCAGTTGGAAATTGAGGCTCAGGCGCTTAGCAAAGAAACCGACCAACAATCCAAGGAAAGAATGAAGAAGCTGGAAGAAGAACTGGCAGAGCTCAAAAAAGCTAACGATGAACTTACTGCCCGCTGGGACCGTGAAAAAGCTGCTATTGCCAAAGTGCGTGAAGTAAAACGAGAAATTGATGATGTAAAACAGGAAATGGAAGCAGCAGAACGTGACTATAACCTGAACAAACTGGCTGAACTTAAATATGGCCGTTTGCCTGATCTGGAGAAAAAGCTGGCAGAATTAGAATCCGGCAAAGCCGGCGGCGAGGGTGAAGTTCTGTTAAAAGAAGAAGTGGACGAAGATGATATTTCTAAAGTCGTGAGCACCTGGACAGGTATTCCAGTACAAAGGCTGCTTGAAGGAGAGCGCGATAAGCTCGTGCACCTCGAAGAGATTCTGCACAAACGCGTTGTTGGACAGGAAGAAGCCATTAAAGCAGTAAGCGAAGCAGTTGTACGTGCGCGCGCCGGTATCAAGGACCCTTCAAAGCCAATCGGCTCCTTCATCTTCCTCGGACCGACAGGTGTTGGCAAGACAGAATTGGCTAAAGCCTTGGCTGAAGTTCTCTTCGACGACGAACGCAATATGATACGTATCGATATGAGTGAATACATGGAGAAGCACACCGTATCCCGCCTGATTGGTGCGCCTCCAGGCTATGTAGGCTATGAAGAAGGCGGCCAGCTGACAGAAGCTGTCAGACGTCATCCGTATGCTGTCATCTTGCTGGACGAAATCGAAAAGGCACATGCTGATGTTTTCAATGTCCTGCTGCAGGTGCTTGATGACGGGCGACTGACGGACGGTCAAGGCCGTAATGTTGATTTCAAAAATACCTTGATTATTATGACCAGTAATCTCGGCTCTGCGGATATTCTTAAGAAACAAGGACAAATTTCCCGTGAGGAAATCCAAAACCTCCTGATGAATTTCTTCCGCCCGGAATTCCTCAATCGTGTTGATGACATCGTCGTCTTCCATGCCTTGGGACAAGGACAAATCAAGGATATCGTCAGATTGGTGCTGGATGAACTTGGTGAACGCCTGAATGATCAACTCGAACTCAAACTTTCTTACACAGAGGAAGCAGTTGAGTATCTGGCGGCAGCCGGTTTTGATATCTCGTTTGGGGCAAGACCGCTGAAACGCTTGATTGTTCATACCGTGGAAACTATTCTTGGCAAGAAAATAGTAGCCGGTGAAATTAAAAATGGTGAAAGCATCAAGGTTATTTTGAAGAATGGTAATATTGATCTGGAAAAGCAAAATTAGTTCTTGAGGGGGTCGGTTCATTGAAACCGACCCCTTTTCCAGTTATAATGAAGAAGAGAAAAAGGTAACCATTGGAGGAGGTAAGAGCATGGGAAAAAGAATAGTGATCATCGGCGGTGTTGCCGCAGGTATGAAAACGGCTTCCAGGCTGCGCAGACGAGATAAGGACGCGGAAATTATCGTTTTGGAGCGCGGCAGTGAAGTGAGTTATGGAGCTTGCGGTTTTCCTTATTATATAGGCGGAGATGTTAAAGAGTTTGGTTGTTTTACTAATGGACCGCAGGGAATACGGGACGCAGCTTTTTTTAGAGAAGTAAAGGGAGTAGACGTGCTTGTCAGGCATGAAGCAACTGCTATCAATCGCAGCGAACGCACTGTGACTTATTTAAACCGTGATACTGGCGAAACCAAAGTCTTGCCTTATGATAAATTAGTTTTGGCTACTGGCTCCACACCGGTGAAATTACCGATTCCTGGTGCTGACTTAGCGGGCGTGCATAACTTCTGGTTCCCTTGGGATGTGCATGCGGTTAAAAAAGACATGGTTGAAAACAAAGTTACCGATGTTGTAATCGTAGGTGCAGGTCTGGTCGGGATGGAACTTGCGGAAGCTTTCCATAAACAAGCCTTGACTGTCAGCATTGTTGAGATGCAGGACAGAATATTGCCGCAGATGCTGGATAAAGAACTTGCTGATTTAATCCAAAAACCTGTATTACAAGCTGGCATCAACCTTTATCTAAACGAGAAAACCGTGGCGATAGAAGGAAATACCAAGGTTACTGCTGTCAAAACAGACAAACGTGTGATTCCGGCGCAGATGGTGATTGTTGCCGTAGGCGTCAGACCAAATGTTGAACTGGCACGCGAAGCCGGCCTTGAAATTGGACCTAGCGGAAGCATTGCTGTCAACGAATATCTCGAGACCAGTGATCCCGATATTTATGCCGGCGGCGACTGTGCTGAAAACACTAATCTTATCAGCAAAGCTAAATTGTTTACCCCGATGGGTTCCACGGCGAACAAACATGGACGTGTTATTGCCGATAATATTGCCGGTGAGAAAATAAAATACCCAGGCATTCTGAATACTGGCATCTGTCAGGTATTGAACTGGCAGGCAGGCAGCACAGGTTTGAATGAAGCCAGCGCTCAAAAGGCCGGTATCGAATTCGTAACTGTTGTTGTGCCAGGCTTCGACCGCTTGGGCTATATGCCGGGTGCCAATCGCTTAATATTGAAACTAATGGCTGAAGTAGGGTCGCATCGGGTAATTGGCGCACAGGCTGTTGGTACTGGCGGCGTGGATAAACGCATTGATGCTATTGCGACGGCAATGGCTTTTGGCGCTAAGGTCGAAGACCTGAGCAACATTGATTATGCCTATGCACCACCTTTTAACGGTCCAATTGATAATGTTTCTACTGCTGCCAACGTATTGATGAACAAATTGGCTGGACACTTACGCAGTATTAATCCGAAAGACTTCCAAAAAATTAAAGGTGATCCTTCATATACATTAGTTGATGTGCGGACACCAGGCGAGTATGCAGCCAATAGAATCGCAGGCTGCGCTAATATTGTAAATCTGCCTTTAGGAAGCCTGCGCAGTGAAGCGGAAAAAGTATTTACTGACAAGCAAGCTCGACTTGTTTGTTCCTGCCAGATTGATTTGCGCGGCTACGAGGCGGAAACTATTATGCGAGCTCTTGGTTATGAAAACGTGCAAAGCCTTGAGGGTGGCATGAGCGGCTGGCCTTATGAAACGGAAGGCACAAAGCCTCAATAAGTTCACAAAAATATCATAAAAAATTAGTTGCCGTCAGATGGACTTTGGTGCTGTCGACGGCAACTTTTGTTTTTGCTGTGAACCGCATGAATCCTAGCCATTTGCTCATTAATGCTTTGAAATTACTCAAAATAGTGCCTCTGGCGGAAGGACAGCAAGGCAAGGCCTTGCAGAGACTCAACAGGCAGGTATTTAAGAAAAAAAAGAGAATAATAGAAAATGGGTAGATTTGTTGTAAAACAATCAAAGTCAAATAAGGGAATGATTAAAGTGATTATTGGCATAGGATGCGATCTTGTTGAGGTCGCAAGAATAAAAAAGGCAATTGAAAATCCTCGCTTTGTCCAAAAGGTCTACACACAGGCAGAAATTGAATACTGTCAGGCACGTGGAAAACAACAAGCGATGAGTTTTGCTGCCCGCTTTGCTGCTAAAGAAGCAGCGGCCAAAGCTCTTGGTACGGGCTTTCGCAGCGCCAGTATGAGAGACGTGGAAATAACCAATGATGAACTGGGCAAACCGGCAATCAAACTAACAGGTAATTTTGGGGCAAGGGCTCAAGAATTAGGCTGCAAATATTTGCACGTATCGCTAAGCCACACCAAAGAATATGGGTTAGCACAAGTTATTATGGAAGGTGATAATATATGAAGTTGTTTTCAGCTGAAGAAATGAAACAGATAGATACTGCAACCACAAAGGAATTTGGGTTGCCGGGGCTGCTTTTGATGGAAAATGCGGGGCGTGCTGTGGCTGCTACCGCAGAAAGCATACTGGAGGATTGCGGTAATAAGAGGATAGTTGTATTTGCCGGTAAAGGAAATAATGGCGGCGATGGCTTTGTGGCAGCCAGAACATTACTGGATAGGGGTGCTCAGGTTACTGTGATTTTACTTGCGGAACCAGCTGATTATAGCGGCGATGCGCTCACGCAGTTGGAAGTGCTGAAAAAATGTGATCCCTTCATGTTCATCTTGAATAACGAACAGGATTGGGATAAAGCGGCGATTGCCGGCGAATTGGCAGACCTTGTTATTGACGGGTTGTTGGGTACGGGTTTCCGAGGAGAACTCAGTCCTGCTTTTGCGCGTGCCGCAAAATTAATCAATAGCCTGGCGGCGCCTGTTTTAGCTATTGATCTTCCGAGCGGTGTTGAACCTGATACAGGTAAAGCTGCCCAAGGTGCGGTTATGGCTGACGTTACGGTGACACTTGCGGCACCGAAACCCGGTTTGTATCTTTACCCGGGAGCTGCACACGCCGGCGAAATTATGGTGGCGGAGATTGGTATTCCGGCAGTGCTTCTTACTGAGTCAAATAGCAAAAATGAGTTGATAACGCAAAGTTTGGCGAAAACAAAGCTGCCTCTCAGGCAGGGTAACGCCCACAAAGGAATGGCGGGGCGCGTTGCGGTTTTAGCAGGGTCGCCTGGTTTTACAGGAGCTGCGGCTCTTTGCAGTTACGCTGCTGTGAAGGCAGGAGCCGGCTTGGTAACGCTGCTCACGCCTCTGAGTTCGCAAAATATACTGGCGGCAAAATTAAACGAAGTAATGGTACAAGGCCTGATTGAACGTATGCCAGGTGTGTTGGGCGGCGGTGCTGTTGGTGACGTCAGAAACTGGCTGGAAAAAAGCGATGTTTTGGCTGTCGGTCCCGGTCTCGGTACCTCGGAGGCTACCAAAGAAGTTATACGGGATATTTTGCAGGGCTGCAGCAAACCGGTAGTAATTGATGCCGATGCTTTGACGGCTTTGACTGGGCATACGGAAATATTGAGCAGGATGAAGTGCCCAAGAATCATTACCCCTCATCCGGCAGAGATGGCGAGATTGATTGATGGTGATGCTGCTGAAGTAGATGCGAAGCGCCTTGCTGTTGCATCGCGCTATGCCGTAGAGTGGCAGACAGTGGTAGTTTTGAAAGGTGCACCGACTGTAGTAGCTACGCCTGATGGTGTTGCTTATCTTAACACCACCGGTAACGAGGGGATGGCAACCGGCGGCAGTGGTGATGTTCTGACAGGTATCATTGCTGCTTTACTCGGACAGGGTCTTTCTGCTGCGGATGCGGCGGTCCTCGGAGTTTATCTTCATGGTTTAGCTGGTGATTTAGCTGCGGAAACCGGTAAAATAGGTTTGACTGCTGGCCAAATCAGCGAAATTTTACCACGCGCCAGACAAAAGATGGAGGAAGAATGATGAAAATCGAAGTAACAATTGACAGGTTCGAAGGAACAAAGGCTGTGTTACTTTATGGTGAAGATGGTACGAGCATTAATTGGCCACGCGAATTATTACCGGAAGGAATGCAGGAAGGTGACGTGCTCTCCATAAATCTCAAAAAAGATGGTAAAGCTACGCAAAAAGCACTCAAACAGACAGAAAACCTATTGCGCGAGCTACTGCAGCAGGCCTGATTTATTTACAAGTGAGAAGACCGGTGTTAGAATTTAGGTACATAAAGTTCGAAAAGAGGTGAGTCCGAATTGCTGAGAAAGCTTTTGATTTTGCTGGTTTGTTTAGTTAGTTTTGCTTTGAATATGGTAGCAGAAGCATCAGGAACAGAAATTACTGCCCTGCATTGGGGGGTGAGTAAGGAAAATGTGTTCCGGGTAGTTCTGGACTGTACCGGACCGACGGATGCCCAGGCCGTGCTAAATGACGATTCCCTGATGGTTTCGGTCGAGGGAGGATTGAAACCTTACGTTTCGAAGGACTATAAGGTTAAAAGTGATACTGTTGACCATGTCGAGTTGCAGGCAACGGGAGAAAAAACCGTGCTGCAGCTGCCGTTGACACGCAAATTGGCAAGCGGTGACTATAAAATTTTTGTTTTAAAGAAAGATCCTGCAACGAAGAGACCTGATCGCATTGTTATTGACATTGCAAACAGCAATAGCAATTTCACGCCGGTAAGTGGTACGGAGGCGGTTATACCCAGTACGCCAACGAAGCCAACCTTTGATATAGGTGGCGGTATCAAGGGCAAGATGATTACTCTTGATCCTGGGCATGGTGGTACTGATCCGGGAGCAATTGGCAAACAGGGAACGAAAGAAAAGGATATTACTTTAAAGATTGCGATGAAAGTACGCGATTATTTACTGGATAAAGGCGCGCAGGTTTCAATGACGCGCACGACCGATAAAGATGTTTTTGGTCCGGATGCTACCGATGCACAGGAACTGCAGGCACGCGTCGATGTGGCGCAGGCTAATGACGCCGATTTGTTTGTCAGTATCCATTGCAATGCCTCTACCAACCCTAATATTGGCGGTATTTCCTCTTATTTCTTTCCGAAAACAGATTACGACAAAATTGCGGCGTCAGCTATCCAGGATGATTTGACCAAAAAATTCGGTCTCGATGATTTAGGTGTGCGCCAAGCTAACTTCTATGTAAATAAAAGAAGCAGTATGCCGACAGTGTTGATTGAGACGGCCTTTATCAGTAATCAAAAAGAGGAAAAACTTCTCCGCAGCAACTGGTTCCAAAGCAAAATGGCGAAAGCGATTGCCGACGGTATAGAAGATTATTTTGCAGCAACCGGAGGTGGTCAATGATGAAGTGGTATAAGTTGCTTTTGGCACCTCTTTTAATCTTATGTTTTTTAGCAAGTGGTTGTACTTCGCCAAAAACGGAAGAAAAACCGGTTACGCAGCCGGTAGTTAAGGAACAAAGTTTTGTAGTATACAGGGTTACAGGTGAAGGACAGGGTTACTTGGTGCCGGAAAAATACACAATCAAAGATAATGGCAAGACTGCAGCGGAAAATGCCTTACGCACTTTGGTTGAAGCTAAGCCTCAGGACAGCAAGCTGGTCAATGTTTTACCAGCTGACACCAAGGTTCTTGGCTTGAGCATTAAGGACGGCGTTGCCTCAGCTGATTTCAGTAAGGATATCAAAAAACTGGGCGGCGGTTCTTACAATGAATTAATGGTTACGGGCGCCATCGTCAATACCTTGACGGAGTTTCCTGATATTAAAAAAGTGCAGATACTGGTAGAAGGCAAAAAAATTGTAAGCTTGAATGGTCATATGGATCTGACAGATCCGCTCGTACGTGATACCAGTTTGTTAAGCTCAGGACAGAAAGCTAAGGCTAAATAATCACAAAAAAGCATCTATGCCCCAGGGCATAGATGCTTTTATTATTTATAATATTATTATTTAATTTTTTTTGCGCGCCGCCTGCAAATATTCTTCCACGATTTTCACGGCACAATAGTCTCCGCACATTGAGCAGGCTTCGTCATCGGCTTTGTTTTTTTCAGAACGATAACGCTGTGCTTTGATTGGGTCAATCGCCAGTTTTATTTGCTCCGGCCAGTTAAGTTCTTTACGGGCTTTCGCCATTTTCAAATCCCACTCCAGGGCACCGGGAACCCCTTTGGCAATATCGGCAGCATGAGCGGCGATACGCGTGGCAATGACACCTTCACGAACGTCGTTGATGTCCGGCAGACCGAGATGTTCAGCAGGTGTTACATAACAGAGAAAGTCAGCACCGGCAGCACCGGCCAGCGTCCCGCCGATGGCTGAGGTAATGTGGTCGTAACCGGGAGCAACATCCGTCACAAGTGGTCCGAGCACGTAGAAAGGAGCATTTTTGCAAAGACTTTTTTGCAATTGAATATTAGCCGCAATCTGATTGTAAGGTACATGACCAGGGCCTTCCACCATGACTTGCACGCCTTTGACCCAGGCACGGTCAGTTAATTCACCCAGATTGATCAGCTCCTGAATTTGCGCTCTGTCGGTGGCATCGGCAAGGCAGCCCGGCCTTAAACCGTCGCCGAGACTGATAACAACGTCGTATTTGGCACAGATATCCAGAATTTCGTCGTAGTATTCATAGAGTGGATTTTCCTTGTCATTGTGGAGCATCCAACCGGTAATGAAAGAACCGCCGCGACTGACCACATCCATTACGCGGCCTTCAGCAAGCAGTGCCTTCAGCACATTGCGATTAATGCCGCAGTGAATGGTCATGAAATCAGCACCATCTTTGGCTTGCTGTTCGATAACATCAAACAAATCTTCTTTTGTCATGTCGACAACGGCACCGTGTTTCTTGATGGCTTCGACGGTAGCCTGATAAATCGGCACAGTACCGACCATGACTGTGGAAGCTTCAATAATTGCTTTGCGTGAAGCCTCAATATTGTCGCCTGTGCTGAGATCCATCACCGCATCGGCACCAGCTTCAATGGCGGCTGCCAGCTTCAGCAGTTCCGGCTCTGGGTCAGGGTAAGAACTGGAAGTACCAATGTTAGCGTTGACCTTGGTTGTCAGACCTTTGCCGACACCGCTGGGGCTAAGGCTTTTATGATTGGGGTTGGCACAGATGGCGATAGTGCCTTCTGCAACACCGGCACGGATTGTTTCTGCCGGCAGATTTTCTTTGGCGGCAACTGTACGCATTGCTTCTGTAATAATGCCTTTGCGGGCTGACTGCATTTGTGTAAGCATATTTTACGCTCCTTTGTAATAAATAAAATAACCGTTTCCTAATATAATGGAAACGGCTGGGGAAATCAGAAAGGTGCCACTTCCCTCCGCCGGCATTATCCGGAAATCAGGTTCCAAGGGTCGACGAGGCGTCTCTCAGCGTTTAGGCTCCCCTAGTGGATGTAAATCATATTCAACTAATACAAGTCTAACAAAATAATTAGAGAAATACAATGACCAAAAAGCAAATCTATAATATAATAAAAATTAACGAATGAAGATTTCGTTGCAGCATCTAAAAACTAAGAGGTGCAAAAGTTTACAGTACACACTTTTTAGTGTATACTAAATAAGTATAAGTGTATCCTACATTTACCCAGCGTACTTTTTGGTCGTCGGGCTGTTAAGATAGCAAATCTTTGCAGAAGTAGGTTATTTTAAACTAAAGAGAAAGATGAGGGAATCAACATGGCAAAAATGAAAACTATGGACGGTAATACCGCCGCTGCGTATGTATCTTATGCTTTCACTGATGTTGCCGCAATTTATCCGATCACGCCGTCTTCACCAATGGCGGAAGTAACCGATGAATGGGCAGCGCAAGGCAAAAAGAACCTTTTCGGACAGACAGTAAAAGTTATGGAAATGCAGTCTGAGGCCGGTGCCTCCGGAGCTGTACACGGCTCTTTGCAGGCAGGCGCTTTGACTACCACTTATACGGCTTCGCAAGGCCTGCTTTTGATGATTCCTAACATGTATAAAATGGCAGGCGAACTATTGCCGGCTGTTTTCCAGGTTTCAGCACGTGCTTTGGCGGCCAGTTCACTTTCTATTTTTGGTGACCACCAGGATGTAATGGCGGCTCGCCAGACTGGTTTTGCTCTTTTGGCAGAAGGAAGTGTGCAGGAAGTAATGGATTTGAGTGCTGTTGCTCACTTATCCGCTATTAAGGGCCGTATTCCTTTTGTAAACTTCTTCGATGGTTTCAGAACTTCCCATGAAATTCAAAAAATTGAAGTTATGGAATATGATGACTTGGAGAAAATGCTGGATAAAGAAGCTGTCGCTGAATTTAGAGCACGCAGCCTTAATCCTGATAACCCGGTTATCCGCGGGACCGCACAAAATCCTGATATTTATTTCCAGACTCGTGAAGCAGTAAATTCTTACTACGAAAAGTTACCTGAAGTAGTAGAACATTATATGAATGAAATCAACAAAATTACTGGCCGCAAATACGGCTTGTTCAATTACTATGGCGCTCCTGATGCTGAAAAAGTCATTATTGCCATGGGTTCAGCTACTGAGGCTATTCAAACTACAATTGAGCACCTTAATGCTAATGGTGCCAAGGTTGGCCTTTTGGTTGTGCATCTCTATCGCCCGTTCTCGGCTAAACATTTCCTGAGCGCTATGCCGAAGACAGTCAAAAAGATTGCTGTTCTGGACCGCACCAAGGAGCCGGGCGCTTTCGGCGAACCACTATATCTTGACGTATGCAGCGTATATTATACGCAGGAAACACGCCCCGTTATTGTTGGCGGACGCTATGGCTTAGGCTCGAAAGATATTACACCTTCCGATGTACTGGCTGTTTTTGCTAACCTTGATGCGGCAGAACCGAAAAACAACTTTACAGTCAGTATTGTTGATGATGTTACCGGCAATTCTCTTGCTGTAACAGAAGAACTTGATACTACGCCTAAAGGCACCAAGGGCTGCAAATTCTGGGGACTTGGTTCTGATGGTACTGTTGGTGCGAATAAGAGTGCCATCAAAATTATCGGCGACTATACAGATATGTATGCGCAAGGTTACTTCTCCTATGATTCCAAGAAATCGGGTGGTATAACTGTTTCTCACCTGCGCTTTGGACATGAGCCGATTCGTGCTCCGTACCTGATTAATTATGCTGATTTTGTAGCTGTCCATAACCAATCTTATGTCGACAAGTATGATGTTCTTGCCGGCTTGAAGAAGAATGGCACTTTCCTGTTGAACTGCCGCTGGAACGCAGAAGAACTGGAAGCCAATCTGCCGGCAGCTATTAAACGTTATATTGCCAAAAATAATATCAACTTCTACACGATTGACGCTGTTCAGATCGCCGAAGAAATCGGCTTGGGCGGACGCATCAATATGATCATGCAGTCAGCCTTCTTCAAATTGGCCGATATTATTCCGGTGGAAGACGCTGTTAAATATCTGAAAGAAGCAGTTGACCATTCTTATGGCTTAAAAGGTCAGACCATTCTTAACATGAACTACGCTGCAATTGACAAAGGCGTAGATGCAATCGTCAAAATCGACGTGCCGGCTGCTTGGGCTGAGGCTGTTGATACAGAAGCTGCTGCTATCGGCTCAGCTGATAATTTTGCTAAAAATATTCTGGAACCGATGAACAGGATTGAAGGCGACAAGCTTCCTGTCAGCGCATTCAAGAAGCATGCTGATGGTACTTTCCCATCCGGAACTTCCACTTTTGAAAAACGCGGTATCGCAATCAACGTGCCTGAGTGGCAAATTGACAACTGTATTCAATGTAATCAATGTGCCTTTGTTTGTCCGCATGCTTCTATCCGTCCTGTCTTGGCTACGGCTGAAGAAGTTGCCGCTGCTCCAGCTGGTTTCACAACAAAACCTGCTATCGGTGCTAAAGACTTACAATTCCGTATTGCTGTTTCCGCTTTGGACTGCGCTGGCTGCGGCAATTGCGTACAAGTCTGCCCAGCTAAGGAAAAAGCAATTGTCATGAAACCGCTGAGCTCACAAATGGAGCAAGTTCCATTGTGGAATTATGCTATCGACACTGTAACTGTTAAACCAAACCCGATGAACAAGAAAACTGTCAAGGGTGTACAATTTGAGCAGCCATTACTGGAATTCTCCGGTGCCTGCGCTGGTTGTGGTGAGACACCGTATGCTAAGCTTGTTACCCAGTTGTTTGGTGATCGCATGATGATTGCTAATGCAACAGGCTGTACTTCTATCTGGGGCGCCAGTGCTCCTTCCATGCCTTATACGAAGAACTGCAAAGGGCACGGACCGAGCTGGGCAAACTCCTTGTTCGAGGATAATGCTGAATATGGCTTAGGTATGTTCCTGGGCGTAAAACAATCACGTGAACGCGTTGAGGATATGGTAAAAGAAGCTGTTAAGCTGCCTGTCAGTGCTGAGCTGAAAACAGCCATGGAAGAATGGCTGGCTAATGCCAACGAAGGCGAAGGCTCCCGTGAACGCGCTGAAAAAATGGAAACTTTACTGGCTGCGGAAAAAGCTGGTCAGCCTTTACTCGAAGAACTTGCTGAGAACAGCAGATTCTTTGTCAAACGTTCTCACTGGATCTTTGGTGGTGACGGTTGGGCTTACGACATTGGCTACGGCGGCCTTGACCATGTGCTTGCTTCTGGTGAAGACGTTAACGTGCTTGTCTTTGATACCGAAGTATATTCCAACACCGGCGGTCAGTCTTCCAAATCAACACCGACTGCTGCTATCGCTAAGTTTGCAGCCAGCGGCAAAAAGACGAAGAAGAAAGATCTCGGTATGATGGCTATGAGCTATGGCTATGTGTATGTTGCACAAATCGCCATGGGCGCAGATAAGAATCAGACTTTGAAAGCTATTGCTGAAGCAGAAGCTTATCCAGGACCATCACTCATCATTGCTTATTCACCATGTATCAATCATGGTTTGAAGAGTGGCATGGGTTCCAGCCAGCTGGAAACTAAGAAAGCAGTTGAATGCGGCTACTGGGCAATGTACAGGTTCAATCCTGCTTTGAAGGAAAAAGGAGAGAATCCGTTTGTTCTTGATTCCAAAGAACCGTCAGCTGATTTCCATGAATTCCTGATGGGTGAAGTACGTTATGCTTCTCTCAAAAAGCAATATCCGGATACAGCAGAAGCATTGTTTGCTAAAACTAAGGCTGATGCTATGGAAAGATTAGGTAACTACAAACGCTTGGCAGGAAAAGAATAATTCACAGTAAAGAATAATACGAAAAAGAGTTAAACCCCCGCATCCATATATTATGGATGCGGGGGTTTTCTGTTTATTATTGCGTTGAAATTTTTCTGGTGAAAAGCCAATGGTAGATGCTTATTGAGTCTTTAAAGTTTGCAGCTAAAAGTATATATAAAAAAGTCTACGTATAGAGTACACTGTATATTCTGTATTATTGTTCACGAACGAAACCAATCATTCACGAAACCATCTGAAAATTCGCCATTGCCAGATAGTATAATGATTTTAGTGAGTTTTTTAATAGGGATGACTTTTAAATTAAGATATTTATAGGGCTTATTAGTGGCTAAAAATCTGCACACAAGCAGTTTTTATGATTGATGAATTCTATGTTGAAAACGGGAGGGGAAAACTCAAACTAAACACAGTTCAAATGCAGAAAAGTTTGGTTTAAGCGACAAACATCAAATGAAAAGGGGTGTTTTAAAATGTCTTCAATTAAGAAAAAAAGAATTTTGGCTGCGGTTCTTTGCGCAGGAACACTAGCCGCCTTTTATCAACCTGCACCAGTGTCGGCTAGCGGTAGTGGTTTAACTTATTATGATGATATTAATCATTGGCAGAATGTAAGTATTGCAGATTCTGTAACTGTTAACGGCGTTACCATGTACGGAAGTGGAGTTATAAGTGCGGGTTATATAGGTGCAACCAGCGGAAATATCGGTGGTGTATCAGTGTATCACTAAGCAATAATGATTTGACTGGTGTAAATGATATTTCAGCAAGTGGCATCATTAGTGCCAGCACACTTGGTACCTCCTATATTAGCGCAACTAGCGGAAACATCGGTGGTGTATCACTAAGCAATAATGACTTGACTAATGTAAGTGATATTTCGGCAAGTGGTACAATTAGTACTAATTATATTTCTGCAAACAGCGGCAGTATCGGCAGCATAGGTTTGAACGGCAACGCATTAACTGGCGTTGGTTCTATTGATGGTGCTTCTGTTTGGTCTGACGGGTCTAATGGATTAACTGTTGAAAACGTTACGATGAATAATGGTAACCTTTCTGTTGCTAGCAATGCTACAGTTGCAGGTACGCTTACTGTTGCAAACCATGTTGTGGTTGGTACCAGATCTGTATCAGATGGTGAAGGCGGATATGTACAAGTCGGTCAGATTTCCGGCAACTCACCTCTATATGTTGAGGATGTGCTTTTCGATGGCGCTAACATGACAACTACTGGTGCAGTGAGTGCAGGCACCCTTAATGTAAGTGGTGTTTCGACTCTAGGCAATGTAAGAATAGCTAATAATACTATAGATAATGCTACGACTAGTCAGCCTTTGGTTGTCGAAGGCGTAACGATGAATGATGGTACAATCAGTGCTGGCAGCGGCAACTTTACGGTTGATGGCTTAGGCGATGTGACCACAAGGAATCTGACAACAAACGGCAGCATTTCTGCTACAGGCAATATTTCTACTGATGGCAATATTACCGCAGATGGCAGTATTACTGCTACAGGAACGCTGAACGGCGGCAACGGTTCGGTAATCGGTGGTGTAACGCTTGGCGGAACTAATGCGATAGCCAGCACGGGTTTTGCCGTTTCTAACAGCGGTGATGTTACAACAACTGGTACTTTGACAGCTGAAACCGTCAAGACTAATAGCTTGATACTCGGTAAGGATGGTACGACGGAAATAGCTCTCAGCGATGGCGGTGCTTTAATGGCGGCCAGTGGTAAATTTAACGTTGCAACTGATGGTACTGTTACAGTTGGAAATACTGCAACATCTAATATTACGCAAATTTCTGGCAGCACGGTGACGATTGGTGGCAGCACGCTGAACCAGACAGTAATTGCAGGCGGCACATCTCATTCTATAGCACATGATGGCACGTTATCTTATGAGTCAACTGCAAATGCTTCGGGAGAATCAGCAAGTGCTTATGATTCCAGTTCTGGCCTTATAGGGGCTTCAACTCTTAGTGCAGCACAAATACAAAACAGCGTTGGCTACAATGACGACTACAAGGCAACCAGAACAACTACATTGGATGAGATAAATGATAGCGTTGTTGATGGCGATTATAGTACTATCCATTCTTTGACTAGCACGGGAAGCACCTTGGCGGTAACTGATGGCGATAATACCACAACGGTTTCTACAACTGCAGGTGGTATGAGTGTAACAGGGTCAACCGGCTATGGCATGGATGTTGATACTACTACTGGTGCTGTAACCTTTACCGGTAACGTTTATGATTCTGGTGTTATTAACGGTGCAACAACTACTACGATTAACGGCAATACCATTACAACAGGTCATATTACTACTGATTCCATTACTATTAACGGAGTTGGCGGCTCGCAGACGATTTTAAGCGGCGATGGATCTGTATCTTTGGCCAATGGCTATTTCACAGTATCTAAAGAAGGTTATCTGACTAATGAATTTGCAGGAGCTCATTCCACAGTTTCCTTAACGACCGATGCAGATGGTGTTCATGCCAGCTATTATAATGGTATTGATCTCGCAAGTTCCACAAGTTCCACAAGCAGAGATTTGTCTTGGGGTGTCATAGCTGACAAGGTATTAGATGGCTCCAATTCAACCACTAATACAACAACAGCAACCGGTAATACAAGCACTGTAACGGACAGCAATACAACTGTAAGTACATCTGCAGGTATTAATGGTTCAGGTACAGGCGTAATCAGCAGCAGTGTAACTGATAATGGCGTTACTTCAAGTGTTACTACGACAGCTGCTGGCGGAACTGTTTTTACTAGCACTGATTCTGATTATAATACTGCGTTTGTTACTGGCGGTGCAACCAGCACGACAATTAATGGCAATACCATTACTACTGGTCAGATCACTACCGACAAACTTATTATCAACAATAATGCCGCTGATGGCGGTAATGTTGGCAGTGGCAGTGAATTGGTGCTAAGTGGTGATGGTTCTATTACGAGCAGTATAGAAAGTGGCAGTAACCAAGGCGACTTCAGTACAAGTGCAACCGCAATAAACTCATCTGTTACTAATGGGACATCTACAGGAAGCAGTAATGTTACGGCAACAGCTGTTACAGACGCAGTTACTGATGGCACTGACACTACGACCGTAACCACCACTGCTGGCAGTCATGTAATTGCCGCTGATGGCTCTACAACTACCTTTGATTCAAATGGTATTCTTGCTTCTAATAATGGCATGCAGACTACAATTAACGGCAATGTTGTTACAGTTGGCACTGGTTCCAATTCTACGACGATCAGCGGTAGTACTGTCACCGTCGGTGCTTCCGGTTCAGCTACAACCATTACTTCAACGGATGTTACGCTTGCTGATGATACGAAGCTTTCCGAACTAGGCCAGGTTAAGGACATTGCTCCTGCTATTAACCCAGGTGAAGGCGGCACAGTTGTTGATGGTTTAAACAACCTGAATACGCGCGTTGATGACGTCAATGATCGTCTTGATCATGTCGGCGCTATGTCAGCTGCTATTGCTTCTCTGAAGACGATGGGTTATGACCCACAGGCTCCGACCGAGGTAGCCGTTGGTATGGGCAGCTATAAAGGCAGCACAGGACTGGCTTTGGGTGTATTCCATTATCCAAACCGTGATTTCATGATGAACATCAGCTACACAACGAGTGGCGGAGAAAACATGGGAGGCATTGGCGCAACCTGGAAGTTTGGCCGTAAAACTCCTGAAAAACTCCTGGAAGAACAACGTAAAGAAGAATCAGATAAAGTAAAGGTCGCCCAAGAAAAAGCAGCTGCAGCAGCACAGTTGGCACAAGAAGCGAAAGAACGCGCCGAATACGCAGCTAAGGCAGCAGAAAAAGCTAAAGCAGAAGCGGATATTGCAGCCGATGCTGCTCAAAAAACCTATGAAAAACACATAAAATAGGTTTTAACATGTTATAATTTATACAGGCGTGCGCTGTCAGTGGCAGGCACGCCTGTATTCTACAAGCGGACATGGGAGGATGAGTTCATGAAAAAGATTGTTTTACTTTTAGCAATGGTTTTAGTTTTAGGCTTCAGCGCAATATGCTCGGCAGCCAGCAATGCTAGTATTTTGGGCAATGAAGAAAAGGCGGTTGACAAGTTTTTGTCCGCCCTTGATAAAAGTAACGGAGCATACGAAGAGATTGCGCCAAACTTCACTCCTGGTTTGCAAAAAAAGATTGATGCGGCGGCTGTTCAGAAGCTGCGCAGCCAAATTGCGGGTAACTTTGGCACTCTGAAAGAAAAGAAGCTTGTTACTCTCGAAAAATTTGACCAAGGAGATCGTGTTACATATTTGGCTGGTTTTTCTAAGACACAGGTTGTGCAAATGGTTTTTGCATTCGATGTCAAAGGAGACAAACCGCTAATTAATGATTTTGCTTTTACGCCGATTGAACTGAAAAAAGCTGAATAACATCAAAGATCTATCATGATTGAGTCCTCACAGAAAAAGTGAGGGCTCTTTTCTTTGCAAAAAAGATGGACGTAAAATGTCCCTAAGGGACTCGCAAAGACTGCACAGCAAGGCGTGATGCGGGTTTAGTAAAAGTATTCGTATGCAAAAAGGAAAATTTTGATATAATACTTATGCATATAAAAATAATGGAGGCTCACGATGCATCTTTACTTTTTCGCTTTTCTCGGAGGACTTGCTCTTTTCCTATACGGCATGCAGCTGATGGGGGAAGGCCTGCAAAAAGCAGCAGGACACAAACTGGAAAAAATTTTAGAGGTCTTGACAGGACGGATTATATACGGCGTACTTTTGGGTGCTGGTGTCACAGCAGTACTGCAGTCCAGCAGTGCGACTACAGTTATGACCGTCGGTATGGTCAATGCCGGTCTGATGACGCTGAAACAAGCGTTTGGCATTGTTATGGGCGCAAATATAGGAACAACTATGACGGCACAACTCATTGCCTTCAAGTTAACAGACGGGGTAACTTTAATCATTGCTATAGGTTTTGCCTTAAGTTTTATAGCCACAGGGAAAAAGATCCGGTACACAGGGCAAATATTATTTGGCTTTGGTCTCCTGATGCTGGGCATGGGTATGATGGGAGATGCTGTTTCTCCTCTGCGCAAGTACCAGGGCTTTGTTGAGTTCATTCAAACTTTTGGTGAACACCCTATCCTCGGGCTCTTAGTAGGGGCTTTGATGACCTGTGTCATACAATCCAGCAGCGCAACCATTGGTATTTTGATGGCTATGGCTGGCCAGGGTTTGATACCGCTGGAAGGGGCCGTCCCGGTTTTACTGGGGGATAATGTTGGTACCTGTATTACGGCTGTTCTGGCTTCACTCAGAGCTAATAAAACGGCCAAAAGAGTTGCGGCTTCCCACGTCTTGTTTAATTTGATCGGCAGTGTAATCTTTGTAATTTTCATGGATTTTTTCATAAAATTTGTTTTGACAGTTTCGCCAGCAGGAGACATTTCAAGGCAGATTGCTAATGCCCATACATCATTCAATCTGTTGAACACAATGCTTTTCCTACCTTTTTCAGCGAAGTTTATTGACTTCGTGAAGCTGGTATTACCAGGCGATGATGGGGTGATTTCGCGTAAACCATTGTATCTGGACGTTAATATGCTTGGCACGCCTGGTATAGCTATGGCGCTTGCAAAAAAAGAAGTTGTGCGCATGGGCAATATGGCTTGGCATAATGTCGAACTGGCACTAGGTGCTATCGAGGACAAGGACAACAAAAAAATTACCTATGTTTTAGAACATGAGCCGGTTATCGATAATCTTGAAGAAGAAGTAACTAAATATCTTACCCAAATGACAGAGCAGGAAATGAGCCCCGAATTGTCAGCTCTCCATACGGGTTTATTACATGCCTGCAACGATATTGAACGTATTGGCGACCATGCCGAGACTATCGTTAAGAAAGTGCGCAACATGAAAGAAGACGGGATTGAGTTTTCGGCAGAAGCACAGGAAGAGCTGAAGCATCTGAGTGCGCTTGTCCTAGATGCGAGCAGTAAAGCGCTGAAGGCTTTGGAGACAGATGACAGAGCTTTGGCAAGAACTTCTTTGGATGTATCTTATGAAGTCAAACTTTATCAGAAAAAAATGCGCAAGAATCATGTGGCCAGGCTAAACGATAAAATCTGTAATCCGGCTGCCGGCTTCGTTATGCTGGAATTACTGATCAATATGAAAAGGGTATCAGACCACTCGAAAAATATCAGCCAACTTGTTTTAGGAGAATTTTAAATTTAAGGTGTTGACAAATGCATCGTTATAATTTAAAATAATCTACGTTGTCAGTGACAACTGCGGAAATAGCTCAGCGGTAGAGCACCGCCTTGCCAAGGCGGGGGTCGCGAGTTCGAATCTCGTTTTCCGCTCCACTAGCACTCCAGGCTTCCTCTGATGAGGAAGCCTTTTTGCACTTTAAAATATAGGAGTGTTGCAATAGGACAGCCTACGTACCTTGTCAAAGATAGGACTTTGTGGTATGATACTATGAGCGGTTTTTATAAAGATTTATAAAAAACAGGCTGAATTTTCAGTCAAGAGATAAGTTTTATGAAGTGACATATTATAAGGAGGCTTTTTTAAATGAATGTATCTGTAGAAAGAGTAGCAAATGAAGCAACCATCAAAATTCAATTACCGGCAGCGGAAGTAAATAAGGGCTTTGCCAAGGCAGTACAAAAAATTGCTGGTCAGGTAAATATACCTGGCTTCCGTAAAGGTAAAGCTCCTCGCCATATTTTAGAATTGCATGTTGGCAAAGAAGCTATAAAACAAGAAGCGTTTGAAATGGTTGCCAATGACTGTTTCCGTAAAGCTATGGCTGACGAGAAACTGATCCCGGTCAGCGATCCGTCTGTTAAAGAATCTACTTTTGAAGAAAATGCTGATATGGAATTGGTTTTAACCATAACCGTAAAACCAGAACCTAAGCTTGGTGAATACAAAGGTCTTACAGTTGAGAAAAAAGAAGCAGTTGTAACCGAAGAACAAATTGATGATGCAGTTGAAGAATTGCGCAAACGTGGTGCGAAAATGGTAGTGGCTCCTGATGCTGTAATCATGAAGGGCGATTTCGCAATTATCGATTTTGCGGGCACTGTAGATGGTGAAGCATTCAGCGGCGGCGAAGGAAAAGGCTATCCTCTGGAAGTTGGTTCCGGCAGCTTTATTCCTGGATTTGAGGAACAATTGGTTGGCCTCAAAGCCGGCGATTCCACTGATGTTAATGTTACCTTCCCAGATGAGTATTTTGTCAAAGAACTTGCTGGTAAAGAAGCCATTTTCAAAGTAAATGTGCAAGATGTTAAACGCAAAGAGTTGCCAGAGCTTACTGACGAATTTGTTGCTGCCAACAGCAAATGTAAGACAGTTGACGAACTCAAAGCTGATTATAAAGAAAAAATGCAAAAACATGCTGAGGAACAAGCAGAAGCTGATTATGAAAGAGCTCTTGTTCAAGCGGCAGTTGCCAATGCTGAATTCGAAGTTCCGGAAATCATGGTTGAAGACCGTGTCAGCCAAATGATTGAAGAACTAAAAATGAATCTGGAAAACCGCAGAATGAATTTGGATGCTTATCTAAAATATACTGGCATGGATATGGAAAAGCTTCGTGCAAACTATAAAGAAACTGCACTCGAGAATGTCAAAACTGACCTTGTACTTGATGCCATTGCCAAAGCTGAAAATATACAGGTAGGCATGGAAGATATTGATGCTGAATTGTCTAACATAGCGTCTCAAAATGGTGCTGATGTCGAAGAAGTGAAGAAAATCATTTCTTCTAACGGTAACATGGGTTTATTGCTTGCTAATATTCTGCGTCGCAAATCAGCTCGCGTTGTTATTGATGGGGCAGCAAAATAATTTTGCACCAAACACATAAAGGGGTGTGAGTAATGATGAATTTTGTGCCTATCGTTGTTGAACAATCCAGTCGGGGAGAACGCTCTTATGATATTTACTCCCGCTTATTGAAAGACAGGATTATTTTCGTAACAGGAACAATAGATGATAATATGGCGAATCTTATCATTGCACAGCTTTTATTCCTGGAAGCAGAAGATCCGAATAAGGATATACATTTGTATATCAACAGCCCTGGCGGCAGTGTCAGCGCTGGTATGGCCATTTATGATACAATGCAATATATAAAACCTGATGTTTCAACGATTTGTATGGGTATGGCAGCCAGTATGGCTTCCGTTCTCCTCGCCGCCGGAACTAAGGGCAAACGTTTCACCCTGCCTTACGCACGCGTAATGATTCACCAGCCTTTGGGCGGTGCTCAGGGCCAGGCTACCGAGATTGAAATTCACGCTCGTGAAATTCTTCGTATCCGTGATGAAATGAATGGCATTATGGCTAAACACACAGGTCAACCAAAAGAGAAAATCCAAATAGATACAGAGCGCGACTATTATCTTACAGCTGTAGAAGCTAAAGCATATGGCTTGGTCGACGAAATACTTACCCGGAAACAATAAAGGGTCAGCGTAGGATAAAATTAAGATGCGCAAGGAGTAAAAGATATGAACTTTGGCGATGGGAACGATAACAGCTATACCTGTTCTTTCTGTGGTAAAAAGCAGGGACAAGTGCGCAAGCTTGTTGCGGGCCACAACGTCTTTATCTGTGATGAATGTATCGAAGTCTGCAATGAAATGCTGGCCGAAGAATTCAGCACACAGCCACAGCCTTTAGATGGCGAACTGCCGAAACCTCAGGAAATTAAGTCGATTCTTGACCAGTATGTTATTGGTCAGGATGAAGCCAAGAAAACTTTGGCGGTTGCCGTTTATAATCACTACAAACGTATTAATTATGAAACACAGCATAAGAATGAAGATGTTGAATTGCAAAAATCCAACATTCTGATGTTAGGGCCTACAGGCAGCGGCAAAACGCTTCTTGCTCAGACTCTGGCAAAAATTCTTGATGTTCCGTTTGCAATTGCTGATGCTACAGCTTTGACCGAAGCAGGCTATGTAGGCGAAGATGTCGAAAACATTCTGCTTCGTTTGATTCAAAATGCTGATTTTGACATCGAACGTGCTGAACGTGGCATAATATACATCGATGAAATCGATAAAATTTCCCGTAAATCAGAAAATCCTTCCATTACCAGGGATGTCTCTGGTGAAGGCGTACAGCAGGCTCTTTTGAAGATTCTGGAGGGAACGGTTGCCAGCGTGCCGCCACAAGGCGGACGTAAGCATCCACACCAGGAGTTCATTCAGATCGATACGACAAACATCCTGTTCATCTGCGGCGGTGCTTTTGCCGGCTTGGAAAACATCATCGGCGCACGTATCGGTAAAAAGAGTATGGGTTTTGGCGCGGAAATAAAAACAAAAGAAGAACAAAAGATTGATTCTTTGCTTAAAAAAGTGCTTCCGGAAGATCTTATGAAGTTCGGACTGATTCCAGAGTTTGCCGGTCGTCTGCCAGTAGTCGTAACGCTTGATTCTCTTGATGTAGATGCGTTAATACGAATTCTGAAAGAACCCAAAAATGCTCTGATTAAACAATATGAGCATTTTCTGGCGATGGATAATGTCGAACTTGTCTTTGAGGAAGGGGCCTTGAAGGCAATTGCTGAGGAAGCAATGAAACGCAGTGCTGGCGCTCGTGGTTTACGAGCCATTATTGAAAGCATTATGCGTGATGTTATGTATGAAGTGCCTTCCAGAGCCGATGTGAAGAAATGCATCGTTACCGAGGAAGTCATCAGAGAGCATAAGCCACCAACATTGGTGTTGGAGGAACAAAAGGCTGATTCAGCATCCTGAAAGAGATGAAGGGGAAAGGGCAGAGGCCCTTTTCCCCTTTTTGTTTATTTATGTTAAAATAAGAATAGAAGTTCGCTTAAATGATTTTTATCTTACTTTAGATACAGACAGTTTGCGATTGAGGAGGGTTAGAGATTATGGATGAAAACAAAGTAATTCCGTTATTGCCTTTACGAGGCATGTTGGTATTCCCGGGAATGATTATAAATCTTGATGTAGGACGTGACCGTTCCATCAAGGCAGTGGAATCTGCAATGGCGATAGACCGCAAAATTTTGCTGGTTACCCAGCGTGAAGCCGGCACGATTGAACCAAATGAAAACGATTTATTTACCTACGGTGTTATTGCTGAAATAAAGCAATTATTGAAATTGCCTAATGGAGCTTTGCGCATTTTGGTTGAAGGTTTGTCCAGGGCCAAAATTGAGTCTGTCCGCGACAACAAAGATATTTATTTTGAAGCCGAAGTACAGGAAGTTGCCAGCATTATTGATGATAACAACGAAGTAGAAGCACTCAAAAGAATGTTGATTGAAACTTTTGAGCAGTGGATATTGGCAAGCAAAAAAATAACCAGTGAAGTGCTTCTGACTTTCAAGGATCAGCCGGATCCTGGCAGAATTGCAGATATGATTGCCGGTTATCTGACTATCGGTATTGATGAAAAAGAGAGCGTACTGGAAGCAATTAATGTTAAAGACCGCATGAATTTGCTTTATAGTTTCCTGTGCAAAGAACTGGAAATAGCAAACATTGAGAAGAATATTTCTCAGCAGGTACGCAAACAGATTGAACAAAATCAGCGTGAGTATTATCTCCGTGAACAGATGAAGGCCATTAACAAGGAACTGGGCGAAGGTGATGAGCGTCAGGCCGAAGTCGATGAATACAAACGTGCTATGGCCGAGCTTGATATGCCGGAAGAAGTTGTCGAGAAAATTAAAAAAGAACTCGACCGTTTGTACAAAATGCCACCTATGATGGCAGAAAGCGCGGTAATTCGCAGTTATCTTGATGCCTTGCTGAGTCTTCCCTGGAATAAGTTCACGGAAGATAATTTTGACCTGAAACTGGCCAAGAAGATTCTGAACGCAGACCACTACGGGTTAGAAAAAGTCAAAAAGCGTATTCTTGAATATTTGGCTGTGCGTGCTTTGACCAAACAAATCAAGGGACCAATTCTTTGCCTTGTTGGGCCTCCTGGCGTAGGTAAAACTTCGCTCGCCCGGTCGATAGCGAAAGCCATTAATCGTAAATTCACCAGGATTTCCCTGGGCGGCGTGCGTGATGAAGCGGAAATCCGTGGACATCGCCGTACTTATATCGGCGCGATGCCGGGACGCATTATTCATGGTATGCAGACCTGCGGCTGCTCTAATCCGGTCTTTTTGCTTGATGAAGTAGATAAGATGAATGCTGACTTCAGGGGAGATCCTGCTTCGGCGTTGCTTGAAGTGCTTGACCCTGAGCAAAACCGCAATTTCAGTGATCACTATATCGAATTCCCCTTTGACCTCTCGAATGTATTCTGGATCGTAACTGCTAATACAGTAGAAACAATCCCACCTGCTCTCTTGGACAGGATGGAAGTAATTCAACTGGCCAGTTATACGGATGATGAGAAGGTCAAAATAGCTGAACTGCATCTTATTCCAAAAGAACGTGAATTGCACGGACTGACGGAAAAAACCATCAGTTTCACACAGGAAGCAATTTATCGGACGATTCGCGATTATACTCGTGAAGCAGGCGTGCGTAACCTGGAACGGAAAATCGCGGCTATCTGCCGGAAGGCTGCTCATCGTCTCGTTACAGAGAAAACTAAACGCGTTCTGGTAAATGCCAAGACCTTACATAATTTCCTTGGACCAATCATTTTCCTGGAAAGTGATCTTACTGCTAAGTCTGAAATTGGTATTTGCACCGGCCTTGCCTGGACCAGTATTGGTGGTGAACTGCTGAAAGTAGAGGTAGCGGCAACAGCCGGCAAGGGTGGACTTTTGCTGACTGGACAGTTGGGAGACGTTATGAAGGAATCGGCTCAGGCTGGTTATACTTATATTCGTTCGCGTGCCAAAGAACTTGGACTTGACGAAAAATTCTACGAGAATACAGATGTACATATCCATCTTCCAGAAGGTGCTATTCCTAAGGATGGACCATCCGCAGGTATTACAATGGTTACTGCCATGGTTTCTGCTTTGACAGGGAAGCATGTAAAGGCAGGCCTGGCTATGACGGGAGAAATCACTTTGTCTGGGCGTGTACTGCCGGTAGGCGGCATTAAGGAAAAAATGCTCGCAGCGAACAGATATGGCGTCAAGACAATACTTTTACCGAAACTAAACATCCAGGATTTGGAAGAACTTCCGAAAAATGTGCGCAATGCGATTACCTTTATTCCTGTCGACCACATGGACGAAGTATTAAAACTAGCACTGGAGGATTAAGATGGCAATAAATCAATGGGATTTGATCAAGGCGAAATATTCTGCATCAGCGGTACGCCCGGATCAGTATCCTGCACCCTATCTGGACGAAATAGCTTTTATTGGCAGATCAAATGTCGGCAAGTCCTCACTTATTAATTCGCTTACGCGGCGGAATGGTCTGGCGAGAGTCAGCGGTTCCCCGGGTAAGACGCAAACTATCAATTTTTATGAACTTGAAGGCAAAAGAATTTTGGAGGAAACAGATCAACGCAAGCAATTTTATCTCGTTGATTTGCCGGGCTATGGTTTTGCCAGGACCTCCAAGGACAATAAGGATCAGTGGTCTGGCTTTATCCGTAAGTATCTATCCGGTTCTGAACATTTGCGTCTGGTTTGTCAGCTGATTGACATCAGACATAAACCATTGGATAGCGATATCGATTGTTACCATTGGCTGATGGGATGTGGAGTGCCGGTACAGATCATTCTGACTAAGTCAGACAAAGTTTCGAAAAACGTGGCAGCTTCACAGAAGGCCCTATTCAAACGCGAACTTGGTTTGGATGATGAACGCATCATGACTTATACTTCAAGCCAACATACCGCACGAGGAGAACTTATAGCCAGAATCATGGAGTATCTGCAGCCTTCTGACGGTGAGGTATTAAAAGAGGAACGGGAATGATTTTTCAAATAGCGCTTTTTGGATTTTCAGCAGTAGTTGGCTGGCTTTTTAATTTGGCCGGCATGCCCATACCATGGCTTTTAGGTGGTTTAGCTGTTGCTCTTGTGGCTAAGACGCAATTTGCGGAGAAGGCTGTCTGGCCCAGGATCTATCGTAGTGCAGGACTGGTCGTTATCGGTTATAGCATCGGTCGGTATCTTACCGTTCAGGCTTTGCATGAGACGCCGGGGCAACTTGCCGGTATGGCAGGAGCTACGATTTCCGCTGTTTTAGTTGCATTAGTTATTGCTTGGTGGACAGCAAAAAAAGAACAACTTGATTTGCAAAGCTGCATTATGGGAATCATGCCGGGCGGCTTTACGCAGATGGCGATAATGTGCGATGAGGATGACAGAGCAGATAAGAATATAGTTATTCTCATGCAGAGTTTACGTCTGATGTCAGTTATTGTAGCGGTGCCTTTTTTGGTCATGCATTTTTTAGATGCAAAAATGGTAGGCACAGCAGCTTCTCTGGCTGTAAATGATGGTCTGTCGTATTGGTATATTCTGCCGGTCGCAGCTATTGGAGGCATTATCGCCGATAAATTAAAGATTTCAACGCCTTTCCTGTTGGCACCGATTATAATTGCTATGGCTGCCTCTTTGCAGTTGGGCACGCTGAACACCATTGATCCTGTTTTAATGATGGCCGCACAGATAAGCATTGGCCTTAATATGGGTATGGGACTGGATCCCAGGGAATTGTGCGAACTTAAACGCATTTTGCCTTATACTTTCGCAGGAATTATTGTGATGCTGATGGTGAGCATTGGTGTTGCTCTTGTTTTATCTGCACATTATGGTTATAGCCTCGTAACCGCCTTTTTGGCAATGGCGCCGGGCGGTTTGGGAGAAATGTGTTTAGTGGGATTAAGCCTTAACGAAAGTGTTTCGGTTATTCTTATTTATCAATTGTTTCGCTTTTTATTTTTAAATATCGCCGTTCCACTGGGGCTCAATTTGTATTTTGGGAAAAATACGGAGAAAGCATTGGAGGAATAGAGATATTATAGACAAACAGTAATATATTCCTTATAGCTTGACTTGAATTTTCTTAAAGGTTATAATGGGAACATAATTTAATATTGCATATAGGTGCTCGTAGGAGCTTAATTAGGAAGTCGGTTAAAATCCGACGCGGTCCCGCCACTGTATTGGTTAACAGATTTTATCTTGTTGCTGTTTAGCCAGAGCCAGAACAACTGCCTTTATGGGAATCACTGCTAGTACCTGCGAGAGACAGGGATGGGATGCCGAATGTTTTCACCAGGAGCTGGAGAAAACATAAATCGCTTATACAACCGTCTTTCGTATGAAAGACGGTTTTTTATCTGCCATTCTCAAATTTTCCTTCTCCTCCTTTTGGGTGTTTGAGAGTCACCCACTTCATGTTTTTGGTAATTGACTAAAAAACTTAATTAGCAGCAAAGAGATAAGAGCAGTCTGGACAACTGCTCTTATTTTTTGCATAGAATATATATTTATATTGACTTTGCATAAGGAAAACAATAGTAATTGGAATATGAAATAAACTTTACTTACACTTATGGCCTCTATATAATAAGAATGGTGATGAAATTTCGAACAATTATGACTTCTGCGTATGCGGAGGAGGATATTTTGAATAGAATTGTGATTTGTGACGATGAAACTGAAGATTTGCAAAACGTAAATAACTTGGTCATATCTTGTTGTCAAAAAAACGGTCTTGCTGTCGAGACAGTACTTTTTACCAGAGGTGACGAGTGCTTGCAATATTTACGTAAAAATTCAGCTAGGTTAGTTTTGCTGGATATTTATTTGCAGGATATTTCTGGGTGTGAAATTGCAAGAATACTGCGCGGATTTGATAATAAGTGTGCGATAGCATTTGTAACCAGCAGTCGTGAATACGCTTTGGATGGGTTTGAAGTTGGCGCTTGCCATTATTTGGTAAAGCCGGTTACTAAAGAACAGATTGAGCAGACTCTTACGCGTTGTGCTCTGATTGAGCACAGGGAAAAAAAATATTTAATGCTCAACAATAACCATGTAGGGATTAAAGTAGATTTAGGTTTAATAGTTTATATTGAAGTTTATGATAAGCAAAGTATTATTCATTTGCGTGATGGCAGAACGATAAAAAGCTATCAGACCCTCTCTGACTTGGCAGAAGATTTAAACGGTGAGCCTTTTTTGAGAACGCATCGCAGCTATTTGGTTAATATGGGATATATACATCTTGTTCAAACAACAGAGTTTGTTTTGAACACAGGCGAAAAGGTGCCTATACGTCAGGCAGGACGTAAGGAAATTAAAGAAACCTATATGGAATATTTATTCTCTTCCGTGAGGGGGAGTAGTAATGACGATAGATAAAATTTCCCCAATTATTTATATTATATTAGCAACACTACCTTTTAGTTTCCTGCAATATTATCCGTTTTTGGCTAATCTCAGAACTCCTAAAATTGTTTTTGCTTCGATATATGGAACAATATTATTCAGCGAAATAGTACTATTCAATCAGAATAATTATGTAATCGTGCCAGATATAGTTATGCTTTTTTATCTCTTAAATATTCTTATTTCGCTTGTTGTGGTGCGCAGCAGCTTGTATAAGCAGCTTTTTGTCACTTTTGTTATCGTGATTTATCAGTTACTGTTGGTCGGCGTTTCTATCGCCTGTGAACGGTGGACACAGCCCGAAAGTGGATTACCGCCTTATCTTATTGGCAATCTTTTGCTTATTTTGCAATTTGCTCTCACTTATCAAATATTTTTCAAATTTATGCACCAAAAAATCAGTTCCTTTGTCAGATATGAGGATGATACAGTCTGGAGATGGATATGGCTGGTTCCAGCATGCATTTTGGCTATCATCTTGGCAACCAAGCAGTTTGTTATCGGTTCAGCTGTCAATCTCTACAGTATTCTTGTGCGACTCTTTGCCGGTACAGGGGCATTAGCCTGCTGCTTAATCTTGGTTGATTCTATCGAAGCAATTCGCGAAAAAGAACATCTGAAAAACAATTTGAAATTAACCGAGAAATTGCAGAAGGTCCAGGCTCATCATTATGAAGCGTTATGTGAAAACATGGTTGTGACCAGAAGAATAAGACATGACTTACGGCACCAGTTTGTTGTTTTGCAAAATTATCTGGAAAATGGGCGTACCAAGGAAGCTTTGGCTTATTTATATAAATATCAGGGGGATTTAAGCAAACAAGAGAGTATACCTTTGTGTGCCGTACCGGTTCTTGATGCTTTATTAAAAAATTGGCAGGAAACGGCTGCAAATTATGGTATTAAAACTGACATGATGCTGGAGCTTCCAACAAAGCTGCCGGTAGATGACTTTGATTTATGTGTTTTGGTAGGAAATTTGTTGGAAAATGCCAGCGAGGGTTGCCAAGGCGTGCAGGAAAATGAGCGCCAGGCAACAATTAAAATGCGGGTGATTGGCAATATCATTGTTTTGACCTTGGATAATACCTTTAACGGCAAATGTGTCTATAGTGGCAATAAGCTTCTTTCCAGCAAACGTGATTATCGCGAACCTGGAATTGGCCTGGCCAGTGTAGAAGACATTGCTAATAAATACCAGGGTGAACTGCAAGTAAAACAAAAGGACAATATTTTTTGCGTCTCAGTCTTGTTGAATGGTACAGTTAGTTGAAGAGATTTTTTGAGGGCACTTGACAGCAGGTTATTGCATTGTTATTATTGAGTGAGTATAAATTCATATAAGATAAGCTATGAGCGGAAGTAGTAAAAGTACGGGTTCATCAGAGAGGAAATGCGAGGCTGAGACATATCCGAACCAGCGGCTTTGAAGTCGTCCGTGAGCTGACAGGCTGAATAGAGTAGGTTTGTCCGTTTCTGTGCGTTAAACAGTTTGAGTTGTCCGGATTTTTTTCCGGGAATATGGGTGGTACCGCGGAAACTATTTTTTCGTCCTATGTCTTTGACATAGGACTTTTATTATTTTAAGGAGGATTTGAAATGTCAGAAGAACATAATATACCGAAGGTTTATGACCCTGCCAGTGTTGAAAAGAAATGGTATGAGTATTGGGAAAAAAACGGTTATTTTCATGCTGAAGTTGAAAAGGATAAGGAAGCTTTCAGCATCGTTATTCCACCACCAAACATTACCGGGCAGCTCCACATGGGCCATGCCTTGGATAATACTCTGCAGGATATTTTGATTCGTTGGCACAGAATGCTGGGCCATAATACATTATGGATGCCTGGCTACGACCACGCCGGTCTTGCCACCCAGATCAAAGTTGAAGAAGTACTGAAAAAAGAAGAGGGCAAAACCCGTTATGATTTAGGACGCGAGGAATTTTTGAAACGCGTCTGGGCGTGGAAAGAACAATACGGCGACCATATCATCAACCAATTGAAATGCCTCGGTGTTTCCTGCGATTGGGAGCGCAAACGCTTTACTATGGATGAAGGTTGTTCGGAAGCAGTACGTGAAGTATTTGTTTCTCTTTATGAGAAAGGACTTATTTACCAAGGCAGCAGGATTACCAACTGGTGCGTAAACTGTAATACCGCGTTGTCTGATATTGAAGTCGAACATGAGGATGAAGCCGGTCATTTGTGGCATATCCGTTATCCTGTCGTGGAAGAGGAAGGTACCTATTTAACTATTGCTACGACCAGACCGGAAACAATGCTTGGCGATACTGCTGTAGCAGTTAATCCGGAAGATAAGCGTTATGGACACCTTGTCGGTAAAACATTGCGTTTGCCTTTAACTGACAGGATTATTCCTATTATTGCTGATTCTTACGTAGACCTCGAATTTGGAACCGGCGCCGTTAAAATTACGCCTGCTCATGACCCTAATGACTTTGAAATGGGCATGCGCCATAATTTGGAAAGCATCGTAGTAATCGGCATGGACGGCCACATGACAGCAGAAGCTGGTAAATATGCTGGACAAGAACGCTATGAATGCCGCAAGAATCTGGTACGTGAACTCGAAGAAAAAGGCTTCTTAGTAAAAGTTGAGGAACACAATCATGCGGTAGGACACTGCCAACGCTGCCGTACTGTTGTGGAACCGCTGGTTTCCAAACAATGGTTTGTTAAGATGGCACCACTTGTTCAAGCTGCTGTTGACTGCGTTGAAGATGGACGCACGCAGTTTGTACCTGAACGTTTCACCAAGACCTATACGGGCTGGATGGATAATATCCGCGATTGGTGTATTTCCCGTCAAATCTGGTGGGGACATAGAATCCCTGTCTGGTATTGTGATGACTGCGGTGAAGTGATAGCTTCCCGTACAGATATTACTGTCTGCCCGAAATGCGGCGGCAAAGTTCATCAGGACGAGGATGCCCTTGATACCTGGTTCAGCTCTGCTTTATGGCCATTTTCGACCATGGGCTGGCCTAAGAAAACTGACCTTTTAGAACAATTCTATCCAACAAGCGTGCTTGTTACCGGTTATGATATCATTTTCTTCTGGGTCGCTCGTATGTTGATCATGGGCATGGAATTCATGAAGGAGATTCCTTTCGAGAAGGTCTTCATTCATGGTCTGGTGCGCGATAGCCAGGGAAGAAAGATGAGTAAATCTCTTGGTAACGGCATCGATCCATTGGAAGTAATTGATAAATACGGCGCTGATACCTTGCGCTTCATGCTGATTACCGGCAATACACCTGGTAACGATATGCGTTTCTATTGGGAACGTGTAGACGCAACCCGTAACTTTGCCAATAAAATCTGGAATGCTTCCCGTTTTGTTCTGATGAACATGGAAGGTTATGATCATGAGGCAAAATTAGCACCTTATACTTTAGCCGACAAATGGATTTTGTCACGCCTTGCTCATACTGAAAAAGAAGTTACTGATTTGCTGGGGCGTTTCGAACTGGGCGAAGCCGGCAGGCTGGTTTATGAATTCATCTGGGGCGAATTCTGTGACTGGTATATCGAACTTGCCAAGCCACGTCTTTACAACAAAGAAAATGCAGAAGAGAGAGCTACAGCTCAGCATGTAATCTGTGAAGTCCTGAGCTCCTCCATGAAGCTGCTGCACCCTTATATGCCTTTTATCACCGAAGAAATCTGGCAATGTCTGCCGCATGAAGGCGCGAGCATCATGGTAGCTGCTTGGCCTGAGAGCGATGAGAAATTGTTTGATGAAGAAGCCGAAACTTCTATGAATTCTATTATGGAAGCTATCAAAGCTATTCGTAATATGCGTGCAGAAGTAAATGTTGCGCCTGGCAAAAAAGTTCCGGCTATATTGCTTGTTGATGATGAATTGCAGCAAGTAGTTGCTGATAATCAGTCCTATATAAAACTGATGGCAAGTGTCGACGAATTAAGTATATTGTCGGCTGGCGGCGACAAACCGGAAAATGCCATGGCTGCTGTGACCAAGGGAATTGAAGTTTACCTGCCGCTCAAAGGCTTGATAGATATTGAAAAAGAAACACAACGACTCAACAAAGAACTTGATGGCATGACCAAAGAAATTGGACGCATTGAAGGCAAATTAAATAATGAAGGCTTCCTGGCGAAAGCACCAGCGGAAGTTGTGGAAAAAGAAAAGACAAAAGCTCAGGAAATTGCGGTTAAGATGCAAGCCATCCAAGAGCGTCTGACTTATTTGAAGAATCTGGAATAAAAAGCAATTGGCGCGTTAAACGCGCCAATTTTGCTAATTACGGAGGAAAAACCATGAATTACAATGAAGCATTAGCCTACTTGGATAGCCTCGGTAAATTTGGCATCAACCTCGGCATGGAGAGAATTGAAGCCCTCTTAAAAGAACTAGGCAATCCTGAACAACAAGTCAGGACAATTCATGTCACTGGTACCAATGGTAAAGGCTCGGTAACCAGTATGATTACCAATATCTTGTTGGTGAGCGGCTTGAAGGTCGGTAAATTTACTTCTCCACATCTGGTCAGATATAATGAACGGATTGAAGTGGACGGGAAAGAGATTAGTGATGAAGATTTTGCCTTGGTAGTTACCGCTGTCAGACGCGCTGTAGAAAGCGTTATGGCCAAAGGAACAAATCAGCCGACGCAGTTTGAAGTACTGACGGCAGCAGCATTCCTGCATTTTGCTCTGCAAAAGCTTGATTACGCTGTGATTGAAGTTGGTCTTGGCGGCCTTTGGGATTCTACGAATGTTATTACTCCGGTAGTTTCTGTAATTACTAATGTCAGCCTCGACCATACTGACCGCTGTGGCAAAACTGTTGAAGAAATCGCGATGCAAAAAGCCGGCATCATTAAAGATGGCGTACCGGTAGTTACTGCGGCAGAAGGAGAGGCTTTAGGCCCGATTCAGGCTATGTCTCTCTTCAAACAGGCACCACTGTATATTTACGGCAAAGCTTTTACCGGACAGGAAGTTACGAGCAGTATGGAAGGCCAGACCTTTACGCTTAGTGCCGGTGATTATCATTCCAACTACGAGGTTAAACTGCCAGGCGCTCACCAGATTTTGAATACGGCAGTTGCTGTTGTGGCTGCCAAGCTTGCTTCCAAGCAAGACAGCCGTATTAATGAGCTAGCCCTGCATCAGGGTGTTGCTGTGACTAAATGGCCAGGACGCCTGGAGAGGATAAGGCAGAAGCCTGACGTTATTTTGGACGGTGCACATAATCCAGCTGGAGCAGCTGTTCTGCGTGCTGCTTTGGACAAATATTACAGAGGCAAGAAAATCTGCTTTATTTTCGGCATGATGGGTGACAAGGATATCAGCCAGGTTATCACTACCTTGTTCCGCAAAGAGGACACGATTTATACTGTCAGGGCTGACGAAGGAACACGGGCAGCCGAGCCGGAAGCTTTGGCCGAGCAAATCGGTTCACGGGCAAAAGCCATGCACGATTTATCTGCAGCCTACAAAACGGCTTTGACAGAAGTGGGCGAAGATGGACTTGTCTGCGTCTGCGGCTCACTTTATCTGGTAGGAACCTTTAAAAAGATGCTGCTAAATCAGTAATGCTGTATTTCAAAGAAAATATGGTATAATCCGGTTAGAATATATTATCTTATAAAAAAGTTTTTGGTAGTACGACGAACATACATTGGTGGGCGTCGGTAGTGTTGGATGCGTAGCTATTATAACTCAGCGCTCCAATTCTTGTTAAAGAATTGCCAAGCGCGTGTCGAAGGTGGAGCAGACGATACTGCCGGCGTCCACCACTCCAATTACAGCAACATCCTATGGTACAGCCAATGTATACGAGCCAGTGACCTTATCGGCGTAGCTATTATAACTCAGCGCTCCAATTCTTGATAAAGAATTGCCAAGCGCGTGTCGAAGGCGGAGCAGAAAGGTTACTGGCAAGTAACATATTAACCAAGTGTCGAAGTTTGAGTCGACTATTACAGAGATACTATGAACATAAGCAGGAGAAATAAATGAAAAAACCGCTTTTTCGCTGGCAACAATTAAATCTGCAGCAAGTAGTCTTCAGACTGCTTGTTCTTTTGGTTTTCGTGTTGCCCCTTTCCATCCCGCTGAGTGGGTTTCTTTTCAGCGTTACCATGATTTGCGCACTGATCGACCAGTATCAGCGCAGAAACCAAATTGCCACCGGAATTTTGCCTAAGAAGCTTAAGTACGCGCTTTATGCCTTGATGGCAATCAGCTTGGTTTCACTGGCTTTTTCCGGCAATATTTTTGCCAGCGCTTTCAATTATGCCTATGTTGTCAGCCAGCATATAGGTTGCTTTTGGTTGGTTTTACACTATGCTTCGAAAAAAAGAGAACCGCTGGTCCTGCTGAAGTCTTTTCTACTAGCAGCCTTTATTGTTGCGGTCTACGGCATATTCCAATATATTGCCGGAACGGCTATTTTGAATACCGAATGGGTAGATGTTTCCCAATTTCCGGAACTCAAGGAAAGAGTTTATTCTACCTTGCAAAATCCTAATATTCTAGGCACGTTCCTGGTCGTGACGATAGGTTACTGCGTAGGAGTATTTTCGGCATTACCCGGCGGCAAACGGCGCATAGCACTTATAACACTGTTTTTGGCGAGCTTTGCTTGTCTCTTACTGACTTTTTCCCGTGGCAACTGGGTCAGTCTGTTCGTTGTCTTGTTTACTTTTGCCGTCTTTTTCTATAGGAAAGCTGTACTGCCTTTTGTGGGCGGCGGCGCTTTAGTAGCTTACTTTGCCTGGGATTTGTTGTCTAATCGGCTTATGTCTATTTTCCAGACGGAAGATACTTCTGTCGCTTTGCGCTTTTCTTATGTTGAAAGCACGATAGCAATGATCAAGGATTCGCCGTGGGGAGTCGGTTGGTATGGTTATATGTACGCTTTTCCTGATTATGATTTTTATCTGCAGAATCCGGACGTGCCGATGTATCACTGCCACAATTTATTTTTAAATATTACCGCTGAGCTGGGAATACAAGGCTTAGTGGCATTTCTGTTCGTAGTATTTTTACTTGTAAGAGAGGCATGGTTCTTAGCCCATGCGGATGTTGAACCTTGGCGTAAAGGCATTGGCAGAGGCTATCTCATGTCTATGATCGGCATCGCTGTCAGCGGTTTGACAGATCATACTCTTTTTAATATTCAGCTGGGCATGCTGTTCTGGCTGCTGAATTCTCTTTTGGCGGTATGTGCCGCTAATGCCAGACAAAGGATCGGGAAACCTTAAGGTTTCCCGATATTTTGCTTTACATGGCTTTGATGGCACGGTACAATTACTATGTACGTGGCTGAGTGCCCGATAGATACTGCAAAAAAGCACTAAAACCTTTTCTGGCCGAATAGTTGCAATATCCTCTGCAAAGGGAATTGATGCTATTCGACTGAAAAAGGTTGGATGACAGGTCAAAAAGCGGGAGGTAATACTCGTGATTAATTTAAACCAGGTCTGCAGTAAGCTTGATGCAAAAATATTATTGGGTGAAGATCAGCTGGACCGTGAGGTATTTTCAGCCTGCGGGGCTGATCTGATGAGTGATGTTCTGACTTTTACTAAGCGTAAAACGTTGCTTTTGACCGGACTTACAAACATTCAGGTAGTCCGGACTGCCGAATTAAGCGATTTGTGCGCAATAGTCTTCGTGCGCGGCAAACAGCCCGGCAAGGAAATTATCGAAGCGGCAAAGGCTAATGACATTCCGTTGCTGGTAACTTGTTATACTTTATTTGAAGCTTGCGGACGCTTGTATGAGATGGGCATAAAAGGGTGTCCACATAAGGTATTTACCGATGAGTGATACAAAGAAAATGAAAGTAACCTATGAAGTAGCACCAGGCGATTTTGAACGTGCAGGCGAAGCTTCGAGCGGTATCAAAAGATTGCTGCAAAAAATCGGCATCCCTGCCGAAGTAATAAGGAGAATTGCAATCGGAACCTATGAGGCGGAAATGAATGTTATCATTCATGCTGGTGGGGGAGTCGTGACTGCCGAAATTTCCCCGGATAACACAGTAATTATCGTCACAGATAAGGGCCCTGGTATAGCTGATATTGAGCAGGCTAAGCAGGAAGGCTGGTCTACTGCACCGGATTATGTGCGGCAGATGGGTTTCGGTGCCGGCATGGGTTTGCCAAACATGATGAAATGTTCTGATAAGCTTGATATTGTCTCTGCGGTTAATCAGGGAACACAGATAACGATGTTGTTCAATCACGTTGATGAAGAAACCAAATGAAGTTTTAGGCGGTGATACAGGTGTCGGGAGGTTATTTTCATTCCGTTCGTTTAAAAGGAAGCGCTTGCATAGGTTGCGTCACCTGCGTTAAATACTGTCCGACAGAGGCTATACGTGTACGTAATGGTAAGGCTATCATTCTGGCCGCACGCTGTATTGACTGTGGAGAGTGCATAAGACGTTGTCCGCATCATGCCAAGGTTGCCGTTATGGACAATTTGAGCGAAATGCGAAAGTACAAGTATAATATAATATTGCCACCACCTTCTCTTTACGCTCAGTTCCCTCCGGAAATTAAGATGGAGGCGATTTGGCAGGGGTTACGCGACTTAGGCTTTGATGAAATTTTTGATGTTTCTGCTTCAAGTGAATATGTCTCTGCGGAAATAGAGTCCTATGTAAAAAATTACCATGATGGGCCCAGACCACTGATTTCTTCGGCCTGCCCCGCTGTTTTAAGGCTAATCCAGGTGAAATTTCCTGAACTTATTAAACAGGTTGTGCCTATTTTGTCACCCGCGGAGGCGGCAGCTATTTATTTAAAGGAAGAAGTAATAAAACGTGGTCAGTATTTACCGGAAGATGTAGGAATTTGGTTTGTTGCGCCCTGTCCTGCCAAGGGAAGTAATATCAGGCAGGCAGTGGATGTGAATAGTACGGCAATAACCGGTGCTTTCAGTGTTTCTAAAATTTACGGCGAATTATGTCGCGTTTTGAAAGAAGAAGCGGATTTTTCTGACCTGCAAGACCACGTAACGACAGGTTCGTCTTATGGCATGGGCTGGGGCGCTGCAGGTGGCGAAGCAAGGACAGCCGGTCTTAATAATGTTCTGATTGTTCATGGTGTTGATGAGGCTTACGAAGTTTTGGAACAAATATCGATGAATAAGATGCATGATGTGGATTATGTTGAATGTTCGGCTTGCTATGGCGGTTGCGTGGGCGGCCCATTGACGGCTGTAAACAAATTTGTTGCAGAAAAAAATCTAAAACAGCGTGTTCGTGCTATGCGTGAGAAGGAACCGGTATCACGAAAAGAAACCTTGGCGCAAAGCATGCGCTGTGAAAATTTCCCTGTATCCAGCCAGGCCGTCAAACAATTGGTACCAAGACCGATGATGCAGCTTGACGAGGATATAGTTGTTGCTATGAAGAAGTTTGAAAAAATGGAAGAGGTTTTGAGTTCGCTGCCCGGTCTTGATTGCGGGGCTTGTGGTGCTCCTACCTGCCAGTGTTTGGCGGAGGATATTGTACAGGGAAAGGCACATGAAACAGACTGCATTTTCAAACTGCGGGCCAGTGTCAAAAATTTGGCACAAGGTATGCTTGACCTTGCCGAGCAGATCCCTATTTCAGGCAGGCAGGCTAAGGCTTCACACAAGGAGGACAAAAATGAAAATTAGTGAAGTAATTGAGTCTCTTGGGTTGGAGGTAGCAACAAAAAATGTTGCGTTGACAGCAGAAGTTACCGGTGGTTATGCTTCAGATCTCCTAAGCAATGTTATGGGACAGGCCTCAGCCGGCATGGTCTGGGTAACAATGCAGGGACATCAGAATATTGCTGCTGTAGCTGCTCTTTTAGGTTTATCTGCTGTTGTAGTTGCCGGCGGTACTACTATTGAACAAGAAACTCTGACCAAAGCGGAAAAAAATGATGTGCTGATACTTACGACAAAGCTGCCAACTTTCGAGGTTGTCGGGAAAATTTATGCTTTGGGAGTAAAAAACACAAAATGAATAAGTGGCTTGCGGATTTACATGTTCATACCCTGCTTTCACCGTGTGCAGAGATTGAAATGACGCCGCACCATATTGTTATGAAGGCTGCAGAATCAGGTGTAAATCTGCTGGCCATTACAGACCATAATGCCTCAGCTAATATTGTTGCGGCCATAGATGCTGGTCAGTGCTACGGAGTGAAGGTTTTGCCTGGTATGGAAGTACAGTGCAAAGAAGAAGCACATATAATTGTACTTTTTGATAATTTAGAGCAGATGGAATGCTGGCAACAGATTGTAGACAAAAAGATGTTACCGCTGCGTAATGATCCTGTACGCTTCGGCTCACAATTTATCGTCGATGCGGATGATAAATTTGTAGCTGAAGAGCACCGCATGCTTTTGGCTTCCTTGCAATTGGAAGCAGATGAAATAATTGATTATTGCAATAATCTCGGCGGTATTTGCATTGCTGCCCACATAGACCGCCCATCCTATAGTTTACTTGGACAACTGGGTTTCCTGACGGAAGCTATGGCTTTGGCTGCAGTTGAAATATCTCCGATTGGAATACAAGAGCTGACCAAAAAATGTTTGAAGCCGCTGGTCGGTGGCTTGCCTTATCTTACTTCTTCCGATGCACACCGGATGACAGAGTTTTTAGCTGGCCCCAAAACAGCTTTTTATCTGAAGGAGCCGACCATAGCCGAAATGAAGCTGGCCTTACGTGGTGAGAAGGGGAGAAGCTGCTTGCCGGGGTGTTTTATTAAAAGATGAGCATTGTTTGAAAATTAGCGAGTATACACTATAATGTATTAATGTATGCAAAATGTTACATCGTTATTATTTACTGTTGCCTTCGGGCGTAGATAAAGTTTCTGGAATCTAGCCAAGGAAAGGAAGAGATGAAGAATGGATTTAGAAAACAAATGTTGCTGTGGCGGGGAAAACAAAGAAAAGGCTCAGATTGATGAAATACTTTCAAAGTATGAAGGTAAAAAAGGTGCCTTGATTCCTGTCTTACAGGAAATACAGGCTCTTTATAATTATTTGCCGAAAGACATACTTGAATATGTTGCGGTAAAGATGAATATACCTATTAGCCAGATTTATGGTATGGTTACCTTTTATTCTCAATTCCATCTTAACCCTCGCGGCAGAAATATTATTCGTGTTTGCCAAGGCACAGCCTGCCACGTACGTGGCGGCAAAGTAATCCTGCAGGCGATTGAAAAACAGTTGGGAATCAAAGCTGGTCACACAACGGAAGATTTACGTTTTACTTTGGAAACAATTGCTTGCGTTGGTGCCTGTGGCCTGGCGCCGGTCATGCAGATAAATGAAGATACCCACGGACGCTTGACTACGGAGAAACTGTCAGCCATTCTGGAAAGATATAAATAAATCATGCGCGAAATAGCACTTCACATTCTTGATTTAATACAGAATTCCATTGCTGCCTCGTCAAAAAAAGTCTTTTTGGATGTGAATGAAGACGAAGAAGGGTATTTCGTATTTCGTATTTGCGATAATGGCAAAGGCATGAGTGATGAGCTGTTACAAAAAATACGTGATCCCTTCGTGACAACAAGACTGACACGTGATATTGGCCTTGGCATACCTTTTATCGCAATGTCGACTGAGCAGAGCGGTGGACATCTGACAATCAGATCTAAGGAAGGTGTAGGTACTACTATTGAAGCTGCTTTTTTGCGTGATCATCTTGACAGACCACCTTTAGGTGATTTGGCAGCTACCATAAGAGTGATTTTGGCCACTAATCCGGATTTACAATTTATTGTCAGGTACAGATATGGTAATAATTGTTTCGAGTTTGACTCTCTGGCTGTAAAGGAAATGCTTGGCGAGGAGATTGATTTCAGTTTCCCGGAAGTTTATCTTTGGCTGGATGCCTATCTGAAGCAAGAGATAAGTAAAGTCAGAAATGAGCAGGAGGCAACGTAATGAAAACATTGGAAGATTTAAAAGCTTTGCGTGAAAAGTTAAAAGGTGATATTAAAGTCAGGCAAAAGCAGGGAACTAAAATAATAATCGGCATGGGGACTTGCGGTATTGCTGCTGGTGCACGTGAAGTGATGTCCGCTGTACTGGATGAACTGGCGGTAAGAAAGTTGAATGATGTCCAGGTCCAGCAAACGGGCTGTATCGGCATGTGCGAAAAGGAAGTATTGTTAGACGTTATTCGTCCTGGTGAGCCACGCATTACTTATGGCAACGTGAAACCGGAAGATGTAAAAAGGATTATCGCCGACCACGTTGTTAATGGTCGTATCATAGAAGATCTGGTTGTTGGCAAAATCGAGCAGGAAGGCTGAAAGACCAATAAAGACCTATAACGGGAGGAAAACAACATGCAACATATTAGAGCGCACGTCCTTATCTGTGCGGGTACTGGCTGCAAATCTGCAGGGTCTAAAGAAGTGGAACTGGCTTTTCAAAAAGAGATTAAGAACAAGGGACTGGCTGATGAGGTAATGGTTGTAGAAACCGGCTGCCATGGCTTTTGCGAATATGGCCCGCTGGTAATAGTCTATCCTGAGGGAACTTTTTATTCCCGTGTGACAGTGGAAGACGTCTCGGAAATAGTAGAGTCGCATCTTTTGAAAGGCCGTTTGGTAGAGCGCCTTTTGTATCATGAACCACTGACACATGAGATGATACCCAACTATTCGGACATCAACTTTTACAAAAAGCAGCATCGCTTGGTCCTGGCACATTGCGGCAGCATCAACCCTGAACAAATTGAAGAATATATAGCTGTTGGCGGCTACGAAGGCTTAGGTAAGGCCTTGACTTTGATGACGCCTGATGAAGTAGTTGATGAAGTCAAAAAATCCGGCTTACGCGGTCGTGGCGGCGGTGGTTTCCCCACAGGGCTGAAGTGGAGTTTTGCCAAACAGTCAGTAAATGACAAAAAGTATGTCATTTGTAATGCCGACGAGGGTGACCCGGGTGCCTTTATGGACCGCAGTGTTTTAGAAGGTGATCCCCACAAAATATTAGAGGGCATGGCTATCTGCGGTTATGCGATAGGTGCCGATGAAGGCTATATTTATGTTAGAGCTGAGTATCCGCTTGCTATTAAGCGCCTGCGTATAGCGATAGAGCAGGCTGAAGCAATGGGCTTCCTGGGTGAGAATATCTTTGATTCCGGTTTTAACTTTCAAATTCATATTAAGGAAGGTGCCGGTGCATTTGTCTGCGGTGAAGAAACTGCGCTTATGGCATCTATTGAAGGCAAAAGAGGTATGCCACGGCCAAGACCGCCATTCCCGGCAGTTTCCGGTCTTTGGGGCAAACCAACTAATATTAATAATGTAGAAACTTTCGCCAATGTTCCTTTAATTCTTGTCAATGGTGCGGATTGGTATTGCCAGTTTGGTACGGAAAAATCTAAGGGCACGAAGGTTTTTGCTCTTACCGGTAAAATTAATAATACTGGTTTGGCTGAAGTGCCAATGGGAATAACGATGCGCGAGATTATTTATGATATTGGCGGCGGCATCAATAACGGCAAGAAGTTCAAGGCAGTTCAGATCGGTGGCCCTTCTGGCGGCTGTCTGCCTGAAGAGCTGCTGGATCTCCCTGTTGACTATGATTCCTTGATTGCTGTTGGGGCGATGATGGGTTCCGGCGGCCTCGTTGTTATGGATGAAGACACCTGCATGGTTGACGTTGCTAAATTCTTTCTGAACTTTACGCAGTCTGAATCCTGCGGCAAGTGTACGCCCTGTCGCGAAGGAACAAAAAGGATGTTGGAAATACTGACGCGCATCACGGAAGGCCAGGGTCGGGAAGGCGACATTGAGTTGTTGGAAAATATGGCTAAAAATATTAAGGAAACAGCTTTGTGTGGCTTAGGGCAGACAGCTCCGAATCCGGTTCTTAGTACCCTGAAATATTTCCGCAATGAATATGAAGCTCATATCAAAGAGAAACGTTGTCCAGCCGGAGTTTGTGAAAAAATGGCAATTTATACTATTACTGATAAATGTAAGGGCTGCGGCCTTTGCGCCAAAACTTGCCCGGTCAAAGCAATCAGCGGCAGCTTAAAACAACAGCATGTGATTGATCAGGCTATCTGTATAAAATGCGGAGCATGTATGTCTGTCTGCCCATTTAAGGCAATTACGAAAGGCTAGGAGGAGATGTGGATAAAATGGATATGGTAACGCTTACTATTAACGGACAAACTGTCAAAGCAAAGAAAACTTCTACGGTTCTTGAAGCTGCTCGAGCCGCGGGTATTTATATTCCTACACTCTGCTATCACCCGGAGCTTTCGCATGAAGGTGCCTGCCGCCTTTGTGTTGTTGAAGCTTCCGGAGCGAGAAGCCTTGTAGCCTCCTGCGTATATCCGGTTGCGGAAGGGATGGTCGTTGAAACCAATACACCGAAGGTACGTGAAGCCCGAAAACTCGTAGTGGAACTTTTGCTTGCCAATCACCCTAAAGACTGTCTGTCCTGCCAGAAGAGCATGGATTGTGAGCTGCAAACTATCGCTGCCGAACTTGGCGTGAGGAAAATCAGATTTGCCGGCGGCGAAATGAAAGCACATACGATAGATGCCGGTAATCCATCGTTGGTGCGAGATCAGGAAAAATGCATTCTTTGCGGCCGCTGTATTCGTGCTTGCTCGGAAATCCAGGGCATGGATGTTTATAGCTTTGCCGGACGCGGTTTTCATACAATTGTTTCTACCGCTTTTGAACAAGGACTGGAAAAAGTTGCCTGTACTTATTGCGGACAGTGCGCCAGTGTCTGTCCGACCGCGGCAATTGTGGAAAAAGATGATACCGACAAAGCCTGGGCAGCCTTGGCTGATAAATCGAAACATGTAGTGGTACAGACAGCCCCTTCAGTGCGCGTCGCTTTAGGTGAAGAACTCGGTATTCCGGTGGGAGAAATTGTAACAGGTAAAATGGTTGCGGCTTTGCGCCGGTTAGGCTTTGATAAAGTTTTCGACACGAACTTCTCAGCCGACCTTACTATAATGGAAGAAGGACATGAATTCATCGATCGTCTGACTAACGGCGGTATTCTCCCTATGATTACTTCTTGTAGTCCAGGGTGGGTCAATATGATTGAACTCAAATACCCGGAACTTTTGCCGCATCTTTCTACCGCGAAGTCTCCGCAGCAAATGTTTGGAGCCATGGCCAAGACCTATTACGCTGAACGTGCCGGCATCGACGCAAAGGATATAGTTTCTGTATCAATCATGCCTTGTACAGCGAAAAAAGCAGAAGCGGTAAGACCGGAGATGAACTCCTCCGGTTACCAGGATGTTGATATTGTGCTGACTACCAGGGAGCTTGGCAGGATGATTCGCGAATTTGGTCTTGATTTTGCTTCCCTGCCAGAGGAAAATTTCGATTCTCCTTTGGGTAAATCTACAGGCGCCGGCGTTATCTTCGGAACTACCGGCGGAGTAATGGAAGCGGCACTGAGAACGGTAGCGGACGTTGTTACCGGTCAGAACCTCAAGGAAATTGAATATAAAGCAGTGCGTGGCATGGAAACAGTACGTGAGGCTACTTTAAAAATAGGTGATTCTGAGGTTAAAGTTGCTGCAGTACATACTTTGAAAGCAGCTAAGGCCATGATGGAAAGGGTTAAAAAAGGAGAAACAGATTACAAGTTTATTGAAGTAATGGCTTGTCCTGGTGGCTGCATAGGCGGCGGCGGCCAACCTGTTCCTGTTGATGCTGATGTGCGCAGAGCAAGAAGAGAGGCTCTGTTTACCTGCGACGAAGCGTGCGCATTGCGCAAGTCACATGAAAATCCTGAAATTATCGAATTATATTCGACTTGGCTTGGTAAACCTTTAGGTGAAAAAGCACACCATTTACTGCATACAAAGTATAATCAGCAAAAAAGAAATTAACAAAATAAATACAATTTACAAAACCTCCATATCGATACTTCGATATGGAGATTTTGTGTAAAGTGTAAAGAAAACGCTTGCAAGTTTACAGTTTAACTGCTAGTATGTTAGAGTATTCTGTAGTAAAAGTCTTCTTGCAAATGAGAGAAAATTGTGGATGCGTTCCTTGTTGATAAAAATGGAGCGAGTTATTCCAGTGGATGTTGTCACCGCAGAGGATTACGAAAAGTTAGGTTAAATTTTCTTATTTTTTGAAAAAAAGAAGGTTTTTTTTCAAAAACGTCGAATTATAACTGCTGTAAGTTTATAAAAAAGGTCATAGTCTGATTGTTTAACGGACGATACATATTGAAAACATTGGCATTGAGGCGAACGGACAAAAAGGGCAGGCTCTTGGTTGAAAGTTTGCATTATCTCTGATGTGGTTCGCAATCCGGTTCTTACCGAACTGGAAGGTAGTGAACTTACACTTGGCTGTGTTTTGTTACTAATATTGATTTAATACATGATTGATAAGAATGGGCAAAACTCCTAGGTGTCTTTTTTTATGGGTAAAATCTTATTCTTAACTAAGAAATCAAGCATTTTACAGAACTTTTTAGTTAATAGTAAGTGAATTTTTACTAGCAAGGATAATTCCTGCAGGCTAAAAGCCAGATTTTCACAATTATTAAGGAGGAAGGTAAACATGATTGACATTAAATCCCGCGTGCACTGCGAAGCAGCTATGGCTAAGGTTACTACTGCTGAAGCAGCTGCTGCACTCATCAAAGACGGAATGAACATAGGCGTTAGCGGATTTACACCATCCGGCTATCCTAAAGCAGTTCCTCTTGCTTTGGCTGAAAGGGCAAAAACAGATCCTCTCAAAATCAACCTCTGGACTGGTGCTTCCGTAGGGCCAGAAATCGACTCCGCTTTGACTAATGCTGGCGTTGTTGCTAGACGTCTGCCTTACCAAACAAACAATGATTTGCGTAAAGCAATCAACAACGGCAGTGTAAAATACACCGATCTTCATTTGAGCCATGTTGCTCAAATGGCTCGTTACGGCTTCATGTATGGTCGTCACGATGTTGATATCGCTATCATCGAAGCATGTATCATTAAAGATCTTGGCAATGGCCAGATCGGTATCGTTCCTACTACTTCCATGGGTAACTCATCTTCCTGGGTACAAAGTGCTAAACAAGTTATCATCGAAGTAAACGTTACTCAACCGGTAGCTTTGGAAGGTATGCATGATTCCTATGTTCCAATGGATCCTCCGAATCGTCAGCCAATTCCACTTGTTAAACCAGAAGACCGTATTGGTACAACTTATATTCCATGCGACCTTTGCAAAGTTGCTGCTATCGTGCCTTGCGACATTACTGATAAAGTACGTCCTCTTGGCGAAATCGATGATGAAGCTAAAGCAATGGGCGAAAATCTGGTTGCTTTCTTCAAACAAGAAGTTGCAGAACGCCGCCTGCCAAAGAACCTGTTGCCATTGCAATCTGGTGTTGGTTCCGTAGCAAATGCCGTAATCAACGGCTTAGTAAACTCTGATTTCGAAGATCTCACAGTTTTCACGGAAGTTATCCAAGACGGTATGTTCGATCTGATTGATGCAGGCAAACTCCGCGTTTGCTCCGGCACAGCTTTGAGCCCATCCCCGGACTGCCTCAAAAAATTCTATGATAATGTTGAGAATTACAAAAAATATATCGTTCTTCGTCCGCAAGAAGTTGCTAACAGCCCTGAATTAGCTCGTCGTATCGGTGTTATTGCTATGAACACTGCTATTGAAGTTGATATCTACGGTAATGTTAACTCCACTCATATTGCCGGTACAAAAATCATGAACGGTATCGGCGGTTCCGGCGACTATGCTCGTAACGGCTTCCTGACCGTATTCTTCACTACTTCCTTGGCCAAAGGCGGCGCAATTTCTTCTGTAGTTCCTTTCTGCTCCCATGTTGACCATACTGAACATGACGTTGATGTTATCGTTTCTGAACGCGGTGTAGCTGACCTTCGTGGTCTGTCCCCGAAAGAACGTGCTCTTGTTATCATTGATAAGGTTGCTAACCCTAAATACCAACCTATTCTTACAGATTATTTCGAAAGAGCTTGTAAAGAATGCGGCAACAGCCAAACTCCGCACATCCTTTCCGAAGCACTGTCCTTCCATGATCGCTTTGTAAAAACCGGTACAATGGAGAAATAATTTTAGATTTGTTTTAACGGCGTGCCGGCGTGGTGGTCGCGGCGGCACGTCTTAAAAATCGCTTAAGCGATGGTATAATATCACAGAGAAAGCCTCAGGGCTTCTCATAAATCTCGTCGTAAGGCGGGAACTCTCATTCCATATGATGGTTCGTCCAAACCAAAATATGAAAAGTAAAATTTTAAGGAGGATTTGAGAATGGCAAATGAAACACTAAAAGCCGGGTTTGAAGCTTATACTGCAGGTGTAGTAGCAAAATTAGACAAAAACCCAGAGCGCGCAAACCTTGAGCCAAGCAGGCTCTACACCCCTCTTGATGTAGAAGGGTTCGACTATGAAAAAGACCTTGGATTCCCAGGAGAATATCCGTTTACTCGTGGAGTACAACCTACTATGTATCGCGGTCGTTTCTGGACCATGCGTATGTATGCTGGTTTCTCTACTGCTGAAGAATCCAACAAACGTTATCGCTACCTGTTAGCTAACGGCGGCAGCGGCCTTTCCTGCGCATTTGACTTACCAACCCAAATCGGTTACGATTCCACCGATGCTATGGCTGAAGGTGAAGTTGGTAAAGTTGGCGTAGCTATCGACTCCCTCGCTGACATGGAAATCCTTTTCGATCAAATCGATCTTTCCAAAGTTTCCACTTCCATGACTATCAATGCTCCAGCATCTGTACTGCTTTGCATGTACATCGCTGTTGCTGAAAAACAAGGCGTATCAGCTGATAAACTTCGTGGTACCATCCAAAACGATATTCTGAAAGAATATGCTGCACGTGGTACTTACATTTTCCCTCCAAAACCATCTATGCGTTTGATCACCAATATTTTCGAATATTGCGCTAAAAACGTTCCATTGTGGAATACAATTTCCATCTCTGGTTACCACATTCGTGAAGCTGGTTCCACTGCTTCCCAAGAAATCGCATTCACTATCGCTGATGGTATCGCTTATGTAGAAGCTGCTATCAAAGCTGGCATGGATGTTGATGCTTTCGCAGGCCGTCTGTCCTTCTTCTGGAATGCACACAACAACGTACTCGAAGAAGTTGCTAAATTCCGCGCTTCCCGTCGTGTATGGGCTAAAGTTATGAAAGAAAGATTTGGCGCTAAAAAAGCTAAATCCCAAATGCTTCGCGTACATACCCAAACTGCAGGTTCTATGTTGACTGCTCAACAACCAAACAACAATATCGTTCGTGTTGCTCTGCAAACTGCTGCTGCTGTAATGGGCGGTACCCAATCCTTGCACACTAACTCCAAAGACGAAGCACTTGCTTTGCCGACTACTGAATCCGTAACTATAGCACTTCGTACCCAACAAATCGTTGCTTACGAAAGCGGCTTGGCTGATACAGTTGACCCATTGGGCGGTTCCTACTATGTAGAAGCTTTGACTAACAAAATCGAAGCTGAAGCTTGGGACTACATTAAGAAAATTGATGAAATTGGTGGCGCTCCTGAAGCAATCGCTAAAGGTTACATCCAAAAAGAAATCCAAGATTCCGCTTACAAATGGCAAATGGACATCGAAAAAGGCAACAAAATTATTGTTGGCGTAAATAAATTCCAACAAGAAGAGGAAGCTCCGAAAAACTTGCTTCGCGTAGATGGTTCTGTTGGCGAATTGCAAGCTAAGAAAATTGCTGCATTAAAAGCAAAACGCGATAATGCTAAAGTTGAAGCAGCTTTGGCAGCATTAAAAGCAGCTTGCGCTGACGAATCCGTCAACCTGATGCCTTTAATTCTCGAAGCTGTTCATGCATACGCAACCGAAGGCGAAATCTGTGGCGTTATGAGGGAAGTATTCGGCGAATACAAATCCCACGTAGCACTGTAAGCGAAACAATTAGGGAGGGAAAATAATGGATAAACGTATTAGAGTTTTAGTAGCAAAACCAGGTCTTGATGGACATGACCGTGGTGCTAAAGTTGTTGCTCGCGCACTGCGCGATGCTGGATTCGAAGTAATTTACACCGGTATTCGTTTGACTCCGGAACAAATCGCTGAATCCGCATTACAAGAGGACGTAAATGTTGTTGCTTTGAGCTTACTCTCAGGCGCACACAACACTTTGTTCCCTAAGATTGTAGAATTATTGAAAGCAAAAGGCATGACCGATGTATTGACTATCGGCGGCGGTGTTATTCCTGATTCTGATATCCCTGGCCTTAAAGCTGCAGGTATCGCAGAAGTATTCACTCCGGGAACTCCGACCAGCGCAATCGTTGACTACATCAACGCTAACGTAAAATAAGAGGTTATTTTAAATCAGATAGCCGGGCAAACCCCGGCTATCTCCTATGATTATTCGAGAACCTCAACAAGGCGGTGTACTCATTTGAATATTGTTGAAGGCGTACTAAATCACTCCCGTTTGGCATTATCTAAGGCTATTACGGCTGTGGAAAATGAATATGATGAAGCTGTCACTATTATGACACAGATTTACCCTCATACAGGTAATGCTTACGTCATTGGTATTACTGGACCACCTGGTGCTGGTAAAAGTACATTAACAGATAAATTGGCCAAAGAATACCGTAAGCGTGGCAAAACCGTAGGTATTGTTGCTATTGACCCAACCAGTCCTTACTCTGGCGGTGCAATTCTTGGCGATCGTATCAGAATGATGGACCTAATTGCTGACGAGGGTATCTTCGTACGTAGTATGGCTACACGCGGAAGCTTGGGCGGCCTGTCTCAAAAATCAGGCGATGCAGTAAAATTAATGGATGCTTATGGCACAGACGTTATAATCGTTGAAACCGTAGGGGTAGGACAGTCAGAAGTAGATATTGTCAAAACTGCCGATACAACAATGGTTGTCGTTGTTCCAGGTCTCGGTGACGATATCCAAGCTATTAAAGCTGGTATTCTTGAAATCGGTGATCTCTTTACTATCAACAAAGCCGACCGTGAAGGCGTTGATAAACTGAATATCGAAATCGAAATGATGCTGGAATTAAACCAGGAGAGTGTTGAGTGGCGACCACCTATCAATCGTACTGTAGCTAGTAAGGACGAAGGAATTACTGAAGTAGTTGATTCTATTGAAGAACACAAGAAATTCCTGTTCCAGACCGGCAAGATTGAGATGATTCGTGCGAACCGTATAAAATCCGAAGTTACGGCTATGGTCAATGATCGTATAAGCCGCTATGTTGATGCTAAGGTTGTTGCTACCGAAGAATTTGCAAAGACTATAACAAGATTGCAAAATCGCGAAATTGACCCATATTCGGTAGTAGATAAAATTGTTGATAGTGTCCTTAGATGACATTATTAAATAGTATTACATTTCAAGGAGGAGATTTTCATGTTCAAATGTATCTGTGTTGATCACATTGGTATTGCCTGCAAAGATTTAGATGTTTCTAAAAAATTCTACACTGAGGTTCTTGGCCTCACCTGCACTGGTGAAGAAACAGTTGAAGAGCAAAAAGTTAAAACTGTTTTCATTCCATGCGGCGAAACTTTATTCGAGCTTTTGGTTGCAACCTCTCCAGAAAGCCCAATCGCTAAGTACATTGAGAAAAACGGCCAAGGCATCCAACACGTAGCAGTACGCGTTGATGATATCAATGCTGCTATCGCTGATGTACAAGAAAGAGGCGGCGTTATGATTGATAAAGCTCCTCGTGGTGGCGCTGGCGGAATGGACATCGCTTTTGTTCATCCGAAATCTGTTGGTATTCTTCTCGAGCTCTGCGCTCCTCATAAATAATTTCACTTATTTGTAAAAAGCGCTTTTTGTTTGTCTCGTATGGGACATTATGGTTGGCTACACCCACAATGTGGTGTAAATATATTAGCTTACCCAATTTAGACGGAGGTGTAATGATTTGTCTACTCAAGCAAGAATTGAGAAAATGATCAAAAAATCCGAGAAGATCATGGCAGCAGGCGGCGAAAAACGTGTTGCAAAACAACATGAAAGCGGCAAACTGACTGCTCGTGAGAGAATCGCATTGCTCCTTGATGAAGGCAGCTTTGTAGAACTCGATCGCTTCGTGCAACACCGTTGCACAAACTTCGGTATGGAGAAAAAAGAACTTCCTGGCGAAGGCGTAACAACTGGTTATGGTACTGTTGACGGCCGTTTGGTCTATGTGTTCGCACAAGACTTCACTGTTGAAGGCGGTTCCCTTGGTGAAATGCATGCTGCTAAAATCGTAAAAGTACAACGTTTGTCACTCAAAATGGGTGCTCCACTTGTTGGCCTGAACGATTCCGGCGGTGCTCGTATCCAAGAAGCTATTGACGCTCTTGCTGGTTACGGCAAAATTTTCTTCGAAAACACTATTGCTTCTGGCGTAGTTCCACAGATTTCCGCAATCATGGGACCATCCGCAGGCGGCGCAGTTTATTCCCCAGCTTTAACTGACTTCATCTACATGGTAAAGAACACTTCCAAAATGTTCATTACCGGTCCTGCAGTTGTTAAGTCTGTTACCGGCGAAGAAGTTACTCAAGAACAACTTGGTGGCGCAATGACCCACAACACTACTTCAGGTGTTGCTCACTTTGCTGCTGAAAATGATGAAGACTGCTTGAAACAAATTCGTTACCTCTTGAGCTTCCTTCCTTCCAACAACATGGAACCGGCTTCAATCGTTGAAACTGGCGATGATCCGATGAGAACAGATGCAGCTTTGAATACACTGCTTCCTGACAACTCAAACCAAGCTTATGACATGAAAGATGTCATTGCTAGCATTGTTGATAATGGTGAATACTATGAATCCCAACAATTCTGGGCTACTAACATCATCACTTGCTTCGCACGTATGGACGGACAAACAGTAGGTATCATTGCTAACCAACCAAAAGTAATGGCTGGCTGTCTGGATATCAACGCATCAGATAAATCCTCCCGTTTCATTCGTTTCTGCGACGCTTTCAACATTCCTTTGCTGAACCTTGTTGACGTTCCTGGCTTCCTGCCTGGTACTAACCAAGAATACGGCGGCATCATCCGTCACGGCGCAAAAATGTTGTATGCATACTCCGAAGCTACAGTTCCAAAGATCACTTTGGTAACTCGCAAAGCTTACGGTGGATCTTACCTCGCAATGTGCTCTCAAGACCTTGGCGCAGACCAAGTTATTGCATGGCCAACTGCTGAAATCGCAGTTATGGGACCTGCAGGCGCTGCTAACGTCATCTTCAAAAATGATCCTGATGTTAAAGCTAAAACCGAAGAATACATTGAAAACTTTGCTACTCCTTACCAAGCTGCTATCCGTGGTATGGTTGACATGGTTATTGAACCAAAAGATAGCCGTCCTACCATCATTAACGCATTGCATATGCTGGAATCCAAACGTGAAACCCGCCCGGCAAAACGCCATGGCAACATTCCACTCTAATATTCGTGATATTGCATGACGTTTTATAAAATTATGAATGTGAGGTGAATCAAATGGGACCAACAACAACTAATCCTTGGTTGATAGCTCTTATCAACATGACCATAGTTTTCGCGGTTTTGGCTGCATTGGGCGGCATTATGAATTTAATCAAAATAGTAGACCCAACGCAAAAAAAAAGTGCTAAACCAGCAGTAGCACCTGCTGCAGCTCCTAGGGCTGCTGCTCCTGTTGCTAAAAAGAATGATGCTGAAGTAATGGCTGTTATCGCAGCTGCAGTAGCAGCGTACGGTTATTCCAGCTCACAGATTGCCTGTGTTAGCCGTTTGTCGGCAGCAGGTTGGTCACAAAATGCTCGTATCGAGGCTATCAGTGCTCGTAAAGAATGTTTCTAATTTACTAATGTGAAATAAAGTATTTTAAGGGGGATTTTTATTCATGAAAAAGTTCAACATTACTGTTAATGGTACTGCTTATGAAGTAGAAGTTGAAGAATTAGGCGGCGCTGTTAGCGCAGCTCCTAAAGCTGCTGCTCCAGCTCCTAAAGCTGCTCCGGCTCCAGCTGCTGCTCCAGCTCCAGCTGCTGCTCCAGCTGCTGCTGCTCCAGTTGCTGCAGGCGCAACCGTTGTTAGTGCTCCAATGCCTGGTAAGGTAATGTCCGTAGCTGTTAAAGCTGGCGACGCTGTTAAAGCTGGCGACGTTCTCATGATTCTTGAAGCTATGAAAATGCAAAACGAAATCATGGCTCCAGTTGATGGAACTGTTTCCGAAGTACGTATCAGCGCTGGTCAAAATGTTAACACTGGCGACCCAATGATCGTTCTCTAATTAATGTCTTTTAGCAATACAATTTAATATTTTAAGAAGCCTTGCATAAGCGCTCCTCAAAATGTCGCTTTGGTGACCCGATGACCGTTCTCTAGTCGGACTTGTTTGGCTGACAAGTGTTTTGTATGGAGCATTAAGCATAGCTTTATCAACGTCATTTATATTATTTTAGGAGGCTATTAAATGGACGCTTTTATTGTTGCTTTACAAGCAATCTGGAATGATAGCGGTTTTGCGGCTTTTACTATCGGTAATGCTATCATGATTCTCGTTGGCTGCGTTCTCTTATACCTTGCTCTTGGCAAAGGTTTTGAGCCGCTCCTGCTATCTCCGATTGCTTTTGGTTGTCTTTTGGCTAACATTCCTAAGACCGGTTTCGAAACCGATCCTGGTGTTATGCAAGTAATTCTATACGGAATACACAATGAAATATTCCCACCGTTGATTTTCCTCGGTGTTGGCGCGATGACCGACTTTGGTCCACTGATTGCTAACCCGAAGACCTTGCTTTTGGGCGCTGCTGCTCAAGCAGGCGTATTTATTTCCCTCTTGGGTGCTATGTTCCTGGGCTTCACTGTTCAGGAAGCAGCTGCTATCGGTATAATTGGTGGCGCTGACGGCCCGACTGCAATTTATTTGGCTGCAAAGATGGCTCCGAACCTTCTCGGTGCTATTGCTGTTGCTGCTTATTCCTACATGTCTTTGGTTCCGTTGATTCAACCGCCTATTATGAAAATGTTCACTTCTGAAGCAGACCGCAAAATTGTTATGGAACAATTGCGTCCGGTTTCTAAGTTCGAAAAGATCGTATTCCCGGTTGTAACAACTATCGTAATCAGCTTATTGCTGCCACCAGTTTGTTCCTTGATTGGTATGCTGATGTTGGGCAACTTGTTTAAAGAAGCTGGCTGTCTGGATCGCTTGGCCGATACAGCACAAAACGCTTTAATGAATACTGTAACCATCATGTTGGCAACTGGTACCGGTTTGACAATGAATGCTGAAAGTTTCTTAAACTACCAAACTATTTTGATCATCTTCCTCGGCCTTGTTGCATTCGCGGCAGGCACCGCTGCTGGTGTTCTGTTTGGACAGATTATGAAAACCATGACTGGTGGCAAAATCAATCCTTTGATTGGTTCTGCCGGTGTATCGGCAGTTCCTATGGCTGCCCGTGTATCGCAGATTGTTGGTCAGAAAGCTAATCCGTCCAACTTCCTTTTAATGCATGCTATGGGACCTAACGTTGCTGGCGTTATCGGCACAGCTGTTGCAGCTGGCGCTATGCTTGCAATGATTGGACCAGTTGCTAAATAATTTCTGCTGAATTTTAAAGCTTTTCACTGCGGTTGATGATTTTCTCAGCAACCGCATGATTAGCAGGCGTTAATTAATCAGCAGGAATATTAGCTATCGCAATTAAATATGGATTTATATCCTCTGATTAATTAACAAAAATTTTACCCACAAAAAAAAGGAGGATTAAATTATGACACCTGCAGTTAAATGTCTTATTTTGTTGGCTGTTGTTGCATTATTATTCGTTACTGAAATGATTCCTTTGGCGATTACAGCTATGGGTGGTGCTATCGCTTGCGGTCTTCTTGGCTTTATTCCTATTAAAGCAGTTTTTTCTGGCTTATCTAACTCTACAGTTGTACTTTTCGCAGGTATGTTTGTAGTTGGAGCTTCCATGTTCCATACTGGTCTTGCTCAAAAACTTGGTACTGCTGTTGTTAAAGTATCAGGAACTGGTGAAAATAGCCTGATGTTCGGTATCATGGTTATTGCTGCTGGACTTTCCGCAGTTCTCTCCAACACTGGTACTGCTGCCTGCTTGATGCCTGTTGTTCTTGGTATCTGCGCAGCAGCTAAAATTCCTGCTTCCCGTCAGTTGATGCCTTTGGCGTTCGCTGCTGGTCTTGGCGGAACTATTACCATGGTTGGTACTCCTCCAAACATCATTGCTAACGGTGCTTTACAGGCTGCTGGTATTGCTAATCAATTCGGCTTCTTCGAATATGCAAAAGCTGGTATTCCGCTTACCTTAGCCGGCATCATTTACATGATGTTTATTGGTAAACATTTATTGCCGAAAGCAGAGCTTTCCGCTGATCAGGAAATCGAACAAGAAATTGAAGCTTCTACTGCAAGCGCTACGAAACAATATATTTCCGCAGCAATCCTTATTGTTGTTGTCGTTGTAATGGCTTTGGATTTCAAATGGATTTCTCTTGAGATGGCCGCTATTATTGGCGCTATTGTCGCAGTTTTAACCGGTTGCTTAACCGAGAAACAAGCTTATGCTTCCATTGACTGGGTTACTATCTTCCTGTTTGCTGGTATGATGCCTGTTTCTACCGCTATGGATAAAACCGGCGCTGGCAAACTGATTGCAGAGTGGACTGTTAGTCTGATGGGTGGTACTCCATCCCCATTGCTCGTTACAGCAATCCTGTTTATTCTGTCTTGCTTCTTGACTCAATTCATGTCAAATACAGCCTCAGCTGCTCTGCTTTGCCCAATCGGTGTTGCTATTTCCAAACAATTGGGTGCTGATCCTAAGGCTGTTCTGATGGCTATTGCAATGGCTGCTTCTTGCGCTTTTGCAACTCCAGTAGGTACTCCACCTAATACTTTGGTTCTTGGACCTGGTGGTTACAAATTCATGGACTATGTCAAAGCTGGTACAGGTCTTGTTATCGTATCCTTCATAGTTTGTATCATCGTAATTCCTATTGCTTGGCCTTTCTTCCCAGGCAAATAATTAACTGATACTGTATAAGTTTCAAAATATTAGTTAAAATAAGGGGCTGTCTTCACACGAGTTCGAAATATGTGTGGACAGTCCTTTATTCGTTGAAAATATACTATTGACAATTGTTTTGCGTAAAAATCTTTTGGGTGTATTACCCAAGAAAATGTATCAAAACATGAAAGAATTTGCTATAATAAAATCAAAGTTGCGTCTGGCTATAAGTTTATTTGCCGGCACTTGACTTGATTCATATCACGGTCTATTTTGTTACATCATTCGGAGGGATTTTGGGATGGAGTTATACAGGGAAGAATCTTCTGTTAGTTCAGAAAGAAAGATATATATGATTGGTGCTTTGGCATTAATTGGTGCCTCTTTCTTATATGAGGGGCACAATACTTATTTTTTAGGCAAACCCAATTTACTGGGATGGGGATATAGCATTTTATTTCTTATTATGTGGTTTTGGCGTTGCTGGTTCAGATATACTTATATTTTAACTGAAAATGAATTTATTATTATTAGTCATGGCTTAGGAATCAAGAGAACCTATGTGGTTAATTTGAATGATACAGAAAGTTTTACCAATAATTATGTCCGCAGCTTTTTTAAAAAGACAAAAATTGGTCATTATATACACCGCTATTCATCCATGGATCCGAATCCGCAGCGTTTATTGGTTTTCCGAGAGAAAAAGCATCTGGCTGCGGTGATATTTAAAGGTAGTGATAAGTTTATGCGTGAGCTTAAAAAACTAATGCCGGAAAAGTTCTTGAATTTTTCCTGAATAAAAGTATTCTATGATAATTATTTTTCGAGTATGGGAGGTTTGTCTTCATGACAGAATTAACTAATGTTGAGATGGCTAGTAGAATTTTGCAGGTTTTCTTTCTTTCCTTTTTGTATATTTTTGGAGTAGCAAGAGCTATAGGTGCCGAAAACAAACTTAAATGGTTTAAGCATCGTACAAAGCAAACGTTTTTTAACAGAAAAGGTTTTTTGGGAGAATATATTAATTTCGGCTATCCTAGGACTTGGCAGGGTTTAGTAGTGTTTTTTGCAATTTATGGTGTTATTTTTGGTGTTGGGTATTTGTATGTGTTTGCATATTAAAAGCATATCGGGTTTGAGGAGTTGAGACGATGCCTGTAATTCAAGGCTTCATAGTGGAGCGAAAAGGCGAAAGAGCAAAGGTGAAAACCGTTCAGAATAACAGTGAAGTCAAGAGTGTGCCTAAATATCTGGATTGTTGGAACAAGATTGATGCTAAGGAAGGCATGAAAGTTGTGATTGAGATGCAGGAATTAGATGAAAAGAAGGCGAAAATAATTATTTATAGTATACCGACTCTTTTCGCACTAGCAGGAGCAACTTTTGGTAAAGTAATGGCTTCTTATTTCTCTTGGGGGATTATGTGGACAATTCTCGGCAGTACTGTTATTTGGCTTTTTATGGGAATTACCTACACGTCTACATTTCGACGCGACGCAGTTAGAAAAGGTGAACAACCTGTTATTGTTAATGTTATTTACGATTGAACAGTTGTTAAGCAAGTGGCTTAAAGTTCAGTTTAACTGGGATGGACGGGCAATTATCCACAGTGCAATATTTTGAGAATAATTTATTAAGGAGGAGATGCTCCAAGTACAAATTAAGCTTCAGAGCAAATTTCTTAAGCAGTTTGGGCAGCCGTTGATAGGTATCTTGCTTGCAGTAGCATAAAACGGGTCTCTTTTGTCCCTTTATTAATGCAATCGTATATTTATGCAAAAACCGTAAACTATAGGGCGTATATCTTCAGAAGAATTCAGTGACAAGTTACTTAGTATTAAGACTAAAGTCGCGTTAATTATGATGCACATAATCTAATATAAGTAAGGAGAAGCGATTATGATGGACATTTCTACAGCTGCTTTAATGTCAATTATTGCTTTAGTCGTCTTGGTTGCAATTAGTTGTGTAAATGACGAGCTAAATGTCGGATTCTTGGGTATCGGTTTTGCCATTCTTGTTGGTGGTATTTGGGGTAACTTGACTGGTTCAAAAGTGATGGGAGCTTTTCCTTTATCATTATTTATGATATTGATAGGCGTTACATTCTTGTTCGGAATGGCTCAGTCAAATGGCACGATGGAAAAGCTGACAGCTTATGCAGTACGTTTATGCAAAGGCAATACGGCTCTTATTCCTTTAATTATTTTCATATTAACAACTTTTATAACGACAATTGGTCCTGGCAATATTGCAGGATGTGCCTTAATAGCTCCTATGGCAATGGCAATTGCCGCACGTGTCAATATGCCGGCGTTCCTGATGACTTTGCTTGTCGTGGGGGCTGCAAACGGTGCTGCTTTCTCACCGGTTGCACCGACGGGTATTATCTCAAACGGGATTATTGCCAAGATAGCACCTGCGTTATCTATTCCGCCAGAGTCGCTTAACTGGCTGGCATGGAAAATTCATTTTAACGCCGAAGTTGCACAAACTTTTGTAAATATTGGCGGTTTCTTTATAATGGGTGGTTTGGCCTGGATAAGAAATCAAAAGGGTAAAGCGCTTAATATAGACGAATTAGCTCCGAAACCAGAACCGTTCAACAGAGCGCAGATTTTAACACTGGCAATGATCGCGCTTTTGATTGTTCTGGTTGTTGTACCGGGCCTTCCGGGCGTCAAAGGTATTTTGCCTAAGTCTTTTACCAACATGCTTTCTAATGTAGGTTCGATTTCATTTATTCTCGCCTGCGTATTGATGCTGACGGGAGCAGGTGACAGCAAGGCTGCTATAAAAGTTATGCCATGGGGCGTTATTATGATGGTTTGCGGCGTGTCTGTTTTGATTGATGTTATGGATAAGGCAGGTGGCCTGAACTTTTTGGTCAACATCATGGCGTCTGTATCTGGTCCAGTTACTATCAATTTCTGGGTAAGCTTCGTGCCGGCTGTAATATCTGCCTACTCCAGTTCTTCCGGAGTAGTAATGCCGATGTTCCTGCCGATGGTTCCTGGCCTTGTAGAACTTACTGGAGGCGACCCTATTGCAATTATTACATCAATTAATGTAGGCGCCCACTTGGTTGACACATCTCCATTGTCGACATTGGGGGCATTGTGTATTGCATCAGCTGGAGAACAAGAGGACAAGAGCAAGTTATTCCGCAAATTATTGATTTGGGGCTTGGCAATGTCTGTTGTCTCAGGTATTGTTTGTTACTTCTTCTTTGGTGTTTTAGGACTATAAATAAAAATTAAATGTTTTGATGCTCTGCAAGGATAATACTTGCAGAGCGTTGTACTATATGGGTGTCCAAATATTTTATTTAGTTTGTTTTTTAGTCGTGACAATAAATTTCAATCAACAATAGGGGGTGTTTCACTTGAAACCATTGGAAAATCTAGTAGTACTTGATTTAACACGTGTTTTAGCCGGACCGTATTCAGCTATGATGATGGGAGACTTTGGCGCCAATATTATCAAGATTGAACAACCTGGTATTGGGGACGATTCTCGCGCTTTTGGCCCGTTTATTGGCAAAGAAAGCGCCTATTACATGAGCCTTAACCGCAACAAACGTTCGATGACTTTAAACTTCAAGGAACAAGGCGCAAGAGACCTGTTCAAGAAAATGGTCAAAAAAGCTGACGTTGTTCTGGAGAACTACCGCCCGGGGACAATGGAAAAGTTTGGCTTAGGCTATGAAGTTTTGAAAGAAATTAATCCAAAAATAATTTACGCAGCATGTTCAGGGTTTGGTGAAACAGGCCCTTATAGCCAAAAACCGGCTTATGATATCATAGTCCAGGCTATGGGCGGTATCATGAGTATTACAGGTCAGGAAGGCGGCGAGCCAACAAGGGTAGGCGCTTCCGTTGGCGATATTATTGCAGGTTTGTTCACTACGATTGGTGTTTCCATGGCGTTGTATCATCGTGCAATTACTGGTGAGGGCCAAAAGATTGATGTTTCGATGTTGGACTGCCAGGTAGCAGTGCTCGAAAATGCAATTAGCCGCTACCTTGTTAACGGGGATGTTCCGGGGCCGCTTGGTAATCGTCATCCTTCTATTACGCCATTTGAAGGATTTACCGCAAGTGACGGTTACGTTATTGTTGGGGCAGGTAATGACCGCTTGTGGAAAAAACTTTGTGAATTGCTTGGCAAAGAAGAACTTATTAACGATGAACGCTTCATCACAAACGGTGCCAGAACAACAAATGAAAAAGCTCTTAAAGTTATTCTGGATAGGGTCTTTAAAACTAAGACAATTGACGAGTGGCTGGCAATACTGGAAGAAGCAGGCATTCCATGTGCACCAATCAATACAGTCGACAGAGTGATTAATGACCCGCAAATTAAAGCAAGAGATATGATTGTCGAAATTGAACATCCTGTTGCAGGTAAGATGCATCTTCCAGGTATACCTATTAAAATGTATAAAACTCCAGGTTCTGTTGATTCTCCGGCACCGCTTCTTGGCCAGCATACAGAGGAAATCCTGAAAGAACTGCTAGGTATGAGCAAAGAAGAAGTAGATGCTTTAAGGGCAAAAGATATTTTGTAACGTTTAAAATATGATAGAGACTTTTCCTAATTTGCTAATGTTATTTCCAAGACCAGGAGAGTAAGCAAAATCTCCTGGTCTTATTATTTTGCCAAACAAGGATTTTCATTTTACAGTTTTGTCATACAATTATCAAGGTTTGCGGTATTAATACTTTGACAAATTTGGTATAATATATATTGGCTTATTGGGCAATTGAAGAACTGAAGCTGTTTTTACGAAAAGCAATTCGATTTGCCTGGAGGTAGTCTGGATGCTTTCACGGGATAGTATGCAAATGGTATTTATTGGAAACCGGATGATACACAAGGACGGGTATTGGGGGGATCAAAGTGTTACGTCGAAAAAGAGGCGTGGCCTTATTTTTGTTTGTTGTGACAGGAGCTATTGTTGGTGGGATGATTGGCGATGCTCTACAGGCATCACAGTTTTTTGGCGAAAATACTAAGTTCTTGATTCAAAGATATGAAGTTTTTTCCGTTCCGCCGGCTACACTTGATTTTTATGTCATGAAGATTTCCGCAGGCTTTGATTTCAGACCGAATCTTGTCAGTATACTGGGCATGATAATAGCTGTTTTCATATTGGACCGTGTTTAGGTTTTAATATAGTCTGGAGATGAAAGTTCTATGCATTTTGTTTTAGCCTCTGCATCACCGCGCAGACTCTCACTGCTAGCACAAATAGGTATTTTAGCTGATGTACGTCCTAGTAATTTTGCTGAATTAGAAGACGAGGATAGTTCGGCTTATGATATGGTAAGAATCAATGCCCTGGGTAAAGGGCGGGATGTGCTGAAAGCTTGTCAAAAAAGTGATGTAGTAATTGCAGCCGATACAATTGTAGCTTTAGACAGTAAAATATTAGGAAAACCGAAAGATGCGGCAGACGCCAAAGCAATGCTCCGCAGCTTGTCGGGCAGAACACATCAGGTAATGACGGGTGTTGCAATCTTTAATAATGAAAGAGAATTGATAGATGTCATTACCACGGCTGTTTGTTTTCGTCAATTGACAGAAGCAGAGATTGAGGCTTATGTAGCAACGGGTGAACCGTTGGATAAGGCAGGAGCCTATGGCATACAGGGGTATGGCGCACTTTTAGTAGAAACCATTGATGGCTGCTATAACAATGTAGTTGGTTTGCCTTTGACCAAGGTATATCAGATGTTGGCAGAGCTGGAAGTGACTTTGTTTTGACCACTTACCGCATGAAAGAGTTGCCGATTGACGACAGGCCAAGGGAAAAACTAATCAATAACGGTGCTGCAGCTTTGACTGATTCGGAACTGCTGGCCATACTTATTGGCTCCGGTACAAAAGAAAAGTCGGCTCTTGACATAGCTAGGGATTTAACGGCAGATAATGGCATTTTAAAAAATATTGCCTTGGTTCATGATGTTAAGGAACTGGCAAAAACAAAAGGGCTGGGCCGCGCTAAGGCTGCACTAATCATAGCAGCTTTGGAACTTGGACGCCGTATTGCAAGCGCTGAACCTCTTGTGCGCGATAGCATAACTTCGCCGGAAGATGGAGTCGCACTTCTGATGCCGCGATTGCGCTATGAATCGAAAGAACATTTTTTAGTTGTACTCTTAAATTCTAAGAATAAAGTTTTAGATGTTGAGCAAATATCGGAGGGTTCTCTGAATTCGTCCGTTGTCCATCCAAGGGAGGTTTTCGCACCGGCAGTGCTTCATCATGCTGCTGCCATACTTACAGCACACAATCATCCATCTGGCGATCCTACGCCGAGTAAGGAAGACAAGGATTTAACAAATACCTTGGTACAAGCTGGTAAGTACATGGGAATCCCGGTTCTGGATCATATTATTATTGGTGATGCGAAATATTTTAGTTTTAAGGAACACAGTTATTTGTAGGGTTATATTAAGGAGGAAATTATTTATGTTTGAGTTTTTAAGTTCATTATCACAGGACATGGGAATCGATCTTGGTACAGCGAATACTCTTGTTCATGTCAAAGGAAAAGGTATCGTAATAAGGGAACCTTCCGTTGTGGCAGTGCAAAAAGATACTAACGAAGTTTTGGCAATCGGAGCCGAAGCTAAAAGAATGATTGGCAGAACACCTGGCAATATTGTGGCTATCCGTCCTTTAAAAGATGGTGTTATCGCGGATTTCGACATAACACAAGCGATGCTGAAATTTTTTATCAAAAAAGCTATAGGCAATAAGACCTTTGTGCGTCCGCGCGTTGTAGTTGGTGTCCCTTCAGGCGTAACTGCTGTTGAGAGAAGAGCAGTGCTTGATGCCACTATCCAGGCTGGTGCCAGAGAGGCATATCTGATAGAGGAGCCTATGGCTGCCGCTATTGGTGCAGGTTTACCTGTACAGGAAGCCACTGGCAATATGGTTGTTGATATCGGCGGCGGTACTTCAGAAGTGGCAGTTATCTCACTTGGCGGTATTGTTGTCAGCAGATCAGTACGCATCGGCGGTGACAAAATGGATGAAGCTATCGTACAGTATATTAAAAAAAGATATAATCTTTTGATTGGTGAACGTACAGCAGAGGAAATAAAAATTACTATTGGTACTGCAATGAAAGTTGAGAATCATGACACGATGGAAATACGTGGACGTGACCTTGTTACTGGTTTGCCGAAAACGCTGACCATCGATGCCAACCAGATTCAGGAAGCCTTAAGTGAGCCTGTTGCCGGTATTATTGATGCTGTTCGTGGCACTTTGGAGAGGACACCACCAGAATTGTCTTCGGATATTATGGATCGCGGCATTGTGATGACCGGTGGTGCTTCTTTGCTGCGTAATCTTGATCGCATGCTGAGTAAAGAAACAGGTATGCCAGTATATGTTTCAGACTCCGCACTCTCCTGCGTTGCTTTGGGAACCGGTATAGCTGTGGAACATGTTGATATCTACAAAAAAGGTTTTATGGCGGCTTCTAACCGCATATAAAATAAGAAAATAAGGAGAACACGCTTGTGAGTAAGAAAAGTGTGTTAGCCGTTATTGCGGTGGCAATTGCATTTTTGTTATTGGCTCTGGCTGTTCAAGGCAGGGCTCGCTTGCCTTGGCTTGACAGGGCAATTGTTGCTATTGCGGCACCAGTAAACGAAAAGCTGGTTGCGATATCAAATAATGCAGATTCCGTCAGGAATTTTTTTGCTGCCTTAACGACTATGCAGGAAGAAAACAAAAAATTAAAGGCTGAAGTTGAAACCTTGCGTTATGCCAATATCCAGATGGCTGAGATATGGGCTGAAAATCAGCGTTTATCCAACCTCTTGCAATACAAAAATGATGCCAAAAACCAGAAACTGCAAACGGCAAAAGTCATTGGTAAGAATATTGGAGATATTAAAGACACGGTGCTCATTAATATTGGCAGCAACGCAGGCATCAGGGACAATATGGCTGTTGTCAATGCCTCGGGATTTGTTGGCATTGTAGATGAAACTTATCCGGATGCCTCCAGGGTATTACTGATTACCAGCCCGAGATGTAAGGCCGGCGGGATTGTACTGCGAGCCAATTCACGTGTTGTTGGCGTCGTTAACGGCATGGCAGGCGGTGATACAATTTTGCAAATGAGTAATATGGCACGTGATGCCGACATCGTTGAAGGCGATATTATTTTAACTTCCGGTTTTGGAGGCAATCACCCCAGTGGTTTGGTAATTGGTACTGTGTCCGAAGTTTCTCTTAATGTCGGCGGCTTGTTGAAACAGGCCAAAATTGTACCAACAGTAGATTTTGGGCGTTTAGAGGAAGTAATGGTAGTAACAGACTATCAGAACCCTTCAGATTTAATAAAAAGCGATAAAGATACCAACAAGCAGCAGAGTGGGGGGCCGGTGAAATGAGTGTACTGATTTGGCCGGTTTTTCTTCTGCTGTTATTGTCGTTACAGACTTCGTGGTTTGCACTTTTCCCGGGAAATAATCTTACTCCGGATTTCCTTTTGCTTTTTGTTGTTTTCCATGCCATGTTCAGCGGCAGCAATAAAGGAGCAATTTTTGGCGCTGCGGTTGGGCTTGTTCAAGACGTACTCGCTCCTACTACTTTTGGCTTTCATATAGTAACACGTGCTTTAGTGGGTTTTTTTATTGGTGAGACAAAAGAGCGTGTATTTAAGGATAATGCGCAAGGGTATTTCGTCTTTGTTGGTGCAGCAAGTTTATTTGTTAAAATCACACATTTTATTTTGCTGTTGATAGTTACAGGTTCCGCTTCCGGTTGGATTTTGGATTATCTTATAGGAACAATTTTATATTTGGTTGTAAATTTAATTATTTGCCTGCCGATGTGGATAGTTCTGCAAAAGCTAGGAACCTGGCTCGAAAAACGAGACAGTTATTAAGAAAACTTTGAGGAGAGGGGACACCGCGATGCTCAACAAAAAATATGCCTATCGTTTGGAATTATTAATGATAGCGTCCATGCTAATTTTTGCGGTGTTAATTGGCAGAATGGCCTATCTCCAATTGTATAAAGGGGATTACTACTATCGTTTGTCGGAAGGTAACAGGGTTCGTGCTGTTAAGATATTAGCACCGCGCGGTATAATTTATGACTGTAATGGCGAAGCATTGGTAAAGAATGAACCTGGTTTCGTTGTCTCTTTGCTCAGAACTAATAAGAAGCCTGATATGGCAGTAATTAATAAATTGTCAGCCATTATTGAAGTGCCTCCTGAGCAGATTCTGGAAAAAATCAAACAGAATGAAGACAGTTATGAGCCTATTCGCATAAAAAGTAACCTTTCGGCAGCGATGGTTACTAAGATTGAGGAACGCTCTGAGGAATTGCCGGGCATTTTGCTGGAACTGCAGTCCATACGCAAATATGTCAATAATGAATTGGCAGTGCATGTTCTGGGTTACGTCGGTGAAGTCAGTGAGTATGAAATCAGTAAGGGGCAGAATACCGATTTGAAGGCCGGCAGTATTGTTGGTAAATTCGGGTTAGAGCGTTTTTATGATAATTATTTGCGAGGTACCGATGGCAGTTATCGCGAAGAGGTCGACGTCGCTGGCAGAGTTGTGCAGACTCTTGATGAATTGCCGCCAAAACCAGGACAGGGGCTTGTGCTCACAGTAGATGCCAAATTACAGCGCGAGGCTGAAAAAATAGTTGATGAACACCTGAAGTATCTGCGCTCCAGCGGTTTTGCGCCTAAGGCGAATGCAGCAGCTATCATAGCTATTGACCCGCGCAATGGTGCAATTAAAGCTTTGGTCAGCAGACCTGGATTTAATCCTAATTTATTTGTTAATGGCATATCTTCTAAGGATTGGCAGACCATTAACGACAATCCTTTTGACCCCATGTCCAATAAAGTAATTTCCGGTGAATATCCGCCGGGTTCAACTTTTAAAATCGTAACTGGTTCAGCAGCATTGGAAACAGGCAAAGTTACGCCGCAAGAAATGATTTTCGACTCCGGTAAACATTGGCTGATTCCGATGGGAAATTCTGAGGGTGAGGCATTAGGCTGGATCAATTTTCATAAGGCGCTGGCCGCTTCAGATAACGTATACTTCTATGAGATGGGTAATCGCGTAGGTATCGACGTTCTGAAGAAATATGCTGCCTTGTTTGGCTTTGGCAAGACTACAGGTATTGATCTTTTTGGCGAAAACGAGGGTATTATCGCGAGCCCCGAATATAAGATGAAAGTCTTTGACGAAGACTGGTATCTTGGTGATACCTTTAATGCGGCAATAGGTCAGGGATTTAATCTGGCAACACCTATACAATTAGCAGTAATGCTGAGCGCGGTGGCTAACAATGGTGATATTTACAAGCCGCACCTGGTGGATAAAATAGTCAATGACGATGGCAGCGTCGTCAAGGAAATAAAACCGGAGAAGATTGGACGACTGCCGGTTTCAGCGGAAACGCTGGAACTTCTGCAAAGTGCTTTGAAAGCGGTTGCTCAGGAGGGCGGTACAGCTGCCCAAATGGCTAATTTGTCGGTGCCTGTAGCCGGTAAGACGGGTACGGCCGAGAATCCTCATGGCAAGGACCATGGCTTGTTTGTTGGCTATGCTCCTGCCGATAACCCAAATCTGGTTGTAGTTGCAGTTATTGATCAGGGCGGCTTTGGCTCTGTATCTGCTGCGCCTATTGTACAGCGGATATTCGAATATGTTTTCCCGCCTAAGCAACCAGCGATCGTTAATACTCAGAAAAAGCAGTAGGAAGGTTAAAAATGGAATTAGGCAGAATACTGAAAAGATTGGACTACGTCCTGCTGTTTGCTGTTTTGGCGCTTACAGCAATAGGAATTACTTTGATTGGCAGTGCGACGCACATTAATCTTGCATCTGAAGACCGCTACTGGTATGTGCAGAGACAGAGCATGTTTGCTGTGCTTAACTTAATATTCATCTTTTTTTCTTTGCGTTTTGATTACCGCTTACTGGAAGATATGTCTAAAAGGCTTTATATCTTTAATTTGGTGATGCTGCTTGCAGTCATGTTTCTCGGTCACTCGGCGCTCGGTGCTCAACGCTGGATCCAGATTGGTCCGGTTAGTATCCAGCCAAGCGAGTTTTCCAAGATTATTATGATAGTATCTCTTTCTGCGTTTGTTAATACGAGATTGGATGATCTTGATTCTTTCTGGAGCTGGCTGCCGGTTTTCGGTTATGTGTTAGTTCCGTTCCTGTTAGTAATGAAGCAGCCTGATCTTGGCACGGCCCTGGTTTTTGCTGCTATCTTGCTGGGACTGATGATCATTTGCGGGTTTAAAAAGAAATTTTTTGTGCGGCTGCTTGGTGCAGGCGTTGTTTCGGCACCACTATTATGGATGGTGCTGCATGATTATCAGAAGATGCGCCTGAAGGTCTTTCTTGATCCAGGCTTGGAACCACAAGGAGCTGGTTATCACGTTATTCAGTCGATGATTGCTATCGGTTCCGGCATGCTGACTGGCAAGGGCTTATTTTCAGGAACTCAGAGTCAGCTGAATTTTTTACCAGAAAACCATACCGACTTTATTTTTGCGGTTGCCGGCGAAGAGTTTGGCTTTATTGGTACAATGATAATTCTGCTCCTTTATCTTGTGGTAATCTATCGCGGTCTCAATATAGCAATGAATGCCACAGATGATTTTGGCACCTTATTGGCGACAGGCATAGTATCTATGTTTGTCTTTCATGTGTTGGTCAATGTAGGTATGACAGCAGGGATTATGCCTGTTACCGGTGTGCCTTTGCCCTTTATGAGTTACGGCGTCAGTTCATTGACAACGAATATGGTTTTGATTGGTTTATTGCTTAATATAAATATGCGTCAGCAAAAGCTGACTTTTAAGTAAGGAGAAATATATGACTAAACAATTTCCCATCGACATACTTAGCCAGGTACAGAAACCAGCACGTTATACCGGGAGTGAGTTCGGCAGCATCATCAAAACTGCTGAGGACACCAAGGTCTCAATTGTGTTGGCTTTCCCGGATGTTTATGAAGTCGGCATGAGTTACCTGGGCTTCAAAATTCTTTACCATATCCTGAATCAAGAAGAGGGAGTTGCGGCCGAACGCGTTTATGCTCCCTGGGTTGACATGGAAGCCAAGATGCGTGAAAATGCTCTGCCGCTGACGTCACAGGAAACAGGTAAAACTCTCAAAGATTTTGATTTTGTCGGTTTTACGCTGCAATATGAATTGTCTTACACAAACATTCTTAATATGCTTGATCTTGGACAAATACCTTTGTTCAGCAACGAGCGCACCAATGATGATCCGTTTGTCATCGCCGGCGGCCCTTGCGTCTATAATCCAGAGCCTTTGGCTGACTTCGTCGATTTCTTTATCATCGGTGAAGGCGAAGAAATTATGGTTGAGCTGATGAAGGCTCATAAACAATGGCAAAGCGAAGGCAAGCCTGGCGGACGCAGCGAGTTTCTAAACCGTGTTGTACTTATTGATGGCATTTATGTACCAGCTTTCTATGATGTTGAATATCTTCCGGATGGCAAAGTCGCAAAGGTTACAACCAACAACCCTTCGGCACCGGCAGTTGTCAAAAAACGTGTAGTCAAAGACATGAACACTATTTCGTTCCCAACTGCACCGATAGTGCCTTTTGGTGAAATTGTACATGACCGTATTATGCTGGAGGTTTTCAGGGGCTGTACCCGCGGTTGCCGTTTTTGCCACGCAGGCATGGTTTATCGCCCGGTTAGAGAAAGAAAGCCTGAACTGCTGAAACAGTTGGCACGCGAACTTGTTGATAATACAGGGTATAATGAGATTTCTTTGGTATCACTAAGCACCGCCGACTATTCCTGTCTGGCACCGCTTATTCATGACCTGATTGCAGAACTCAAAGAAGAAAAAGTAAGCATTTCCCTGCCATCCTTACGTGTTGATAGTTTCTCGGTTGCTTTGGCCAAAGAAGTTCAGGCTGTACGCAAAAGTGGTTTGACCTTTGCCCCAGAGGCCGGCAGTCAAAGAATGCGTAATGTCATCAATAAAGGTGTCACGGAAGAAGATCTGATGAACGCCGTTGGCGCGGCTTTTGAATCAGGCTGGTCAACTGTCAAACTTTACTTCATGATCGGTTTGCCTGGTGAAACCGATGAAGACATTTTGGCTATTGCTGAACTTGCCAAGGCTGTTCAGTACAAATATTTTCAGATTACCGGACATAGAGGCGCTAAAGTTACCGTCAGCGTTTCGTCCTTTGTGCCTAAACCATATACCCCTTTCCAATGGAAGGGCCAGGATACAATCGAGGAAATCAGGCGCAAACAGATGTTGTTGAAAGATGCCCTGAAGGTCAAAAATATAACTTATCAATATCATGATTCCGTAACCAGTGTCATAGAAGGTGTTTTTGCTCGCGGCGATCGTCGCCTTGGTAAGGCTCTTTATCTCGCATGGCAGAGAGGCGCCAAATTTGACGGCTGGTCTGAGCACTTTTCCTACAGCAGATGGCTGGAAGCAATCAGTGACTGCGGTCTCGACAAAGCTTTCTATGCTAACAGGGATAGAGAAATTGATGAGGTTTTCCCTTGGGAGCATATTCAGCCGGCGGTAAGCAGAGCATTCTTGTGGAATGAATATCAAAAATCTATGCGTGAAGAATTGACGGAGGACTGTCGCCATGGCAAATGCAGCGGCTGCGGTGTCTGCCCGACTCTTGATGTCAAAATCATAGATTGGAAAGAAAAGGGTCATGATGAAGTTAAGAATTAAGATAACAAAAGATGCCGGCATTCGTTTTATATCACACCTGGAGTACGTTCGTACCATCGAGAGAGCAATCCGCAGGGCTAAACTACCGGTTGCTTATTCAGAAGGTTTTAATCCTCACATGAAATTTTCTTTGGCTTCAGCTTTAGGCGTTGGCGTGACCAGTGAAGCAGAATTTGTGGAAATTGAGCTAGCGGAAGAAATAAATTTACCAGCCACGATGCTCAAATTAGCAGTTAACCTGCCTACAGGTATACGCATTTTAGCGGCTGACCTGGCTGATACCAAAACAGATAAGCTGATGGCACAGGCTGGTGGCGCTGATTACAGGGTTGTTGTCCCTTGCAAGGACTGTGATTGTCAGGCTATTGTAGAGCATTTTAATGGGGCAGAAAGCGTTTTATTCCAGAAGCCGATACCTAAAGGCAGAGGCAAAACCAAGGAAATCGAAGTGAAGAATTTTATTGACCATCTGGAGGCTGAGTGCTCGGGTGATGACTTGCAGCTGGCGTTTTCCTGCAAGATTACGCCGACAGGCAGCATGAAGGCGACGGAACTTCTTCTTGTACTGCGGGATTCCTTTGAAATGCCGCTAGTAGTGGAAAAAGCCGATATATTAAGAACTGACTTATACGCAGTGGACAAAGAGGGGAAAAAGCAGCCTCTTTTAAAACCTGAATACATTGCTTAGGTGAATTGAGGGAGAGTGGGGAGAGCCATGCCGAAAACAATCATTATCAGTGCGACGCCGGAAGAAACGCGCATGGCACTGACAGAAGACGATAAGCTGATGGAATATGTTGTCGAACGTAATAGTGAGCAGCATATGGTCGGCAGTGTCTTCAAAGGAAAAGTTAAAAATGTCGTACGCGGTATTCAAGCAGCCTTTGTTGATATCGGCCGCGAACAAAATGCTTTTCTTTTTTTGGGTGAAAACTCAGATGTTACTGAGGGACAATCGGTATTGGTGCAGGTGACCAAAGATGCCAGAGGCACCAAAGGCCCTACAGTTGTCAGAGAAATTGCTCTGCCTGGCAGGTATGCCGTTCTGCTTCCTTCTTCGGATTATATCGGCATTTCCCACAAGATAAGCAATAAGGATGAAAAACAGAGGCTTAAGTCGCTGGTGGCGGCGCACAAGCCTGAAGGTCTAGGTTTCGTTGTACGTACTTTAGCTGAAGGCGTACCTGACGAACTATTGCTGGCGGATATCAGGCAGCTCCTGGCAACCTGGCAGGTTATCAGTGCAAGGGCACAGCATGGGCAGGCACCGCTGCATTTGTATCGGGAGCTTGATTTATCAGTCAGGATAGTGCGTGATTATCTGACGGAACAAGTTGATAAGATTATTTTGGATGACGCCGTTGTCTATAAGCGGGTTTGTGAACTTTTGGGTGATATGGGCAGCTCCTTGCCGACGAAATTGGTGTTGCACGAAAGCAAAGACGATGTTTTCGCTTATTACCAATTAAATGACCAGATTGCAGGCATTTCAGACCGCAAGGTCTGGCTGGACTGCGGCGGTTATCTGGTAATAGATTATACTGAGGCCATGACGGTCATTGACGTTAACAGCGGCAAATTCAGCGGCAATGTTAATCTGGAAGATACGGTTATGCAGATCAATCGCCAGGCTGCTGCTCAGATAGCCAGACAATTGCGCTTGCGTGATATAGGCGGCATCATAGTCGTGGATTTCATTGATATGCATTCTGAGGAAAACCAAAAAGAAATTATTGCTCTGCTGAACAGTGTTTTGGCAGACGATAAGATGAAACCGAAGGTCCAGGATATTACAGTGCTGAATCTCGTTGAGATTACCCGGAAAAAGGCACGGCAGAATTTATCCACAGTATTATATAATACTTGCCCGACCTGTCAGGGCAGCGGCCGTGTGCAATCGCCGGAAACCATCAGCGTAGAAATCAGAAGGCGCTTGCGTCATCTGATGAGTAAACGCATGGCGGCAAAAAATGTACTGATACAGGTGCATCCGTTGGTTGCCGAATGGCTGATCAAGCATGATGTCAAACATATGGAACGTGAATTTTCCTGCAGCATTTTGGTGGAACCAGATGAAAGGCTGCATGTAGAAGCTTTCGCTATTTTGGACAATACAGCTCTTGACAAATGATTGCTGCTGTGGTAAATTAGCTTAGTGTAGACTGTATAGATCTGTCTCCGACCGCACGAAGAGGTTTTAAAAACTCCTCTTAAGCAGGAGTACCGTATTTGGCGAGTATTAGAAGAGGGAGGTGCAATTCATGTACGCAATTATCCAAACTGGTGGCAAACAATACCGCGTCAGCGAAGGCGATGTCGTTTCAATCGAGAAATTGACTGCTGCTGAAGGCGAAGAAGTAGTTTTTGACCAAGTTTTGACTGTTGTTTCTGATAGCGATATTAAAATCGGCAAGCCGGTTGTTGAAGGCGCTAAAGTAACAGCTAAAGTTGTGGAACACGGCAAAGGCAAAAAGATTTTGATTTTCAAATATAAAGCAAAATCCAACTATCGTAAACGTCAAGGCCATCGTCAACCATATACTAAAGTTGAAATTTCTAAAATCGAAGAATAATCACAATGATTAAAATCGATTTATTTAAAAATGAGAAGAACCTTATGGTAGCTTATGAAGTCAACGGGCATGCCGATTATGCCGAAGAAGGCAAGGACATTGTCTGTGCAGCGGTTTCCGTATTGACGTTAGCAGCCATTAATGGTCTTGAAGAACATTTAAAACGTGAGCTGGACTATGAGTGCAGCGACGGTGATTTAAAAGTAACATTAAAACAAACGCCGGATGATTTGACGCAAGCAATTCTGGCAACCATGGAAATGGCCCTGAAAGATATTGCCGAACAATATCCGCAGCGTGTTCGTATTAAAGAACACAGGAGGTGAACACCGTGATTAAGATTCAATTACAATTATTTGCACATAAAAAAGGTACTGGTAGCTCCCACAATGGTCGTGATTCCAACGCTCAAAGATTGGGAACTAAAGCTCATGACGGTCAGCTTGTTACAGCAGGCAGCATTATCGTCCGTCAACGTGGAACCAGATTCCATGTAGGCAATAACGTAGGTATCGGCAAGGATCATACTATTTATGCATTAGTTGAAGGTAATGTTGCTTTTGAACGTAAAGGCCGTGACCAAAGACAAATCAGCGTGTATCCTGCTACTGTAGAGGCTATGTAATTTGCAATTCACGAATACCCGTGACTTAATGTCACGGGTATTTTTTTGTCACAAGAAAGCGGCTGTAAGTACTTATATGCTCATTATTTGACAGCAATGCTAGTTCACTTATAGGCTATTGTGTATTATAATGGATATATATTGGTGTAAGAATGCAATAAAAGGAAACAGGAGAAAAAAATTATGTTTATAGACAGAGCGAGAATATATGTCGAGGCGGGAGCTGGCGGAGATGGATCGAGCAGCTTTCGCAGAGAGAAATTTGTAGAAAGAGGCGGGCCGAACGGTGGTAATGGCGGCCGTGGCGGCAGTGTAATTATCGTTGCTGACAAGAACCTTAATACGTTGATTGATTTCCGGTATAAGAGAAAATTTGTGGCTAAGAGAGGCAACGGCGGCGGCGCCAGCAACTGTACAGGTGCAGCTGCTGATGATGTAATTGTACGTGTGCCGATGGGAACATTGGTAAAAGATGATATGACTGGCGTTATCCTGGCAGATCTGACTGAAGACGGACAACAATTCAGAGCAGCTAAAGGCGGTCGCGGCGGTAAAGGCAATGCTTGCTATGTAAACAGCATCAATCGCGCACCTACATTTGCTGAGAAAGGTGAACCTGGTACATCCTGCTGGGTAAAGCTGGAGTTAAAATTATTAGCAGATGTTGGTTTGGTTGGCTATCCTAGCGTTGGCAAGTCCAGCATCATATCGCGCGTTTCGGCAGCAAAACCGGAAATAGCGGCTTATCCCTTCACAACGCTTACACCAGTTTTGGGCGTAGTGCGTATTGACACTGAACGTAGTTTTGTTTTGGCAGATATCCCCGGTCTTATTGAAGGGGCACATAAAGGCGTTGGTCTAGGACATGATTTCCTGAGACACATAGAGCGTACGAAAGTTTTACTGCATGTGCTTGATGTTTCAGGTCTTGACGGACGTGACCCGGTCGAAGATTTCGATAAAATCAATGAAGAATTAGCTCTTTACAGCGAAAAGCTGGCGCGCCGCAAACAACTTGTTGTAGCCAATAAGATGGATTTGCCCGAAGCAGCAGAAAACTTTGAACGTGTCGCAGAATACGTTAAAGGCAAAGGCTGCGATATTATAAAGGTATCAGCTGCTACAGGTGAAGGCTTAGACGAACTTATGTACAAAGCTTATGAAATGTTGCAGAACTATGTGCCGGAACCGGAAGAAGAAAAAACGGCAAAATTGATTGAAGAAGATCCGGATAGCTTTGAAATCATTCCGGGTAATGATACGGATTTTGAAGTAAAAGGTAAGAATATAGAGCGTCTTGTCGCGATGACAAATTTTGACAATGATGAAGCACTTTATCGCTTCCAGCTCATCTGGCGTAGATTGGGCATTGAAGAAGCATTGAAAGAAAAGGGTGTGCAGGAAGGACAGACTGTTCGCATCCTCGATATGGTATTTGAGTTCAAAGAACAGTAAAGGGATGAGTGGTTTGAGTTTTGATCGGGCAACGCTGAAAGACGTAAAAAGAATTGTAATAAAAGTTGGTAGCAGCACTATTACCTATGGCAATGGCAAAAGGAATTTTTCCAGGATAGATCATTTGGCTCGCGAAATTGCTGATCTGGCGAACCAAGGCAAGGAAATTATCCTTGTTTCTTCAGGTGCGGTTGCAGTTGGCGTCGATCGGTTGGGCTTGCCTGCAAAACCCAAAACAATTCCCGGCAAACAAGCTGCCGCGGCAGTTGGTCAAGGAGTGCTGATGCACACCTATGAAAAAATATTCGCGGAATATGGACAGATTGTGGCACAGGTGCTGCTGACGAGAGTAGATTCTGTCGACAGACACCGTTACACTAATTCCCGCAATACTTTCTTAGCGCTGCTTGAGCATAAAGTAATACCTATTGTTAATGAAAATGACGTTGTTGCCATTGATGAATTAAAAATTGGTGATAATGACAATCTTTCGGCTTTGGTAGCAGGTATCGTTGATGCGGATCTCTTGATCATTCTTTCTGATATTGACGGTTTATATACCGCTAATCCACAAAAAGATCCCAATGCTAAGCTAGTGCCTGAGGTAACGGATATTACCCCGGAAATAGAAGCCAGTGCAGGTGATGCAGGCTCCAAGGTTGGTACAGGCGGCATGTTTACAAAAATTCAGGCCGCTAAAATGGCTACGAGTTCCGGTATTAATATGGTCATTGCTTCGGGCGAAGAAAAAGATGCTATCAGTCGTATTCTGGAGGGCGAAGAGATTGGAACGCTGTTTGTTTCCAGGGAAAACCGCCTTCAGTTCAGAAAACGCTGGTTGGCTTTTGGCGCGAGGATAGCAGGTAAAATCGTCGTTGACGACGGTTGCGCCAAGGCAGTGCGTAAAGCTGGAGGCTGCAGCATTCTGCCAGCTGGGATAACTGACGTAGAAGGTGAATTTGAGGCTGGTAATACCATCAGCGTCGTAAATAAAAATGGGCATGAATTGGCCAGAGGCCTCTCAAATTATTCCTCCGAGGAGTTAGACATGATAAAGGGAGCAAAGACTTCCGAGATCGAAAATATACTCGGGCATAAGCATTTTGATGAAGTTATCCACCGTGATGATCTGGTAATTCTGTAGGAGGTAAAAAGATGGAAGTAAAATCAAAGATAGAGGAACAAGCGATAGCTGCTAATAAAGCTGCCCGCGTGCTAGCCAATGTGTCTACTAAAGTAAAAAACGAGGCCCTCAAAGCTATGGCAGAAGCGCTGTGTCTTTGTAAAAATTATATTCTGGAAGAGAACAAGGCCGACATGGAAAGCGCCCGTCAAAATGGTATGAGCGAGTCAATGCTTGACCGTCTGATGCTGACCGAAGGACGTATAGAAGGTATGGCGGAAGGCTTGAAGCAGGTAGCAGAATTGGCTGACCCGGTTGGCGAAGTTATTGCCGGCAGACAGCTTGCCAACGGTCTTAGTTTAACGAAAATTCGTGTGCCGCTTGGCGTCATTGCAATAATTTATGAAGCGCGTCCTAATGTTACGGCTGATGCCATTGGCCTTTGCCTGAAGTCAGGAAACGCTGTCATTTTAAAAGGCGGTTCGGAAGCTATCCGTTCCAATAAGGCGATTGCCGGAGTATTAACAGAGGCGGCAGAAAATGCCGGTATTCCTAAAGCAGCTCTGCAGTTCATTGATTCAGTGGATCGTGCGGCTGTGCAAGAATTAATCAGGATGGACCGCTATGTAGACGTGGTAATACCACGTGGCGGAGCAGGCCTGATTAAGATGGTGGTGCAGAACAGTTCCGTACCTGTTATTCAGACCGGCGTCGGTGTTTGCCATACTTTCGTTGATGAAAATGCTGATCTTGTCATGGCTAGAGAGATTGCTTTCAATGCTAAAGTGTCTCGCCCTTCTGTCTGCAATGCGATGGAGACCTTATTGGTACACGAGAAAATCGCAGCAGACTTTTTGCCAGCCATGCTGAAACGTTATTTTGACGCAGGTGTCAAGATTTTTGGCTGTCCGCAGACCAAGACATTTGATACGAGAGTAGAAGAGGCTACAGAGGAAGATTGGGCTACAGAGTACGGCGATTTGCGCTTGTCAGTAAAGATAGTGAAAGATATAGACGAAGCGATTGACCATATTGCCGAATATGGGACCAAACACTCGGAAGCTATCGTGACGAGAAGCTACGAAAGCGCAAGAAAATTCCAACAGAATGTAGATGCAGCTGCCGTATATGTCAACGCTTCCACACGTTTTACTGATGGCTTTGAATTCGGTTTTGGCGCGGAAATAGGTATTAGCACACAAAAGCTTCATGCCAGAGGACCTATGGCGTTGCCTGAATTAACAAGCGTTAAATATTTAATAAATGGAACAGGACAAATCAGAGGTTAAATGGAAGGGCCTGGCCTTATAAAAAAGGTCGGTCCTTTTATTTCTTTCATAAAGCATAGCCTTATTTATGGCGGCAAAAACATGAAAAAATCACTTACTTGTCACAGAGACACTTTTGACTGTAGGGTCAGGCTGTTCTATAATGAGAACTGTAAAGCAGGACTACTTGAAAACAGAGAATGCGAGCGTGAGAATGATGATGCAGTTTTTCAAAAACAACAAAGTGAAAATCATAGCACTTATTTTGCTAGTGGCTGCTGGCTTTGGCGGGTACAAATATTACCAGAGTACTAAGACACCGGAAAAGGTTGAGAAGACAGCAACTGTCGAACGAGGCAAACTTACGTCAGGGATTTCTGCAACCGGCGCTTTGAGCGCGGTGGACAATGTTCAGATAAACTCTAAAATTACCGGTCGTATAGTTGAAGTTTATGTGGAAGAAAATCAACACGTGGAAGCAGGTCAAAAATTACTGCGACTGGATGACAAAACTTTAGTTGCTACTCAGACCCAGGCTGCGGCTAAATTGCAGAATGCCTTAGCAACTTACAACCGTTATCTGACGCTTATGAATCAAGGGGCGATTGCCCGTAGCGAATTCGACACAGCTGAGTCTGATTACATTGTTGCGCAAGCTAGTTATGACACAGCCACTTCTAATGTCAATGATACAATTATTTATTCCCCTATCAGCGGTTATATTATAGGCAAGCCGACCCCAGTAGGGCAGACGATATCCTCAGGTATTTCGTCACCACAGGTGTTGATGTCTGTTGCTAACCTGGATAAGATGCAAATAGAAACCTTGGTTGATGAATCGGATATCGGGCAGGTCAAAGTCGGCCAAAAAGTGCAGTTTACAGTTGATGCCTACCCTGATACTACATTTAATGGCGTGGTTCGTTTACTATCCCGCAGTGCAGTAACCTCCAACAACGTTATTTACTACACGGTTTATGTCGATGTTGATAATAAAGATGGCAAACTGCTGCCTACGATGACCGCACGTACAGAAATTATTACCGGTGAGGCAAATGATGTTTTAATGGTGCCGATCAGCTGTTTGCGCAGTGAAGGTAAGAAACGTTATGTACAGGTTTATAACGAAAGTACTAAAGAAACAAAAAATGTAGAGGTCAAGGTTGGTCTTACCGGTGATGATAAAGTTGAAGTAACCGGCGATTTACAAGTTGGCGATAAAGTCTTGGTGCGTGCTGCCTCTAAAACAGCGACTGCGCCAAAAGTAAATATCGGCGGCGGCGGGCCGCGCTTCTAAACAGAGAGGGGCATGGAGATGGCAGTCATTGAATTGAAGGACATTATGAAAACTTATCAGATGGGCGACTCCATAGTACATGCTTTGGATCACGTTAACCTTGAAATAGGCGTAGGCGAATTCACTTCGATAATGGGTCCGTCCGGTTCAGGAAAATCAACGTTGATGAATGTCATAGGTTGCCTTGATCGTCCGACCTCCGGCCAATATTTTCTTGATGGCAAGGAAATAGGGGGATACGACGATGATGAGCTGGCAAGAACCCGTAACCAAAAAATAGGTTTTGTATTTCAAAACTTTAATTTGTTGCCGCGCTTGTCAGCACTCGTCAATGTGGCTTTGCCGCTTGTTTATGCCGGAGTGCCGGAAGGTGAACGTTTAGAGCGTGCGAGGGAAACATTGGCAGCAGTAGGGCTTGGTGACCGCGTAGACCACAGACCGAATGAAATGTCAGGCGGACAAAGGCAAAGGGTTGCAATTGCCAGAGCTTTGATCAATAACCCGGCAATTATTATGGCTGATGAGCCGACGGGTAACCTGGATTCGAAATCAAGCTACGAGATCATGGATATTTTTCGTCAATTGAACGATGCTGGTAAGACGATAGTAATGGTAACTCACGAGCCAGACATTGCGGAACGTACGAAACGGATAATTCATATGGTTGATGGCAAGATTGTAAAGGATGAATGGAGGTAGACCATAGTGTTTTCGGAATGCGTAAAAATGGCTTTGGATGGCATGATCACCAACAAATTGCGTACTTTTCTAACCCTTCTGGGTATAATTATCGGTGTTGGTGCCGTTATCGCTATGGTTTCTCTTGGCTTTGGTGTTAAGGAACAGATCAAGGACAATATTTCGAGCTTAGGCAGCAATCTTTTAATTATTCAGCCAGGAGGCAGAACTTCTTCAGGCGCACGGTTAGCCTCAGGTTCGGGTGTAAGACTGACAGCGGAAGATGCGGCTGCAATTGAAAAAAATATAGATGGCATAGTATATGTTGCTCCTTCTGTTCAATCTTCATACCAACTGGTTGCCGGCAATCAAAACTGGACTACAAGGGTTGAAGGAACGACGCCGAATATTATTGATATACGCAATTTCAAAGTTGCACAAGGCAACATGTTTTCAGAAAAGGATTTATCCAGTCGCACACGCGTAGCTGTCATTGGCCAGACTATTGTTGATAATCTCTTCCCGGAAGGAGATCCAATAGGCAAGGTTATGCGTATTAAAAAGGCTCCTTTTAAAATTGTTGGCGTTTTGAGCGTAAAAGGGCAATCAGCTAATGGGCAGGACCAGGATGACGTTGTTTATATTCCATTGACAACTGCGCAACAAAGGATGATGGGTATTACTTACGTCAATAGTATTACGGTACAGGCGCAAAACGAAAATGTGATTAATGATGTCCAGGCAGACATTGAAACATTATTGCGTCAACGCCATAAAATTAAAGCGAATGATGATGACGATTTTAATGTACGTAATCTTGCCGCCTTGATGGATACTATGATGGAAACAGCTAATACCATTACTACTTTATTGGGCTGCATCGCAGCAATCAGCCTCTTGGTAGGGGGTATCGGCATTATGAACATCATGCTTGTTTCTGTTACGGAAAGAACAAGGGAAATAGGTATTCGTAAGGCCGTGGGCGCAACTTATAACAATATTTTGCTGCAGTTTTTAATCGAAGCCATGGTCATTGGCGTTGTTGGTGGTATTCTTGGCACAGTACTGGGAGTAGGCGCCTCCTATGCGATTTCATACTTTGCGGGCTGGAAGACCGTTGTTTCTGTCCTGGCGATAGTAGTAGCGGTAGTTTTCTCGATTTGCATCGGTCTGTTCTTCGGTATTTATCCAGCGAGAAAAGCTGCACTTCTTGACCCGATAGATGCTTTGCGCTATGAGTAAGCAGAGAACCTCATTCTGCGAAATCTGGCGGGCCTGGTGCGAATATTGCAAGAAACCAAAAACTATTTTCGATCTGAAAGACAGGACGAAAGGTCTGATCATTCTCATTATCCTTGTTATACTATTACAAGCAGTTGTGCAAGCCTTGCTTAATTGGTATAATAAGTAGCAAGACATTGAGAGTGGGTGATGGAAATCGCCGTTAACCGCAAAAAAATAGGTATAATTGGTGGATCATTTGATCCAATACACAACGGGCATCTGGAAACGGCAGAATTCGTTTATCAGCAATTAGGGCTGGAAAAAATGATTTTTATTCCTGCTTATATTGCTCCGCATAAAATCGGCATGGAATATGCGCCGGCTGAGCACCGCTATCAAATGACCTTATTGGCTACTCAGGAAAATCCACATTTCTGTGTTTCCGATATAGAGTTGAAACGCAAAGGCGTTTCTTATACGTATGATACGGTTGCAGCTTTACATGAGTATTATGGCGATGAATATGATTTGTATTTTATTATAGGTGCTGACTCCGTGGCAGAGCTTGATACCTGGACCAAGGTGCGTGAGATTATGAGTTTGTGTACCTTTGTGGCAGCGACGCGGCCAGGTTTTGCTCCTAAAGTGCAAAAAGTAATCGAGTATTTCGGTGAATTAGGCAAAACAAGAATTAAGTGGCTCAATACGCCGGAAATGGATATTTCTTCTACGGATATCAGACAGCGGGTTCAGGATAATTGTTCAATTAATGGTCTTGTTCCGGCACAAGTGGAAGAATACATACACCAAAAAGGCCTCTACCGCTCGTAGCAGGTCTTGTTTGGTTTTTGAGAAGTATGAGGGGGATCGATTATGCTGACAATCAAAGAAATGGAGGCATTGCTGGAAAAAGCGTTGCCACGTAAGCGCTTTGAACATTCTGTCGCAGTTTATGAAACAGCGATTGAGCTGGCCAAAATTTATAATGTCGACATGGAAAAAGTCAGAGTAGCATCTCTTTTGCATGATTGCGGACGTGAAATACCGACAAGGGATAATCTCTTGAAAGCTGCAGAGTTTAATATTCCAATTGATGATGTTGAAGCAAATCAGCCTATTTTGCTGCATGCCAAGTTGGGCGTCTATTTAGCGCAGCATAAATATGGTGTTGAGGATAAAGAGACCTTAAATGCAATTCTGTATCATACTACCGGTGCGGCAGGTATGTCGCAAATAGATATGATTGTTTATCTGGCTGACTTACTGGAGCCCAAACGTGGTTTTTTTGGTATAGATGAAATGCGTCAATTGGTGAAAGTAGATCTGGAAAAAACGATGATGAAGGCCTATGCCTTGACTATCAAATATTTGCTTGAACATGATCTTTTGATTCACCCCAATTGTATTTTCGGCCGCAATGAATTGGCAGTAAAATTTAAAAAAATGAACCAGACCTTTTAAGGAGATAAAATATGGAAGAACAAGATAACGAACGGCATGGCGTAGTGCGCAAGAAACTGCGTGTTGGACGTTTGATTGCATTCTTGGTAATATTTTTTGGCGCCTTGTCGGGCTGTTTTTTTCTTGGGCAATGGTTGTATTCTATTTTCTCGCCGCCTAAGGTGCCGGTTGTTGCCGCAGACGATGACATGGTTTTTGATGAAACACTGAACAAGCGTCTAAACATCCTGATTCTTGGTGTTGACGATGGTGATAATGAGTACAAGGAAGCACCTAAACGGACAGATGTAATGCTGCTTGCAAGTTTTGACCCGGTTAAAAATGATGTTGCGTTGCTTTCTTTACCACGAGACACCAGAGTAAAAATCCCCGGAAATCAAGGCTTGGATAAAATCAATCATGCTTTTGCCTATGGTGGCGTTCCGCTGGCCAAGAAGACCGTAGCCAACCTTTTGCAAGTGCCGATACATTACTATGTTTTGCTTAATTGGCAGGGATTTAAAGATGTCATTGATAAGATAGGCGGCATTGAATATTATGTCGAAAATGATATGGATTATGAAGATCCTTACGCAGATTTAAAAATTCATATACAGCATGGCTATCAGCACATGGATGGTGAAAAAGCCGGAGAGTACATAAGATTTCGCAATGATGAGCTAGGCGATATAGGACGTGTGCAAAGGCAGCAGAGGTTCTTAAAAGCGTTGGCTTCCGAGATATTCAGCGTTGGTAATGTAGTCAAGGTGCCATCGTTAATCAATTCTGTTGAAAAGTACATTGATACGGATATGGATTTCCTGACAATGGCCAAGGCTGCCAACAGTTTCAAGGTTTTTGGCGGTGAAAAAGTAAAATCGCAAATGCTTTATGGAGACTTCCAGACTATTGACGGCATAAGTTATTGGGTAACAACACCGGAAAAAACAGAGAAAACTCTTAATGAACTTAACATTCCTTATAAAAAGGTTAAAAAATGAAAATGGGAGGCGATATTTCAATGATAAAAATGACAAATGAATTAGCACAGAAAATAGCAAAACTGGCAAGTGATAAAAAAGCAGAGGATATTTTACTTCTGAGCATGGAAGGTATATCACCTGTAACTGATTATTTCATGATTTGCAGTGCTGGCAATAGTACTCTTGTGAAGGCTATTGCTGACAATATAGAGGAAAAAATGGCAGAAGAGGGTATATTCCCTCTACATAAGGAAGGTTATGCCGAAGGCCGCTGGATCCTGATGGATTACGGCGATTGTGTCGCACACATTTTCCTTAATGAAGAACGCGACTTCTACAATTTAGAGCAATTGTGGGCGGATGCTCCTTCTGAGTCATTTGTGGAGAAATAAAAAATGATAGAGAATAAAAAAGTTGAAGTTAAAACCGTAGGTGAGCACAGAGCAGGTGATGTCTGCGAACTGAAGGTTGTACGCCAAAACGAAATGGGTGCTTTTCTCGACGCCGGCACCGGCAATACGTCGGATGATATCTTGCTGCATAAACAGCAACAGGATAGTCCGGTCCAGGTGGGCGACATTGTTAAGGTATATCTTTACCTTGATCCGCACGGTCGTATGACAGCGAGCCGCAAATTGCCGAAAATGCGTGAAGGACAGCTTGGCTATGTCAAGGTACTCAGCGTTACGCGTGACGGTGGTTTTGTTGATATCGGCGCTGAACGCGGCGTTTTCCTGCCATATAGTGAAATGCGCGGACATGTTTCTCCCGGACAGCTTGTCTGGGCAAAGCTTTATCGCGATAAAACCGGCCGACAAGCAGTTTCCATGCGTGTGGAAGAAGAAATGCTGAGAGCTTCCAAACCAGCTGTTGACGTTAAGGTTGGCGATGAAATAACGGGTACTGTTTATAACATCCTGCCGGAAGGTTTCTTCCTGATTACCATGGAACGTTATATCGCCTTTATTCACCGCAGCGAAGTGCCGGGCGGACGCCTGGATTTCGGGCAGAAGGTCACAGGCCGCATTGCTTTTGTACGCGAAGACGGCAGGCTGAACTTGTCGCTAAGACCACAAAAAGAACAAGCCAGAGTACTCGACGCTGACCTGATACTTTCACTGCTGGAAAAGCGCAAAGGCAGTATGCCTTACGGTGATGATACACCGGCAGAAGTCATTAAAGATGTCTTCGGCATCAGTAAATCCGGCTTTAAGAGAGCCTTGGGCAAACTGATGAAGGATGGCAAGGTCAAGCAGGAAAATGGCTGGACTACACTTATTGAAGAGTAGATATTGACAAAGATTACGAAAATCTTTATAATACAGCTTGTAAGTCTAATGGGGGCATAGCTCAGCTGGGAGAGCGCTTGCATGGCATGCAAGAGGTCAGCGGTTCGATCCCGCTTGTCTCCACCAAGTAAATATGCGGTTGTCAGAGAAATCTGGCGACCGTTTTTTATTTACTTGTGACACTATATAGAAAATCTCATTCGTAATTAGTTGGTAGCGCCGCCGGAACACGGTCCCAGTGGTGCTTTTTTATGAAGAGTCCCAAATGGCAAAATGAATTGTAAATAATCGGTCAGCAGGAATATAGCAACAAAAGTCGAAGTGGAGAATATAAACTTGTCTAGGGTACTTACAGACAAGAGACCAATAAGTTGCATACAAAACAAATTCTCTGGGAGGTTGCTATGAAAGCAGAACGGATCCGGAAACTCAAAGATGGAATTTCCCGCCCCGGCCCTATTATCTACTGGATGAGCCGTGATCAGCGCGCTGAGGACAATTGGGCCCTGACCTTTGCCCAGAAACTCGCTTTAGAACAAGGTGAACCTCTCGGTGTAGTCTTTTGCCTCACTCCAAACTTTGCAGGAGCTACCTTGCGGCAATACCATTTCATGTTAAAAGGATTGGCAGAAACTAGCACGTATCTTAGAATAAAAAACATCGCTTTTTTTCTGCTCGTTGGCGACCCCGTAACAGAATTGATCCGTTTCGTTAACCAAAACCAGGTGCAAACGTTAATCACTGACTTTGATCCATTAACGCTTAAACAACAATGGAAACGAAATGCCCTGCAAGAACTTGCTATTCCTGTATACGAAGTAGATGCGCACAACATTGTCCCTTGCTGGCTCGCCTCGCCGAAACAAGAGTATGGTGCCTATACCCTGCGCCCTAAACTTCAGCGGGTGCTGAATTCTTACCTTGACTCTTTCACACCGCTAAGGGATCATCCTATCAATTGGCCACAGACGGTTCCCAACTTCGACTGGGAAAGTATCCTTTCCTCGCTGCCAATTGACAAACGAGTAGCGCCAATACAATGGCTTCAACCCGGCAGTCGTGCCGCTTTGCAGCAAATCAATCATTTTATCGACCATCATCTAACCGTTTACGGAGAAGGCAGCAATGATCCTGGCGAAGATCGTCAATCGAACCTCTCACCTTATTTGCATTTTGGGCAACTTGCCCCGCAGCGGGTGGCTTTGACTATTCTCCAAGACGGACAGCCTGGCTCCGGTCAAGAAGCTTTTTTAGAAGAACTAATCATTCGCCGCGAATTAGCTGATAATTTTTGCTATTATAATCCAAACTATCAAACAGTAGCAGGCTTCCCGACCTGGGCCCAGCAAACGCTGGAGCTTCATCTCCATGACAATCGTCCTTATCTCTATACCCAGGAGCAGTTGGAAAATGCCGAAACCCATGATCCATACTGGAATGCAGCCCAGCTGGAAATGGTTAGGCACGGCAAGATGCACGGTTATCTCCGGATGTACTGGGCAAAAAAAATTCTCGAATGGACTCCTTCGCCCAAAATAGCTCTGGAAACCGCCATTCATCTCAACGACCGTTACCTCCTTGATGGAAGGGATCCCAACGGCTATACGGGCATTGCCTGGAGCATCGGCGGCGTACACGACCGGGCTTGGGGCGAGCGGCCCATCTTTGGGAAAATCCGCTACATGTCCGGCTCCCGACTCGCTGCCAAGTTTAACATGAAGCAGTATATTGAGCGTATCAATCAACTTGAGACGTAATCAATCTTAGACAAGTTAACACATAATGCACATTCAGGGGATGATGATGGTTGCTTTCTCAGTAGCTCTGGCTTCTGTTGCCATTGATTGCTGACAACAAGAGCTTTATGTAATTGATTTGAACTAGAATTAATGTGTGATTTGCAGAAATATAGTTAATCTCGATCCAGCTTGTCTTCACCAAGTAAATATGCGGTTGTCAGAGAAATCTGGCGACCGTTTTTTATTTTATCTGAGGCCTTACTATAAATTAATTGAAAATTCTATTAATTAATAATATAATTACAATGCAAAAGGAATTATAGAAAGAAAATGATAAAGCTTGAAGAACGAAGTTTGACAACCGAAAAGTTTGATAAAATGCTTGGAAGTATATTTTTGTAATAGGCAGCGTTTGTTGTGATTGTTAGGTAAGTGGTTAAGGCAGGCAAGCTAAAAACGGAAAAGGGGGACATGCATTGTGAATAGAGCATTGAAGAAAGCGATAGTTTGTTCGTTGATGATAGGTTTTATGCAGGGGGCGTTAGTTGCACCTTTAATGGTGGCTGCACAAGAAAATAACGCGCAGCAAAACCAAGAACAGCAACAAGAGACAGAATATCAGAAACAGAAACGACAGGAACAGCAACCTCAGGAGCAACAGCGTCAAGAGCAGCAGCGGCAGCAGCAACAACGACAGGAACAGCAACGTCAGGAGCAACAGCGTCAAGAGCAGCAGCGGCAGCAACAACAAAGACAAGAACAACAGCGTCAAGAACAGCAACAACGACAGGAACAGCAACGTCAGGAGCAACAGCGTCAAGAGCAGCAGCGGCAGCAACAACAAAGACAAGAACAACAGCGTCAAGAACAGCAACAACGTCAGGAGCAGCAGCGGCAGCAACAACAAAGACAAGAGCAACAACGTCAGGAGCAGCAGCGGCAGCAACAACAACGACAAGAACAACAACGACAAGAACAACAAAGGCAAGAGCAACAACGACAAGAACAGCAACGGCAGGAACAACAACGGCAAGAGCAACAACGACAAGAACAACAACGGCAAGAACAGCAGCGTCAAAATAAGCAACGGCAGGAAAAAGAACGCCAGGAAAAGCAGCGTCAGGAGCAACAGCGAAAAGCACAGAAGAACTATGATTGGTCGCATGATGCATACCGTGATAATAACTGGCAAAGGGTATCAGGATACTATAATGAAACATCTAATTTCCGTTGGCATGAAACAAGCTATTCGATGCGCGACCGTTTTTCGTCATCGGACTATTGGATGGAACCAATATATGACCGTGACTGGAATAACAGGTTCCCAGGGCTGCATTCCTATCGTTGGCATGATAATGGCAGTTATGGGAGTGGGTATTTTTGGTATCGCGGCAGGCGTATAAATGATTGTACTTTGTTCTATAATAACTGGGATGAAATGGTTGGCATAGGATTTATTTTCGATAACGTATTTGTTTTTATTCGTGATGATAGAGAGATATATCATCGTCACGATGCATCACTATTTGCCATCGCCTTTCTTTTGTTGTCACAGGAAGATCATAATTATTGGCAAAGGGAAAAGAGATATGATTGGTCAGATGATGCGTACTGGGACGATAACTGGAGCCGGATTGATTACGAATATAGAGATCCATCACCATTCAGGTGGCATGAATCTCGCCATTCCCTGCGTCAACGTTTTTCAAACATTGAGCTGGAACGAATTTATGACCGTGATTGGAATGACAGATTCCCAGGATTACATTCCTATCGGTGGCATGATAGCGATGATTACAACGATGGGTATTATTGGTATCGAGGTGAGCGTATCCGCAATGCAGTATTGTTCTTTGACGATTGGGATGAATTGGTTGGTATAGGGTTCACATACAATGATAACTTTGTGTTTATTCGGGATGATCGAACAGTATATCATCGTAATAAGAATAATGATGCTTTATTATGGGCGATAGCACTCTATTTGTTGCTCCGGTAGCAATAGCAAAAAATAGTATCTTATTGAAATAAAATGTGTTGAATAAAAGATGCAGTTAGTCGATATACCTTTTAAGTATACCAAGTAAATAGTTAGTGATAGCGAAGGTTCAGGTCTTCGCTATCACTTTTTTATTGAGATAAAGTTATTTGTTTTTATCTTATAACTTACAAAGTTTTAGAAGAATAAGATATTTTAAAATTTTCTTGCAAAACATAGAATATCATGTTATACTTAACAAGTTGGAAAAAGGTCGACTTGCAGAAAGCGTTTTGACATTTGTTACAGCGCGATTCTCATATAGTTCTTTTTTCGAACTTTTTTATTTTTAGGAGGCCAAGATAATATGACTGGCAAAGTTAAATGGTTTAATGCAGAAAAAGGTTATGGTTTTATTGAAAGCGAAAATGGCAGCGACGTGTTTGTACATTTCTCCGCAATCCAATCCGAAGGTTTCAAAACCCTTGAAGAAGGTCAACCTGTTCAATTCGATGTTACCCAAGGTAACCGCGGTGACCAAGCTGCAAACGTTGTTCGCCTGTAAGATATAGTAGAACGAGAAATTTTTAAAATGTGATAGGGTGGATGACACTTTATTTACGTGATGATTATTTTTTTACTTCTATGAGCGTCTCTAATTAGAGATCTCTAACAGCAAACAAACAAAAGCCCGCCTATGGCGGGCTTTTTTGTTGCGTATAAACCGCTGTCTTATCTTTGTGATTTAATATAAACCTTGTTCATTAAGGTACATGTTAATTTTTTCAAGTTTATTTTTATTATCAGTTCTAATTTTAGCGCTAATGTGTGCACATAATAATTCGCAAAGGAACTGCACTGATGCATAAGAGTTAAAATATGTAGTGCTGTCGATATTTACCAGAAGCACTACATCTGCGTATTTGGCTATAGGAGAAGTTGCATTGTCAGTGATCAAAATAATTTTGGAGTGGGAATCATAAGCCATTTTGGCAGTAGTAATATCCATAGCGGAGTAGCGTGAAAATGAAATAATTACCATTGTATCTTTGGGATTGCAACTGGCTATAAAATCAAATGGAGTCATGGCCTGACTGGTATTGATAAAAACATTGTCGATTAATTGATTGAGAATCAATGCCAAAAATTCAGCTACGCCAGCACGACTCCTGGTACCAATGATAAACTTACGCTCAGCTTTTAATAAAAGAGAGCAAGCTTCTTCGAATTCGCCCTTGTTGTTTTGAAAAGCGATAGAGTCAATATTACTAATAACTGAATTTCTATGAGATTCAAAAATATTGACACCAGACAATACTTCGGCGCTTTGAGCAAGTCTTTCCGCCGGTATAGTCAATGAAGGGGATAAAGATGGAATCGTACGTGAGTGTTCTTCTCTTAAAAATTTTTGAAATGCCGAAAATCCTAAAAAACCCAAAGCGCGAGCGAATCTTATAACAGAAGTATCGCTGACGCCTGCTTCCCTCGCAATATCGGTAGAGGTCAAAAAGCAAGCTTTATTCGGATGATTTAAAATAAAGTCGGCAATTTTATTTTCTGTTTTCGTAAGATCAGTTTCACTTATATAGTTTTTTAGTGTTTTTATAGTAGTCATATTGTCTCCTCTTAACGTACTAAAATTATTATATCATAGTAAAACAAATTGTAAATGTATACAGAATACCTTGAATTTTTACATTGCGCTTTCTCCATTTATAATATAAACTAAAAATATAATTATTCTAAAAATAATTAAAAAGAATAATATTATTCAAAAAAAGGAGTGAAGTGGGTGGAAAAAGGAGAATTCTTGCCATTAGATTTATGGAAACAAGTACGTAACAAATTTGCTTTTGTTGATGCAGATCCACAATTAGGGAAACGCTTATTTTTTGATAATTCAGGTGGTTCATTACGTTTACTAGCAGCAATAGACGCAAAGATGGAATTGGATTTAATTCCTGATTGCCCAGAACGTTATCATGAGAGAGCAGATTTACTTAATGCTGTGATTCAAAAAGGTACGAATGATATTTTGCGAGTAATTTTAGGTGCTAAAGACGGTGCCTTAATGACAGAAATGACAGCATCACAAACTATTTTTCAAGGTATCTCTACAATCTTAGAAAATGTTGAAGGAACTAACGCAGTTACTAGCAATGTCGAACATCCTTCTGCCTATGATGCCTTGAAATTTTACTGTCAAAAGAACAACAGAGAATTTAGAGTAGCAGAAGCTAATCCACTAACTGGTTTTGTTGAACCGGAAAAAGTTGCCGCATTGGTTGATGAGAATACAATTGTAGTGAGCATAATGGCTTCTTCCAATATTTCCGGCAACATTATGGATCTGGAAAATATAGTGAAACTGGTCAGGGCAAAGAACCCTGATGTTTATATTATTAGTGATGCGGTACAGCATGTGCCACATGGTCTGATGGACGTAGATAAATTGAAGCTGGATTTTGTCAATTTTGCACCGTACAAATTTATGGCAAGCCGTGGTATTGGTGTTGCTTATGTTTCAGACCGCATGTGTAAGCTGCCTCACCATAAATTACTGGGTAAAGGTGATGAGGTCTGGGAATTGGGCACACCTACTCCTTCCCTCTTTGCGTCGATTTCTGCTGTTGTTGATTACGTTTGCTGGATAGGCGAGCATTTTGTTAACGTGAGCGACCGGAGAGAACTCTTTAGTGAAGGTATGAAGCGGATAGCTTTGCAGGAAAGAGCTCTCATGAATTATACTGTCGAGGGATTAAGAAAAATTGAAGGTGTAACATTATTCCTTGATAATAATGATTTGGAGAGGAAAGACTTTATTATTGCTATTGATATTAATGGCAAAGACCTGACTGAATGTGTAAAGGAATATCAAAGAAGAGGCGTAACTGTTTACGAGAGAGTGAACACCAGTATTTATTCCAAACGTATTGTAGAAGCTTTAAATTTCGAAGGTGCAATTCGTGTATCACCATTACATTGCCATACTTGCGAAGAGATTGACGAATTTTTAAGAATTACTGCAGAGATTGCTGCTCTGTAATTTGATGGAGGGGAAAAAATGAAAAAACTTGGATTAACCTCAAAAATTTTCATAGGTTTTGCTTTGGGCATAATCCTTGGGCTTGTATTTGGTGAAAAAGTAACTGTGATCAAGCCGCTGGGAGATATTTTTCTAACGTTGATAAAAATGATCGTTGTTCCCTTGGTCTTTTGTTCCATCACAAGTGGTGTTGCCAGTATTGGCGATATCAACAAATTAAAACGTATTGGCAGTAAAACATTGATTTATTTTGTCGTTGCAACAATGCTCGCTGGTATCATAGGTCTCGTGATCGCTCAATTAGTGCAGCCTGGTTCAGGTGTTGAACTTAATATGATACAAGCAAACAGTAAGTACCAGGCAAAGGAAATGCCTACTTTAGCAAAGACATTGCTTGATATGTTCCCTTCTAATCCGATAAAAGCTTTGGTTGACGGTAATCTCATGCAGATAATTGTATTTTCCTTATTTTTGGGAATATCTCTGACCTTGCTTGGAGAAAAAGGCAAGAAAGCTATTGAGTTATTTAATATTGGTACAGAAGCCATGTATAAAATGACAGCAATAGTCATGGACTTTTCTCCTATAGGTGTTGCGGCTTTGATGGCTTGTTCCATAGGTGAATACGGACTAAAGATTTTCGGGCCTTTGGGCAAATTTATCCTTACTGACTATTTAGGCTTGCTGGCAGTAATAATCTTTTTATATGTACCTATGATAAAATTCATAGCGAAAATCCCGCTTGGTTATTTTTTTAAGAAGGTTGTACAGATTTGGATGGTTACAGCTAGTACGACCAGTAGCTCCGGTACTCTACCAGTTACTATTTCCGTTACCAAGAAAAAATACGGTGTTTCCGATGAACTCGCTGAATTCATTCTGCCCCTTGGTGCTACAATGAACATGAATGGTGCTGTCGTTTACTATGCTGCTGCGGTTATGTTTGTCTCGCAAATATATGGAGTGGCGATGGATTTGTCCCAACAGGTGTTGATAATTATTTTGGCAACGATCATTTCCATTGGTTCCCCAGGTATTCCTGGTGGGGGTATTGTTATGACTATCATGCTGCTGACTACCATGGGTCTGCCGATGGAAATTGTTGGTATGATTGCCGGTATCTATCGTATCATTGATATGGGACATACTACCCTTAATGTAACTGGAGATGTAATTACATCCCTTTGTATTGCTAGGAGTGAAAATGCTATTAATGACAGTGTTTATGATGAGCCTTCTGTTGTAAGTGATCCTGACAGGGCTTAGAAAATTAACAAGCACATCTAATTAAGTTAGAATCCATATTTCAGATAAACCTTTGAGAATTGCTCAGAGGTTTATCTTTTTTATTTGAAGTGGACAATTTTTATAAAGACATGCATTTAAACAATTAAAAAGGCTAATTGTGGAAACCTTGATAATGTGGTAATCTTAGGGCATGAGCGGACTGTGCAGTCATAATAGTCAAGTTTCTTTTCAATTTGACAGGGAGATGAGCATTAGAAGATGGGATATAATCGGTTAGCAAAAATTTTCCTTATAGTTATGCTTTTTAGCTTTTATTCTGTTACTGATGCTTTTTCACTGACAACTGAGGCTGCCGGATGCTCAAAGGTCAATAAAGGCAATGATACATATACGGTTGATTATATAGATAAAGATGGAGAACTTATTACATCTTTATCGGAACAAGAGCACATTTTATATTTTTCAGATGATTTGGCTCTGATGCAAACAGATGGTAAACAGGTTTACATTGATAGAACAGGTACGATTGTTTTAGAACCGGAAAAATACTACTCGAACTTAGGACCTTTTTCTGAGGGCTTAGCACCTTTAAGACTTGGCCTTTCCTGGGGTTACATGAGTAAAGATGGTGATTTGGTTATTAAGCCGGTTTTTCGTGCGGTTGGACTGTTTCATGAAGGGTTAGCATCTGTTCAGCCAGGAGCGGCTGGTTGGGGATACATCAATAAAGCTGGCAAATTAGTTGTGCTGGCTGATTATCACAGCGTAAAAGAATTTTCTGAAGGCTTGGCGCCGGTCATGCCGATTGAAAAACTTAATGGCTGGGGTTATATAAATACTAGTAGCGAGCTTGTGATTTCACCACAATACAATGAGGCAGAACCTTTCTCCGAAGGTTTGGCTGCTGTACAAGTTGCAGATAAACGGTGGGGATATATTGGGCAAAAGGGAAACTTGGTTATACCAGCAAAATATCAAGGAGCAAAACCGTTTTCCGAAGGAATTGCTGCTGTGCAAATGAACGGGCGCTGGGGATATATAGACAAGAATGGAATGCAGGTTGTCGCTTGCCGCTATAGCGCTGTTCACAGCTTTGCCGATGGCCGCGCTGCTGTTTGTTTGTATGGTAGGTGGGGATTTATTGATAAGCAAGGGGAAATGGTTGTGCCAGCGAAATATCTGGAAGTTGCAGATTTTTATAAAGGTTTTGCTGGTGTAATCAGGGAAGAACAGGAATAATTTAAAAGGAAGAGAGTGGTCTGGCGTGGCGCAAGCAGCAAAGATTATAGGCGTGCATTTTAAGGGAAAAACCTATTATGCCCTATATTTATATATACCAGCATTCAGTTCGGCGAAAGCAATGGAGATACTAATTGAACAGGCACATATTTCTATGCAACGTGCAGATAAGTATTTAATGCTAGCACCACTTGCGAATTTGGCTGTCGGCAATGAACTTGTTTTTACTAATATGCCTGACCATCTAGAACCGCGCGAACCTTATCTCTTGTCTTTTGATTTTGTGAAGAAACGTTGGCAGGATATACCTGAAGCTGCCATTTTGGATGTAGATATTCTTGTTGCAAAAGGTCCTTTGCTGTGGGAAGAACCAATTGCCAATTATTTGTTCACCTAAAATACTATAGAAGCTAATATCTAGTGAAGAAGGTAAGTTGCATGGTAAAAAATAGTTTTAGAATGCTGCTTATAATGTCGCTGCTTTTGTGTTTTAATCTTACAGCCTCAGCGACATCATGGGTGCAAGTTTCTGACCAATATACCTATATTGATAAAGATACTGTTATTAAAGATGGTGATATGATTTTTTATTGGGATCTATATATTGATCCGGAAGGCTACTATAAGCGTCTTATCCAGTATGGTGTAAGAACTGATTTGGTGCCGCTGCATGCCTGGATTATCCAAGGTTTTTTGTACGATCAGGATGACAAATTCAACAGTGATATTATCAGACCTCATTCTCTTGCTATTCAGCCTGGGAGCTATCAGGAGAAAGCTTTCAACTTTGCTTTGACTTTTGTCCGTGAAGGAAAATTAGTTTATGATGTGCCGAAACTACCTCATTTGTCTGACAAAAAATAAGAAGGCATGGTGTTGAGTATGGATAAGTATGTGGTAACCGCGAGAATGTACAAAGGTGATATCTTCCGTTATTTTGAGACACTGGAGGAAGCTGAGGAATTTGTCGGAGTCTGGGAGGAATTTGACGAGCTGGACGAAGTGCGTATCAGTGAAATAATCGCGATTAAATGGGAAAAATCGCGTTTTACAGACAAAAGTGAGGAACAGGTTGATGAAAATAAATGAAATGGATCTTGCTTGCCTGAATTCCGATATGTATGATCTGATGGATCAGCTGAAGGCTCTGAATAAGCAATTGCCAAGAGAACATCAACTACCGCAGTCACTTTTCTTTGTTTTGACATGGGCTGTCCATGAATGGCGTCAGATGATGTCCGCTGAACATATCAAAAAAGATGATGAGAAGGCAGATTTATTGGAATGGCTTGCTTGGTGGCGTGAAAAATCAGGTTATAATGATGTATATTTTCTGTATGACAGGTTTGGTACTGCTCTTACAGAAACACAAAAGCGAGTGCTTGCCACTTTTGGAGTTTGGGGCGGTGAAAAACATTTCTGGGAATGGGTCGAAGCAATCAACGAAACAGTTGATGATAAAGCATAGAATGACTTTAAGTGAAAAATTCAAAAACATATTACAAATATTGATGGATGACATTTTGCATTTAAGTACTATTCGTGCTATCATTAGCGTTAATTATTATAGCCCAAAAGTTATGTTAATTAAAGATTTTTGCAGATAATCCCAGAAATAAAAAGGAGCACAGAACATGTCAGAAAGATTAGATTTGCTTGAGGTAATACGTGACTATGGACACCCTTTGTTAAAGCTTGATGTAACAGCTACTGAGTTAGAGTGTTTGAAATTGCGCGAGAAATTAATGGCTATTCGCAATCAAAGCGGTGCCAAAGAGCAAGGGTATTTAGAAGTAGCTTGTACTTTTTATGTCGATGTACACGATATAGACAGATATTTAGCAGGTGAGCTGCCTAATTTGGCGGAAATTTACGCCTTCCAGGAAGATATAAAAACTCATACGGAGGAATAAAATGAAAAAATTATTGGTATTTACCTTTTTATTTATATTTGCATTGCAGTCAGTTGGTCTTGCGGCCGTCAGCAGTTCCAAGGGTTCTTCGGCACCAAGGACTTCAACGAGTTTTACGCAAAAGGCACCTAGTACTTCGCAAACGACGCCGAATACATCATCCGGGTATAAGTCTTCTGCGCCAGCAAGCAGTTATAGCGAAAAAGCACCAACGGCAGCAACCAAACAACAACTGCAACAGACACAGTCAACGGGTAACGGGTTTCTTCGCTCGGCAGCAATGTTTGGCGGCGGCATGCTGATGGGCAGCATGCTCGGCAATATGTTTGGTTTTGGTTCTAACGGTATGTTTTCAGAAATTTTAGGCTTGCTTTTCAATGTAATGATTGTAGTTTTGTTGTTCAAAGCTGCTCTTTACATTTGGAACAGATTCAGAGCTAACAGACAATAGAAGTTAGCTCTCTTGATAAAACTAATAAAGATTGACGCTGTTCCAAGGGCTTGCATTCCAGCAAGCCCTATATTTTTTACTCAATAGATTGACAACATACTTATTTTATCGTAAACTTAACAAATTACTTAACTAGTTAATCATTTTGCTGATAACAAAAATGTTGCATTTGCAAAGAGTGCTGATAAAGGGGGAAAATAAAAAAAATACTTAACTAGTTAATCAATATACTTAAGCAAAAATTATGTTTGAATCTTATATTTGCTTTATACAAGGAGAGTAAAAATGAATAATGTATGTTTATGGACTAAAAATTTTATAGCACTACTTATTTCTAATGCTTTATTGTTTGCTGGGTTTCACATTTTGCTGCCAACGCTGCCACTTTATGCAGCAGCAAATGGAGCAACTGGATCGCAGATAGGAGTTATCACTGGAATATTCGGTGTTTCGGCCATTTTTATTCGCCTTTTTACTGATTATGGCGTAAGGGTTTTTGGCAAGAAAAAATGCTTATATCTTGGACTGCTTATATCTTTTCTGTGCACTTTAGGTTATATTGTATTTAACTCTGTAGAGGGACTCATTGTGACAAGGCTATTCCATGGTTTGGGCTTTGGACTTACTACCACTTTCTCGGCAGCAATCGCTGCTGATATTATTCCAGCAGGCAGACGAGGCGAGGGGATAGGATATTTTGGCCTTGGCAGTACAGTTGCGATGGCCTTGACGCCAGCTGCCGGTGTTTGGCTGATAGGCAGCTATGGTTTTAGCGCAATGTTTTTGGTTTCGGCAATAGGTACGGGTTTTGCCTTGTTGGCAACTAAGATGTGCAAGACAAAGCGAGAAGAAATCTGCGAGCAAAAAGAAAAAGAAAGTATATCCTTGGTAGATAAACTTTTTGAAAGAGGAACAGGGCTTCCGGCGTTTTTGACAGTGCTATTCGGTGTTAGTTATGGTAGCATCAATACCTATGTTGTAATGTTGGCAAAGGAAGCAAATATTGCTGATGCCGGTTACTTTTTTATGGTCGGTACATTATTTGTTTTTATGTCCAGGCCAATTGGCGGCAGAGTTTTAGACGCTAAAGGTGCTGCCTGGGTTATTTTACCTGGTTCCGTATTTCTATTATCAGGGCTTCTTGTTCTTGTTAATACAACTTCATTTCCTATGTTGTTAGGGGCTGCAGTATTATATGGTTTAGGCGGAGGCTTTTTACTACCCGCACTTCTGACCTGGATGTTGAATACAGTTAGGAAGGAACGGCAGAGTGCAGCCAGCGCCACTTTTTATAATATGCTGGATATTGGAACAAGCGCTGGTGCTGTTTTGCTCGGGAGCATAGCTGAAAAAACCGGTTTTATTTATATGTATAAATATTCTGCGGCGGCCATGCTTTTATTTTTAATCGTTTTTGTCGGTCAGAGCTTAATGGGTAAAATATGTGTTGGCAAGGTGCAAAGAGAGATAGATTAAATAAAGGAGGCGGTTGCGATTAATACTTATAGTTATGAAAAATACACGAATGATCGTATAGAACTGTCTGACCGGTTAATCCATCAGCTATATCAAACGACAAGAGCTATGACAAAGAGTTTAAACCAATTGCTGGAAGTATATGGGTTATTCAGTTCTGAATGGACTATAATCAATAGTGTTAAAGTCCATGGCGAAATGACACAAAGTGCTTTAGCTGATTATCTGAATATTGAACAGGCTGCTATATCAAAAAGTCTGGGCAAATTAGAAAAGAAAGGCCTAATTGAACGCAGGATTGGTATGGATAAAAGAGAGAAGTATGTCTTGCTTTCCCAAACAGCTATAAAGCAATATCCTGAATGGAGCAGAGTTATTGCTGAACACCGTGAGCAAATACTGTCTCACCTGCAGGAGAAAGAGCAAAAGGAATTGACGCAGCTGCTAAATAAAATTCAGCGGAGCTTTTGATGTTGCTTTCTCATGAAAATAAAAATTTGAATTATTACGATTCTTAATATGTTTGACATTAGCCATCCGCTTCGAGGGTGGCTTTTTTTATAAAAAAAATTATTGCAATTTTCAGATAAACTGATTGCTATTATTACTTTGGCATAATACAATGAAAAAAAGAACCTGTATTTTTTATTTGATGTATTAATCACAAGGGGGCGGGAGTATGATTGGACGTACGTTGACGGGAATAATAATTACGGCTTTTGTTATTTTAACAAATACCACCGTTTTTGCTCAGGAAAGCAGGTTTAAATATGATGATATGGGTTATTATAGCGAAAATATGACAACGGTGAAAATAAATGGGAAGTGGGGGTGTATCGACAAAAATGGTGTGGAAATCATCCCTGCTATCTATGATGAAATTGGCGGGTTTGGCTGGTTAGATACCGAGGACATCGCAACAATAAAGCGCGATGGCAAAATGGGTTACATCAACCGTGCTGGCAAAGAAATTATTGCACCGAAATATGATTTAACAACTGATTTTATGGACGGCCGTGGTAAAGTTATGACTGATGGCAAATGGGGATTCGTTGATAAAATGGGCAAGGAAATAGTACCCTTAGTTTATGATGAAGCACAGTTTTTTAGAGACGATTATACGCAAGTAAAGAAAAATGGTAAATGGGGCTTTATCGATAAAAATGGTAAAGAAATTGGTAAGTTGATATATGATAAGATTTATCCCTGGGGCTTTGAAGAAGGCATAACAGCAGCTAAACGCAATGGCAAATGGGGATTTATTAATCGTGAAGGAATGGAAGTCATCCCACCGAAGTATCAAGAAACTTCCCGGTGGTTGTTTGTAGGTGGTTTGGCCGCAGTATTACGAGACGATAGATGGGGGTATATTGATAAGAATGCCCATGAAGTGATAAAACCGATTTATAAGGGAGCTGGCGATTTCTTGGGTGATTTGGCGCCGGTAAAGTTGTTTAATAAATGGAAATATATCGATAAGGCTGGCAATACAGTCCTTGCGGCTATTTACGATTCAGCCGATAATTTTTATGAAGGGGTAGCGGTTGTTTCGGTTAATGGCAAATATGGAATGATCAATACAGAAGGCAAGGAAATTGTTCCGGCAAAATACGAAAAAATAGATTATCCGTTTGACCAGCTTATCCCTGTTAAACAAAACGGCAAATGGGGTTTTGCGGATAGAAGTGGAGTAGAAGTTATTGCACCGGTCTATGAACAGATAAATTATCTGCGCGGTGGCTTAATTCCGGTTATGATCGCAGGTAAGTGGGGTTACATCGACGGTGATGGCAAAAAAATTACACCGCTAAAATATGACAAAGTCTCGATTTGGGGATTAATGGAGAATTTGTCTGCCGTAAGAGAAAATGGCAAGTGGGGTTTTGTTAATAAGGATGGACAAGAAATTGTAAAACCAATGTATGATGAAGTGGGCTTGCTTTGGCATAATGAAAGGATGACGGTTAAACGCGACGGCAAATGGGGGTACATTGATCTATCTGGCAAAGAAATTATTGTGCCCAAATATGATAAGGCACAGGAGTTTTCGTGGGATGGTTTGGCTGGAGTCAAACGCAAAGGCCATTGGGGGTACATCAGACCTGATGGTGTTGCTGAGCCTTGGAGTTTAAAATAGTTTGGCGAGAAGGGTGGTATTCATTATGAAAAGAAAAAGAATCTTAGTATTTATGATGCTTTTCTTATTTATGTTTGCTAATACTGCTTTGGCTACTAACTGGGTATATTACAATAATTTCAGTGATGGGAGAAGCTACATTGACGCAGATACAGTGTACAGAAGCGGTAATACGCTGTATTTTTGGGAACTGGTCATGTATGATAAAGATTCCGGTGTCTACTATTTGGCCGGCGATAGGACAACAATCAGATACGAGGTTAAACTGACCAATCCAAGAACAATGAGAGAGCTTGAATACCACGATTATGATTCCAATAATAAAGAATTTTATTATGAACCGACGGCCAGCAGTTGGTGGAATGTTTATACTGGTGACTTCTTCGATGGAATGATCAACCTGGCTCTGAGGTATGCTAAATAAAAAACGATATTCTTTTATATGCTGGTTAACAGCCTGCGTTCTACAGACGCAGGCTTGTTTTTGTCACTAGCCTATTAACAAAATGCTGATTTTAACAGCATTTTAAGGCGGTATAAACCAGATGACCGTTGACACTGCCTGAAGACAGTGCTAATATTAACACGTAAACTAAATATGTAAGTAGTCAGGTGCAATAAACGCTTAAAAGAGAAATCGGTTGAAAGCCGATGCGGTCCCGCCGCTGTAAAGAGGAGCGAGCTTCAACATGCCACTGAGTTTTCAGACTTGGGAAGGCGAAGCAAGCGATGATTCTGAGCCAGAATAACTGCCTGATTATGTTTTACGCTTAACCTGCGAGAGATGGGGAAGTGAAGCACGCGCCTAAAGGCTTTTTGTATGCTTTTATAACCTTCCTGATTTTTTCAGGAAGGTTTTTTGTTTGGGAAGATAGGCTAGGGGAAAATTGATAATTATTAATGGGATGGGGTTAAAGGTATGAAGTTGAAGCACGTAGTCGCAGGAATTGTTGCGAATGGTATTTTCATTATTGGAATGGGGACGGTATTTGCTGATGAAAGACAATCACCTTCTTATACCCTTGACCAGTTGATTGTGACCGCTCAGCGTTATGAAAAGAATGTATTGGATGTGCCTGCTTCTGCAGAAGTTATTACTCAGGACCAACTGCAAAATTTAGAAACTTCCAATCTTGAAGAAGCTTTGGCAGCTGTTGCCGGTGTGACTGTATTTTCTTCCAGCCCCGGCGGGAATGCCATCAATCCAGCCAGTAATTCCGAAATAGTCATGCGCGGTGTTTCAAGTGGTACATTAGTCTTGGTGAACGGCGTGCCGTTAAACCTGAACAATCGCTATGACCTCAATGACATACCAGTCAGCGATGTGGAACGCGTAGAAATTATTAAAACAGGTGGTTCGGTGCTTTATGGCAGTGAGGCTACCGGCGGCATTATTAACATAATTACTAAAAAAGAACGGCAAAACTACATTAAGACCGGCTATGGCAATTTCGGCCAGCAGAAACAGGAAATAAGCCTGCAGGAAGGCAAGCTTGGCTTTGGCTATAGTTATGATAAATGGGGAAATGTTGACAGAACTTCTCTTTATGATGGCAGCAAATATAACAATACCAAGGGGTCAGAAAAGAATAATTTTTCGACGAATTACAGGTTTAATGATAAGTTAAATTTGCTTTACACACATAATGAAGCTAATTCAGCTACGCAATACAGACAATTTACTGCGACCAGTGATAAGGCGCTTAATGATAGACAATATGAGACTAAGAAAGATTATCTGCAGCTGCAATATAGCGACGATGCTGTTAAAGGTACTGCGTATTATAACGCCGGACAGATTGATTACACTAATTACGACGTGACTAAATCAACATATGCTTACAATCTCGAAAAAAACAGAACTTATGGTTTTGATGTTCAGAAAACCTGGATGGTCGGCGATGGCAAGGTTTTATTTGGTGGTTCTTATCAGCATGAATATTATTTGCCAAATGATTATGCTTCTACGACTACTGATTATGACCGTAATAATTATGCGTTTTACGGACAATATGAAAAACCACTTGACGATAAAAATACGGTGATTATCGGCGCAAGAGAAACTTGGACAGGAAGTACTACGGGCGGCAAGAACTATGACAACCTCAGCGGCTCCGGACAATTTTTGCATAAGTTGAATGAGAATGAGCGTCTGTATGCCAGTGTGACACAATCCTTCAAAATGCCAACCTTTAAACAAATATATGCTCGTGATGATGGTAAATATGAAGGCAATCCCAATGTAAGACCAGAGACTGGTATGCATTATGAAACAGGCTGGAAGAAGAACAGTGGTGATCATCAGTGGAAGGCAGCTTTGTTCCACAATGACATTAAAGATAATATTACTTCCCGTTATGACAAAACTACCTCAAGCTATTATTATGATAACGAAGATCTCAAAAATACGGGTATTGAGCTTTCATGTGCAATAGCTGATGGCAAGGAGTGGAATTACCAGTATGGTGTTGTTTATCAAAACCCGCTGGTTAAGCAGTATGACACCAAAAATGGTACGGCTGGTTATGATGAATGGCTGCGTAAATACGGCCGTCTTCAGCTTAATGGCGGCGTAACTTACTCCAAGGATAAGTGGCGCACAAGTTTGACTGCCACCTATCTCGCTGAGCGTTATATGCTTTCAAGCAGCAGCAACGAAGCTGCCAAACCATATTTGGTAACCGATCTTTCTGTGAATTACAAAATGGACGACAGACAGGAACTCAATCTGTCGTTTAATAATATACTAGATCGTGAGGACAATCTGGGTCATACGGGAACTTACTATTATGCAACACCGGCTAATTTCCTGCTTAGTTATAAACTAAGTTTCTAACTGAAATTTCATTGATTCTTAAAAACAAAATATGGATGGAACGGGTGTATTTGATACTCAATAGAGAAAGCAGTGAAAGTCTGCTACGGTCCCGCCACTGTAATGCTGAGCGATTCCTGATTTGCCACTGAAGAATTCTTCGGGAAGGTAGGATAGCAATGAAGCTGAGTCAGGAGAACTGCCCGTTTAACAATCACTGTTGATCCACGTGTGATGGAGAAGGGATTATTGCGTTGCAGATACTTGGCGTGTTTCATTTCCATGTTCAATTGCATTGCTTATTTTCCACTCACGTTGACTCATAAAGCGGTGAGTGGATTTTTGTTATTAGCTCACCCAAAAATATGTAAGGGAGTGTTTATTTATGGTCAAAGGTTTGAAAAAAATGGTACTGGCTTCTCTTGCTTGTGCCGCACTGGTAACGGGAGTTAACATGCAGCCGGCTTACGCTGCTTATCAGCTCAGCTCTGAGGTGAAAACAGCTACACCGGCTTTGATGCAGGCTTCGCAAATAGGTGTAAAGGTAGATGCACCTGCAGCTTTGCAAAACCTGGAGAATAAGGATGCAATATTGATTACAAGTTTTGGTACTACTTTTAAAGATACCAGAGAAAAAACAATCGAAGCTACTGTTAACGCCATTCAAGCCGCTCATCCAGACACAAAGGTTGTTGTAGCATTCACATCACATATTATTATTGACCGCATCAAAGAGAATGAAGGGATTACTTTCCCGACACCGGAAGAAGCTTTGAGCCAATTGAAAGCAGAAGGCTACACCAGAGTTGCTGTTACTTCGCTAAATATTATCCCAGGTATGGAATATGACTATAGTGCAGCAGTCTTCAATCTGCACAAAGGAGAGTTTAAAAAACTAGTTTGCGGATTGCCGCTTATGTATTGGATGGGACAGGAAGGTCAACGTGATGATATTATCGAATCTATGAAAGCTTTGAGCACTGAGTTCCCGAAAGTTGGAAAGCATGAAGCTATTCTTTTGATGGCACATGGTACACCGCATCCGTCTAACGCTTATTATTCTGTTATCCAAAACCGTATAGATGAACTCGGCCTGAAAAATGTCTTTGTTTATTCTGTTGAAGGCTGGCCGCATCTTGATACTGTCATTCCACAACTGAAAGCCAAAGGCATTAAGAAAGTAACCCTTATTCCGATGATGATGGTTGCTGGTGACCATGCAAACAATGATATGGCTGGTACTGAACCGGATTCGCATAAATCCATTCTGGAAAAAGATGGCTTTAAAGTAGATACCTACATTCATGGTATGGGCGAAAATACCGAAGTCCGCAAATTGTTTGTGGAGAGAGCAAATGAAGCTTTGACCGCTCTGCAAGCCGAAACACCGGTGAAAACCGGTCATCATATGAAAAAAGACTAACAATTTTTTTACTAATATTTTTGGAAACAATAATGGGAGGATGAGCAATGAAAAAATCTTTAGTATTAGCAATGACCATGGCGATGGGAATTTCCGCGACAGCTTTTGCCGCCAATCCCTTTTCTGACGTACCGCAAGGCCACTGGGCCTATGCATCAATCAATAAACTCGCAGCAGCAGGAGTCGTAGACGGTTACTCTGATGGTACCTTTAAAGGCAAGAATCTGATGACACGCTATGAAATGGCACAAATCGTCGCTAAGGCTTACGCCAAAGGAGCAATCAAGTCTGACGACAAACTGATGGCTGAATTCGCTGACGAACTCGACAATCTCGGTGTACGAGTCGCTAAGTTGGAGAAAAAAAGCGATAACATCAAAATTACCGGCGAAGTACGTGCCCTGTATGAAGATGTAGACGGAGCTGATAAACAATACGTTCCTGAACTGCGTACCCGTTTGTGGATCAACGGTGAGATCAACGAAAGCTGGAGCTATACCGGTATGCTGGAAAACACGCAAACACTGAACACCAACAGCCAGGAGTCCAAAACAGAATTCAAACGCGCTTTTGTGAATGGCAGGCTTGGCGGCCTTGATGTAGTCGGCGGCCGTTATGACCTCGTGGTCGGCGACGGCAACGTATTTGATGACGATATGGACGGTATTGGGACTAGCTTCGGCGAAAAAGTCAAAGTAGAACTGAATTACGGCAAACCAAACAGCGGCGATGACACAGACACCAACGTGGAAATGTTCACAGGACGTGTCAGCGGCGAAGTTGGCAAGCTGGGCTTGAACGGAGCCTACTATACCTTCAACGACAAGAATGCGGACACAGACTATAACATCTGGACAGCAGGAGCGAAATACAATCTGGGTGAAGTAAGCGTTGGCGGCGAATACTTGAAAGGCAGCGAAAAGAATGCAGCCGGTAAAGATGACGGTTACGTGGTTTCCCTGGAATATAAAGGCGCAGAACCTGCGGAAAAAGGCAGCTATGGTTTGTGGGGAAGGTATTTCAACCAAGCTAATACGACTTATTACGCACACACCACCGACGGCGTGCATGATTCGTTCGATAATAATGCAGCTGGCGGCTTCAAAGGCTACGGCGTTGGTGTGAACTATGCAGTCGCGAAAAATATTGTGACCACGGTTCAATATTTCGACCTTGATGCCAAGATTGGCAACGATAACAACAAGACTATCTGGACTGACGTTACCTTCAACTTCTAATTATTGTTAACCGGACTGAAGAAAATTATGGCAGTGGCACGATTATAATTGTGCCACTGCCATTTGTACGTTTACAGTCAAGATAAATTGGTATATTATAAAATAAAGCTGAATATTAAGAAAATAACAAATGCTTGTTAAATAAGAATGGAGAAGGTAACTATGATTGTCGGAGCAGCAGAAATAAAACTTTATGCACCATGGGTTTCTTCACTTAAAGAAAAGCGCATGATAGTTAAAAGTCTGATTGCCAGGACTCGCAATAAGTTCAATGTTTCGATTGCTGAAATTGCTGAGCAGGATACACATCAAACAATTATTCTGGGCGTTGCCTGCGCTACCGGTTCTGTCAGCCAGGCTGATAGTATTATTGACCATGTTATTACTCTTATTGAAAGCAGTACCGAAGCGGAAATTATACAAATTGACAGAGAAATGAGATAAACCACTATTATTTAATTATTCGCGTGGTATTTAAGGCGAGAAATTACTTTTAAGGAGGGCTCAAGCATTATGCAGGAGTTTAAGTTTGGCCGTTTGCCTATTAAGCACTGGCTTGCTTTTGAGGATATAGATGATGAGTGCCTTAATCAGGCAATTCATTTGTCTAATCTTCCTTTCGCCTTTCACCACATTGCGCTGATGCCTGACTGCCATAGCGGCTATGGTATGCCTATTGGTGGTGTGCTAGCCACGGAGGACGCAATTATTCCTAATGCCGTGGGTGTTGATATTGGCTGTGGTATGATTGCCATTCGCAGCAATTTACATAATATAAGTAAGGAAGAGATTACTAAAATTCTTGCCATAGCACGCAAGACGATACCTGTGGGTTATGAGCATCATACAACTAAACAGATGGTTGACGATGAGGGTGCTAAACTATTCGTTTCCGCTCGCAATCATCAATCACCTGTGATAAGGGAAGAAATGGAGAGAGCACAGTACCAGGTCGGAACTCTTGGCTCAGTTCTATTTAGTTAATAGATATGATATAATATAAACGATAAATACAATGCTTTTGTCATTGTATTTTTTTAATTTATATAATAGTTTATATTTTAGTTTCTTGATAAGAAATCGAATGCTTTGTCAAAACAATATATTTGTTTATATCTAGATGATTTTAATTGGAGGAATCGCTATGCCTCATGAGTATAAAGTTAAAAAGGCAATTGTTAAGACCTCTAAAGGGGAAATGCATGAAGTTCCGCAAGTAACAAAGGACAATTTACCTATGTTTGAGATATCTTCTTGGGTGTTCAGTCGAAGTTTACAAAGCATTAATACTGCTAAACGTTATGCGGATGCGATGGTTTCTTTCCTCAATTTTTTGGATATACGAGGGGTTCATTATCGTGGAGCAACCCGAAAAGATATAAATGCATATATCAAATATCTTCTTTTTGGTAATGCAGATAACATTTTTGTAATTGATCCGAAGGTTAGTACAAGCACAATTATCACCAATACATCAGCCATAAGCAGCTTTTATAAATGGCTTGAAAATGAATATATCGACCAATCGCCACCAGAAATTTTATCACAGTTTTATAAGAGAAATCGCCCTAATAAAAAATCATTTTGGTATGGACAGATTTGGTGTTTAAACTATACAAAAGTCTTACAGCGCTATTTGCGACGAACTAAACCAAATCGTCAATATATCAAGTGGTATACTAAAGCACAAAAAGAAGCACTTCTCACTAACTTTTTTACATTAAGAGATAAGGTTATTTTTTCAATTACACTAGAAGGAGCGCGTATTGACGAAATATTAAGTTTGAATTTAGATAGTTACGATAGGGAAAAACGTATAGTTAATATAACTAGGTCTAAAACAAAAACCAGACCAATTGTTTTACCTGAGTCAGTTTGCGAGGCTTTAGATTATTACATATGGAATGAGAGATCGAAAGCCGAAAGCGATTCGGCATATTATAACAATTGGCTATTTATTAACTTAAAAAAAGGTAAATGGCAGGGCCATCAATTGATGTATCGGGCTTACTGGGAAATATTAAAGGATTGTGCGAAAAGAGCAGGGCTTAATTCCGACTTAATTCGCACTCATAGCGGAAGAAGCTCAAAAACGATGGAATTGCTTGAGCATCAAACTCTCTACCCAGAAGACAATTTGACTGATGAGCAGATAAGAATGTTAATGGGCTGGTCGAGCACTTCGATTTTGCAAACTTACATAGATAGCGGGAATCTTACAATTATAAAAGCTGCGGCAGAAAAAGTACATCGAAGAAGAGGTAAATAACTTTGGAAGTGAAATTATTATCTAGTAACCAGGGCTCGACGTCTTTATGGCAAATAGAGGACAAAAATATAATGCTATTCTCAATTGGAAAACAAAAAAGAAAGTACCTGCCCGAATTTATAGAGCAATTAAAACGAGATATTGAAGATACGAAATCGCTTATTGATATATCGAGAAAAATTGGTGGGGCAACAAACATTTTTAGGATTGCACAAATAATTTATCCAGAGCTTTTTAAAAAGTACCTACAAAAAAAGGCTAGGTTTTATACTAATAATCGTGTCAAGATTACTATTAATAGTTACCTAATTGATATATTCGGACGTTGCGATCACCTATTTGACACAGTTGACGGTGAAGAATACAAAGAAATAATAGCCTTAATTGTTAGGAATGAGTATGAATACCAGTGTACTAATTTCATTGAAACAAATCAGTTAACTATGAATTTAAACAATGATTCTTGGGTATTATATTGGGTGGACGGCTTGTCACTTTGTAAACGTGAGTTTGATTTTAGAAAAATTAATAGCCCAACTATAAGGAAAGAGGTAATGGAATACTTTAAAGATCGGTTAAGCACAAAGACCAGGTTCCGAAATGATGAAGGCATTGCACTTGTAACACGAGCTGTTAATTACCTTACAAGTTACAAACCTTCGGTAAAATTTTTTGCAGACATCGAAGAAACAGATGTAGCGAGTCTGCTTGATCATTTATTATATGATGCTAAAACTCAGCATGGTAATTCACTAGCACCCGGGACTGTTTCTGATATTTTTGGTGATTGTGGGCTAATCGTTTCATTTCTGATGAATCATGACAATAAGATACCTAAAGGCTTTCCAAGACCATCACATAACTATTTTATGAATGTAGAGTTTAACAATATCTCAAATATGGAAAAACGTACGCAGCCGATACCTGATTGCGTTATAAACCAACTTTATTTACATTTGGAGGAGCTATTACCAATCCATCAAGCAATCTTTAAGATTTTTGATGGAACAGGGCTGAGAGCAGATGAGGTTGTTAAACTAGAAGAAAACTGTTTGGAATATAACGAAGATAAAGACATATGGTTGTTAAAGTATATTCCAACTAAAGTATTAGAAGCGCGTCGTAGGAATGGGTTGCCAGATGAGCACTACATAGGGTTAAGGTTGGAAGAGGTCAAGTTGATACAGGAGCAAATTAAAAAAACAGAAGTATTACGGCAATCATCTGGCTTAAAGAATATTTTCTTACACGAAATGACTTTTGGTAATAGAACAGCTCCTGTAAAAGTTGTGCAGGCTTATGCATTTAACACCGCTATCAACAGGCTTATAAAAAAATACAATATCGTTGATGAAGATGGAAAATTGTGGCATTTCAGTTCTCGCCAGTTTCGCAAAACGGTTGCAATGACCATGATTGAAAATGGCGCTTCACCAAGGGAAGTAGGATATCATTTCGGACACATGGAGTATAGGACGAATCTGAAATATTACTCAGAGGTCGCCGAATATAAACTTGCTGACTTAAACACAGAGTTCTTTAATAAGAAGTTCGAAGTAACACTTGGGCCAGAGCAACTTGCAGCATACACCGAAGAGGAGAGACGTGCTCTGTATGTTGACTTTTGTTTAAGTCATAGAGAAGTTGAACTCGGGTCTTGCATAAGACATTTTTCTCAAGGCCCGTGTGGTAAGAGAAATGGTAACTCAAACTGTGCCACATGCGGCAATATATGTACAGGTAGTAGGTATTTAAAAAAATGGATTGATCTAAGGGATTCAGCACGAAAAAGGGTTGACGAATTGGTTGCGCTCTATGAAGGAGATGGAATTACCGAATACCAGTACTTCAAGGAATATCAAAGGGAACTCTATTTCTTGCAGTCTTACGAGGCCACGATTACTAAAATTGTCGGGATTAATGCTGTACCAGAGATAACCACCACTAAAGCTAGTGAATTTACTGAATAAGATTATTGAGGAATGATATTATGGGCTATGCAATAATTAAAACTGATTATTATGAAGGCAAAGAAACAGAGCTTGAACGGTATTTCATGAGTCTAACCGATTCACCACTTAACGAGGATATTTGGGTGTTTGAAAAAATGCGCCAAAGTGCGGGGCACAACACCAATAGCTACACCGTTTATTTTGGTGAAGCTAATCAAAGTATTTTTAAATACTTTGCGATAAACTGTTTTAAAATTGGAAATTTAGTTAGTACAGTAAAAGCAAAGATTGGCGGCTGCGGGCATTTCGTTAAATTCATCGGCGAAAAATATCCAGATATTACGCTCCAACAAGTCAATAGGCAGCTTATTGCTGACTATAAAGAATATTTAATAGAATATACTAGATCTAAGGGCACCAGAGAATTATATTTCGGTGCATTGATTAGTTTCTTTCATGACATGCGTGGTTGGCCTGCTGTGCCAAGTCAACCACCACTAGGACGAAACAACCCTTTTTCAAGGAAAAACAACGACAGAAAGCATGATGAAAAGTATGTGCCAGAATTTGTACTCAATCAGTACGATATAAAATTTAGAGACATAAGAATACCTTTGCACAGACGTTTGATCTATTGGGTTGCAAGGAGCATTCCTTCTCGTATTTCCGAAGTTACCGGAATGTCGCTAGAATGTTTGAAGCCATATCAAAATAAATGGTGTTTGATTATGCCAACTTGGAAACAAAATGGCGGATATTTGGAACCTCAACTTCGTAGGATTTATTTAAAATATAGTGGGCACGGAAAATTCCTGATTGACATGATTAGAGAACAACAAGAAATAGCTCGTTCATTGCAATCATCACTCCCTGACCACCAAAAAGGAATGTTATTTACATATCCGGCAAAAATTAAGCAGCATACTAAAACCGGAGAAGTCGTATTCGTTCCATATAGCGATAAAATTTATATTGCGAATCGAAGCTCGGTAATGAGGTGGCTTCATGACTATAGCGCAGAGTGGAATGCGGTTGATGAAAATGGTGCCCCGTATATCCTCACTTCACATCAATTTAGGCATAATGGAATTACAGATCGTGTGTGGGCTGGTTTCAACATAGTAGAAATAAGGGACATGACCGGTCACCAAGGCGATGCAATGATTGAAGCTTCATATACACACGTTCTTCCCCAAGAAGCGATAAAGATTCAAAATAAAGTCATTGAATCGCGTGAAGGGCAGAATTTCGGGTCTAAAGAAGCGGTCATGTTCCGTGGTCGTATTCTTAACATGGACGAGCAAACGGAATCTAGGATTTTAAAGAACATTCGTGCCTGTAAGATTGGAAACCTTGGTATTTGTAGTGATATAACTGGGTGTAAAAGCAGCCCATTTGAATGCCTAAATTGTGAAAGTTTTGTCCCTAATGCTGATGAATTAGATTATTTTGAGAATCAGGTATATGACTGGTCGCAAAAAGTTGATAAATTTAGTAATCATGAATTTATGCGACAAAATGCCGAATATAATCTTGAACTTAATAAAAATATTGTCGCCAAGATCAAGCGGATAATGAAGGAGGAAAAATAGTATGGTGAAACCGCCAGAGCAGCTTGCAAAATATCAAGATGTTCGTAGAAAAACAACGTTAGTAAAGATACAAGCGGCAATAGATGAATTGAATGCGGAAGGATTTATAGTAAACAAAAAAATGCTTATTGAAAGGACGGGGTTTTCGGCAGCTCTTTTTAGTAAAAGGCATGTTAAAGAATTATTAAAAACAAATAAAGTATGTCAATTTAAAGAAAGCAAGGTTGTTCCAAGTACAACCGGCAAAGATATTTCTGTTTTTCAATTACAAAATGAATTATTTTCTGCAAATAAAAAAATTGCTCGTCTTGAAAAACAAGGAGAGCATATAAAGAGATATGCTGAGATCCTTGAAACACAGCTAAAAGAAGCAAAAGAAGAATGCAAACTCTTGCGAGGACAACTATTTATTTTTGTTGAGAAAGCAAAAATATATGGCATTAATCTAGAGTAGGAAACAAAAATAAATATTGTTTGATTTTTTGAAAAAATATGTAAAATTCTGATAGCACACGATTTTAAAAGAAGGAAAGTCAATTCAATACGTCGAAAGCATTAAATTATTTGCAAAAAGCACAAAGAATTTCATAATAATCAAATAGGAGTTGTTAATTATGGATATACTTTACACCCTTACTCTTGCAATTATATTTTCTGTTGCCTGTGCCTATGTTTCTATGCAACTTCAACATCACATTATGCCTAGATTAATTTGGTGTTTTATCATGGTGCCGGTCCTAGCTCTTTACTGGTTTCCAACCTGGATGTTTATTTTTTGGTTAAGTTTCACTATACAAACAATTTTCGGCAAGGGCACACTCGATGTATATGAAATGTCAGCCTTTCAACGAAGGTATGGCGGTATTTGTGACACGGTATCAGCTTTTCTTTTTGGTGGCGCAATTTTAAACTTTATATTTTACTTGTTTAGATGATAAAAATGTTCAGCGTAAAAAGAATTTCATTGTAATAAGATAAAGGGGGCGTTTTTAATGGATTTTTTGGGCGATATTTTTAACGGTCTAATTAAGTTTGGTTTATTTATGACTTTTGGTTTACCCGTATTAATAGGTATTATATTTCTCCTAATCCAAAGTCTTGCTCCTGATGGTTTTCTTTCTTTTTATGGTAGAATCAACAGGAAAAAATATATAATTTTTAGCATATTGGCTTTTGTTTTGTTGATTATTAGCATCTTCATTTTAGTATTTTCCATAGAAAAAAACTGGGTAATATTTGCTATTTTAGGAGGGACTCTTTGCATTGCAAGTATTATTTTTTATTATTCTCTAATGGCTAGGCGGTTACATGATTTTGGGCAATCAGCATGGTGGTCATTAGCTATATTTATTCTTAACCTATTAATGCCCAAAGGAAATGAAGTTACGGATTTAATAGGCATAGCAATTTTTATAGCACTATCCGCTATCCCTGGCAACAAAGGCGAAAATAAATATGGTTTAGATCCTCTTGCGATTGTGAATAACGGAGAAATTTTATCATGAAAAATTTAAGCTCTTTTGATATAGCAAGGATTATTTCAATAATTATTTTAGCTTTAGCTGCTTTTGTTTTTGACAGGCACACGCCGTATGGAGCGTACACGTTTTTAAGAATTGTTGTTATGCTAGCTAGCATATATGCTATATTTATTTATGATGGTAACCAGCTTTTTCAGTGGATTTTCGGTGCTTTGGCAATTCTTTATAATCCAATTATCAAGATACATTTACCGCGTAGCACTTGGGAACTTTTCAATATCGTTTCTATCGCTATTTTTATATATTCTTTTTATAAGGATAAGGCCAAGTTTCATAAGTGAAAGCTAATAAGCTTTTCAAATTTATTTAGTTTATATAAACTATTAAAAAGTTAGCATTTATAACGAATTTAAATAGTTTATATCTATTAACTAAACAGAAGCGGCGGTAATCATTTTGTAGAGCTGCAAAAGGGCAGTGATGGACTCATTTGGCTGATGGTGCATTCAGGCAGCCGGAATGTTGGCAAAAGAGTCTGCGATTACTATAACCAGCGTGCCTTGTCTCTTAATGCTAAGTGGGGAACTAAGGAAGTACCAAAGGAGTGGGATCTGGCTTTTCTACCACTTGAAAAGGAAATCGGCAGAGAATATATATCAGCAATGGAATGGTGCATGGCTTTCGCAGAATTAAATCGTCAATTAATGATGGAAAGGATACTTAACATTTTTACTAAAGTAACCGGTGGTCAGGGTGAAAGAGAAATTCAAACCCGACACAATTATGCAGCACACGAAGAACACTTTGGCGAAAATGTTTGGGTACATCGTAAAGGTGCCATAAGGATGAGGCTTGGTGAGGAAGGAATTATTCCGGGTTCGATGGGAACCCCTTCCTACATTGTTGAAGGATTAGGCAACCCGGAAAGCTACTGCTCGGCTTCCCATGGCGCCGGCCGAAGGATGTCACGCTCCGCAGCAAACAAAACAATTACGGAACAAGAAGCCCAGGAAGCAATGGAAGGTATAGTACACGGACGTTTTTATGGTAAGTATGAAGAAGCACCGCAAGCTTATAAGAATATTGAAAATGTAATGAAATGGCAGAAAGATTTGGTAAAACCAATTGTGAAGCTGCAGCCTCTCGGTGTCATGAAGGGGTAGCCGGATTTGAAATGGGGAGATTTCATGCGACTATTTATTGCTGTTGAGTTCGAAAAAGATGTTATCGATGCTCTTTGTTCATTGCACGAGGAACTTAAGGGAAAGGCTGATGAGATGAGGTTTGTACCTCTGCAAAACCTGCATTTAACCTTATTCTTTCTTGGCAATACGCCCGAAAACAAGCTTGCTGAAATCAGCAAGGCTTTGCAAAGCTTAGGCGCAAACCTTTCGCCGTTTAAGCTGGAGTTTAATAATCGCCTGGAAACTTTCGACGCAAAAAATCCGGCCAGAGTCGTTTGGGTTGGGATTAAAAGTGACTTGGCAGCATTGCAGAAATTGCAGGCAATGATTGCGGCGACAATGCACAGGATGGGTTTTTTACGAACAGAGAAAACTTATATTCCTCATATTACTGTTGGCAGAGACGTTCGTTTTAAAGAGGAGTATATAGTTGAAGGAAACAATAACGGGATGTTTAAAGGCAAAATTCCTGAAATATTGGTGAAAAATTTTTCGCTTATAGAAAGCCGCATTGCAGATGGTAAGCGTGTTTATAAAACACTAGCTAAATTTGATTTTAAATTATCGGAAAAGCAGGATGATTCTTTGTGATATAGCAAACTCTCGTGTAAGTGTTCATTATTATTTTTGAATGAAATACGGTGCGAACGCCAGTTTTTTTATTCAATTTGGGAATACAACAATAAAGAATATTGTATACATAACAAGATGGAGAAGGATTTTTTCAAATTCCGTCAAAATTGTAACGTTGTTATTTTTAAAATGGCCGGCAAAAGAATAAAGAAGTTATTACTTGTTATTCAATAAAAATGCTGAAGGCCATTAGTTATTAAAACAGGGGGAAAGAAAATGAATTTATCGACAAAAATTTTGATTGGCCTGGGTCTTGGTGTTTTAGCCGGCTTGGGATTGGGAAGTGCAGGAGTGCCATTTGCAAAAATGTGGATTGCTCCTTTCGGTGCTATTTTTTTAAACTTGATCAAGATGATCATTGTTCCGCTGGTTTTTGCTTCTTTGATTGTAGGCGTCTGCGGTTTAGGTGATATCAAAAAAATTGGTCGTATCGGGACCAAAACTCTGGCTTATTACTTGGGTACTACTGCTTTTGCAATTGTTCTGGGCTTAGCACTAGGTACAATATTTGAACCTGGCTTAGGTCTCAGCATGCCTGGCGCTGATGTTAAGGCTGCTGCTAAAGCGGCTCCTCCTATCTTACAGGTTATTGTTGATATTTTTCCAAGTAATCCAATGGATGCTATGCTTAAAGCTAACATGCTTCAAATCATCGTCTTTGCGCTTTTTGTTGGCGGTGGTATTGCAGTTGTCGGCGAAAAAGCGAAAACAGTTTATAACTTTTTCGATGGCTTGGCAGAAACCTGTTATGCTATTGTCGGTATGATCATGACTATTGCGCCTCTTGGTGTTTTTGCGCTGATAGCTCCTGTTGTAGCTGCTAATGGTCCAAGCGTATTGCTGCCGCTGTTAAAAGTTATTATTTGCGTATATTTGGGCTGTTTGCTGCATGCTGTGGTTGTTTACGGATCTTTATTAAAATTCATAGGCGGGTACAGCCCGATTAAATTCTTCAAAAATGTTTTGCCTGCACAATTGGTCGCATTCTCAACTTGTTCCAGTTCTGCCACATTGCCTGTCAGCATGGAATGTGTACAAAAGATGGGTGTATCCAAAGAGATTTCCAGTTTTGTACTTCCGCTGGGAGCAACGATCAATATGGATGGAACTGCTTTATACCAAGGCGTTTGCGCACTGTTTGTTGCGCAGATTTACGGTATTGACCTTACCTCAGCACAAATGATGACGATTATCCTTACAGGTACGCTGGCTTCAATTGGCACCGCTGGTGTTCCTGGTGCAGGTCTTATCATGCTAACTATGGTTCTGCAGTCCGTTGGTTTGCCGCTCGAAGGTGTTGCTTTGGTTGCCGGCATTGACCGTGTTCTTGATATGCCACGTACAACTGTTAATATTACAGGAGATGCCGTTGTTGCCTATCTTGTCGGAAAGAGCGAAGGCAAAAAGGCTTAATCCATCGTTAATAACTTTATAACGGAAAAAAATAAAACCATGCGCCCCTGTGTGAGGTGGGCTGCATGGTTTTATTTCTTACTTTCCTTTTTGTGAGAGATTCTTCATGATTTTAGGGAATTCGGTATTGATTATTGAAGCCATTTTTCTTTTAACGTTAATATCCGGATGAAGACCATCTAACGCTAATTTCTCCGGCAGGACACCACCGGAGTAGTTCATTCTCTTCGCCAGATCGATGTTGATGGTATTCGTGCGGACATATTGATTCACTTTGTCCATTTCCTCGCGCCAATAATCAGAAGTAGGTTCGTTAAATACTTTTTCGATGCTTTCCGGATTAATGGGAGGGAGTGTCAGAAAAATCGGCACAATATTATTGTTTTCACACTTAGTTTTTAAAATTTTCAGGTCGCTGATGACTGATTCTGCCGGCGTGCCGCCGCGTATGCTGTTGGAGCCTTCAAGGATGATAAGATAGCGAGGATGGAAAGGCAATACATCTTCGTCAAAGCGATCAACAGCAGTTTCACTGGTATCACCGCTGTTAGAAAGATTGACAACCGGGAAGTCCAGATAGGTCTGGTAACTATACTCCCAATCAACCGGAGAATAGGACATACTGCCGCCGCCGTGGCTTATGCTATCACCAAATGTGGCAATTTCCCAGCCGGCATCAGGATTGACTATGAATTCCTGGGCATCAGAGTAAACCCCTACAGGATTGCCATTCTCATCAAGTCCTCTGACTCGCCAGTAGAACGGTTTGGAAGAGTAACGAGCGTTTTCATCATATTTGTCTGATAGAGCTGTTATAGCTGACCAGATCCGATGCATGGAAGGCTCCGTTCCATTGGGGTTTTCAGGTGGTGCATCCAAAAGCTCAACTTCGTATTGTACTGCATGTGCTATAGGTAGCCAGGCATATACAGGATAGAGCAGTGTAGAACCGTTAACTGTTCCGAAGGAAGAGTGTGGAACAGGAGCATTGACAGGCTGCACGGAAGCATCAAAACATAGTTTATCCGGGTCGGAAAAACTGCTTATAGGCTCACCGTCAAAATTGAGCGCACGCACACGCCAATAAATAGGGCTTGTCGTTGCAAAATCCGGCAGGTCTGGATTATAACTGTTACCATAGATCTGGCGGGTTGAAAAAATACGATTATCGGAAAGTTCATCTCTGTCAAGGGAAGGTAACGGAGATGGCAGAAATTCAATTTCATATATCACAGCACCCTTAACTTTTGTCCAGGTCAGCATGGGACGTAATGATGCAGGATTATCAGATGTAAAGTGCACTGTCGGCGAAGCTGGCTTGTGCCACTGAGGGGCTGCTGCATGTGCCTGTGTGACAACGGTGCATTCGGTATTAGCAGAGTCTGTTTGTTCCCCTTGCTGTTTGAAGTTTACGAAATAAAAAATAGTTGCTAAGCCTAAGCTTAACAGTAGTGTTTTAGTTAGACGACCTTTCTTCGTATTCACAGGATAACCTCATTTCTACTCTTATTTGCTGATTATAGCATTGCGAGCGGCAAAAAACAAACCCAATGAAAGTTAAGAAAGCCTGTTAAATTATATTTTTCTTAAATAAAAAATTAATTAGGCAGGATATTTTATAACCAATAACGAAAAAACGATTTATCAGAGTTAGACACTCATGGAGAGGTGGTTGCCATGGAAGAGTTCTGTAAAAAGTATTACAGGTTGTTTGCAAACTTTGCCGAAAGTTATTGGCTGGACACTACAAAACTCAAGGTAACAGCCAAGGAACAGCCTTGGGTTGAATACGAGGTCTGGGTATTTGTTGGCTATAAGGATACAGGCAGGCGTAAAAGAATAATCAATCGACAGAAGTACAAATTGTCTACTAATGGCTACGAGAATCTGGGTACTTCCTTGAAACATTTTCTTTTCCAGTTTAATCTTAGTACTCATGAAGTAAAATGTGCTGTCAAAGGCTATACTGACTATACTGATTATGGCCTTATCCTTGATTTCCAGGAAAGTGAAAATATGTGTTGGAGCATAGTTGCTCCTGGCAGTATCAGAGACAGTATCTTTAAAAACATCACCAAGTATGTTGTGGAAAAAGGAATAAACAATATCTCAATTGAAAGACAAAGACTGAAAAATACACACTTATGATACAAACAATACACAAAATTTTCTGAAAATTACTTGCGCGTTTGGAATTTCTCAGTTATAATTAAAGCAGAAAAAGATTAGGCCATAGGTTACGAGAGATTTTCGGGAATGGAGACGTTTGGATTACGGTTGCTTTTAATAGTCGGAAAGTTTCTGTACGGAACAGACTGTTGATGGAAGTAGCTCTCGAGCCTATGTAAAAAGAGGGCGGCAGGATGGCTGCCCTCCCAATAGATGAAAACACCCCGCAAGGGTGTTTCGGATATGGTTTCCGGCGATATCAAAAGGCCTTGATGGCAGAAGACAAGGCATGAGGGTTTTCCCGTGAAGTCATATCGAAAGAGGAGCGGAATGAGTTAGTTCCGCTCCTCACTTTTTTATTTTACTTTTTCTATAATATTATTAACTATAGTTTCCAGTGCTTCCTTAGTTTTAGGACTCATCGCTGCCGTTGGATTGCCGATGTCTTCACTATCTACTACTTGGGGATCAATTGGCAGTTTGCCGAGAAAGCTAATGCCGCGTTCAGCTGCAAGCTTCGCACCGCCGCCGCTTTTGAAGATATTATGGACTGCGCCGCAATCAGGGCAGACAAAGCCGCTCATGTTTTCAACTATACCAAGAATTTCAAGCTGTGTTTGTTGACAGAAACTGATTGATTTACGGACATCTGAAAGTGAAACTTCCTGTGGCGTTGTAACAATAACTGCCTGAGCGTCTTCAATGGTCTGAATAACCGTAAGAGGTTCATCGCCGGTACCGGGAGGGCAGTCGACAATCAGATAATCAAGTTCCGACCAGTTTGTATCTGCTAAAAATTGTCTTATTACACCAATTTTTAAAGGACCACGCCAGATCAACGCTTCGTCTGGATCGGCCAGAAGGCCTTGTACTGTCATGACTTCCAGATGCTCATTGTATTGATAAGGAAGCAGACGGTCACCATCGGCATTGAGAGGAATGCCAGTCAGACCCAGAATGCCTGCTATGCTTGGCCCGTGAAGATCAACATCCAGCAAACCGACATTATAACCTTTTTCGCTTAGTGCGATGGCAAGATTGGCTGCTACTGTGCTTTTACCAACACCGCCCTTGCCGCTCATGACCATTAATTTATGCTTTACTTTGCCGAGAAAGGCATCAATTCTTTTATCTTGTTCGTTAAGTGCCTTGTCATTGCAATTTTCATTCGTTGCGCAAGTATCGCAGTTTTTATCACAACTCATCGTATCACTCCTAAAAAATATTTGTCTGACATACTCTTTAATATATAGAGATTAAATTCCCTTGTCAATTGTAAGAATTAAGCTAAGAATAGTAGAGATCGCGACAGAAGTGGATAAGGTCTTGGAAGTACAATTTGTTTTCTTAGTATCCGTTGTATTTTCGCCGTCAAAAGCTGTTGGAAAGTGATTAAAATTCTCAGGCGAGATACACAAGATATTGTAATGTTGTTTACAGTGAGCAAGTATTTGACGAAAGTGTAAATATTTTCCTTGACAAGTCTACTGGTGCAAGGTAAGATAACAACAATTAATCAAAGAAAGATGTATCAGGTGGCTACATAATGAAAGCTAATTTAATGCAAAATTGGACAGTTGAATATGCGTTTACTTTTAACCAAGGCTATTACTTTAGCACTTGGTATTTTGCATGCAATCAACTGAATAGCTCAATTAGCGTGAATAGAGGCCGAAAAAGGTAGCGATGAAGATTAATTCTTGATATGCAATGTTGTCATCGGGCAGGCTCTTTTACGGAGCCTGCTTTTTTATTTGTTTAAAACACTGAAATAGTTATCTAAAAAAGAAAAATACAAGAGAAAAGGTGATGTTAGTATGATTATCGTGATGAAACCGGGAACACCTGATGCAGAAGCTGTAAAAGTCCAGGAAAGTTTGGAAAGACAAGGGTTTTATATTAATGTAAGTAAAGGTTTGAATTACTGTATCCTTGGTGTTGTCGGTGACACCAGCATGATAGATCCTAAACGCATTACGGTCAACGATTATGTAGAAAAAGTTATGCGAGTGCAGGAACCTTTTAAACGTGCCAACCGGATGTTCCACCCTGAAAACACAGTTGTCAATGTCGGCAACGTGCAAATTGGCGGCAAAAAGTTAGCAGTAATAGCAGGTCCTTGTTCAATTGAAACTGATGAACAGATGAATTCTGTAGCTGAATCTGTCAAAGAAGCTGGTGCTTCACTGTTACGCGGCGGTGCCTTCAAACCCCGTACTTCTCCATATTCTTTCCAGGGTTTGAAAGAAAAAGGGCTTGATATGCTTAACGAAGCTGGCTCTAAGAATGGACTTCCAATAGTAACGGAAATAATGTCTGCTGACAAATTGGACCAATTTGTTGGCAAGGTTGATTTAATACAAGTTGGAGCACGCAATATGCAGAACTTTGAATTGCTGAAGGAACTCGGTAAGACACAGGTACCTATTCTGCTGAAAAGAGGTCTGGCTGCTACTATTGAAGAGTGGATTATGTCTGCTGAATACATTATGGCCGGTGGTAACGAAAATGTTATTCTTTGCGAACGCGGCATCCGCACTTACGAAACTTACACCCGTAATACTTTGGACTTGAGCGCTATTCCTGCAGTTAAGAAGCTTAGCCATCTACCGGTCATAGTCGACCCGAGCCATGCGGCTGGTATGTGGTGGATGGTGGAGCCGCTAGCTAAAGCAGCAATTGCTGTCGGAGCTGATGGGCTCATGATCGAAGTACATAACGATCCGGAAAATGCATGGTGTGACGGCGCTCAATCCTTGAAACCTGAGCGCTTCGCAAATTTGATGCAAGATCTTAAGAATATAGCGCCGATTGTTGGCAGGGAACTGTGATACTTTGTTTTCAAAGCTGTAAAAAGCACAAATAAAATATTTCGCAGAGGAGAAACAGATTATGATCATTGTATTGAAGCCAGGAGCACCAGAAGCTGAATCCAAAAAACTAAAAGAAATGCTTTTGCGGGAAGGATTTCAGATTAATGAAATTGTTGGCGTGAATATGACTATTCTTGGCGTCATCGGTGATACCAGTGCTTTTGATCCCAAACGCATCACCGTCAACGACTATGTGGAAAAGGTCATGCGCGTGCAGGAGCCTTTCAAACGCGCTAACCGCATGTTTCATCCGGAAAACAGCATTGTTGATGTCAGTGGTGTGAAGATTGGCGGCAAGAAACTGGCCGTTATTGCGGGTCCCTGCTCAATCGAGACCGATGAACAGATGAATTCTGTAGCTAAATCCGTCAAAGAAGCAGGTGCGTCACTGTTACGCGGCGGCGCTTTTAAACCGCGTACTTCTCCTTATTCTTTCCAGGGACTTAAAGAAAAAGGATTGGATATGCTTAAAGCCGCCGGTGAAGCTAACGGTCTGCCAATAGTAACTGAAATCATGTCAGCGGACAAAATTGAAAGATTTGTGGAAGATGTAGACTTGATACAGGTTGGTGCTCGTAATATGCAGAACTTCGAGTTGCTGAAGGAACTTGGTAAGACACGGGTGCCGATTCTGTTAAAAAGAGGCTTGGCAGCTACGATAGAAGAGTGGATCATGTCGGCCGAATATATTATGTCGGGCGGTAATGAAAATGTCATTCTTTGCGAGCGCGGTATTCGCACTTATGAGACATATACCCGTAATACCCTTGATTTAAGTGCTATTCCTGCGGTCAAAAAGCTAAGCCACCTGCCGGTCATAGTAGACCCGAGCCATGCTGCCGGTATGTGGTGGATGGTTGAGCCTCTTGCCAAAGCAGCTGTTGCTGTCGGAGCAGATGGCTTGATGATTGAAGTACATAACGATCCGGAAAATGCATGGTGTGATGGTGCTCAATCATTGAAGCCTGAACGCTTTGCGTCTCTTATGGAGGATTTGCGAGGCATAGCAAAAATAGTTGGACGTGAAATTTGAATAAATTTAGATGAAAAGTGAATTTTCATTACCTTATTTTTAGGTTATAATAAAAGGTAGCTTTGTAGAATGGTAGGATTGTCAGTAAGAGTTAAAAATAATGAGGTGAGTTTTTTGACAGGCAGGTTTTGTAGCATGGATAAAGAGTTTGAGAACTTGGTGTTTTGTATCGTCGGTCTGGGCCTCATTGGTGGTTCGTACGCAAAGGCCTTGCGCCTGCTGGGTGTAAAAAAAATTATAGCGGTTGATTCCAATAAAGATATTTTGTCACAGGCAATGGACCAAGGTGTTATTGATACACCTTGTGTTTTGCCTGATGAAACTTTGAAGGAAGCGGATGTCATTATTTTTGCTGTATATCCTGCTTCCATTTTTGAGTTTGTCCAAAAAAATATTTCATACTTCAAAGCATCGGTATTGCTTACTGATGCCGCAGGTATTAAGGGCGACCTGATTGCACGTATTGCTCCCTTGCTGGGAAAAGATATGGATTTTGTTTCTGGGCATCCGATGGCTGGCAAGGAAGGCAGCGGGTTCAGCCAATCATCAGCCCAGATTTTTAATGGGGCCAATTATATTGTTGTGTCAGGAGCGAATAATAATCGTGACAATGTTGAATGGCTAAAGTCGCTGGCTATGGCCTTGGGATGCAAAAAAACCGTTGAAGTTACCATGGAACAACACGACAAAATCATTGCTTATACAAGTAATTTGCCACATCTACTAGCGGTAGCGCTCGTTAACAGCAAATCAATGAACGACGATACCAGGTTTTTCGTTGCCGGAAGTTTCAGGGACGCAACAAGGGTTGCGGATATTAATGCTGAACTATGGACGGACTTGTTCCTGTACAACAGGGACAATGTTCTTGATGAGATAGAAATGTTTAAGGAAGAACTGGCGCTTTGGTCAGAAGCTTTGGAAAAAGGCGATGCCGAAAAACTTAAGTTTATGATGCGTTCTGCTGCCATGAAAAGGAAGGCTTTGTATAATGCATAAAGTTTCAGTCAATTTGGATAAACGATCCTATGACATAAAAATTGAAAAATGCTTATTGGCAGTAATAGGTAAAGAAGTGAGAGCACTATCTAAGGCTGACAAGGTAGCGATTATTACCGACGCAAATGTTGATTTTCTCTATGGCGATAAACTGCAGAAAACTTTGGAAGCAGTAGATTTTATTGTCCAGAGAATCGTAATTGAACCAGGGGAAAAAAGTAAGACATTACAAACTCTTGATGATGTTTATGCAAGAATGGCAGCATTTGGTTTGACGCGAAGTGATCTGGTTATAACTTTTGGCGGTGGCGTTGTCGGCGACTTAGGTGGTTTCGCTGCAGCTACTTTTCTGAGAGGTATTGATTTTATTCAGGTGCCGACTTCTCTTTTAGCGCAGATAGACAGCAGTGTCGGTGGCAAAGTTGCAATTGACCTTCCAAGCGGCAAAAACCTTGTCGGCAGTTTTTATCAGCCGTTAGGTGTACTCATTGATCCGGATCTTCTTACTTCTTTACCCAAGCGTTATTTGCATGATGGCTTGGCGGAGGCGATAAAATATGGCTGCATACGCAGTGAAGATCTTTTTGCGAAATTACAGGGAATTAAGGATGATGAAGAGCTTTTAGCCAATATTGAAGTTATCATCAAAGAATGCTGTGAAATTAAAGCACGAATAGTTGAAAATGATGAGTTCGATACAGGGGAACGTATGGTACTGAATTTTGGCCATACACTAGGTCACGCAGTGGAGAAGTACTATAATTATGAAACCTACACACATGGCGAAGCGGTAGGAATAGGTATGGTTGCTTTAACTGATAAGACCGAAAAAATGGGCATTACAAAAAAAGGTTCAACTGCATTGATTAGAAATATTTTGGAACATTATGGCTTGCCTACCGAAGCTTTATTGGAAAAGGAAGACGTGCTGAAAACTATCGCCCTGGATAAAAAGAAAAAAGGCGGTGAAATAACTATTGTTATTTTAGAGAAGATCGGCAACGCTAGATTATTGAAAATACCTTATACAGATTTGAAGCATTATATTTGATAGGAGAATGTTATGGACACTATAAGTATTAAACCAGTGCCGCTGGCAGGAGAGATCAACGTTCCTTCTTCAAAGAGCATGGGACACAGAGAAATAATATGTGCTGCTTTAGCGGAAGGAATTTCTGTGGTGGATAATATTAGTATTTCTGCAGATATTGAGGCCACCTGCCGTGCCTTGCGTGCGCTTGGTGTTAAGATAACACCGGTGTCTTCTTTATATCCTGGCAGGTCCGCTTTTAAAATTGAGGGAGGAAACCTGCAAGGTTCTTCTAACGAAATTGATTGTGGGGAGTCTGGATCAACTTTGCGTTTCATGATACCATTAGCAGCTTTGTGCAGTAAGCAAGTGGTTTTTAAGGGAAGCGGCAAACTTGTTTCCAGACCGCTCAATGCTTATTATGATATTTTTGACCGGCAGGGAATTGAATACGAAACAGCTGATATGGGGCAATTGCCGCTAAAAGTATGTGGCAGACTTTCGGCAGGTAAGTTTGAATTGCCTGGAAATGTAAGTTCTCAGTTTGTCAGCGGTTTGTTATTTGCACTGCCTCTTCTGGAGGGAGATTCAGTGATTACCATCAATTCGCCGCTTGAGTCAAAGAGCTATGTTGCGCTGACGCTGTCATGCCTTGCAAAATATGGCATTGAGATAAAACACGACGAATACAGAGTGTTTTATATTCGTGGCGGTCAAAAATATCTTAGTAGGAATTCCATTGTTGAAGGGGACTATTCGCAGGCTGCTTTTTGGCTTGTGGCAGGAGCTATTGGGAACAATATCGATTGCAAAGGTCTTGTAATAAATTCGTTGCAGGGAGATAAAGCCATAACTGATATTATTTCCGCAATGGGTGGCAAGATTAGTTTTGATGGAGAGAAGATGGTTATAACTTCTTCATCGGCAAATACCATTGGCACTATTATTGATGCCAGTGACTGTCCGGATATAATACCGGTATTGTCGGTGCTGGCTTCTGTAAGTGAAGGAAAAACAAAAATAATAAATGCAGGCAGGTTACGACTGAAGGAATGTGATCGTCTGAGAGCCGTAACTGCTGAGCTTAACAAATTAGGAGCTGATGTAACAGAGTTAGCAGAAGGATTGGTCATACGAGGTAAAAAGTATCTTAATGGTGGTGAAGTGGAAGCGTGGAACGACCACCGTATTGCAATGTCATTAGCAATAGCTAGCATAAAGTGCCGCGAAAGAGTGATTTTGCATGGCGCGGAATGTGTGAACAAGTCTTATCCTCAATTTTGGCGTGACTTTGTTGCTCTTGGCGGACAAATTGAACATGTTGAGTCATAAAAATCAGAATGTAACGATTCGATAGCATGGCAAGAAATAATTATTAGGGGGAGCCCATGGAAGAAATTTACAATAAATACAAATACTCATTTTTAAAACGAACCCTAAAAATCATGCAGTCACCGTCCTTTGGAGGTATGCTGCTGGTATTTTGTGTGTTTTTAGCAATTGTTTTAGCTAATTCACCTTATAAGAAATACTATTTTGATTTTATCGAGATGCCTGTCACTATCGCGATAGGTTCTCATGTTAATACCCATAGCATTTTAGACGTTGTTAATGACGGCCTTATGGTTTTTTTCTTTTTTCTGGTTGGTCTTGAAATCAAAAGAGAAATTTTGGTGGGTCATTTAAGAAAAGTTAAAATGGCTCTTTTCCCTGTTGTTTCTGCAGTTGGCGGTGTTTTAGCGCCGGCTGTCATTTATTTTCTTTTTAATCGTAGTGGTGAAGGTGTTATCGGTTGGGCTATTCCAACAGCGACAGATATTGCCTTCAGCCTTGCTGTTTTATCTTTGATCAGTGATATTATTCCCATAGGCCTCAAGGTTTTTTTGACAACTTTGGCAATTGCTGACGACATTATTGGCATAATTATTATAGGAGTTCTCTACACCAGCAATCTCAGTTATATTCCTCTTGGCTTGGCAGTTTTGTTCCTTTTGTTTATGTACATACTTAATAATATAGGCGTGCGTTCTACTTTTGTTTACTCTACCTTATCCGTACTTGTTTGGATTGCTGTGGCCAAGTCTGGTATCCATCCGACCATAGCAGGAGTTTTAGCAGCTATGATGATTCCCGTAAAACCGAAAGTCGATTTTCAAGACTACATCAGACGGTCGCGTGTTCATCTGAAAAGGTTGATTACGGAAGAGCATTCGCATATCAACGTGCTGACTGATGAGAGGGCTAAGGACTCTATTTTTACAATAGGAAGACTTTCCAGAAGAGCACTCACTCCTTTGACCAAAATGGAAGTTGGTCTTAATTCCTTTGTGCATTACATTGTATTGCCGTTTTTCGCATTCGTAAATTCCGGTCTTACTTTTTCTGCTGAAACGAAAATATTTTCACCAGTAACTGTTGGTGTCTTTTTGGGATTGTTCATCGGCAAACCTTTAGGCATTTATTTAATGGCAAGGTTTATTACTTTGCTGAAGATAGCTTCGCCGCCACAGGATGTTACCTGGACTCATATTTTTGGAGCCGGCATTATCGCAGGTATAGGCTTTACCATTGCACTATTCATGACGACACTGGTTTTTGCCGGAACCGCTGCTGCTGATTCTGCCAAAATCGGAATTGCCGCCGGCTCACTTTGTTCAGCCTTAGTAGGGTTGGCATTCTTGAAATACGTTGCTCCGATTAAACATAAAAGTACCAATGACTAATATCAAGAAAGCAAATTATTTGTTTTTTTATAGCTGTGAAAATTGCTGAAAAGTGAAAGGAGGATAGCTTTAGCGAGCTATTCAAAGCTTTTTCCGGATCTCGCTGAAGAAAAACTATGAGCGGTATACATGGTGAGAAAATAAAAGTATCTATCTTTGGCGAGTCACACGGTGCAGCTATAGGGATAGTAATTGATGGCTTACCTTCAGGAATGACAATTAATCTGGCTGCGATTTCACATGAGATGAAAAGAAGGGCGCCTGGCCAAAATCTCATGTCGACGCCGAGGCAGGAGAAGGATGAATTTGTTATTCAAAGTGGATATTTTGAAGGAAAAACCACGGGAACTCCTCTTTGCGCTCTCATAGCGAACAGTGATACTCGTTCTGGTGATTATAGTTTGTTAAAAGATGTAATGCGCCCGGGACATGCGGACTATTCCGGCAGAATAAAATATCATGGTTTTAACGATTACCGTGGCGGCGGGCATTTTTCCGGTCGTCTGACCGCACCACTGGTTTTCATAGGTGCTTTGTCAAAACAGATTCTGGAACTTCAGGGCATAAAGGTAGGAGCACATATAGCTGATATTCATAGTGTTAAGGACTCACTATTCAATCCTCTTGGCGAGAGTGCGGAAACTTTAGATTCCCTGGTATTAAAAATTATGCCGGTCCTTGATGATGAACAAGGCAAAAAGATGCAGGATTTGATTCTGAAGGTGCGCGAACAGGCTGATTCCGTCGGAGGCAGTATCGAGTGTATGATCCAAGGCTTGCCGGCAGGAATTGGTGCGCCTTTTTTTGACTCCGTCGAAAGCAGATTAGCACATGCGCTTTTTTCTGTACCAGCAGTAAAAGGCCTTGAATTTGGTGCCGGCTTTGCCTTGACTGCCATGCGGGGCTCTGAAGCCAATGATCCGCTTTATTTGGAGGAAGGCTCTGTCAGAACCAAAACAAATAATAATGGTGGCATACTCGGTGGTATTACCAATGGCATGCCCGTGGTATTCAAAGTTGGCATCAAGCCAACTCCTTCGATTGGTAAACAACAGACAACCGTAAATCTGGCTAAAGGCGAAAACACAACCCTGCAGATTGCCGGGCGCCATGATCCCTGTATCGTACAGCGGGCGGTGCCTGTTATTGAAGGTGTTGCAGCCTGGATAGTTTTGGATATGCTTTTAATGTCTGATATGAAATTGATGGTGAAATGATGAGAGAGCTCAATTTAGCAGAAATTAGGGGAAAAATAGATAAGATTGACGCTGAGATAGCTAAGCTTTTTGAAGAGCGCATGAACGCCGTGCATGAAGTAGCTGAATACAAGAAAGCAAAACAATTGCCGGTCAGAGATAAAGCGCGTGAAGCAATTGTATTGGATAATTGCAAAAAACGTGTTCAGAATTCTGCCTATGCTGATGGCTTAAGAAAAATAATGGCACAGATTATTGATATCAGCTGTCGCCAGGAAGAAGAATATTTACAAAGCGAAATCCCCCAAAAAACTGTTGCTCAGACGCACGGTGGGAAAGTAGTTGTTGGTTACCAAGGGGTACCAGGTGCCTATAGCCATCTTGCTCTGCAAAAATATTTTGTGGGCACCAACGTTGAAGAACATAATTATACTTTGTTTGAAGATGTTGCCCAGGCTGTGAAAGAAGGCGAGGTTGCCTATGGCTTACTGCCTATAGAGAACTCTTCTACCGGCGGCATTACTGAAGTTTATGACTTGGTGCGTCGCTACGACTGCCACATTGTTGGCGAAAAATGTGTGAAAATAGAACATAACTTGTTAGCATATCCGGGAACTTCGCTTGACAAAATCACAGAAGTTTATTCACATCCGCAAGGTTTTGCACAGTGTCGACCCTTTTTCAAACAGTATCCTAAAATGGCACAGATTCCCTATTTTAATACAGCGAAAGGTGCCGAGCTGGTCAGTATGAAAAAGACGGATTATATGGCCGCAGTAGCAGGCAGACAGGCTGCGGAGCTATATGGTTTGGAGATTCTTGCCAGCAATATTAATGCCAATACATACAATTACACACGTTTCTTTGTTATTGCGAGCGAAATGCAGGAAATTCCAGAAGCAGATAAAATTACCCTTGTTGTTTCTTTAAAACACGAGCTGGGGTCGTTATATAATATGCTTGGTAATTTTTATCATAATGGTTTAAATATGCTGAATATCGAGTCCAGACCTATTGAAGGTAAGCCGTGGGAGTACTTTTTCCATATTGACGTCAGTGGCAATCTGCATGATGCAAATGTTAAAAAAGCTATAGCGGAAGTCGAAAGCAGCAGTACCTACTGCAAAGTTTTAGGCAACTATGTCGGTGATAAAATATAAGAAGAATTTTGCAATGATATTTTTAGAGCTGGGGGCGCCGCTATGGTAAAATTTGGCCTATTGGGGGAAAAACTTGGACACAGCCTTTCGCCCAAAATACATAATTTACTATTTCGAGAATTGAATATCGATGGGAATTATTCCTTGCTTGAGGTTGAAAGAGAAAAATTGCCGTTTTTTCTTGCGCAAGCAAAAGAAGATTTGTATGGAATGAACGTTACTATCCCTTACAAAACTGCAGTCATACCTTATCTGAACAGTTTAACAAAAGAAGCCGCATCGATAGGCGCGGTGAATACCATTTCTTTTCAAAATGGTGTAACCAAAGGGTACAATACTGATTATTATGGTTTCGGTTTTTTGCTGAACTATAACGGTATAGAAGTAAAGAATAAAAAGATTGCTGTTCTCGGAGCTGGCGGAGCAGCCAGGGCAGTTTTGCAGTATCTGAGTGATAATGACGCTGGAAATATTCTTGTTGTCTCGCGTAACCCTGAGCAAGCTGAAGCAGATTTGCGGGAAATGCAATTGACCGTTCCTTTGCAATTCTGCGATTATGCGGCTTTTGCCAGCCAAAGTGGAGATGTTTTGATTAATTGCACACCGGTAGGTATGTTTCCCAATATTGAAGCCTCACCCGTATCACGCGAAGTTGTTGCTAACTTTGTCGCTGCTATTGATTTAATCTATAATCCAGTGGAAACTGTTTTTTTGCGTTATGCACGTGAAGAGGGGAAAAAGGCTGCTAATGGTCTCTTGATGCTGGTTGCCCAGGCAGCAGCCGCTGAAGAAATCTGGCTGCAATGCAAAATTGAAGACAAGATAATCGTGAAAATTGCTGATACGATAAGTGGTGAACAGTAATGAAAAATATTGTATTAATCGGCATGCCTGGCAGTGGCAAAACAACGATAGGTAAAATTTTGGCGGCAAAATTGGGACGGACTTTTTGCGATGCCGATCACCTTCTGGAAGAGTGGGAAGGTACGACTATTAAGGAATTGTTCGCAGTAGGTGAAGAAAACTTTCGGGAGGCAGAGACAAGAACAATCAAGAAACTGGCAGCTGCAAGAGACTTGGTTATCGCAACCGGCGGTGGCGTCGTCAAAAGGCCGGAAAATATGGAGCTCTTGAGAGCAAATGGGTTTATCATCTTTATCGATCGCAGCCCGGAGTTGATTTGTGCTGATGTAGATGTTGCGAGCAGGCCTTTACTTATGGCAGGAAGCCAACGTATTTTTGAGTTGTATAAAGAACGTTTTGACCTCTACCAAAATTATAAGGACTTTGCTTTTTGCAATAATGGGGAACCAGAGACTATAGTTGACGAAATACTTAATCTTTTGAAGAAGGTGGAAACATGAAAATCCTGGTTTTAAACGGCCCTAATATCAATATGCTGGGTGTAAGGGAGAATGCAATTTATGGCTCTGATGATTACGTTGCGCTTTGCCAGTTCATTAAAGCTTCAGCCCAGGAACTAGGTGTTGAGGCGGAAATCAAACAAAGCAATTGCGAGGGTGAATTGGTATCTTTTATTCAAGATGCCTATGGGGATGCTGATGGTATCGTGATCAATCCGGCAGCTTATACGCACTATAGCATAGCTTTGCTGGATGCGCTCAAAGCTGTAAAACTCCCGGCCATCGAAGTGCACATCAGTAATATCCATGGAAGAGAAGAGTTCAGGCATAAATCTGTTACGGCAGCCGCGTGTAAAGGTCAAATCTGTGGGCTTGGTTTTGATGGGTATGCATTGGCGATGCGCGCTTTAGTAAATATGAAAAAACAAATGGTCTTTACACCGCCACGAGATTAAACAAAATAAAAACGGGCTGTAACGAAATAGCCCAAAAAGAAATAGCGTGTCCGAACTCGGACACGCTATTTTTATAAGGAAAAAGGACCCCGAAGGGTCCCTTTAGCTGGTATAATTTTGGTATGACAAATAACAAAACTAACCTTAAAAATTATAACAGAATACAGGCTCCAAGGCAAATTGTTTTACCGTTGGATTTCGGTTTAATGATTAACGAAAATGAACCGGTCAGGTTGCTGGATGCAGTACTGGAGGAACTCGACTATACCGAGCTGCTGCATCTCTATTCTTCTAAAGGGAGAAAATCTGCAGTTAACCCAGTTCTTTTCTTCAAAATTTTTGTTTTTGGAATGCTGGAAGGAATATATTCTCTTCGCGGTTTACAAAGACAATGCGATGTTAATATCCAGTACAAATGGCTGCTTCAGAGTTTTAAAGTTCCCAGCCATATGGCTTTCGGCAGGTTCTTTAAACGTCTGACAGCCCCGGTATTAAACAGCTTATTTGCACAATTCATTAAAGTGCTTTCTAAATACGATTCTATTACGTTTGAAGAAGCATTCATAGATGGCACAAAAATTGAGGCAAATGCCAACCGCTATACTTTCGTATGGAAAAAGAACGTGATTAAATCTTTGGTGAGACTAAAAGAGAAACTGTCTGCAGTATGCCAAAAGCTTTTGGCATTAACTGGCGTTGACGCTTCTGCCCTAAGCGATACAGCACTTTTAGACTATCTAACCAAAGAATGCAGAGATAACGATGTTGAATTCGTGCATGGTACAGGAAAACACAAGCACCAGCTGCAGAAAATTTATGAAGAGTGCGAAGCTGTCGTTGAAAAGCGTCTTGAGAACGAAGCGCAGCTAGAAATTATGGGAGACCGAAACAGTTATTCCAAAACAGATAACGCCGCAACCTTCATGAGGATGAAAGAAGACCATATGGGCAATGGACAGCTCAAACCTGCTTACAATGTGCAATTTGCTGTGCAAAGCGAATATATTTTAGGTGTTGGCATATTTGCCAACCCTACCGATACAAGGACATTGATACCCTTTTTACAGCAGCTGGAGACATTACACGGAAGAAAGATTGAGCATGTGGTGGCAGATGCCGGCTATGACAGCGAAGAGAATCTTGCCTGGCTGGACAGAAACGGATACCTTAGTGTCATTAAGCCTAAAACATACGAAGTGAATAAAAAAAGAAGCTATGCTGAACAGATAGGCAGAGCGGAGAACATGGAATATGATGAGGCAAAAAAAGAATACATCTGTGCCAAAGGCCGCAGGCTAAGATATGTTGGCACGACAACTCAGAAGAACAGTTCAGGATATATGAGAGAAAGCAAAGTATACCAGTGTTCCAACTGCAATTACTGCAGCAAACGCAGTGAATGCCAGAGAAGCTTTGCAGAAAACGGACCAACGCAGAACAAGAGAATATTTATTGCAGAGAATTATTTAAGACTGCAGGAAAAGAACATGCGGATATTCTCAAGCACTAAAGGGATACTATTGAGAATTAACCGTTCCATACAAGTAGAAGGAAGCTTTGGCGTTATGAAAGAAGATTTCAAATACAAGAGAATGCTAAGGCGTGGAAAGGAAAACGTCTACAAAGAACTGCTGATGCTTGCCTTTGGTTTTAATCTGAGGAAACTGCATAACCGGATCCAGTCTGGAAGGATTGGTACAAGACTATTTGCGGTTAAAGAAGCCTGCTGAATAAGAATTAATTTAAGAAAACAGGCAAGTGTATTAAATTCGCCCCAAAATAGAAAGGAGCCCGACGAATGCTCGTTAAGAGCAATTGCCGGGCTCCTTTCTTAGGCTTGCCTGAAGGAAACTGTGACTTTTTAAAAGGAATTACCTTATTTCGTTACAGCCCCTTTGCACTTTTCGATTATTTTGCTATAGAGTCCAGATAAGAATTGAGGGCGTTTTCCAGATATTCATTCTCATTATCTTTAGAAAAAGAGCCCAATTCACGGACAAAGTTTTGAGTTAAAAAGAAAAATACGATAATGCTCTCTATGGTAAAAGCTACATAAGTAGGTTGGACACTGGACTTTATGCAGCCTTCTTCAATTCCTTCGGAAACAAGGTCAAAAAGAAATTGGTGAATCTTGTACAGACGTGATTGCACAAAGTTGGTGCAGAAACCGGAAGGGGTCAACAATTCACGATAGATAAGATGAACCTGCATAGGTCTTTGCATCTGTATTAGAGCGACTTCTTTTGTATAAAGGTGTAATTTCATTATTGCGGAAAGTTTTTGTTTGTTGACTTGCTCAATAAGATCAAGAAACAGTACAGACTGATTATTCAGAACTTCCTGGTACAGGTTTTTCTTGCCGCCAAAATAGTAAGAGATAAGTGCACTGTTAACGCCGGATAATTTAGAGATATCCTTAATTGACGTGGCGTCAAAATTGTTGCTGGCAAAAAGTTCTGTCGCTGCTTGCATAATCTTATCTGCTGACGATGCACATGTCACTGTCATAATATTTACCTCCCTGAAACGCTCAGAGTAGATGGGTTTTTGCTCATCTACTCGATTATAACACATCTATATCAGGATACTAGTGAAATTTGTAGATTCAGGATGTTTTTACGGTGGAGGTTTTACGCGAAGGGAAAAAGAACTCGTTTGCGTGTTTTCAAAAATGCTAAAAAAAATATAACAATTGTGATAAAGTGTTAAATTTGTCGCACATTTTTTTGCTGCATTGTATTGACAAGGCTTGGAATGCGAAGTAAAATAACTCTAATGCTTGAGAATTACATATTTTACAGTTGATGAAAGAGACAAGTAAATCGAAAACCATGTTCAGAGAGCCGGCGTTCAGTGCGAGCCGGACTGGTATTAGATTGAATCCACTCCGGAGATGACAGGGGTAGCAACCTGTTCGGGTTCGACCGATATATCGAGTATGAGGCTGCAGATGGATTTGTCTTGCGGCGAAAAAAGGTGGCACCACGTGAGTATAGCTCTCGTCCTTGATCTTTGTAATGATCAGGCACGAGAGTTTTATTTTTTATACTTAGGAGGAATTGAAATGAAGATTATCGTTACCGAAAAAATTGCTGATAAGGGTATTGAATTGCTGCAAAATGCTCCCGGAGTGGAAGTTGTTGTGTACAGAGAGTTAAAACGGGAAGAACTTCTTGATGTCATAGATCAGTATGACGCTATGATTGTCCGCAGTGTGACAAAAGTTGATGAGGAGCTGTATAAAAAAGCTACAAGGCTAAAGGTTGTAGGTCGTGCCGGTAATGGTGTCGACAACATTGATATGGAAGGTGCAACCAAACGTGGTATTATCGTTGTTAATACGCCGGAATCAAACATTGTTTCTGCCTGTGAGCTAACGATCGGACTAATGTTGGCTTCGGCACGTAATATGGTTAAAGGGCATAACTTGCTGATGGCTGGTGAATGGGGCAGAACCGGACTCAGAGGTTCAGAAATGCTTCATAAGACGCTTGGTATCATTGGCTTAGGACGTATTGGGGCACTGGTTACAGCCAGGATGCAAGCTTTTGGCATGAAGGTCATAGCTTACGACCCTTATATTACAGATGCCAGATTCAAAAAATTCGGTGTGGAAAAATGCGAAACCTTGGAAGAATTGCTGAAGAGAGCAGATATTATTACCATTCATACGCCAAAAACTGAGGAAACAATCAATATTATTACGAAGAAAGAACTTGCTCTTTGCAAAAATGGTGTGCGAATTATAAATTGTGCACGCGGCGGCTTGATCAATGAGGAAGATTTGTTTGAAGCAATCAAAGAAGGAAAAGTCGCCAGTGCAGGTATTGACGTATTAAAGGACGAGCCGCATGCTGTTTCTCCTTTGATTCAATTGCCGCAATGTGTTGTTACGCCGCATATTGGAGCCGGTACAGACGAAGCACAGGACAATGTAGGTGTGACTATAGCCAGTGAGGTATTAAGTGCGTTGAGGGGTGAGATGGTAGCGAACGCAGTTAATCTGCCGACCCTGCGTCCACAGGATTTGGAAGACATGCAAAGTTATCTGCAGCTTGGCGAGTATCTGGGTAAATTCTATTATCAGATGGAAAAAGCAGTAGTAGAAAAAGTTGAAGTTATTTACCAGGGCGAAGTTGCGGAAATGGAAACCGAGATGATTACGCGTGCCATACTGAAAGGCTTATTTGAACCAATTCTGAAAGAACGCGTAAATTATGTAAATGCTGCTTTAGCTGCTTCCGGACGTGGTGTTGATGTTCTGGAAAGCAAAATGGCCACCAATGAGAAGAAATTCAGCATGATTACCTTGAAAATCAGCGGTAAGGACGGCGTTTTCACAGTCAGCGGTACAGTACTAGGGCAAAATGAAATCCGTATAGTTGAAATTAATGGTTATGAATTTGATGTATCACCGGCAAAATACATGTTGGTGGCTCGTAATCAGGATAAACCAGGCATGATTGGTCAGATTGGTACTCTGCTGGGTGCTGGTCGTGTAAACATAGCGAACATGCAGGTCAGCAGAAATAATAAAGAAGGGCGAGCTATGATGTTCATGTCCGTTGACTCCGAAGTATCAAAAGAAACTCTGAATCTGCTGCAGGGAATTGACGGTATAACGCAAGCAAATCTGGTAAAACTATAAAAATATGGTTTAAAAGAAAAAAGCCGGTGGCGTCAAAGCCACCGGCAATTTTTATGCGAAAATTACTCATTATCGTCGGCAAAAACAATTTGCCCCTTTTCGAAAGCTTTAATGCGGGCCAAAGACTCAACCTGGTAGCCAGCCTCAATTAGGCGTTGGCGGCCGGGCTGGAAAGATTTTTCAATAACGATGCCGATGCCGACAACGTTGCTGCCTGCTTGATGGACAAGGTCGACGAGGCCCATGGCAGCTTCGCCGTTAGCCAAAAAATCGTCCAGGATAAGGATGTTTTCACCTGGCGGTAAGAATTTTTTGGAGACGGACACATTGTTGGTTACATTTTTGGTGAAAGAAAAAACTTTCGTACTATATAAATTCTCATTCATTGTAGAAGGTTTTTGCTTGCGGGCAAAGACAACCGGAACATGGAAAAATAAAGCAGTTGTCAGCGCGACTGCTATGCCGGAAGATTCTACCGTCAAAATTTTTGTTACTTTTTTGTCAGCGAATCTTTTGCTGAATTCACGGCCTAATTCCATCATTAGTTCTGGATCGATCTGATGATTAAGGAAGGCGTCAACCTTTAAAATAGAATTGTTAAGTACAATTCCTTCGTTTTTAATTTTTTCTTTTAACAAACGCATCATTGCACCTCAGATAAATATGTTTTTATATAACTTATAGGATAAAATATTTTACGGCATTAGTCCAGCTTTTTAGAAAAATATCGCAAAAACTGTAAAAAAGATAACTAAAAGTATCTAAAAAAAGAAAGTCAAGGTTGTTTATGAACTCAATGTAAACAATATTGCACCTGTAAAAGACATAAAAAGGAATAAAGTAATATAAAAAGATACAAAAAAGCTTGACAGGGGTCCGTGAAACTGTCATAATGTAAAAATAACATCCACGAAATACATTTATGTTCAGTGGAAAAATGATAAAAGTAATGACCGGGAATAAAACTGAGGGACTTTCCTAACAGAGAAGCGGCGGTTGGTGCAAGCCGTAGGGAAACCCTAGAGTGAAACTCACCCGTGAACTTCGGCTCCGAAATCAAGTAGGTGCCGACGCAGATCGCTGCGTTAAAGCGTCCGGAAAAAGCACCGGGACAATGAGGTCAAAGTAGGGTGGTACCGCGGTTTGCCATCGCCCCTATCTGTCTGTAGACAGATGGGGGCTTTTTTATACCCTGTTACAAAAAAAGGAGGTAAGAGCTATGGAACAAGTCATTTCAATAGTAGTAAGAAATCAGCCGGGTGTTTTAATGCGTGTAGCAGGCTTATTCTCCCGTCGTGGTTTTAATATTGACAGCCTGGCCGTTGGTATTACGCAAAATCCTGAATTTTCCAGGATGACAGTTACCATGAAAGCAGATGCTTCAACAGTTGATCAGGTGTGCAAGCAGCTAGCGAAATTAGTTGAAGTTGAGGCGATAAAAGTATTGCCTCCCAATGCCAGTACTAAACGCAGTATGGCTTTAGTCAAAGTGAAAGCTGGTGACAAAAAGCTGGAAATACTGAAATTAGCTGACGTGTTTCGTGCTCATGCCATCGATGTAACAGGTGACTCATTAACTTTTTTAATTACCGGTGTTAATGACAAACTGCATGCTTTTGTAGATGTTATGAGGCCTTACGGTATTATTGAAATGGTGCAGACCGGAGCAATTGCTTTGGAACGTGGTGATGAAGCGTTGACAGTTGAAAAATCACGTTATACCTGGCCGAAAGTTGTTGATGAAGCCAACGTTCGCAAAAATTGCACAGTTATTTAAGGCAGGTTATTCAGGAGAAACTTAGTTCTGATAAGAGGACCGCTTGGAAGGGCTTTAAGTTTGATAAATTTTCTAAAATCAAAGGAGAGAATGAAAATGGTAAAAATGTACTATGACAAAGACGCTAACTGGGACATGATGAAAGACAAAACTGTCGCAATTATTGGTTATGGCAGCCAAGGTCATGCACATGCCTTGAACTTAAAGGACAGCGGTGCCAATGTTATTGTTGGTTTGTACTCCGGAAGTAAATCATGGGCTAAGGCTGAAGCTGCTGGCTTGAAGGTTATGACTGCAGCAGAGGCTGCGATAGAAGCTGATATTATTATGATGTTGATTCCGGACGAAAAACAGGCTGCCACCTACAAAAAGGACATTGCTCCAAACCTCAGACCGGGCATGGCTCTTGCCTTCGCACATGGCTTTAATATCCACTTTGACCAAATCATTCCACCTGCAGACGTGGATGTATTCATGGTTGCCCCTAAAGGACCGGGACATCTTGTACGCCGCGTCTTCACAGAAGGCCAGGGCGTACCTTGCTTAATCGCTGTTCATCAGGATGCAACCGGCAGAGCCTATGACCTTGGTCTTGCCTATGCCAAAGGAATTGGCGGCACACGTGCGGGCGTTCTTGCTACCACCTTCCGTGAAGAAACAGAAACCGATCTTTTCGGCGAACAAGCAGTCCTCTGCGGCGGCGTGACAGCTTTGATCACCGCTGGTTTTGAGACGCTTGTTGAAGCTGGCTATGAGCCGGAAAGCGCTTACTTTGAATGTATGCATGAAATGAAATTGATCGTTGACTTGATGTATGAAGGCGGCATGGCCAAAATGCGTCACTCTGTCAGCGATACTGCAGAATATGGCGATTACGTAACAGGTAAACGCATCATTACCGACGAAACCAAAAAAGCTATGCGCCAAGTGCTTACCGAAATTCAGGATGGTACCTTCGCCAACAAATGGCTTTTGGAAAATCAGGCAAATCGTCCAGCCTTCAATGCTATGCGGAAACGTGCTGTTAATCATCCGATTGAAAAAGTCGGTGCAGAACTTCGCGGCATGATGTCCTGGGTCAAAAAATAGTAATTACTTTAATGGAACGAGCGGCAGGTACAAGCCCTGCCGCGGACGTTCCTGAGTGTACAATCTTAGGAGGATTATAGTTATGGGTATGACGATGACCGAAAAAATATTGGCGAAACATTCTGGAAGGGATATTGTTTCTGCCGGTGATTTACTTGTTTCACAGCTGGATTTGATTCTTGCAAATGACATTACAGGACCGCCGGCTATTGACGAATTTGAAAAAATTGGCAGACCGGTATTTGATAAGGATAAAATTGCTTTGGTGCCTGATCACTTCTCACCCTGCAAGGACATTAAATCTGCTGAGATGTGCAAACGTTTACGCGATTTTGCACGCAAGCATGAGATTACCAACTATTTCGAGGTTGGCCGCATGGGTATTGAGCATGCGTTGTTACCGGATGCTGGGTTGATTGCTCCTGGTGAGGTAATCGTTGGCGCAGATTCTCATACTTGTACTTATGGTGCTCTTAATGCATTAGCTACCGGTGTAGGCCAAAGTGATGTCGGCGCGGCCATGGCAAGCGGCACGACCTGGTTTAAAGTGCCAGCTGCTATTAAGGTAGAGCTTAAAGGGAAGCTGCCAAAGTATGTCAAAGGCAAGGATATCGTTTTGACCCTGATCGGCATGATCGGTGTTGATGGTGCACGCTATCAATCACTGGAGTTTTGTGGTGAAGGTATCAGCGAACTGGAAATGGCAGACCGTTTCACTATTTGCAATATGGCAATAGAGGCTGGCGCAAAAAATGGTATTTTCCCTGTTGACGAAAAAACGTTGGCTTTCCTGAAGGGCAGAGTAACACGTGACTTCGCAGCGGTAATCGCCGACGCTGATGCTGCCTATGACCGTGAAATATCTATTGAGCTTGATAAATTAGTGCCTGTTGTAGCCTATCCGCATTTGCCGGAAAATGTTCATCCTGTAAGCGAGTCGACAGGTATCGTTATAGATCAGGCAGTTATTGGCTCTTGCACCAATGGCAGGCTCGAAGACCTGGCGCAGGCTGCGGAAGTATTAAAAGGCCAGAAGGTACATCCTCATGTTCGCTGCATTATTATTCCGGCAACGCAGGAAATTTACCAACAGGCAATGAAATTGGGGTATATTGATACCTTTATAGATGCAGGCGTTGCTGTCAGCACGCCGACCTGCGGGCCATGCCTAGGTGGTTATATGGGTATTCTGGCTCATGGCGAGCGCGCAGTATCTACTACTAATCGTAATTTTCGCGGACGCATGGGGCATGTAGACAGCGAAGTATATCTGGCAAGCCCTTATGTAGCTGCGGCGAGCGCCGTTATGGGGAGAATTGCCAGCCCTGAGGAGGTCATTAAATGAGTAAAGTATGGCGTTATGGTGATCATGTTGACACCGATGTTATTATTCCGGCGAGATATTTGAATATTGCTGATTTTGAAGAACTTGCGGAACATGCGATGGAAGACATTGATTTGAATTTTGCCCCCAATGTGCAAAAAGGCGATATTATCGTGGCTGGCAGGAACTTCGGCTGCGGTTCGAGCCGTGAACATGCACCTATGGTTCTGAAGGTTAAAAAAGTGCAATGTATAATTGCCGATAGTTTTGCACGAATCTTTTATCGTAATGCTATTAACATTGGCCTGCCGGTTTTGGAGATTGGCAAAGAAGTAGAGAAAATTGAAGCCGGCGACGAGTTGGAAGTAAATTTAGCCAAGGGTGAAATTAAAATTGTGAACAAGGGTACTGTAATCAATACCAAACCGCTTCCGGAATTTGTGCAGAAGATTGCCGACTGTGGTGGTTTAATCAATTATGTTAAAGGAGAAAACTAAGTATGCGTATAACTCTCTTGCCGGGTGACGGCATTGGTGTAGAAATTGTGGAAGCAGCTGTTCAAGTATTGGATGCTGCAGCCAAAAAATATAATATGGAGCTCGAGTATGACCGCCAGTTAATCGGCGGCGCGGCGATAGACGCAACAGGGCATCCGCTTCCTGAAGCTACTGTGAAATCTGCTCAGGCGGCTGACGCTGTATTGCTCGGCGCTGTAGGCGGACCTAAATGGGACAATGTTGAGCCGACGCTCAGACCAGAGAAGGCACTTCTCGGTATTCGTCAGGCACTGGGCCTTTATTGCAACCTTAGGCCAATCAAGGTTTCCCGTTTTGTTTCTCATCTATCTCCTTTGAAGGATGAAAGAGTCGCCAATGCGGATCTTCTGATTGTCCGTGAATTGACCGGCGGCATTTATTTCGGCACTCATAATGAGGCCTCGCTTGATGCAAATGGCGTGGAAACTGCTTCCGATATCGAAATTTACAGCCGACCGGAAGTGGAAAGAATTGCCAAATTTGCTTTTGAAGCTGCAAAAAAACGTAAGTGCAAGGTAACTTCCGTTGACAAGGCAAATGTTCTGGCCTCCTCCAGAATGTGGCGAAAGATTACTTCTGAGATACATGATAAGAGTTATGCGGAAGTAGAGCTAAGCAATCTTTATGTGGATAACTGCGCTATGCAGTTGGTGCTTAACCCTGGACAATTTGATGTTATCTTAACCAATAATATTTTTGGCGATATTCTTTCTGATGAGGCTTCTGTTATTGCAGGGTCTATCGGTCTCCTGCCTTCAGCTAGCTTGGGCGACGGCACCGGTATGTATGAACCTATTCATGGTTCGGCGCCGGACATTGCCGGTATGGGTATTGCTAATCCTCTTGGAACAATTTTGTCAGCGGCGATGATGCTCAGATATTCCCTGAATGCTGATGCCGCAGCACAGGCTATTGAAGATGCTGTTGACCGTGTGCTGGCTAAAGGTTATCGGACGCCTGACCTTGCGGGTCCGGAACTGACAAAAGTATCGACCTCAGAAATGGGCCGTCTGGTTGCTGAGGAACTAGCCTGAAGATTTTCAAAGAAATGGAGTGAATAATATGCGAATAACCGGTGCGGAATTAATGGTGCAGTGCCTTCTTGAACAGGGAGTCGATACAGTTTTTGGCTACCCTGGCGGCGCAATTCTCCCATTCTACGACGCGTTGCGTGAATCAGAAATAAGACATATCCTGACTGCCCATGAGCAAGGAGCAGCCCATGCCGCTGATGGCTACGCACGTGCGAGCGGCCGCGTCGGTGTTTGCATTGCTACTTCAGGGCCAGGTGCAACTAATTTGGTTACCGGCCTGGCAACTGCTTTTCTGGATTCTATTCCTGTCGTTGCTATTACCGGGCAGGTGCCGACAGAAATGATAGGCCATGATGCCTTTCAGGAAGTTGACATTACTGGTATAACGATGCCGATAACAAAACACAACTTTTTGGTAAAACATCCAAGTCAATTGGCGACTGCAATGAGACTTGCTTTTGCCTTGGCTAAAACAGGCAGGCCAGGCCCTGTTCTTATTGACGTGCCGCGTGATATCCAAACGGCGATGCTGGATTATATTGCGGAAGAGCCTGTGGCCATTGAAACGGAAAAACCTGATTGCAATAAAATTAAAAAAGCTGTTGAAGCCATCAATTCCTCTGAGCGGCCGGTGATGCTCATTGGTGGCGGTGTAATTAACAGTAATACTGAATATGATGCGATGGAATTGGCTGAAAAACTGCAGATACCTGTCGTAAGTACGCTGATGGGTTTAGGAGCCTGCAGCGCTTATAGATGTTTGTTTTTGGGAATGACTGGAATGCATGGCCACGAAAAAGCCAATAATGCGGTCAAAGAGGCGGATCTCATTCTAGCCTTTGGCAGTCGCTTCAATGACAGGGTTACCGGCGAACGCGGCAGCTATGTAGCGCATAAAACTTTTGTGCATATGGACATTGATCCTGCGGAGCTTGATAAAAATATTTATTCGGAAATAGGCATTGCCGGCGACATGAAGATGACGCTGAATAAACTTACGGAAGCTTGTGAACGTAAAGGTCTCAGCGAATGGTGGCAAAAAATTGCTTCCTGGCCCGCGAATGATGAAGATTGCGGCGATGAGGAAGCTCCTAAATTTATCAGAGCTCTTAATCCTGTTCTTAAAGACCGCGATTTTATTATTACGACCGATGTCGGACAACACCAGATGTGGGCTGCGCAAAACCTGAAAATCCAATATGCGAGACAGTGGATTTCTTCCGGTGGTCTTGGCACAATGGGCTTTGGCTTACCAGCGGCTATGGGTGCTCAGTTTGCACGCCCGGCAAGTCGCGTCATCAGTATTTCAGGTGATGGTGGCTTTAAGATGACGGGTTCTGAACTTTTTACTATTGCCAGCAACTGTCTGCCGATAATTTCGATTGTCTTTAATAATAGTGGCTTGGGTATGATTCGTCAGTTGCAGACTGTATTTTTTGATAAGAGATTTACGTCTTGTGAGATGCCGGACTATGTTGATTTCGTGAAGTATGGCGAGGCTTTTGGCGTTAAAGGCAAACATGTAGAGAGCCCGGAAGCACTTGCTGCGGCTGTTAGTGAGGCCTTGGACAAAAACGAACCATGCATCATTGAGGTTGCTATCAATCCCAAGGATATGGTTAAACCGATGGTATGCCCTGGTTCAGGGATCAATTCTTTCGTGAAATTCAGTAGTTAAGCTTAAGACCGCTGCTTTGGCAGCGGTCATTTTTTTGTCTAAATCAGTATTAAGGAAAAAAGAATAATGAAAATGGGTAGGAATAAGGTTTTCTTTGACGAATATTCATTAATATTACTATTAGTTAAGACAGGGGGCAGCTATGGACTTTATTATTCCTGAATATGTCAATAAAATATTGAAGGCCTTAATGGCTGCCGGCTACGATGCTTATCTTGTCGGCGGTGCTGTACGAGATCTTCTGTTGGAAAAAGAGCCGGAAGACTTTGATGTTGTGACTAACGCGAAACCGGAAGAAATTATTGCCGTTGCTAAGCATGAAGGTTTTGGCGTTGTCGAAGAATTAGGTCAGAATTTCGGTGTTGTGATGGTAGTGGTCGATGATAATTCTGTCGAAGTTGCTGCCTATCGCAGTGAGAGTTATGGCGAGGATGCGCATAGGCCTGAAAGCGTCTGGTATTGTGAAACTTTGGCTGAGGATCTTGCACGCCGTGATTTTACCATTAATGCGATTGCCCTGGATATCGAAGGTAGGGTGATTGATTGTTTCAACGGTCTGGAAGATTTGAAAAACCGCGAACTGCGTACCGTCGGACAAGCTTCGCAAAGGTTTGCTGAAGACGCGCTCAGAATGTTTCGCGCCTGCCGTTTCATATCTCAGTTGGGTGTAACCTGTGATGCGGAAGTATTTGCTGCTATTACTGAACAATTGCCAAGAGTCAGCGGTTTGTCCATGGAACGGGTTCGCGCGGAAATTAATAAGCTGATGAAAGGTGAATTCGTAAACCTCGGGCTGGACGCTTTGGTTAAGAGTGGTCTGGCTGCGCAGTCGTGCCGTAATCGGCAGGAAGGCAAAGAAATTCAAATACCTATTTTACCTGAATTAGCTGCGATTGTCGGGGTACCTCAAAATCCTAATTTTCATAGCTACGACGTATGGAACCATACTTTGAAAGCGGTATCGTTTGGAGAAAAAAGCCTGGAGGTAAGATGGGCTCTGCTGCTGCACGATATAGGCAAAGGACAGCCATCTGTGCGCGGATTTGATGCTGAAGGCAATCCGACTGACTATGGGCATGAAGAACTCAGTGCGCGTATGGCTGAAAAAATACTAAAGCGTTTTCAGTTTTCGGCTAATTTTGTGAAACGGGTAGTGTGGCTGATAGCAAATCACATGCAGTTAGGCTTCCGTGTTGGTAAAGACGAGCTTGGCACCAAGCGCTGGCTGCGAAAGGCGGCTTTATCAGGAGCTTTTCGTTGGAATAAGGATATGCAGGAAGCTTTTGCCCAGCTGTCCTCAGTTTGTCTTGCTGATCTGGCGGCAACAAATGCACATGAACAGGAAATTATTACCATGCGCATGTATAATGAAGAACTCCTGCGTTTGGCTGCCGATATGCCTGTTCACACCAGTGATTTACTGCTTAGTGGCAAACAGATAGCGGAAATCATAGGCGGCAAGGAAAGTTTACCGCAATTAATGCAAATTCTTCTGAAACGGGTACAGGATGGAACTGTGGAAAATTCCGAGGAAGCGCTGACTGAGGTAGTTAAAAAATGGCAGCAGAGGCATTTGCAGTATGAAACCTCTGCGATAGATGAAATTTGAAGCGGTATCCTTCACAATCGGGATTTTGCAGTTTAGTAAAACACAAATATAAGGGGATAGAGAATGAGATCGAGAAATATTGTATTTTTATTTTTTTGTTTGTTGACCATAGTTATTGCGCCACTGCAGAAGGCAGAGGCTAAAAACAACAAAGATATGGTTGTTTTGGGTATTGAACGAATTGACGACTATGCCGGGATTTTTGCCGGTAAAAGGGTTGGACTTATTACTAATCAAACTGGTGTTGATCGTAATCTGAAGAGCTCAGTAGACATACTAAGAAGTAAGGTACAGCTGCAAGCGGTTTTTGTGCCGGAACACGGCCTTTTTGGCGCGGTAACAGCCGGGGATGATGTGAAAAATGATAAATATGAGGGTATTGAAGTCCGCAGCCTTTACGGAGATACGAGAAGACCGACCAAAGCTATGCTTGCTGATATAGATGTATTGGCTTTCGATATCCAGGATGTTGGCACCCGCCATTATACTTATGTTTCTACTATGGCATATGCGATGGAGGCCTGTGCTAAGGAAGGTAAAAAGTTTGTGGTTTTTGACAGGCCCAATCCTTTGGGCGGTGACTACGAGGGCCCTACGTTGAAAAATGGCTTTGAGTCTTTCATTGGCTTGTATAATGTGCCGCTTCGTCATGGTCTTACTGTAGGTGAGTATGCACGTTTCATCAATAAGGAATACAAGATAGGTGCTGATTTGCAGGTAATACCAATGAAAAATTGGACAAAAGAGATGTTTTTTGAACAAACAGGGCTGCCTTGGGTTGCTACTTCACCTAATATTCCAACAGAAACAAGTGCGTTTTGCTATGCCGCAACAGGTATAGTCGGAGATATGAATATTTCGGTAGGCATAGGTACAACCAAACCTTTCGAATATGTGGGAACACCTTGGCTTGATAAGCTGGCTTTTGCGGCTAAACTTAATGCGCTGGAAATGCCAGGTGTTATTTTCAGACCAATAGCTTTCATACCAAATTATGGAATGTATGCCGGTGAACTTTGTCAGGGCGTGCAAATACATATAACTGATAAAAGAAGCTTTCAACCAGCTCACGTAGGTGCACAGATGGTTAGATTGTTGATGAAAGATTATCCCCAAAGAGACTTATTCCCCAAAAGAAGTTCTGATGGTTACAAAATAGACATTGCCTTAGGTGAGAGCTCTTTGCGTTATGCAGAAATAACATTGGAGGACATCTTTAAGCGCTGGGATAGAGAAAATGCATATTTTGCGGAAAAGGTACAGCCTTATCTTTTGTATCCGCCGAAATAGAAGGAGGACATAATGATTTTAAGTAAGAATTTTATTGAAGTGCTTTACGAAGCAGCACATATCCAACGCTGGAATGACCACATAAGACCGCAGGGGTTTACTGAACTTGACAAACAAGCCCACAAAATGGTTATTCTGTATGTGTTATCACGCTATGAAGAACAGGACCATGGCGCCAAACTGAATTGGCAGGTTCTGGTAGAAGGTGGTATTTTTGAATTCTTACACAGAATTATTCTGACTGATATCAAACCACCGGTTTTTCACGAACTGATGCGTGTACACGGTGACAAACTAAATAATTGGGTTTACAGTGAACTGGAGCGGAAGGTGCCTGATATTGATCAGGATTTTCTGGGCAGGATGAAGAATTATTTTGACACTAATATTTATCTTAAGGAGAAAAAACTTTTAAAGGCTGCACACTACCTTGCGACAGAGTGGGAATTCCGTATAGTGTACCATCTCAATCAAGGTATTTATGATGTTGAGGCAACGAAAGTTGCTATTGCCAATGAAATCGAAGAGCATTATGATCTGGCGGGTGTACAGAAAATATCACTGGGAGGCAAAACACGTAAATTCGTTGATCTTGTCGGACAGCTGCGGTTTCAGAAAAGATGGGCACAATCCCCAAGAGTACCGGAGACATCTGTCATGGGGCATATGATTATAGTAGCTATATTGGGATATTTTTCTGCTTTGCGTTTGGACGCCTGTCCTAAACGCGCAGTCAATGATTTCCTTTGCGGCTTATTCCATGATTTGCCGGAAGTTTTGACCAGAGATATCATTTCGCCGATTAAAAGGTCTGTTGAAGGCCTTGATGAATTAATAAAAGATATTGAAAAAAGACAGATTGCGGAGAAGATATTACCTTTGCTGCCGAGTGAATGGCATAAAGAAATCCTTTATTTTGCTGAAAATGAGTTTGCGGACAGGGTTGTTATCAATGGAAACGTTAAATTTCTTGACAGTCCGGAAGAGATCAGCGAAAAATATAATGAAAATAAATATTATGCTGTTGATGGGTCTGTCTTAAAAGGGTGCGACCATTTGGCAGCTTTTGTTGAAGCTTGGTTGTCTATACGTCATGGCATTACTTCTCAACATTTAAGGGAAGGCGAAGAAAAAATCGGCAAAATGTACAAAGCTAAAAGTATTGCCGGCATTAATTTTGCGGAGATTTTTGGTAAATTCGATTAAATTTGTATTATTTTTTGAACAATTCTGTTGTTTTTCAAGTGCTTTGATGCATATTGTTGCATCGAATATGCGCTGCAGAGAAGGATAATTTCAATGATTGTTTTAATAGTTATATAAATTTACTATTTTTGAAGAGGAACCTCCCAAAGGTTCCTCTTTCAAATACAAATGTACATTTTACATAAAAAGTATTGGCAAAGGTTTACATTCTTGACAGTGTATTGAAACGGTGATAAAATTCTTTTTGTTAATTGTACATTTGCATATTTATAGATTGAACGTACAGTTTGAGACTTCTTATTTTTAATGGTTGGGGGTAAAAGAATGACTATGAAATTTTCTAAACGTATGGAAAGGATGCAAGCATCCGAAATTCGTGAACTTTTGAAGTTGACCCAAAAACCGGAAATTATTTCGTTTGCCGGCGGTCTGCCTGCGCCAGAGCTCTTCCCTGTGGAAGAACTTGCTAAAGTATCTGCAGATGTTTTAAAAAGTGAAGGCAGACAACTGCTGCAATATGCAACAACTGAAGGACGCCCATCTTTGCGCAAGAAAATTGCTGACCGCATGTTGGCAAAATATAACACAAAAGTAAGCCCAGACGAAATTTTGATTACCACTGGTTCCCAACAGTGTCTTGATTTTGCCGGTAAATTATTCTTGGATCCGGGAGATATTGTGCTTTGTGAAAGCCCATCTTATCTAGGCGCTTTGAATGCCTTCAACGCTTATGAACCTAATTTTGTCGAAGTTCCTACTGATGACGGCGGTTTGATCCCTGAAGAATTGGATAAGATTCTCTCAACTACCGATCGCTGCAAATTCATTTATGTAATTCCTGATTTCCAAAATCCTACTGGCCGCACCTGGAGTATGGAGCGCCGCACGAAATTCATGGAAGTCGTTAACAAACACAACCTGCCTGTACTCGAAGATAATCCGTATGGCGAATTACGTTTCGAAGGAGAAATTCTGCCTTCCTTGAAATCAATGGATACCAAAGGTTTAGTAATGTTCCTTGGCACCTTCTCCAAAATATTCTGCCCAGGCCTGCGCCTTGGCTGGGTTGCTGCAGTGCCGGATGTAGTATCTGAGTTCGTGAAAATAAAACAAAGCGCGGATTTGCATACTTCTAATTTCGACCAGGGCTTGGCTGATGCCTATATCGAGAACTATGACCTCGACGCCCACGTTGAACAGATTAAAGCTTTGTATAAGCACCGTCGGGATGTAATTATTGAGAGCATGGAAAAAATGATGCCGGAAGGCGTGAAATGGACGCATCCGGAAGGTGGTTTGTTCCTGTGGCTAACTTTCCCGCAAGGCGTTAGTGCTGCGCAAGTATTCATGAAGTGTATTGAAAAGAATGTTGCCGGTGTTACAGGCGATGCCTTCTTCCCGAATGGCAAAACAGACCGTAACATGCGTATCAACTATTCCAATATGCCTGATGAAAAAATTGTAGAAGGCATCAGAAGAATGTCCGAAGCAATTAAAGAATCTATGTAAGCCAATTTTACGAGCCTGCTATTGAATTTTTAAATTCAATAGCAGGTTTTTTTATTACCTATGATATAATTAGATGTTAAAACTTAGTGAGAAAGCGGTGAAAACGTGGCAGAAAAATTTTTAGTAGTAGACGGCAGCAGCCTTATTCATAGAGCATTTTTTGCTTTGCCGCCTCTTATGACGAAAAAAGGCCTTAACACGGGTGCTGTTTATGGTTTTTGCAACATGCTGTTGAGGGTTATAAGCGACGTTAAACCAAAATGGGTTGTTGTTGCTTTCGATAAATCACGAGTGACTTTCCGAACAGAAATGTTTGAAGGCTACAAAGCCCAACGCAAAGAAACACCGTGTGAGCTTTCTGAGCAATTCCCGATTGCTCGACAATTGTTGGAAGCTATGAATATCAGCGTGCTTGAAATGGATGGCTACGAAGCAGACGATATCATTGGTACTTTTGCAAAACATACAGCCGGCGAGGCTGAAGTAATCATTGTCACTGGTGACAGAGATGAACTACAGCTTTTGGACGACAATGTCAAAGTATTTTATACAAAACGCGGAATTACAGATATTCAGGAATTTGATGTCGAAGAATTCAAGGCTAATTATGAGGGTTTGAAGCCGATACAACTCATTGATCTTAAAGGCTTGATGGGCGATACATCTGATAACATCCCTGGTGTGCCGGGAGTTGGCCCTAAAACGGCGATGAAGCTGATTTGTGAATATCAGTCTGTAGAAAATGTTTTAGAACATATTGATGAAATCTCCGGCAAAAGTCTGAAAGAGAAATTGTCCAATAATAAGGAACAAGCACTCTTATCGAAAGAGCTGGCCACGATCTTTACTGAGGTACCAGTTGATCTTGACTTAAGCAAGCACGAATTGAAAAGCATGAAGGCAGAAGCCAAGACACTGATGAAGGAATTGGAATTCCGAAATCTTTGGGAACGTTTCGCTTTGGTTCTAGGTGATGAAGCACCGGCAACCTTTGATTTGTTTGGCGAAGAAGTTGTGGAGCAGGTTGAAAGATACCCGCAGAAAGCTATAATGACTAGCGAACAGGCCAAGGCACTGTTTTCCTCGATTAAGGCAGAAGGTAAGAAAACTTGCCTGTTAGCTGAGACAGCAGGGAAGCTTCCAAAGTTAAAACTGAGTGATTTATCATTGCTATATAAGCAGACAATATATACTATCCCTTCAGCTAGTGAGGCTTGGCCTGAGGTTTATACCTGGCTGGCTGATGCATCACAGAAAAAAGTTGTCTGTGATGGTAAAGATATAATCAAGGCTTGCATGGCAAATAATGTTAAGGTTACTGGCATTGCCGGAGACTGTTCTTTGGCTGCCTACCTCGTGGAGCCGGGTGAAAATTCTTATAGTTTAAAAGCCCTGACTGACCGCTATCTTGTGAAAAATGACGGCGGCACAATACAGGATCTGGAAGAACTTGATGTGTTGTTATCAGAATACCTGGAAGAAAAAGAATTGGTGAAATTATATCAGGAAATTGAGCTGCCACTGATACCTGTTCTTGCAGCTATGGAACTTGTAGGTATTGCTGTTGACGAAAAAATGCTGGCCGATATTACTGAGGAATTCCGGTTGAAACTTGATGAACTGGAGCTTTTAGCCTATGAACAGGCCGGTGAGGAATTCAATTTAAAATCGCCTAAACAGCTTGGCGTATTGCTTTTTGAAAAGTTAGGATTGCCTGCTGTTAAAAAGACAAAAACAGGTTATTCAACGGATGTAAGTGTTCTGGAAGAGCTGGCTTCACAGCATCCTTTAGTTGGCACTATTTTGCAGCATCGCCAATTGTCGAAATTATATTCTACTTATCTTGAAGGTTTGAAGCCATTGATAAATCCAGTAACCAAACGTATTCATACGCATTTTCAGCAAACGGTAACTGTGACGGGAAGACTTTCCAGCACAGAACCTAACCTGCAGAATATTCCGGTGCGTACCGAAATCGGCAAACGGATGCGAGCCATGTTTGTACCTGGAGATGGGTATGATTTGCTTATGTCCTGCGACTATTCACAGGTGGAGCTCAGGATTTTGGCACATATTGCGCAAGACCAGCTTCTCCTTGATTCATTTGCCAAAGGGCAGGATGTTCACGCCAGGACAGCGGCAGAAGTATTTGGCTTACCTTTGGATGAAGTATCTTCAGAAATGCGTTCACGGGCCAAAGCGGTTAATTTTGGTATCGTCTATGGCATAAGTGACTATGGCCTTAGTAAACAGCTTGGTATAAGCCGTAATGAAGCAGGCCAGTATATTGAAAACTATTTTAAACGCTATACAGGCGTTAAGAAGTATATGGAAGACATGGTAATAAAAGCAAAAAAAGACGGCTACGTGTCAACCTTGTTCGGCAGACGCCGTTATTTGCCGGACATCAATAATAACAATTTTAACTTACGTAGTTTTGCGGAGCGTACGGCGATTAATACCCCGATACAAGGTACGGCAGCTGATGTTATTAAGCTGGCGATGATAAAAGTGCAGAATGCTTTGGCGGAAGGTAATTTCAAAAGCCGCATACTTTTACAGGTCCATGATGAATTAGTTTTGGAAGTTTGTGCTCATGAAAAGGAACAAGTTGCTGAGTTAGTAAAAAATATTATGGAAAGAACTGTTGATTTGTCTGTACCGCTTTTGGCTGATGTTGCGTATGGAAAGAATTGGGCAGAAACAAAGTAAGGAGAAATATAGATGCCGGAATTACCAGAAATAGAACAAGTCAGGAAAACGCTGACGCCTCACATATTAAACAAAATAATTAAGCGTGTAGAGATAAGACTGCCGCGTATGATCAAACATCCATCGCCGGAAGCTTTTGCCGATATTTTAGTTGGACAATGTATCTGCGACTTAAAACGAAAAGGTAAATATTTAACTTTTGAGTTTGGAACGAATATCAAATTGATTGCTCATTTGAGAATGACCGGCGCACTGATAGTTACGGACAGCGAAGACGAAGAACCTGAATATGCCAAGATAAAATTTGAACTGACCGGTGGTAAAACGCTATGGTTCTGCGACATAAGAACATTTGGTACCTTGCATTTAGTGATTAATGATGATGTAAGGTTGCCGGGTTTTGACAATCTGGGGCCGGAACCAGGCACTAAGGAATTTAATGTTACTTATTTGCAGGAAATACTGAAAAAACGCAAAGCCTCGATAAAGGGTATTATCCTGGATCAGGGAGTTATTGCCGGTTTGGGTAATATTTATGCTGACGAAGCACTGGCCGTTGCAGGTATATTGCCACAGCGCCCGGGAGACTCACTTAATGATAAAGAAATTGAAAAGTTAATAAAAGCAATTAACAAAGTAATCAAGCAGGGCATCAAAAATCATGGAACGACCTTCCGCAATTATAAAGACGGCAATGGTAATCAAGGTAGGAATCAAGACCATCTGCTAGTCTATGGACGTAAGGGCAAACCTTGCAAAAATTGCGGGGCAGCGTTAATCAACACCAGAGTAGCAGGACGTGGAACAACTTACTGTCCCGACTGCCAACACTAAGGGGTGTTATTATGAGGATAATTGGATTGACAGGTGGTATAGGCTCAGGTAAGACTTCTGTTGCTTCCAAACTAAGAACCTTGGGAGCACGGGTTTTTGATGCTGATGAAGCGGCAAAAAATGCTGTTTTACCGGGAACTGAAGGCTTTCATAAAGTGGTTGAAGCCTTCGGCCATCAGATTGTTGATGCCTATGGCAAGCTCAACAAGGCAGCTTTAGCGGAAATTGTTTTTAATGATAAAGAGGCTTTAAGGATACTTGAAGAGATAATTCATACCTACGTCTGGCAGGAAATTGATAAATTTTTGAACGAATGCAGGGAAGCCGGTGAGCGTGCCGCAATCCTTGATATGCCGCTTCTTATTGAATGCGGCTGGCATCAAAAGGTCGATGAAGTCTGGCTGGTGGTTTTGCCTGTCGAGAAGCAAATTATGCGTACGATGGAGCGCAGCGGTATGACGGCCGAAGCTGTGCGAGCAAGAATAGACGCGCAAATGTCTATAGACGAAAAGAAAAAGCATGCTACGCTGATCATTGATAATAGCGGTGCCTGGAAAGAAACAGAAAAACAAGTAATTGCTGCCTGGGAAAAGGCAGTTAAATAGCGGAGGGATAGGCTTGCGAAGAAAGAAGAAGAGCAGGCGTTGGTTTTATTGGGCGCTTTTTGTCTGCCTGGTCTTTGCAGCCTGGCAAATTTGGCGGTCTGATGAAGTTCAGATGCGGTTCGTATATTTGTGGCCGTATCAGGAAGAAATTATTGAGTATAGCAAGAAAAACAAGTTAGATCCATTTTTGGTAGCAGCTGTCATCAAAAACGAAAGTGGGTTTAGGATAGATGCTAAATCTAAACCTGGGGCTGTGGGACTTATGCAGATAATGCCGCAGACTGGTGAATGGATTGCCGGTGAAATGGGCATGCAAAATTTTCAAATGGCAAAGCTCGCCGAAGCTGAAACTAATATCCGTATGGGTTGCTGGTATCTGAGTGAACTGGAATATGAATTCGGGCACAATCGTGTGCTGATGTTGACAGCATATAATGCAGGGCGCGGCAATACCAAAAATTGGATGGAAGAATTCAACTGGGATACAGATTTTGGCACTGTAGAAGCCATTCCTTATGTAGATACCCGTGAATATGTTCGTAAGGTTTTGTATGATCGGGGACAATATTATAAATTGTATAAAAATCGTATTGATAACTATTGACGTGATATGTGTGATATGCTATCATATTAGCGTTGCCGGTACATGATGCGCGGTCGTGGCGGAACGGCAGACGCGCTAGCCTCAGGAGCTAGTGGGGGCAACCCCGTGGAGGTTCAAATCCTCTCGACCGCACCAATTTTATACTGTGACAAAGACTTCTCTCTATGCGGTTGTGGCGGAACGGCAGACGCACCATCTTGAGGGGGTGGCGGGGAGACCCGTGTGGGTTCAAATCCCACCAACCGCACCATATTGAAATTATCGAAGCTGGCTCAGCGCTTGACTTTTAGGAAACTTAAAGACACTACGGATAAAACTGTAGTGTCTTTTTTATATGTATTATCAATTGATCTGATTTAAAGCAAGCTGCTTTTAAAGTTAAGCATGTAGAATAAAGAAGGTTTGATAATTTTTCAATTTATTCTAAATAATTAGAATAAATTGAAATTTTGCAGGAGATTTCAAATATTTATCGAAGATAACTAAAAAATGATGTAAAGCACTATAAATAGATTAAGAGTTTTTTATAATGTTAAGCAGCCGATAAAGGAGGATGGTATTATGGCTGAAAAAAGGATGAAGGATAAAAGTATAGCAGAAATTGAAGAAGAATTTCTCACATACGGTAAGATGAAAGATTGGCATTCTCTGGAGACAAGTGCATCATATTTAGCTATACGATATATGGCAAATGAACGGTATGAGGATGCACTTGAGGCTATAGTATCGTCTATGGCCGTTCAACTTTCCGGTTGCTGTGAAAATGAGCATGTTTGCAAATATGATGAGGTCAACGTTTGTACATATCATATCGGGCTGATAAAAGAATGCGGCGAGAAGCTTTTCTTAAGCCAGGATAAATTGGAAATGAAAGTTTGCGAACTATTAAAAAGTGCTTTTGAAATTTTGCCGTTTTCATATTATGAACCGGAAACCGCGTTGGAAATCCTAAAAGATTGTCGCAACAAGCCCTTTAATCCAAGAAAATATAGTTATGACCATGCAAGGCCTAAAGAAGGTAGGGCTGCAGCGGCAAAGAGCAAAGATAAGATCATTGAACATATAAGGGTTGAGCCATGCCCATGTTTCTAGAAAAAATTGCAGCATAATTGTTAAAAAATAGTTAAACAAAAACACCACTGACAAAGTGGTGTTTTTGTTTTCTGTACGCTGAATTTGATTTTTTGGTAGAATCTTTGCATATTTGGTAAAAATGCTTGTTCTAGCAAGGTGACAAGAAGGGAAAAACAAGACGGTGGCGAATGTTTCAAAAGTAAATAAGTAAAAAGCAAGTAAACAAGCGGGGAATAGAATATGGATAATAGAGAAAGCTCTGTAATGCAAATATTTAAGCACTTAAAAACATTATTTATTACTTTTGTGATAACGTTTTTTGTTTTGGTTTGTGCTTATGCAGTTTTTGAAAAACGTGATGTTGATACAGACAGAGCTTCTTTAGCCAGAGAAAATGAGATATTTATTTCTGGTCAGAAAAGACTGATAAATAATGAATTGAGCGAACGTGTTTCTGACTTGCTGTATTTGGCAGAGAACGCGATTTTCAAAAATTATATTAATAGTAACGGAGACGAAAAAGACGTAGAAAATGAATGGCTTCTTTTTGCCAGCAAGATGAAGAAATATGATCAAATTCGTTATATAGATGCTAAAGGATATGAAAAGATAAGAATAAATTTTAAGGATGGAAGGGCGGCAATTGTTGACCACAGGTCCTTACAAAATAAAAGTGACAGACAGTATTTTACTGATACTATAAGGTTAAATGATAGAAACATATATCGTTCTTCTTTGGATTTAAATGTTGAGAATGGCAAAATAGAAAATCCGGCTAAACCCACGCTGCGTTTTGGACTTCCTGTTTTTAATCAGGAAGGGATTAAATCCGGTGTTGTTATCTTTAATTATTATGGGCGTTATGTAATTGATAATATAAAACGTGCAAACCAAGATTCAAATTATATGCAGCTCATTAACGAGAATGGCTATTGGCTTGCTGGTCCTGATACCAATGATGAATGGGTATTCATGTATCCGGATAAAGAGCAGAAGACTTTTGCTAATAAGTACCCAGACGAATGGCTGCGTATTAAGACGGAAAAAAATGGCCAGTTTTTCAGCCCGATGGGTTTATTTACCTTTCGTATGCTAGAGCCTGATGTTGAAGCAAGAACTAAATTAATAGGTACACCCGATGAAGATATTGCAATAAAGGGTGCTGACAGGGCTTGGTTTCTCATTTCACTTGTTCCTCCTAATGCTGTTCCTTATGCAAATAACGAAAATGGTTATTTCGTAGGCGTAAAAAGACTGTTTGTATTGCCGTCTTTATTATTAGCACTTACTTTAACTGCTTGTATTTTTACTATTTTGTTTTTGCTTTATCGTGCTGAGAATGAAAAACTGAAGGAAATAGCTATGCATGATCCTATGACAGGCTGTTTGACAAGAAGAGCAGGTACAAGGATTATAGACAACGCAATGAATAAATCAGAAAGTAATAACAAGCCGCTTTCAATGCTTTTGCTGGACATAGATCATTTCAAGAGTGTTAACGATAATTGGGGGCATCTGGTAGGTGACAAGGTGCTAAAACGTGTGGCGAAAATAGTTAAAGCCGAGGTGCGGGATAAAGATAGCGTAATAAGAACGGGCGGAGAAGAATTTGTCGTTCTATTGCCGGATACAGATGCGAAGAATGCAGTTTTAATAGCTGATAGAGTCCGTATCGCGCTTGAAAGTTTTCCGCATCCTTCGGTTGGCAAGGTTACCGCAAGTTTTGGAGTTGCTGAAAAAAGAAAAGAAGATAATCGCCTAAATTGGTATAAAAGAGTTGATGACGCCTTGTATCATGCTAAAGAGACTGGTAGAAACCGTGTTTTTAATGCTGATGATTTGGATAAAGCACTACCGGTGGCAACGGTACAAATCGAATGGAAGAGTGAATGGGAAAGCGGTAATATGGAAATAGATAAACAGCACCGTGAATTGGTGAATTTTGGCAATCAATTAATTTTCGATGTTTTTTCCGAAGAAGCTAAGGAAAAAATAGAGCCTAAATTAGATGAATTTTTGAATCACGTGGTTTATCATTTTAATAGTGAAGAAAAAATATTGAACTGTACAAAATTTACGGGCACCAAAGAGCATTCCGAGGCACATAAATTGATTATTGCTGATGCTCTAAGAATGAAGGAGGCTTATTTGAGCGGGAAATTAAAACCGTCTGCTTTTTTCTCTTTCATATTTGATGATTTTATTATTGGACATATGCTAAAAGAAGACATTAAATTTTTCCCCTTTCTTCAGGACAATTCGTAAAAGTACTAAAGCCAGTTGTCATAAGTTACGACAGCTGGCTTTTTTGAACTTATATCTATAAATTTTTGCATAAGGAAATGAATGTTTTCATTGATTTGGTAATGTATTTGTTTTTGTGATAAGCAATGCTGAACTTCCTTTTCAGTTCAATTCCTTCAATTTGGAATGCATGCAGTAAACCTTTATCTAACTCATGCTGAACCAGCCGCTTGGATATAACGCCTACGCCAATGCTGTTTAAGGCAGCACTTTTAATGATATCAGAGCCATTACACTCCCATGCTGGCCGCCACTTAATTTCGTTCGCTGACATAGCGTTTTCGAATAATTCCCGCGTTCCGCTTCCTTTTTCCCTTACGATGAAATTAATATTAGCAAGTTCATCAGGAGAGATGGTTTTAACCTTGTGTAAAGGATGCTCTTTGCCACAGACTAGGGCTAACTCATCATTTTCAAAAGACTCTGTAATAATGTCTGCAGAATGAACTAAACCTTCGACAATTGCCAGGTCAACGGTATTTTTCGCTATCAGGTTTTCGATATCTAAAGTGTTTTTGATAATGGCGTTAACTTGAAAATGAGGGTGTTTTTTGGCAAAAGTGCTTATAAGAGCTGGCAGTAAACATTCACCAATGGTAAGACTGGCTCCAATCGTCATACTGCCTATTTCCTCAGGGTTCTTGATAACTTGTTCCATTTCGTCTACCAAGGCTGTTATATGACGAGCATAGCTTAAAAGTTGGGAGCCGTTTTGAGTTATGTATAGGCGTTTTGCTAGACGTTCAAAGAGTTTTATGCCATAGTGCGTTTCTAATTCTGATATAGCCTGGCTGACTGTTGGTTGAGAAATGAATAATACATTAGCTGCGGCTGTCATACTGCCAAGGTCCGCTACCGTAATAAATACTCTTAAATGTCGTATAGTCATTTTTTTGTTCCCTCTCTTATAGGTAAAATACTATGATGTATATTATATAATAGTATTTTACAAAAATAAAATCTTTAAGTAAAATCAAAGGAGTTGCTAACGAGAGAGAGGATATGTGCTGATGATCAAAATGAAAAAAATCTTGCCAGGTATAATGCTTTGTTTTCTTTTAGGTATGCCATCCTGGTTTTTGGGGAATATGTTTCCAATTGTAGGGAGCCCTGTGATAGGAATTATTATTGGCATGCTGGTAACGATGCTTTTCCCTAAAGTGTTAAGCACCAACCTGTTCACCAATGTTTTTGCAGAAGTCGTTTTTGAGGACGGCGTAAAATATACTTCAAAAAAAATTCTGCAATATTCAATAATTCTTCTTGGTTTCAGCATGAATCTTTTTCACGTATTGAAAGTTGGAACAGAATCATTATCTATTATAGTCTGTACACTTACAGCTTCCTTTATTACTGCCTATTTTGTGGGGAAAATGCTGAGGCTTGATAACAAGATGACTACCTTGATAGGTGTCGGCACTTCTATTTGCGGCGGTTCAGCGATTGCGGCGACGGCGCCTGTTATCAAAGCTAAAGATGCAGATGTTGCACACGCGATTTCTACTATTTTTCTCTTCAATATTATTGCGGTATTTATTTTCCCCGCATTGGGGACTGCTTTTGGTATGAGCGATATTGGCTTTGGCATGTGGGCAGGCACGGCTATTAATGATACTTCTTCGGTTGTTGCCGCCGGCGCAGCCTGGAGCAATATGGTGGGCAATGACAAGGCCCTTGCGTATGCTACAATAGTGAAACTGACAAGAACATTAATGATTGTACCTATAACTTTAGTGTTGGCAGTTTTTACTGCACGTAATGCAAAAAAAGAGCAGAGTACTAGAGAAAGTTTCAGCATTGCCAGTGTTTTCCCTTGGTTTGTCCTTTGGTTTCTTGTAACGGCTGTGCTGAATACCTTTTTGAACCTTGGCGCAGCATCCGATATTTTTGTTGTTGCCGGTAAATACATGATTGTTATGGCCATGGTTGCTATAGGCCTCAATACAGATTTAAAAAAGTTGATTCGAAATGGCTTTAAACCTATTTTTCTTGGCGTTTGCTGTTGGGGTGCTGTTGCGATTGCTTCTTTGCTGGTTCAAAAAATTATCGGTATATGGTAAATGTTTTATTGTAAAAAAGACCATTTCGCGCAATTATCAGCGTGAAATGGTCTTTTGTTCATTTTGCTTATTTTATTTGTTAATGGTGATTTGTGGTAAACCGGCAAAACTTTTTGCCAGATCCTCGTCACTCGGAATATAGTCAGTCATGGTTTTTTCATTAAATGCGTTATAGGCGGTCATGTCAAAATAACCGGTACCGGTCAAACCAAACAAAATAGTTTTTGCTTCACCTGATTCTTTGCATTTGAGCGCTTCGTCAATTGCACCACGAATGGCATGGGCAGATTCAGGAGCAGGGAGGATAGTTTCCTGCTTGGCGAACAAAACGGCAGCTTCGAAAACTTTTGTCTGTTCGTAAGAAACTGCTTCCATGTAACCATCATGATATAGTTTTGATAAAATTGGTGACATGCCATGATATCTCAGACCGCCGGCATGGCTGGGTGAAGGCATGAAACCACTGCCAAGCGTATACATTTTTGCCAGAGGCGTTACTTTGCCGGTATCACAGAAGTCATAAGCATAACGTCCGCGCGTAAGCGAAGGGCAGGAAGCAGGCTCCACTGCCACAATGCGCGGGGATGCTTTCCCAAGCAACTTATCTTGCATGAAAGGGGCAATCAAACCGCCGAGGTTCGAACCACCGCCGGCACAGCCTATGACTACATCGGGATATTCGTCGATAAGTTCCATTGCTTGTTTTGATTCCAACCCAATAATAGATTGATGGAGAAGTACTTGGTTTAAGACTGAACCCAAAACATAACGGCAGCCAGGAGTAGTAACTGCTTTCTCGATTGCCTCGGAGATAGCGCAGCCAAGACTGCCGCCTGTCAGAGGATCCTTTTCCAGAATGCTGCGGCCTACATTCGTTGTGTTGCTTGGACTAGGTATAACGTCAGCACCGAAGGTTTGCATGACAATTTTTCTGAAAGGTTTCTGATCATAGGAACACTTTACCATATACACTGTGAGCGGAATGTTGTAATAGGAGCAAGCTTCTGACAAAGCTGTGCCCCATTGTCCTGCGCCGGTTTCAGTGGTCAGGCTGGTCAAACCTTGCTCTTTGGCATAATAGACCTGAGCGATTGCCGAATTTAGCTTATGGCTCCCAGAAGTATTGTTGCCTTCGAATTTGTAATAAATTTTTGCAGGTGTTCCCAATGCTTTTTCCAGATTATAGGCTCTTATTAACGGAGAGGGACGATACATCTTGTAGAAGTCCTGTATTTCTTCGGGAATATCAAAATATCTTGTATCATCGTCCATTTCCTGGGCTGCTAATTTTTCACAAAAAACCGGATAGAGGTCTGCTTCTTTAATTGGCTGCATTGTTGACGGGTTGAGCAGGGGATCGCATTTTTCTTTCATGTCTGCTCTGAGATTGTACCATTGTTTTGGCATCTGCTCTTCTGTAAGGTATAGTCTGTGCGGGATTTTCTTCAACATATTTATGCCCCTTTCTTTTGATAACAACTTAAATTTGTTTTCACAGAATGAAAATAAAAAGGCTTTTGTCTCAGTATTTTTACTGAGACAAAAGCCTTAATTAGCTTCTGCGGTACCACTCAATTTGGTGCAAAGCACCCGCTTATTCCATATACTGACATATATGCTCCCTTGTTAACGGGCGGAGATCCCGTTGGGTATTACTCGGCGCAAGACGCTTTTCTTCCCACCCTCATAAGTCCATTCAATACAGCCGTTATTACTGCAATTTCAGCCTCTGCAGCTCTCTGAAAATAAATAGCTATATTTACTATTCTTATTCCTCGGTTTACCTTTATTGTTAAGTAATATATTACTATTAAGAAATATTGTCAATCATTTTTTGTGATATGTTTTTTACGGAATATGAAATACAATGCTGATTATGTGTGCAACCAGCAAATATTTGGAAAATTTTGCTATTTACATTTAGCGTTAAAGTTAATATTATTATATTTGGGTTAAAGACATTTGTTTTCTTGGCCATGCAAAGCTTGGAGAGGGGTAAAAGCTAATGAAAAAAGTTTTATTAGGATTTTTATTTTTGATGATGTTTTGTTCTGAAGTTCTGGCCAGCGCAAGTATAGTAATCAACAATGTTAAGGCGCAGCCGGTAATTGACAAGGTGTTATTTAATGTCACACGGGACATTCCTACCAGTAGGGTTGAGACAATTAATCCATACAGTCTTGTTTTATTATCTTCTGATTCCGTCAGTATTGGCTTATTCGGCTCGGGTACAAGAGAAAATCGTATGATTTTTAATTTTGTTCCTAATGGCAATGATATTCTTTTATCCTTAAGCGAGACTTGCACAATAATAAGACCGAACGGGATGAGGGAATCAGATCAAGTGGGTGATTATATGACCCATTATACTTATTTGAGGGAAATAAAGAGGTATTTTAATGGCAAATACCTTTTTGGCTATGACACGACTGACAAAAAAAGTGGCGAAGGCTATGTAATTGGAGAGATAACCAAAGATTCTGCCTTTGAAGAAGCTGGCATAAAAGCCGGCGATGTAATGCTCTCCATTAATGATGTTATGGTGCGCAAAGAAAAGCAGAAATATTTGAATGGTATGATGCTCGAAGAGTCAGATCGAACCAAGCCAGCTAAATTTGTTATTATGCAAGCTGGGAAGGAAAAAGTCTTTAATATCACCGCAAAATTTTATCCTGGTGAATATCAAGGCAGCAATGGTGAAACGGCTCCAATAATTAATAACAATATGAGTAATAGTGAAAATAATCCCGTAGCTGTTGCTGCTGCGACTGCAGGCGCTGCTCCTGCTTTGCAGAAAAATCAGGTATACACGGTTGACCGTAAATATGCAAATGGAGATCACTATGTTGGTGAAGTAGTAAATCGCGATTTGCAGGGCAAAGGAGTTTATACATTTGCTAACGGTGACAGGTACGAAGGCGAGTTCTTTGCTAACAGATTACAGGGTAAAGGCATCTTTAAGTATGCTAATGGCGATTGTTACGAAGGAGAATTCAAAGACAGCAAATACAACGGTAAAGGTGTATTAACTCATGCTGATGGTACAAAAGAAGAAGGAAATTTCGTCGATGGCAAGTACATTGGCCCAGCTAGCGAATAAAACTCTATTATTATTGAAAAAAGTTTACAAAATGCTTGACGGGTGATTGTGCTAGTGTTATACTGCCTTTTAACAGAATATATAAAATGCTATGAACAGAATATGGAAATAAAAGGTCTTTTCTACAGAGAGCCAACGTTTGGTGTGAGCTGGCGTAAAGTTTTTGTTTTTCTCATCTGCGAGCAGCATGCTGAATTATAGTAGGCAGTGTCCGGTTTTCTACCGTTAAAAGGAAGCGTATTCGGAATTTTTTCCCGATATGACAGAGCTGGTCGAGTAATCGGCAAATGAAGTGGTAACGCGGAGGTTTAACCTTCGTCTTCAATTACGCTAAGGCGTATTGGGGACGAAGGTTTTTATTTTTGGCTCGGCAATGTAGGGGGAAAGACTGCTTGATATTCTGTTAATAAGGACTTACTGAGAAATGATTGCGGCATTTCCGGCAAGCAAAAATCTGAAAGGGAGTAGTTTGATTATGAATGGTTTGACATTGTTGGGAATTGCACTTTTGGTATGTTTAAGCGGCTACTTTATTTATGGCCGCTGGTTAACGAAAATTTGGGGAATAGACCCGAAAGCTAAAACACCGGCTTATTTATTTGAAGATGGCAACGACTATGTACCATCGTCAAAATTCACTGTTTTTGCTCACCAATTCTCTTCAATAACTGGTGCCGGACCTGTTACCGGCCCGATTATTGCGGCTATGTTCGGATGGGTACCGGTTATGCTGTGGCTAATGGTTGGCGGCATCTTTTTTGGCGCAGTGCAGGATTTTACAGCACTTTATGCTTCTGTAAAAAATGAAGGCAAGTCAATGGGAATGCTTATTGAAAGGTATATTGGTAAAACAGGAAAGCGCATGTTCTTGCTATTTTCATGGTTATTCACTCTTTTAATTACAGCCGCTTTTGCTGATATCGTCGCCGGCACTTTCAACGGTTTTTCCGCCAATGGTTCTCAGGCAACACCTAATGCTGCAGCTGCTTCCATTTCCATGCTTTATATTTTCGTGGCAATACTTTTTGGATTATTTCTCAAAAAGTATCCGTTAACTGAAAAACCAAAACTGGCAGTTGGTATCATTCTTATATTGGGTATGTTGACGGCCGGTATTGCTTATCCGCTGTATTTTGACAAAACAACCTGGATTTATGTTGTGTTTGCTTACATGTTTATGGCTGCAGTTATGCCAATGTGGCTTTTGATGGAGCCACGTGATTATTTAAGCTCCTTTCTTCTTTTAGGAATGATTGCCAGCGGCGTAATTGGGGTAGTTTTCACTAACCCGACAATCGAACTGGCACCTTTTAACGGGTTTGAAGTAAATGGCAAACCATTGTTCCCGATTCTTTTCATAACCATTGCTTGCGGTGCGGTTTCCGGCTTTCATAGCCTGGTTTCGTCAGGGACATCTTCCAAAACAGTATCCAACGAGAAGGATATGCTATTTATTGGTTATGGCTCTATGTTGATTGAAACAATTCTTGCAGTTGTCTCTCTTATAGTTGTCGGTGCCGCAGCTACCGGCGGCGTGATGCCTAAAGGAACTCCTTTCCAGATTTTCTCGGCTTCTGTTGGTAATTTCTTGTCCATGTTTGGCTTATCCAAACATGTAGCAACCTGTGTCATTACGATGTGCGTATCTGCTTTGGCTTTGACCACTCTCGACTCTGTAGGACGTATCGGGCGCATGTGCTTCCAGGAACTTTTTACCGGTGATACGACAGATCCTGCCAAAATGACTTCCACGCAGCGGTTTTTGACTAATAAGTATTTTGCAACTGTGATAACCTTGTTCTTTGGTTACTTGCTCTGTTTGGGCGGATATATGAATGTCTGGCCGTTATTTGGCGCGGCTAATCAGCTATGCTCAGCTCTTGTTCTTATTGCATTGGCTGTTTTCCTGAAGGTTACAGGCCGCGAGGGGAGGATGCTCTATATTCCTATGTGCTTCATGTTCTGCGCTACTGTCATAGCTCTTTTGATGTCTATTTACGGTATCGTTAAAAAATTCATGACTACAGGAGGATTCTCTTTCCTGACAGACGGGCTGCAGCTTATTATGGCAATTGCTTTGATTGTTCTGGCTATGTTGATTGCTTCGCAAAGCGTAAGAAAACTGTTTAATTCCGAAGCGGCGGAAGATACAATCGATTCTGATGGTCAGGAAAATGCTTAAATAGCGGTTAATAAATTGAGTACTATGTTTTAAGACTACAAGAGGCGAAATACATTTATGTATTTCGCCTCTTTTTATTTTAAATAGTTTTAACTTTGTGTGAAACAAATTTATTTATAGATAAATCTTCTGAAAATAGAGGATTTTTGTCAGAACAAAGAGAATGCTATCCACTAAAAGACGAGGTTTTTTGTCTGCAAGTTTACAGTGTATTAAGCTGGGTGTGGTTAATATTTAGATAATCAATAGGTTGAATGTCTGGGGTGAATTTATTATGCCGAAGATAACAACAAAACAGGCAATATATGTGTTGATGGGTATCATAATTATCGGTCTCGGCTGGTTTTTCTGGCGACAGCAGGCCAATAAAGTGCCTGATGGTTTTTTGGTGGCCGGAGGCAGAATTGAAGGACGCGAGGTGAGCGTCTCGTCGCGTGTACAGGGACGTATTCTGAAATTGCTGGCGGATGAGGGCAATACTGTCAAAAAGGGGCAGATACTTGCAATACTGGATTCTGAACAAATACAGGCTCAAGTTGCCAGCGCTCAGGAGAATTTGAAAGCGGCTCAGCTACAAAATGAAGAGGCGAGGTATGATCTCGAATATACGAGGCGCAATTCTGAGTCAATGATTTTGTCTGCCAAGGCTTCGGCGGAAAATGTGCAGGCACAGCTGGAAAAGGCCAAAGCCGTTAAACAAATTGCTGAAAGCAATTACCAGCGTTATCTCAAGCTGTATCAGGATGGTGCAATTTCAGCGCGGGAATTTGATAGTAAGAAACTGGATTATGATAGCAGCATGGCAGATGTTAATGCAGTCATACAACTGCATGAAGCAGCAAAAGCCAACCTGGCAGCAGCGCAATCTTCAATAATAGCGGTAGACATAAAGCAAAAACAATTTGAGGCAAGTAAGGCCAGCGTCGAATCATATCGTGGCAAGCTTGCTGAACTGGTAGCAAATCAAAAAGAATTACAAGTACAGTCACCGGTGGACGGTACAATTATAACCAGACCAGTGGAGGTTGGTCAGGTTGTTAATGCTGTTTCTCCTCTTTTTGTCGTGATTGATCTTCAGAACATTTATATGAAAATATATATACCGGAGCAGCAGGTAGGCAAAATTCGTCTGGGCAGTGAAGCGCATATTTATGTTGATGCTTATCGTGACAAATATTTTGTCGGCAAAGTAACGAAAATATCGGATCAGGCACAGTTTACTCCCAAAAATGTTGAAACGAAGGAAGAACGGGTAAAACTTGTGTTTGCGGTAGAAGTCGCTGTGGAGAACCAGGAATCAGTTCTTAAACCGGGCATGCCGGGTGATGTCATTTTGCGTTGGAAAGAGGATTTGCCATGGATGAAATTAAATTAGCGGAGGCAAATACTGCGGAAAAAATACAGCCGATTATTTCAGCAAAAAATGTTTCCAAAATTTATAAGGGGAAATCGCCGACCACAGCTGTGTCTGACTTATCTTTTGACATCATGCCGGGCGAGATATTCGGTTTCATAGGACCTGATGGCGCCGGCAAAACCAGTATTATTCAAATGCTGACGGGGGTAGCGGATGCAACTTGTGGCACAATAAGTGTTGCAGGCTTTGATCCGTTAACGCAGGCAGATGAAATTAAAGATATAATTGGTTATATGCCGCAGGGAATTGGACTTAATCTTTACGATAGTTTGTCAGTTGAAGAAAATATTAATTTTTTCAGGGATTTGCGGCAGATTCCTGCTGATGTTTTTGCTGCCAATAGTAAAAAAATGCTGCATATGACGAGACTTGAGCCTTTTCTGGGCAGGCAGGCAAGAAATCTTTCAGGCGGCATGCGGCAAAAGTTATCTTTGATTTGCACGCTCGTGCATTTACCGGACATTATTTTTCTTGATGAACCAACAACAGGTGTCGATCCAAGATCGCGTCAGGAATTTTGGCAAATAATTATTGAATTGGTTGAAGAACGGCATGTGACAGTTATCTTGAGTACTTCCTACATGGATGAAGCCTCCCGGTGTCATCGTGTAGCCCTTATGCACGAAGGTAAAATCATTAAGCAGGGTGCGCCTGCGAAACTGAAAACTTTGTTAGATGGTAAAATGGTAAGTTTTTCTGTTGAACCACAATATAAAGCTTTAACTTTGCTGCAACAATATGAAGGTGTTGCAGATTCGCAGCTGCTTGGTCAAAACATCAAAATGCGGCTCTTGACATCGGGTGAGAAGACAAGAAAATACTTGGAAGCGGCGGACATTCGCTGTGGAGAAATAGAGGAAGTCAGGACATCGCTGGATGATGTATTTGTACAATTAACCGGTAAAAATAAACTCTCGGCTGCTATGCCGTTTGTTGGTAAGGCGGTTTCAACACGTGAAAGTGTTGTTAACTGTGAAAATGTTACTATTCAGTTCGGCGATTTCAAAGCAGTCAGCGACATTAGCTGCAATATTTATAGCGGCGAAGTTTTCGGCCTTTTAGGACCGAATGGGGCTGGCAAAACAACATTAATCAAAAGCATGTGCGGGCTTTTGCCGCCAAGCGCAGGTAAAATTGTTACAGCCGGTTACGATGTTTCAGGACAACGGCAAAATGTTTGGGATAGTATCGGCTATATGTCGCAGAAGTTTTCTCTTTATCGTGACCTGACGGTAAGGGAAAACATAGACTTGTATAAAGGACTTTATAATGTCTCCGGAGTTAACGATGAAAAGCTTCTTGAGACCATAGGATTGGCGCCTTTGGCTGGTCGTCCGGCTGGCAAGCTGCCTTTGGGAATAAGACAAAGGTTGTCACTTATTTGTGCTGTCTTGCATGAACCGCCGGTAATCTTTCTTGATGAGCCAACTTCCGGTGTTGATCCGGTAGCCCGCCGTGATTTTTGGAATATCATTTATCAGTTGGCCCGCGAGTTAGGGAAAACTGTTTTAGTTTCTACGCATTATATGGACGAGGCAGAACGTTGTGATCGGTTAATTTTGATGGATGAAGGCAAGCTGGTTGCTCTTGATAGCCCTGATAATCTTGAACATAGGGCAACTAAGGCTTTTGGAAAATTGTTGATAATTACCACTCCTGAACCTCGAAAAACTTACTCCCTGGTTAAAAACCTTTTTCCGAGCGCTACTATGTACGGACAGGATGTGCATATAAGGTCTCTGACTGCGGAAAAACACATCATTCTGCTTAAAGAAACTCTTGCTGCTGCGGGATTGGACAGCTCTACTGTAACAAGCAGCCATCTATCAATGGAAGAAACCTTCATGGATCTCATAAGCAATGGAAATAAGGAGGTGCAGCATGTTTAAGCGAATAATTGCCATCATTGGCAAGGAGACGCGTGAACTTTTGCGTGACCCTCTTTATTTGGGTTTGGCGCTTGTCGTGCCTATGATGATTATCATTATTATGGGTGAAGGCATGACCCTTGATGTCAAGAATATTCCTGTTGCCTTTTATGACCGTGATCGCTCTGCCGCCAGCCGCGAGTATGTGAGTTCTTTTACTAATTCAGAGTATTTTAAACTATTCGGTATGCTTGATAGGGAAGGGCAGGCAGAAGAACTGATGGCACGAGGTAAGATTCGTCTGTGCATTGAAATTCCTGAGAATTTTTCGGAAAGGCTTGCTGGGAACAAGCCTGTCTCGGTCAGAGTTGCGGTTGATGGTTCTTTCCCATCCCGCAGCGAGGTTATCACCGGTTATGTTGGCGCAATTAATCAGCAGACAAATAATTTATTGCTTTCACGGTACAAAAGTGTCTATGGACAAAATGTTTCGCTGCCCAGCACTGAGTTAATAGCCATTTCCTGGTATAATCCGACACTGGAGAGCAAAAATTTCCTTGTGCCAGGTCTGATTTCAACAATTTTGATGTTTTATCCCTCTTTATTAGCTGCACTTGTAGTTGTGCGCGAAAAAGAGGTTGGCACAATCTATAATTTATATTGTTCACCGGTTAAAGGCTGGGAAGTCGTAATTGGTAAGGCCGTTCCTTATATCGCAATTTCTTTTGTAGCATATTTGTTGATTTTTTTGTTAAGCGTTTTATTTTTTGAGGTGAGGTTTACCGGCAGTTTTTTCGCACTGACAGTAAGCGCGTTATTGTTCCTGACCTGTACTGTAGGTTATGGTTTGCTAATTTCAATAATTGCTTCGTCCCAATTGGCGGCTATGTTCATCACGATTCTTACTACTATGCTGCCATCATTTTTTTATTCCGGGTTTCTGGCACCGGTTACGAGTCAATCGGCATTGGGGCAATTCATTAGTGCTTTTTTGCCTTCTACCTATTTTATGTATATAGTGCGCGGCATTTACTTAAAAGGGGCATCCTTTGCTATTATCTGGCCGGACTTGCTCGCATTATTAATCTATGCAGTCATTTTGTATTTTTTGGCGATTGCTTGCTTTCGAAAGAAGGTTAATTAAATGTGGAATAGGCTTCTGGCTTTGCTCAAAAAAGAATTTATCCAGATGTGGCGTGATAAGATGCTCTTATTTATCCTGATCTGGTCTTTTACCATCTCGCCCTTTATTGCTTCCAACGGCATGTCTATGGAAATCAGCCATCATCCATATGTGGTTTATGATCAGTCGCAATCACCGAGCAGCCGTGAGCTCTTAAACCGTTTTCAGGAACCATATTTCCGCCTGTTGGATGTGGTTCATTCTAACCGGGAAGTTGTCGATTACCTGGACAGCGGCAAGGCGAGTATGGCGATTATTATACCACCTGATTTTGCAAGAAAAATAAGTGCTGACAGTCCGGCGACATTTCAGGTTATCAGTGATGGTACCATCTCCCTATCCGCAACTGTTGCGGTGATGTATGTAGCACAGATCTCGGGAAATTATACTTTAGATTTGATTGAACAGAGAGGTTTTGGCACGATTACTAAACAGAGCATACCTTACATAAATAGCGATACCAGGATCGAGTACAATCCGAATAGGACGAACGCATGGTTTTCTGGACTGGTTGATTTTATCAGCAAAATTACGATGGTCTCGCTTTTGTTGACGGCAGCAGCCGTGGTCCGCGAAAAAGAATATGGTACCATAGAGCAGTTGATGGTAACGCCTGCCCGTTCCTTTGAGATTTTTCTGTCCAAAATCATTCCCAATATTTTTCTGATTGTGCCGCTCTCGATGGTTGGCCTCGTTGGTATTATGAAGGGTTTCTATGGACTGCCGCTTGCGGGGAATATATTTTTATTCTATTTGGTTCTGGTACTTTATATTTTTGTCATGTCAAGCCTGGGTATACAAATTGCTTTGCTGGCGAAAAATTTACCGCAGGCCATTATGATGATGATGTTCATTCTCATGCCAATGATTTTTTTGTCAGGAACTTTTACGCCTACCGAAGCGATGCAGCCGTGGATGCGTTGGACAGGAATGCTTATTCCTATGCACTATTTTGTCGATTTCACCTTTGATGTATTGCTCAAGGGTAATTCTTTGTATTATGTCTGGCCTAGTATTCTGGGCCTGCTTGTTTTGGGAACAGCGCTTTTTGTGTCATCTTCAATAATATTTTATAGACAATTTTCTAAATAATAGTTAAAGCTAAACAAATTCTTTTCTTGGTAATTTTGAAAAGATTGATGAAGAAGTGGTATAATTGTAAGGATTAGTTTAACGGAGATGAAAAAATGACCCTAAGAAGTTTAGACAAAAGCGTAAATAGTTCAGGAAACATCAATTGGAAAAGGAATTTACTTGTTTTGTGGACGGGAGTATTCCTGACTTGTGCAAGCTATACCATGGTCGTTCCTTTTCTCCCTCTCTATTTACTGCAGGAACTGGGAGTCTCAACTTCTTCAGTCAATATCTGGGCAGGTACAATTTTTTCTGTGACTTTTTTGGGATCAGCAATTATGGCTCCATATTGGGGAGCTATGGCTGACAGGGTTGGACAAAAAAAGATGGCGATACGGGCGGGTTTTGGGCTGGCCATCTGCTATTGGCTTTCTTCTTTGGCACAAACACCATACCAACTTCTGGCTGTAAGAGCTTTGACCGGCTTTATCAGTGGTTTTGTACCTGCATCAATGGCACTTTGCTCGTCTACGCTGCCAACGGAAAAACTTGGCTGGGGCATGGGTTGGATGCAGGCTGCAGTAGCAAGCGGTGGCGTCATAGGCCCGTTAATTGGCGGCTATGTCAGCGACTGGTTTGGAATGCGGTTTTCTTTTTATGTTGCTTCAGGAGCTTTAGCATTGGCAACAGGCGCCGTGATTTACTATGTCCAGGATATTGTGGACAGCGCGGCTAAAGCAAGAGTCAAAAGAAGTGTTCTGGACGATTTGCGCCTGGCAGTAAATAATAAAAAACTTTTATATATCATGGGACTCTTCTTTTTGGTACAGTCTTGTCTTTTGATCATTCAGCCGCTTCTAACCATTTATGTCAAAGAATTGATGGGTGGAATGGACGGCGCGGTCAAGGCTTCCGGCGTAGTATTTTCGCTGGCTGGAATTGCCGGCATTATAGCAGCGCCTTTCTGGGGAAAGACTGGGCAAAAAGTTGGTTTTGCCAAGACACTGTTTTTCGTCATGGTTTGCGCAGGTTTGACTAATTTGTGTCAAGCTTTCGTCAGCGACATCTGGCAGTTTGGTTTAGTGCAGTTTGTTTTCGGACTTTTTCTTGCAGGGACGGCACCTAATATAAATGCCGGTATAGTGAAGACGACAGATCCGCTTGTAAGAGGCAAAGCTTTTGGCCTGGTAACGGCGGCACAGCAATCCGGCGGTGTAGTTGGCCCTCTTGTCGGCGGCTTCATGGGAACTTTTATGGCTACTAAATATATTTTGGTATTTACCGGTCTGGTTCTGATTATTACCGGACTGCACATTTATTTTACCAAGGTCAAGGCGCAGGGTGATAAAGGAATTTGGTAAGTATCGAGTTAAAAGAGATTGTTATTCATTGACATAATTGAGGAATTATTTAATAATAATTGTGCAGGAAACGAAAAATTAAAAGAAGGTGTGTAAAAGTGATTAAATCTTTTGAAGGTATCTTGCCAGAAATTGATAAGAAAGCTTGGGCGGCAGAAGATGCTGCGATTATAGGTTCTGTAAAGATGAAGGAATTCAGCAGCGTTTGGTTTAATTGCACTGTTAGAGGTGATATCAACCGCATAGAAATAGGGAGATATAGTAATGTGCAAGATAACAGCGTACTGCATGTTTCGGATGACTATGGATGTATACTGGGGGATTATGTTACTATAGGTCATGGGGCAGTACTTCATGCCTGTACTATAGAAGACCACAGCCTTATTGGTATGAATGCCACTGTGCTGGATGGTGTTGTTATTGGGACTGGCAGTATTGTAGCGGCTGGTGCCGTTGTTACTAAGGGAACGGTCATTCCTCCTAATTCATTGGTAGCAGGAGTTCCAGCCAAAATTTTGAAAACAATGACTGGCGATCATTTGGACGATATTAACGCACAAGCATTAAAGTATAAGTCTTTGTGGACCGAACGCTATAATTTGTTGCCGAATGCCGGTGGCGAAATTTACGACGGACATAAAATAGTTTAAAACTTTGTATGAAATAAACTGCAAATATTTTACAATCAAGGGAATTTTGGAGCGAAGGGTGATCCAACTAAATGTCAAAAAAAAGCAATAAGTTCCTGAAAGTAAACATTGATGGAGATGGGTATTTCGGTCTTGGCAGGAGCATCGATTTCTACGACCTGCTGAATAGAGTTGCGATTATCCTGGTTATTTTAACTTCAGTAGTGGCAACCGTCTACAAGAGCATGTTGGGAGCTGACTCGGAGACAAGCGCCTATTTCGGGCTTAGCGTTGCGGCAAACGTTTTATTTGCCTGGTTAATAGCTCAGGAACTTGATCCTGACCGCAGACTTGGCGGCATTATCGGCGGCGTTGTTGCGCTGATTTTATCCTTGTTATTGGGCGTCGGCAATGCTATGGTTCTCTTGTGGCTGCTTTTCATTTTGCGTCTTTTAAACAGGACCTCTGGATCAAAACACAAAATTGGGGATAATGTATTGATTTTGTTGCTTGCGTATTGGTTGGGCAAGGATGGTTATTGGCTGTATCCTGCTTTAACCGGTGCTGCCTATGTCCTTGAAAGCAGACTGCCGCGTGGCTATTTCCGAAGCCTTTATATGGGCGGTTTTGCTTTTGCTTTAGTTGCCTTGTCAAATGTTGCAAAAGCACCAGTAACAATAAATGTTACATATCTTTATGTCATGGCAGTGGTTTTTATTTTCCTCCTGCCGGCTATCTCTATGGCAGCGTATACCCAATTTAAAGGTGATTACGACGGAAACAGGATTTCGCCGCGGCGGTTGCAGGCAGCACAAGGTTCCTTCCTTGTTATTAGTTTTGCTATAGCATGGTTCCATGGCGATTCACAGGCTCTGAATATGCTTCCGGCTTGGGCTGCAGCAATTGGCGTTGGAATGTCTCTGTTGTCAGCAGCCGTACAAAATGCGCTTTTTAAAAAGATTTGATTAGGAGAGAGTGTAATGAGTGAAAACAGAAAAATAAGATTCAAAACAAATATGGGTGAATTCGTGGCAGAAATGTTCGAGGACAAAGCACCTAAAACTACCGAGAATTTTATTTCATTAGTTGAAAAGAAATTTTATGATGGTATTATCTTCCACCGCGTTATTGATGGTTTTATGATTCAAGGCGGAGACCCTACTGGTACTGGTATGGGTGGCCCTGGTTACAAGATTGCTGATGAATTCGGCGAAGGCTTGACTCATGATGACGAAGGCTACTTCTCTATGGCTAATGCAGGCCCAAATACCGGCGGCAGCCAATTCTTCATTACGTTGGCACCAACCCCTTGGCTTAACGGACACCATGCAATTTTTGGCCGTGTCGTTGAAGGAATGGATGTTGTGCGCAAAATCGGTGTAACCCAAACTGATTTCCGCGATCGCCCGCTTGAGGAAGTAAAGATGGAAACCGTTGAGGTTGTCAAATAACTTGTCTTCATACGTATATGTCCTGCGTTGCGGTGACGGTTCCCTGTACACCGGCTGGACAAACGATCTTAAGCAAAGACTTGCGGCACATCAAAGCGGTAAAGGTGCAAAATATACCAGGGGCAGACTGCCGATTGAAATGGTTTATTTTGAAGAGATGCCTGATAAATCTGCAGCTCTTAAAAGAGAAAATGAGCTCAAAAAGTTGAAAAAAACAGAGAAAGAACTGCTGATAAAGAATTTAAAATAATACTGATTAAGGGCAAGTGTATGGCATTTTTTAATTTTTCCAAAAGTGTAAATAATGTTTTATTTTTCTTGTCAAAGTCAAGACCCCATGCTATAATGAGCAGGTAGAAAGAAGGCCGACTTGCAGAGAACACTTTAACGCACGTTGCAGCGGAGTTTTCATGTAGCACTTTTTTCGGAAATATTTTTTATTTTTAGGAGGCCAAGAAATATGACTGGCAAAGTAAAATGGTTCAACGCAGAAAAAGGTTATGGTTTCATCGAACGTGAAGATGGTGGCGATGTTTTCGTACACTTCTCCGCAATTCAATCTGAAGGTTTCAAAACCCTTGAAGAAGGTCAAGCAGTTGAATTTGATGTTGTCCAAGGCAACCGCGGTGAACAAGCTGCAAACGTTGTTCGTCTGTAATTATAGTAATTAATTAATTTTAATAATATAACTACTGAACAAATCGAGGGAGCATTTTCGTAGAAAATGCTCCTTCTTTTTTTTCGCCTTTTATTAATGTATAATGGTTTATCAAGGGGGTATCAATGTGAAAAGAAGCTTTATGCTTGTCATAACGCTGCTGCTGTTAGTTGCATTCCCAATAATCGTAGCTGCTGATGAAAGAGACGAAGATAATATAAATAAACAAAAAGTATTGCAGGAATATGATGAGGCGCATCTGATTGCGCTGGCGGCTGCTACATGCGCCGGGACATACGTTCCTGACGGTATTGCTTCGGAGTATTCCTATTTGGGAGAATATGGCTTTGTTATTCAACCATATACGGTTAATGATGGCAATCGTGAAGCGAATTTTACGTTTGCCTACAATAAAACAATCACACAAGGGAAAAAGTTGTTTGTGTTGGCTTTCAGAGGCAGTGCTTCGCTCAAGGACTGGGAAGTTAATTTCGCAACTTCAAAAGTTGCTTACGGTGGTACCAATCCGGAAGAGTTTGCTGAAATAGCACAGGAGGTTAAAGATACATCCGTACCAGCGGTTCACAGGGGTTTTAATGAATATGTTAATGCCGCCTTTTGTTTAAAACCTGAAGTGTCAGGTGCTGGAATCAATAAAGACATGGCAACTATTCTAAGAGATGATCCCGATGCGGTATTGCTTTTGACTGGACATAGCTTGGGGGGAGCCGCGGCAACTTTATTCGCTGAAAGACTAGTGAGCATGGGTATTCCTAAGGAAAAGGTGCCTGTAATAACTTTTGGTGCGCCAGCGATAGGTAATTCTGCGTTTGCAATGGCGTATGGAGATAAGATCGATTTATTGCGCATTAAAACCTCACATGATCCTATTCCAGGAGGGCTTCAGACTTTTGTTGGCGGCTTTAAGCAGTTTGGCAAAGAAAAAGTGTTCAACCTTTCGAGTCGTTTCGCTGACTATCAGCACCCTGTATCTTATTATTTCGATTTAGCTGTGAAAAACTACTATGAAGCTTACGACAGAGCTATTGAAGCAGGAATATTGAAAGAGCAGCCGGATAAGAAAATAACTAATAAGGAGCCTTTGGTTGCCATTGTAGTAGGCGCACCAAGAAACATACAATCGCGTCCATTTACACCGAATATAAAGAGGTTTATTCTCGATGAGTATCGGACAGTTTTACCTAGCTACATTGTTTTAGAAAATAATGCAGATCTTTATGATTCTACAAAATATGATCTTGGACAAATAGCGGAAGATGCCAGAACTGTAGGCGCTGATTATATACTAATTCTCGAAATAGACAGTAAGAGGCTAGCCCAGGAAGATAAATGGTATCTTTCTATGAATCAGGCTATGTTTAATATTGACGGCGGCCTTGTTTCGTTAAGTAGCTATGGACGAAGGCTAACTTATGACCAAGGTGTGATGCAGTGTACTATTTCTAATCTGGAAAAATGCCGCAATGAATTAAAAGAAAAATTCGACTGGATACATACAAAAATTGAACAGAAACAGGGTGCTAACATTGAAGATAATTGATGCTCATATGCACTTTTATGATATTGAAGGATTTCACGAGGCGGCTAAGCAAGCTGGGCATGAAAATACCTCTGAGCATTATCTCGAGGCATGCACTGAGAATGACGTGGTGTTTTCCATTGCCATGGGTAATGCCGAAGGTGAAGAAGCAGTCTATGGTGGTAGTACACCGCGTGTACCTGATCTTGCGGGCAAGTTTAATTATAAGCAATACAACCAGCCTCGGACTATAGGATATTGCTGTGGTGTGAAAAGCGATGAATTGAATCAAGATAATGCGGGAAAAACCGCACTTGAGTTTGAACGTTATGTTAATACACCTCAATGCTTAGGTATTAAGCTTTATCCTGGCTATCGACATGTCTATGTTTATGACAGTGTTCATTATCCGCTGTATGAGTTGGCAAGAAAATATGATTTGCCGGTGGTCATCCATACAGGCGATACTTCAAATGCAACGGCAATTTTGAAATACGCACATCCACTTACTGTTGATGAAATAGCAGTGCGTTATCCGGACGTTCGTTTTGTTATTGCTCACTGCGGCAATCCGTGGATCGTCGACGCAGTTGAAGTTGCTGCGAAGAATGAGAATGTTTTTCTGGAATTATCCGGGTTAGCTTCTGGCATTTTCGAAGCAGAAACATTTTATCTGAAGAATAAGGCTTACTATGATTATTTACGCATGTGGCTGGATTACTTTGACAGGTATGATAAAGTGATATATGGCAGTGATTGGCCGCTGGTTAATATCCCAAATTATATTGCGCTGATGAAAAAAGTTGTTCCTGAAGAATGGCATCAAGCATTTTTTTATGATAACGCACTGCGTATTTTCCCAAAACTTAAAAACTTATTATAAAAAAATCCCAAGCCTGCGCTTGGGATTTTTTATTATATAACTTTAGTTGTCCAATCTTCGATATTCATTACGGAGGTTATCCAGTCTTCATAAAATTCCGGTTCATGGGAAACCAAGAGGACACTGCCCTTGAATTCCTTGAGAGCTTTTTTTAATTCTTCTTTGGCATCGACGTCAAGATGGTTGGTCGGTTCGTCCAAAACAAGCCAATTTACTTCTTTTAACATTAATTTACAAAGACGTACTTTCGCAGCTTCACCGCCAGAGAGCACGAAAACTTTGCTCGTTATATGTTCATTGGTTAAACCACAGGCTGCAAGAGCGGCACGGATTTCATAGTTGGTCATGCCTGGATATTCAGCCCATACTTCTTCCAAAGCAGTATTTTCGTTCTTTGTGCGTTCTTCCTGCTCAAAATAACCTGGCACCAGAAATTCACCAAGTTCAACCTTGCCTGCTAGTGGCTGAATTTGGCCGAGAATTGTTTTTAGGAGTGTTGTTTTGCCGAGACCGTTAACGCCTTTGATGGCAATCTTTTGCCCGCGTTCCAGGGAGAAAGAAACCGGTCTTGTAAGCGGAGTATCATAGCCAAGAACGAGATCTTTCGCTTCTACGATGAAACGGCTAGGAGTACGCGCTTCTTTGAACTTGAAGTTCGGTTTGATCTTTTCCCTTGGTTTTTCGATAATGTCCATTTTATCCAGTTTTTTCTGGCGGCTTTTGGCACGGCCGGTTGTGGAAATTCTTGCCTTGTTGCGGGCTATGAAATCCTCTAACTGGGCAACTTCCTGCTGCTGGCGCTCATAAGCACTGTTTTGCTGTGACTTATAAATTGCAGACAACTCAAGGAACTTATCATAATCACCGGTATAACGGGTTAAACTACAGTTTTCCAAATGGTAAATTACGTTAACTACTTTGTTCATAAAAGCAACGTCATGAGAGATCAGAATGAAACTGTTCTCATAGTTTTGCAGGAACTTGGTGAGCCATTCGATGTGTTCTTCGTCAAGATAGTTGGTTGGTTCATCGAGCAGCATAATTGAAGGATCCTGCAGTAGAAGTTTTGTCAGTAAGACTTTGCTGCGCTGACCGCCGGATAAATCTGCAACGTCACGATCAAGGCCTATGTCACCTAACCCAAGACCATTGGCAACTTCTTCTATTTTCGCATCAAGTGAATAAAAACCGCTGTGTTCTAACTCTGACTGGATTTCACCAACGGTTATCATCATTTTGTCTAGTTCTTCAGGAGTAGCATCAGCCATTTTGTCGTAAAGTTCCAGCATCTGCTGCTCTTCTGCGTACATTTTATCGAAGGCAGTTCTCAGGATTTCACGAATGGTCGTACCGGCTTGCAGCGTGCTTTGTTGGTCCAGATAGCCTACGGTTACACGGCCAGGCCACTCAACTTTGCCTTCGTCCGGTAAAAGGTGTCCGGTGACAATGTTCAGAAAGGTTGATTTGCCTTCGCCGTTAGCACCAACGAGGCCGACATGCTCACCACGGAGCAGTTTAAAAGATACATCCTCCAGGATCTGGCGACCACCGAAAGAATGAGATACATTGGTAACGTTTAAATAACTCATTTCTTACCTCTTTCAAATATTAATCGTTACAATTTTAACTTAATAGTGAACTTTTTGTCAAAGATTATAATTAAATAAAGGATATTAGATATATGCGTCGAAGATAAAAATCTATAACTCTGGAAAGGAGGTAAATCGAATGATTTTTACTGATCTGTCCAAAATCAATGACTTGCTGCCTTATATGTCCCTACGCATTGGAAAAGCTTTGGCTTATGTCAGAGATACAAATTTTGCTGACTTGCCAAATGGTGAATACGAAGTAGAGGGACGGGACATCTTTGCACGTGTAAATACTTATGAAACAGAACCCATGGAGGATAAAAAGCCAGAGTCGCATATTAAATACATTGATGTTCAATTTTTGGTTTCGGGGAAAGAAATTATAGGTTTCTGCCCTTTAACTGAAGAACATAAAGTGGTTGAAGATTATGCAGAGAAACAGGACCTGCTATTTTATGAAAGAGCTTATAACGAAAACTTTGTGCATATGCACGCGGGCGATATTGCCATATTTTTCCCTTGGGAAATACATCGTCCTGGATGTAATAGCGGCAGCGAAAAAACCTATGTTAAAAAGGTCGTTGTGAAAGTTAAAAACGGCGGCTGAGATTTTTTTAAAAAAGTGTTGACATTATTACGGTATCCCCGTATAATATCACTTGTGACGTTACCAGTCACAAAAATTCCTCGATAGCTCAATCGGTAGAGCACTCGGCTGTTAACCGAGTTGTTGTAGGTTCGAGTCCTACTCGGGGAGCCAATGGCCGGTTGGTCAAGCGGTTAAGACATCGCCCTTTCACGGCGGTATCGGGGGTTCGATTCCCCCACCGGTCACCAATTCCGGGCGGTTAGCTCAGCTGGGAGAGCGCCTGCCTTACAAGCAGGATGTCGGCGGTTCGATCCCGTCACCGCCCACCACTAAATCAAGCACTTCATTCGAAGTGCTTTTTTTTATGCAAGGAAAGTCTCCAAAACGCAAACGCAAGTAGACGGTAAATAGGCTTTGCTAAGTAAAAATAGGCATAAAAAGAAAAAAGACTTGACTAGAAAAGCTTATTTAGGTATAATCTATTTTGTGATTCGGGGCGTGGCTCAGTTTGGTAGAGCACCTCGCTTGGGACGAGGGGGTCGCAGGTTCAAATCCTGCCGCTCCGACCAAATCATATTGCGGGTGTAGCTCAATGGTAGAGCCCTAGCCTTCCAAGCTAGTCGCGTGGGTCCGATTCCCATCACCCGCTCCATTTTTTTCATGTTGCCAGTTGCATACGGCCCTGTAGCTCAGCTGGATAGAGCAACGGCCTTCTAAGCCGTGTGTCGAGCGTTCGAGTCGCCCCAGGGTCACCATTAAAAGCGTAGTCGTGTTTGTGTTCTGCACCCAAAATGTTGGACATATAATTTAGGCTACTAATAGGGAATGTTCACGGTATTCTACCGGGGACATTCCTTTTAGTTTTGCCTTGATTCTATTGTTGTTGTAATAATATATATATTTGTGTATTTCTTCTATGAATTCGTCGCAGGATTTAAACTCCCGCAAATATAACAATTCTGACTTTAACAATCCAAAGAAATTTTCCATCACGCTATTATCCAGGCAATTCCCTTTACGGGACATGCTTTGGATTATACTGTGATTTTTTAATATCTTTTGGTAATATGAATGCTGGTACTGCCATCCTTGATCTGAGTGTAAAATAATACCCGAAACATTGAAGGTTTTATCAATAGCTTTCTTCAACATTATAATTACTTGTTCTAAGACTGGTCTTTCTGAAAGCTCATAACTTATGATTTCTCCGTTATACATATCTAATATCGGTGACAAATATAGTTTGCGACCAAATAAATGAAATTCTGTAATGTCTGTAGTCCATTTCTGGTTAGGACGATCCGTGCGAAAGTTTCTGTTAATTATATTTGGTGCAATTTTGCCACACTCACCGCGATATGAACGATACTTCTTCATGCGCACCTTGCAGGTCAGTTTTTCTTCCTTCATTAGCTTCATTACAACTTTATGATTCGTAATATATCCGAGCTTATGTAATTCTAGTGTTACACGCCTATATCCGTAACGACCGAAGTTCTGTGAACATATATTCTTAATCTCATTTCTGACAATGGCATATTTATTTGGCCTTTCTAAAACTTTTACAACAGCGTAATAAGTGCTTCGTGCAAGCTTTGCGATGCTTAATAATCCCTTAAGCGGATATTCCGCTCTTAGTTCTGAAACAACAACTACTTTTTCATTTGTTCTTGCTTCTTCCGCGCTTGAACTAAGGCGTTTAATTTTTTTAGATAGGCATTCTCCATCTTTAATTGAGCAATTTCTGCCTCAAGTTCTTGTTCCCGTGTTAAGTTAGGAGGCTTAATTTCCTTTTTCTTAGGCATTTGACCAGGCCTGCCTTTCTTCTTAGGTAATAGCCCTGAAAAGCCTTCATCTCGGTATTGCCGCTCCCATTGCATGACGATACTGTCGCTTGGAATTTTAAAGTGGGCTATTGTTTGAATTAATGATAACCCATGTTCCCATTTATATTCAATAACACTCATTTTAAATTCGGGAGAATAGGAACGATTTTTACGAACTAACTGCTCAGGCCCACCCGCCTGGTAATTTGCATTCCATCTTCTAAGAATCTTTTCTTTAATTCCAAGCATTCTAGCAGCCGATAATACAGAATAGCCTTCTTCAACCAAATTGATAGCCTTCAATCTAAATTCATCTGAATACTTTGTCATAAAAAATGCACCTCCAAATGTTAGAAAATCTTGTCTAACATTTGGGGTGCACTTCATTTGTTCCACGGCTTTTTTATTTATTCGAGTCTTAAACGTTCTTTATTTTTGTTAAAGTGATCAGAATTTTTTAGAGCTTCCCAAAGCTACTTGAAAATAAAGTTTTGTGCCAAAGCGGAAAGATAATGATATAGAATTTGACGATGATCAAATTTGGCTGTTATAATTAGAGAAATAATATAGGCGATGGAGTTCGCCATAATCCTGCGAAAAAGCAGTAATGACTCCTACCAACGGTAACGCGCTGGTAGGAGTCTCTTTTTTATTATATTATAGTTAGAGGAGGAATTTGCGAGAGACAAAATTTCTTTGCAGCGGTAAAATAATTACTGCTAAGCGTTTTAAAATGCAGTGAAAAAATATGGAGGTAGTTGTATGCCGAAAATTGCTAGTGCAGCTAAAAGATTAAGGATTTATATTGGTGAATCAGACCGTTGGAACGGAAAGATGTTGTTTGAGGCTATTGTACTGAAGGCAAAAGAGCTGGACTTAGGGGGAGCAACCGTTTTTCGCGGCGTAATGGGCTATGGAGCGAACAGTCGTATACACACGGCTAAGATTGTCGAGCTATCGAGTGATTTGCCCATAACGATAGAGATAATTGACAGTGAGGAGTATATAGCAAAAATAATGCCATTCTTAGACGAAGCGGTTCAGGAAGGTATGGTAACATTGGATGATATAGAAGTAGTCAAATATGGTAAGAAGATGCCAAGAAAATAAGTTTATTAACAGGAGTGTAATTTATGGTGAAATTATTTGCGGTAGCATTGGGAGGTAGTATTGGGGCAGCGACAAGATATCTTGTTTCTACTTGGGCTGCAGAACGCTTCGGCAGTGACTTTCCTTATGGTACTTTGATTGTAAATGTTGTTGGTTGTTTTATAATAGGGGCTTTTCTGGTGCTTGTGACGGAAAGGGTAATAGCAAATCCTTATTGGCGTCTTATAGTGGCGGTCGGCTTTCTAGGAGGTTTGACTACTTTTTCTTCTTTTGGCTACGAAACCTTGAAAATGGTTGAAGATTCTCAGTTGCTGTGGGCTGCTTATAATATTATGGCTAATGTACTTTTTGGCCTTTTGGCTACATGGTTGGGTATGACCGCAGCGAGAGCGATTTAAAATTAGTGATGTGATAGAAGTTTCTAATCCAGATATTCTGGAAGCTGATAAGGCACAATGTGCGAATAAACAGACAACAGATAGAAGGATTTCTTAAGTATGCTGGGAAAATGAATGCCATTATGTGTATTGTATACTTTATTTATTAATATAAAATGGTAATTGTCTATGCTATAATTATTATCTACAGAAGTTTATTTATTTATTTTATCTGGGGGGATTTAATCAATGAATATTTCAAAACGTGTACAAGCTTTAACAACGTCGCCAATCAGAAAACTTGGGCCCTATGCTACAGCTGCCAAAGCAAAAGGCAAAAAAGTATACCACTTAAATATTGGGCAGCCGGATATAGAAACGCCGACACAGTTCATGGACAGTATACGCAGCTTTGATGAGAAAGTTGTTGCCTATGGGAATTCCCAGGGGGAAACTGTACTTCTGGAAGCCATACAGAAACACTATAAAGAATGGGGTATGGAATATAATACTTCTAATATCTACATTACCAATGGCGGTTCTGAAGCTCTCTTCTTCGCAGTAATGGCGCTTTGCGACCCGGGCGATGAACTAATGGTTTTTGAACCATATTATGCTAACTACAACAGTTTCGCAAAGACTTATAATGTAAAAATTAATGCTGTTCCTACCAGTGCTGAATCCGGCTATCATTTGCCAAGCGAAGAAGAAATTGAAAAACATATAACGCCTAAAACAAAGGCAATTCTTTTGACAAACCCGGGAAATCCAACGGGTGTTGTGTATACGGAAGAAGAAATGCAAATGATTGCCCGCCTTATTCTTAAACATGACATGGCACTTATATCTGACGAAGTGTATCGTGAATTTGTTTATGACGGCGAGTACAAAAGCTTTGGACAAATGCCGGAGTTGGAACAAAATCTTGTGATCGTAGATTCTGTATCAAAACGTTACAGCGCCTGCGGTGCGCGTATTGGTTGCTTGGTAAGCAAAAATGAAGAATTTTGCAAACAAATAATGAAATGCTGCCAAGCCAGGTTATGCTGCCCGACTTTAGAACAAATTGGTGCTGCAGCCCTATATACGACTCCAAAATCTTATTTGGAAGAGGTAAATCAGGAATATAAAAAACGTCGGGATACTATTGCCGGCGCTTTAGCAAAAATTCCGGGACTTATTTCCTCCAATCCTAAAGGCGCTTTCTATGTTATGGTAAAAATGCCTGTGGATGATGCCGAAAAATTTGCAATCTGGATGCTGGAAAACTTTGACGTAGATGGAGAAACAGTAATGTTTGCCCCAGGCAATGGGTTTTATGATACTGAAGGCTGTGGCGTAAATGAAGCACGCCTTGCTTATGTCTTGAAAAGCGAGGATTTGGAAAAAGCTATTTCCATTCTTGCGGCCGGACTAAAAGCTTATCCGGGAAAAACAAACTAAGACAAATTGACATTTAGATTAAAAAACAACAAAGGTGCTATCTTGATAAATAATCAAGATAGCACCTTTTATACGTTTATCTACAAGTATTTGTTATTTTACTCAAGTGTGCAGATTGCACAGGGGCGACGAATCAGGAGAGCGGCCGTTTCAAGGACTCTGAACATATGATTCATTTTTTCTGTTCCTAAGTAGCCAACTGTGAAGTCCTGACCAATAGCAAGATCAAAGTTTTTTGAACCAAGTTCGATAACAACAGCCTTGTCGCCTTTGATGACATTTGAGTAGTAGACACCGCCGGAAATCAAAGCTTTGATATGATCAAGCTCCAAAAGACCAGTATTGGCATAAACACGAACAAGTTTGCCATATAACGCCGGACTTAAAACTAAAGCATAAGGACCATAGTGGCTGGCACCTGCCAGAGCACTGACAGCTTTCAACACATCTGCCAAGCCTGCGCCTGGTTCATCCCATTTGCTGATCTTGGCGGTTAACCTGCCGGTTGCAGTGAATAACCCCTCAACGCCTAACTCCTTGTTGCCGTTAAAAATCAAATCATCTTCCTGGCTGGCAACAGTAACTGCCGCTATTGCTGCAGCGCTGGCATCAACCGGAAGCCCTGTTTTGTGATCTGTCTCTATGTCGCGCCAGGAAATTTTAAAGTCAGCATAAAGAAGAGGCAGAGGTACGGATTTGCGAGAAGCGGCGGCAATTATTGTTGTGTCGCTTTCTCCTGTCATATCAATGCCGACCGATGTTTTGCCTGTGTAAACGGAAAAGGGAATATCATAGGCGCCAGGGCCTAGGGGTCCAAGCAAATTCAAAAATTTACGTGACACCAGGATGTCACGGGCGGAAGATATTACCGCTGCATCAATTTTATTCCATTCAGCATCAGATAGAGGGGCTGATGTGCGATCTAGATAATCCATAAGATAACCTCCCTTATTTATAAATTATTTTTGTTCCATTAAACTGCCAACCGTGAAGGAAGGCTCCTCAGCTGCCGGTGCTTTGTCTTCATTAGGGGCTTGAGGTTGAGCTAAAGTTTTTTTCAAATCTTCGACTTCTGTTTCACCTTGTTTGTAAAAAGAATCTTCGTCAGGAGCTAATGTTTTTAGCAGAGTCATAAATTCTCCCGCATGGACCTTCTCCTCATCGGCGATGTCAGTTAATACTGCTTTAGCCAACTCATCGTCCGTGGATTCAGCTAACTGGATATACATCTGAACTGCTTCGTACTCCGCTGCCACTAAAAAACGGATTGCGCGAACTAACTCTGAATGTGTAAGTTTGCGGTCAGCGGCGAGTCCTTCAAAAGGGTTTGCAAAACTAGGCATAAAATATTCCTCCCTTGCTAATTATATTTTTACATAATAGTAAAAAACTTCTGTGATTAAGAGTGATTATTAAATAATAAACTACAATTACATTATACAACATGTAAGAGTTTAATTGAATGATATTTAGTCTTATAATTTTTAGTTTTTGAGTAAAACGACGTCACAGAAATAATTTCAATAACTCTCAAAATATTGGAAGGATAGTAAGGTATTTTCTAGAATAACCAAGCATAGTTATGCGGTTTCTAAAAGGATGACAGGTAGTAATGATATTGTAAGAGAGATGCAATAGCATGTGAGGTGGATATTATGGAAGAAAAAGTTTTTGGCAACTATTGGAGTATCTCTGCCGAAAAGTTGATGCAAAACCTGCAGTCAGATATTTCTGGCCTTTCCAGCGAAGAAGCTGAAAAGAGATTAAAGGAATATGGTGAAAATACAATTAAAAAGCAAAAGAAAGTTACGAAAATAATGCTTTTTCTGAGCCAGTTAAAAAATCCGATAATGCTTATTTTGATTTTTGCCACTATAGTATCCGCAGTTACAGGTGACTTGACTGATGCTACGATTATTTTGGCGATTATTTTCATTAGTTCGCTTTTAAGCTTTCTGCAAGAATACAGAGCCAGCAACGCTGTTGAAGAGTTGCAAGCTAAGGTGCAAATGCGGTCAATTGTTTTGCGCAATGGAACTTTTGGGGAAATTCCAGCTCGTAATGTAGTGCCGGGAGATATTCTCAAATTCTCCGCCGGAAGTTTTATTTCTGTAGATGGATTGGTTTTGGAGGCCGACGATTTTTCGGTAAACCAATCAATTTTAACCGGTGAATCAGTGACTGCCGAAAAGAAGCCAGGAATATTACCTGAAGATTCCAGTACGGAAGAACGTACAAATTGCGTTTTTATGGGTACAAGTGTTCGCAATGGAACTGCAACAGTTTTGGCGGTAGCGACCGGCGAAAATACTGAGTTCGGACAGATTGCCGGTCAATTGAAACTGCGCCCGCCTGAAACCGATTTCGAACGCGGGGTTCGTCGCTTTGGTTATCTTTTGACACAGATAATGTTGGTTTTGACGCTTACAATTTTTGCGATAAATGTGTATTTTCAGGAACCGGTAATTAATTCACTTTTATTTTCTGTTGCTTTGGCCGTTGGCATAACACCACAAATGTTACCGGCAATTGTCAGTATTACCCTTTCAAAGGGTTCACATAATATGGCTAAGGAAGGCGTTATTGTCAGAAGGTTAAATGCAATTGAAAATTTTGGCAGCATGGACACATTGTGCACTGATAAAACCGGCACATTGACAGAAGGTGATGTGCGTTTTGATGGAGCAGTGAATGTTGGGGGTAAAAAATCAGATGAAGTATTCCGACTGGCTTACCTTAATGCCAGTCTACAGGTAGGAATGAATAATTCTTTGGATGACACCATAGTAGCTTCTCAAAAAATAGATATTTCATCAGTCAAACGGCAAGGTGAAATACCTCTGGATTTTTCGCGCGAACGCTTAAGTGTTATTGTCGAAGAAAACAATCGCTATATTATGATTACTAAAGGAGCGTTGAATCACGTTCTTGAAACCTGTGCCTTTGTAGAACAAGAAGAATCTACCGATATAATGGATTCGGTCAGGTTGGATGGAATAAATAAGCGTTATCTGGAATGGAGTAACCAAGGAATAAGGGTTTTAGGAGTAGCAAAAAAGGTTATTGAACCTAAAGATAAATATGTTATTGAAGATGAGGAACAAATGACTTTTGTAGGGTTCCTGCTTCTTTTTGACCATCCAAAGGAGGATGTTGAACAAACTATTGCTGATCTTGCAAATAATGGAATCGCTCTGCGGATCATAACAGGGGACAATAAGTTGATAGCAATGCACACAGCTGGTTGTGTGGGCCTTGAAATTACGGGGGTAATTACGGGTTCTGAACTAATAAAAATGAGCGATCAGGTTCTTTGGAGCAAGATTGAAGAAACCAATTTATTTGCCGAGGTAGATCCCAATCAGAAAGAACGTATTATTCTGGCATTGAAAAAGAGGGGACATGTTGTGGGATACATGGGAGATGGTATCAACGATGTTCCTGCCTTGCATACCGCAGATGTTAGTATTTCCGTGGATAATGCCGTTGACGTTGCAAAGGAATCTGCTGATTTCGTACTGATGGAAAAGAGTCTGGATGTGCTGAATAGAGGAATTGAACTCGGTCGCACAACCTTCGCCAATACGCTCAAGTACATTTTTGTTACCACAAGCTCGAATTTTGGCAATATGTTCAGTATGGCAGGAGCATCTCTATTTATGCCGTTTTTGCCATTGCTGCCAAAACAAATTTTGCTGCTTAATTTTTTAAGTGACTTCCCATCATTATCAATCGCGAATGACTCCGTTGATCCGGAAATATTGGAAAAGCCACGCAGATGGGACATCAATTTAATTCGTAATTTTATGTTTACCTTTGGCCTCTTAAGTTCAATTTTTGACTATATTACTTTCGCTGTGTTGTTGCTTATTTTCCAAGCCGGGGAAGGTATGTTTCAAAGTGGCTGGTTCGTTCTGTCAACTTTAACCGAGCTATCAGCATTGCTGGTGATGCGTACACAAAGAGCTTTTTTCAGAAGCAGACCTGCCTCGACATTAGTATATTCGTCGATGGTAGTTGGAATTATAACTATCCTTCTCCCTTATTCTCCTATTAATTCAATATTAAACATTCAACCAATACCTTTGACTCTGCTTGTATCATTGCTGTGTATTGCTGCTTTGTATACTATCGTAATAGAGTTTGCGAAACACATTTTTTATAGATCAAATAAGGTTGGAAATGCTACTGATGATCGTAAAATTGCGTTCTGACTGATTACAACTGACGGGTAAAAGTCTAATGTTTAACGGGTTAAATCCAGATGCAAACCATTAGATATAATTAGAATTTTCTGTTAATGGAAGGTAAAAAAACAATTTTGTCGAAATAGAAAGATATCGAAAGTTTAATTATGCTATGCAAAAAAAGATTGCGTATCTGGAAGGAAGGTGCTTTCATGGCATTTGATTTTGGTCAATTACTTCTTATTATATTTATCATGATGACTGTTTGGCCGATGATGAAAAAGAAAGCACTGGAGCATGCCAGGTATAATTTTTTGCAAAAATTGGAAAAAGTCCGCGGCACACGCTGCATAACTTTGATTCATCGACAGGAGGCAATGAGTATCCTTGGGCTGCCAATTAGCAGATACATAGATATTGAAGATTCTGAGCAGGTTTTACGTGCTGTACGTTTTACTCCTGACGATATGCCGATAGACATCATTCTGCATACACCCGGAGGGCTGCTTTTGGCTACAGAACAGATTGCCTTGGCTTTGATGCGGCATCCGGCCAAAGTGACTGTTTTTGTACCTCATTATGCTATGAGTGGCGGTACTATGATTGCTTTAGCGGCTAATGAAATAGTAATGGACGAAAATGCGGTGCTTGGTTCAGTGGATCCTCAGATTGGCCAGTTCCCAGCAGTTTCAATCCTCAGCGCGGTAGGGAAAAAGAACGTAAACAGAGTAGATGACAGCACCTTAATAATGGCCGATATAGCTGAAAAAGCAATTAAGCAGGTTGAGGAGTCAGTCATTAAGTTGCTTACGGGGAAATTTCCACCAGAGCAAGTTGCAAATCTTGCACATACATTAAGTTCATGGAAGTGGACTCATGATTACCCTATATCTTGTGATGAATTGAAAAAAATGGGACTGTCAGTGGAAGTTAATGTCCCGGATTTAATTTATGATCTCATGGAACTCTATCCACAGCCGATACAACGTATGCCGTCGGTTCAATATATTCCTTTGCCATATGAGAAGAAGGAAACAAGGAAATCTTAAAACCATTTCCTTAAAAAATAATTTAAAAAGAGTTAGGAGGTATTTGTATGTTTGAACTTCAACCATTCAGAAAGGGTCATTTGTCCAAAAAAGATTTCTTCACCAATTTTTTTGATAATATTTTTGATGAAGATTTCAGCCCAGCCGGAGTTTTTGGTTCTTCTTTCAAGGTAGACGTGCGCGAAACTGAAAAAAATTTCACAGTAGACGCTGATTTGCCAGGCTTTAAAAAGGAAGATGTTAATGTTTCTTACAAGGACAATTACCTAACCATTAAAGCTAAGCGCGAGGAAGAAGTAAAAGAGGAGAAAGAGAATTATATTCGTCAGGAACGCAGTACCGGTGAAGTAATGAGACGTTTTTTCGTAGAAGATGTCGATGAGGAGGCCATTAATGCAGAATTCAAAGATGGTGTCCTGAAGATTGTTTTGCCGAAGAAAGAAAAAGTTATTGCAGAGAAAAAGGTCATCAACATTAAATAGTACAAGGTTGAAAAAACGCAGGCACTTCACAGAGATATGTGAAATGCCTGCGTTGATTTTTTAATAACTTCGTACGCTCATTTTGTTGTGCTGCCAACGTGCTAAAACTGACAAAGAATAGTTAAGTAAGAAGTACAAGATCGCAACTGCACCGAAAATCGCAAACACCTGCGCAGTGGAACCATACTTGCCTATAAGGATCATACCCTTGCCAGTGAGCTCTTCTGTACCAACGGCCCAGACAAATGAGGAATCTTTGATAACGGTAGTGAATTGTGACATCATGGGCGGGATGATATTTCTGTAGGCTTGCGGAAGCACTATGTGCCAGACAATCTGCAGAGTACTCATACCTTGAGATTGTGCTGCTTCAATTTGTCCTTTTGGCAAGGAATTCAAACCGCTGCGGATTATTTCCGACATAATTGCCGTAGTGAAAACGGTCATGGCTAAAATGCCAGAATAAGTTGGCGGCAAAGGTGTCATGAACCTTGCTGTCAGAACAAGCAGGAGACAGGGAACATTTCTAACAATATCGACATAAAGTATACTGAGTTGCTTCAAAACGGGGATTTTTAGATAAAAAGTGAGGCCAATCAAGGTGCCAAAAATAACACTAAAAATTATGGAAAAGAAGGATATTTTTAGTGTGACAGCCAGACCCTCTAAGAGAAAAGAGATAAGCGAGTAGTCAAGCAAAGCCGATATCATGATTTCACCCCCGCTGTTTTTTCGAGGTGTTTAATATATTTTGTTAAAGGGAAACACATTAGCCAATACAACAAGCCTGTAACAAGGTAAGTTGGCCCATAATACATGTTCATGCCTGACCAGGAATCAGCACGATACATCAAGTCACCGCCGGCAATCATTGCTAAGACAGAAGTGTTTTTGATGAGACTGACACTCTGGTTGGCAATATTTGGAAGAATGATTCGTTTAGCCTGGGGCAGAATGATATAACGCATGGTTTGAAAATAGGTGAAACCTTGGGAGAGCCCTGCTTCGCTTTGACCACGAGGAATGGCGAGAATCCCTGAGCGCACAGCTTCTGACATATAGGCACCGGTATAAAGACCGATGCCTAAGCAACCAATAAGAAACACCGGCAGCATGATTTTTAAGTGCGGCAGTGCATGGTAGAGAAAGATAACCTGAATTACCAGAGGAGTATTTTGAAAGAATTCCACGTAAATGCGATTTATTTTGCGCACATTCTTATTCGGAAAAACACCGGCAATACCAAACAGAATACCCAGAGCGAGAGAAATCAACAAGGCGACAATGGCTACTTCTAATGTCACACTCAAGCCTTCGGCAAAAACTCGCCAATCTTTTAAAAGCGCCAGCCATTTGTATTCTGCAAAAGGATTAGTTGCCATTATTTAAGATCCCATTTTTTGAGAAGTTTGTCCATTTCGCCGGATTTTTTCATGTCATCAAAGGTCTTTTCCACTAAATCAAAAAGGGCTTTGTTGTCTTTTTTGGTTGCTGCACCATAAAGCTGTGGAGCAATCTTATCTGGCAGGAGCTCAGTTGCGTCATCTCTATAGCCGAGAAGATTGGAAGTATCCATGGCATAAGCATCAGCACGTCCGGCAGATAAAGCGGTTTTACATTCGGAGTAAGTCGGGAATTCGATAAAGTTTACTTTAACGCTAGCTTTATCGGCGGCTTCCTGTACACCTTTACGGGTTGTAGCACCTTGTGGAACGGCAATGGTTTTGCCCTCTAAGTCTTTAAGAGATTTTATACCACTGTCTTTTTTGACCAGGAAACCGACTGGATCTTCATAGTAAGGTGTGGTCATGTTGTAAGTTTGCTTTCTTTCATCTGTTATGGTGAAGGTTGCAATACAAAGATCGATTTCACCGCTGTCAAGCAGAGGACCACGGGTTTTGGCCACAACACCGGTCATATCAATTTTGTTTTCGTCACCTAAAATTTTCTTGGCAATTGCTTTAGAAAGGTCTATTTCAAAACCCTCGATTTTGCCCGTTTTCGGGTCTTTGAAACCGAATTTTGGAACATCAACTTTGACACCAACTTTTAAAACACCGCGGTCTTTGATTTTTTGAATGCCGTCAGACACCGCTGCCTTTTTAGGGTCGTCTTTTTTGGTATCGCCGCCGCAGCCTGCCGCTAAAATACCGAAGGATGTGATTAATGCTACCCCAAGTGCTAATAGTTTTTTTCTTGATAAAGACATAATTTTATCCCCTCTCATAAATAAATTTTATCTGATGATTTTACTTAAGAACTGTTGAGTCCGCTCATTTTGCGGATTAAGGAAAAAGTGCTCAGGAGTACCCGTCTCTAATATTTCACCATCAGCCATGAATATGACACGATCGGCAACTTTGCGGGCAAATCCCATCTCGTGCGTAACTACAACCATGGTGATACCGCTATTGGCCAAGTCAACCATTACATCAAGAACCTCATTGATCATCTCGGGATCAAGAGCAGAAGTCGGTTCGTCAAAAAGCATAATCTGAGGATGCATATTGAGAGCGCGGGCAATAGCGACACGCTGCTGCTGACCACCTGATAATTGTGCAGGATAGGCGCTAGCCTTTTCTTTGAGACCGACGCGTTCGAGAAATTCCAATCCGGTTCTTTCTGCTTCTTCTTTTTTTATACCTTGCACAAGGATTGGGGCTATAGTTAAATTTTCCAGAACTGTTTTGTGAGGGTATAGGTTAAATTGCTGAAAGACCATAGCAACTTTTTGTCTTACAGCTCTGATTGGTGCGCCCGGTGCGGTAATCTCAATTCGATCAACCGTAACTGTACCGCTGTCAGGTTCTTCCAGGTGATTCATACATCTGATCATCGTACTTTTACCAGAACCGCTCGGACCAATAACAACAACCTTCTCGCCTGACTCAACTTTAAGAGAGATGTCTTTGAGCACGTGATTATGACCAAAATATTTGTTAACGCCAACTAATTGAATCAATAGGCTATCCTCCTTCTTTAGATTAATTGCTTGAATATGAAAAAAGACGCCTGAGTTCATTTTGTGAACTCAAGCGTCTGTGCTTATGCAACAATTGTAAATTGATAAATTTTAAAAGTCAAGACTTTTGTACATATAAACGGCATAAATATTTACACATTGAAGCGCAAAAACAAAAAATGCCTTCTCTTGACTCAATTGCTTATAAAAGGTATAATAAAGAGCAGATTATACATATTTGAAGGGGTCTGATAAATCAGGCCCCTTTTGTTTTTTCTGTGAAAGGCATAAGCCGTGCCTTGGTAATGTTTGAATGATTATTGAGTGCATGGATAAGCAATAATTGTAAGGAAAAAGCCGAATTTCGTGTTTCGAAAACGGGGGAACCATTTTCTGGGGTGAAGCCTGCATAAGCAGGCAGGGCAAGCTTCTTTCTGCCCTAATCCGTCAGCTAACCTCGCAGGCTTAGAAAGAGGAGGAAAAAAAGTGAGTAAAATTAGAGTCGGTATTTTTGGTTTTGGCAAAACAGGTAAACTTGTCGCTAATGAGTTTTTAAATGATGATTTGTTTGAGTTATCCTGGGTAATGCGCAAGAGTGACCTTGATCGGCATAAATATGCCAGCAGGTTGCTCGGGCATGAATTTGATGCAGGTAAAATAGTTTCGGAGGAAGATCTCGATGAGAATTTTGCTGCAGAAAATCCTGTTGACGCGCTGATAGACTTTTCAACTTCGAGCAGCGTAAATTTGTACACAACAGCAGTTGCCATTGGTACTCCTGTTGTAACGGCAATTTCGAATTACGAACCTGAGGATATGCGCGTGCTTGAAGCTTTTGTAAAAACAGCTCCGGTAATTTATTCCCCTAATATTACGTTGGGAATTAATGTTCTGATGGTAGCAGCTCAAATTCTACAAAAGATTACACCTCACGCCGATATCGAAATAGTAGAGGAACATTTTAAAGCAAAAAGTGAAGTATCTGGTACTGCCAAAAGAATAGCAGGAGTACTTGATTTAAACCCTAAAACCCACATTAACTCTATCAGGGTAGGCGGCATAGTGGGACGCCATGAGATAATATTTGGTTTGCCAAACCAAACTATAAGACTTTCACATGAGAGTATCAGCCGTGCGGCTTTTGGACAAGGAGCTATTTTTGCTGCTAAGGCTTTGATTGGTCAGCCACCTGGAATGTATACGATGGAAACAATTATCGCGGAAATGTTCAGACAAAATATACCTGTTTATTAAATTTTAATGAATTTTACATTTTTGCAATAAAAAGTGTTGACAGTGATAAATCGTGGTGATAGACTGATAACAACTTAATAATACCTAAACAAACCGTTGAGGTGGAGATAACGCCGAAATATGCGCTTACAGAGAGTCCGGGTAGCTGGGAGCCGGATAGAGATGCAGTTCGACAAATGGACCACCGAGGGTGCGGTCAAATCGATAATAATCGAAAGTATTCCGCAACGTAGCATCTGCGTTATTGATGAGGAATGTGTTGGCATTCTGCGTAAGAGTATGGGAGTAATCCCATAAAACAAGGTGGTACCGCAGGTTTATACACCTGTCCTTGCATAAGGACAGGTGTTTTTTATTTAAACCGACGCTTATATTTTAGGCGGTTGCGCTACTCAAATTGCTAAATGCCAAGACGTATTTACGTAATTTGAGTAACGTAACCGTCTATTTTTTTACAGTAGTGAGGAGGAAACAAATTGTTAAATTTAGCGTTAGAGGAAGTAAAAAAATATGAAAAAGACTTCAGCGCTGTGCCGGTATGTGCGGAAGTTTTCGCAGACATGATGACGCCAATCAGCTTCTTAAATTCTGTGCGGGAAAGCAGCAATAATTACTTTCTGCTGGAGAGTGTTGAGGGCGGTGAAAAATGGGGACGCTATTCCTTCATCGGCTTTGATCCAATAGTGCGGATTGTCGCAAAGGATAACTCGATGGAAGTTAAAAATACAGCAGCTGTTAAATTTACCAGTGACAATCCGGTCGACTGCTTGCGGGAAGTACTTGCTGAGTATAAAGTTCCGAAGTTAAAAGACCTTCCGCCTTTCACCGGTGGTTTTGTGGGCTACTTCGCCTATGAATTCTTTAAATACTGCGAACCCGATTTCAAGTTTTCCGCTGATAAGAAAACGGAGTTTCCGGATTTTGACCTGATGCTTTTCGACAAGGTGATAGCCTTCGATCACTTGAAACAAAAAATATTCATCATTGTCAATGTGAAGACAGACCATGTGGAGGTCAACTATCGTAAAGCCGAAAGGGAAATCGAGCAAATAAAGCAGATGCTGAAAAAGGCCGGAACTTATCCGGAGTTCGTACCTGCCAAGCTTGGCGAGATGGTACCTAACATGAATAAGGAAGACTATATGGCGATGGTAGAAAAGGGCAAGCAGTATATCAAAGCAGGCGATATTTTTCAGGTCGTGCTCAGCCAACAGTTTACCGCAGATTATGATCAGAGTCTTTTCAATGTCTACCGAATTTTACGCACAACCAATCCTTCCCAATACATGGTTCTGATCAAGAATGATGATGTGGAGATTGCAGGCAGTTCGCCGGAAACCTTAGTGAAAATAAGTGGCAAAGAGATAACGACGATGCCAATCGCAGGAACAAGACCAAGAGGTGCTACTGAAGCGGAAGACTTAAGATTGGAAGAAGAACTGCTAGCTGACGAAAAAGAAACTGCTGAACACAACATGTTGGTTGATTTAGGCAGAAACGACGTGGGGCGTGTCAGCAGGTTCGGTACAGTCAAGGTTCTGGACTACAAAAAAATCAGTCGTTTCTCCCACGTGATGCATATCACGACGAGGGTAACCGGCGAAATGAATGGCGATAAAGACAATCTCGATGCCCTTTGCTCCATCTTCCCAGCAGGCACGTTGTCAGGAGCTCCCAAGATCAGGGCTTGTGAAATCATAGATGAGCTGGAACCAACAGCCCGCGGACCTTATGGCGGCGGCATGGGCTACATAGATTTTTCAGGTAACCTTGACGTTTGCATAACAATCAGAACGATAGTCAAGCGGGCAAACAAAGTTTATGTACAAGCAGGTGCAGGCATCGTCGCTGACTCCGTACCGGAAAACGAATATCAGGAATGTATGAATAAGGCGGGCGCAGTATTCCAGGCTTTGCGAGCAACAACCAAGGCAAGATAAGGAGGAAGCAGAAAATGATTTTGATCATAGATAATTACGATAGTTTCACCTTTAACCTTTATCAGTTTGTCGGCAGTATCAATCAGGATGTACTGGTAAAACGCAATGACAAGATAACGGTAGAAGAAATTGCTAAGCTAAAGCCTTCCCATATTATCCTCTCTCCCGGACCTGGTTATCCTAAAGATGCTGGGATTTGTGAAGAAGTGCTGCAAAACTTAAAAGAAAGTTTCCCTATCATGGGCGTTTGCCTGGGGCATCAGGCTATTGGCGAAGTTTTCGGCGGCAAAGTCGCGCCGGCACCGCAGCTGGTACATGGTAAACAGAGCAAAATCATGATAAAAGGCAAATGCAAATTATTTGAAGGGTTGCATGAAAGTTTTCTGGCAGCAAGATACCATTCACTGGTCGTAGAAAAAGAAGGGTTGCCTGAGGAACTTATCGTTGCCGCAGAAACCGAAGATGGCGAAATCATGGCAGTCAAACATAGGGATTACGAAGTCTACGGAGTACAGTTTCATCCGGAATCCATCATGACGCCAGATGGTATGCAAATTATAAAAAATTTCTTGGAGATAGGAGTTGAACGATAATGATCTCAAAAGCTATCAATAAATTATCAGCAGGACATGATCTTTCAATGGTAGAAACAACCGACGCTATGCGCCAGATTATGAATGGTGAAGCAACAAATGCACAAATTGCTGCGTTTCTGACTGCAATGCATATTAAGGGTGAAACTATAGATGAAATAACGGCTTGTGCCATGGTTCTCAGAGAGAAGTGCACGAAAATCGTGCCGGATAAAGAAGCACTTGACATAGTTGGCACTGGCGGCGACAAATCCAATACCTTCAATATTTCCACTACCAGCTCAGTTGTTATAGCAGCAGGCGGCGTGCCTATTGCTAAACATGGCAACCGTTCTATGTCGAGCAAATGCGGTGCGGCTGATGTGTTGGAGGCTTTGGGTGTCAATATCAGTGTTGAACCTGAAAAGAGTCAGGAAGTATTGGAAAAAGCTGGCATTTGCTTCCTGTTTGCACAAAAGTATCACGCCTCCATGCGTTTTGCCGGCCCGGTCCGGAAAGAAATTGGTATACCGACCGTTTTCAACTATATCGGACCTTTGTCCAATCCTGCTTTGGCCAAGATGCAGCTGATGGGTGTCTATGATGCGAAGCTGGTCGAGCCACTGGCCAAAGTATTGGTTAATCTCGGACTAAGACGTGGTATGGTAGTATATGGTAATGGCATAGATGAAGCAACTCTGACAGGTCCTACTATGATTTGTGAATTCAATAATGGCGTAACGAAAACATACACCATTACGCCTGAGGAAGTTGGACTCAAACGCTGTGAATTAAAGGATCTGGTTGGCGGCGTTGCTGAAGAGAATGCTGAAATAACCAGAAACATTTTAAGCGGCAAGGAACGCGGACCAAAGAGAGACGCAGTACTTTTGAATGCAGGTTTATCACTGTATATCGGCGGCAAGGCGGCAGCCATTACCGAAGGAATTCAGATGGCGGCGCAACTGATTGACAGCGGCAAAGCGAAAGCTAAGCTTGATGAGTTCGTTGCCCTTACCAATCAATAAGCGAGGGAAGACTATGATACTGGATAAGCTGGCTGCTGAAGCGCGTAAGCGTGTGGCCATTCTCAAAAATCAAAAATCATTGGATATGATTAAAAGTGAAGCGCAAGCGTTGCCCAAAGGCAATTTTGTTTTTGAAAAAGCACTCAGGCGGAACGACATATCTTTTATTACAGAGGTTAAAAAGGCGTCACCATCCAAGGGTCTTATTGCCGAAGACTTCGAATATATAAGGATTGCGAAAGAATATGAAGCAGCTGGAGCTGCGGCAATCTCGGTACTCACAGAACCTACCGCATTTTTGGGCTGTGACCAATATTTGAAAGACATTCGCAAGGTAGTTGGCATACCGCTTCTACGTAAGGATTTTACAGTAGATGAATATCAGATTTATGAAGCCAAGACCATTCGCGCTGATGCTGTCCTTTTGATTTGTGCTTTGCTTGATACAGAAACCATTAGGAAATATATGGCAATTTGCGACGAACTTGGGCTGTCTGCACTGGTAGAAGCGCATGATGCCGAGGAAGTAAAAAGTGCTTTGCAGGCCGGTGCAAGAGTAATCGGCGTTAATAACCGCAACCTTAAAGATTTTACGGTTGACTTGCAGAACAGCGTTAATTTGCGCACACTGGTGCCGGAAAATATCATTTTTGTTTCAGAAAGCGGGATTAAAACACCAAGTGATGTAGCTATCTTGCGTAAAAATGGCACCGATGCGGTATTGATTGGGGAAACGTTGATGCGCAGCAATGATATTTCCGGGGAAATAAGCAAATTACGTGGCGAGGTTTAAAACTATGACGAAGATTAAGATATGTGGTTTGACCAGAACAGAAGATATAGAGATGGTAAATGAATTTTTGCCGGATTATATCGGTTTTGTTTTCGCCAAAAGCAGACGTCAGGTTTCAGCCGAACAGGCAAAAGAGTTGAAAAAAAGATTAAAGCCGGAAATAAAAGCAGTAGGAGTTTTTGTTAATGAAAAGCCGGAAAACATTGCGAAAATCGCTAATCAAGGTATCATTGATTTAATTCAAATACATGGCGATGAAGACGCTGCGTATTGTGAGCAGCTGCGAAAACTCACACAGGCACCAATCATTAAAGTTGTGAGGGTAGAGCGCGAAGATGATCTTGCTGGTATTGAAGAATTTGACTGTGATTACTATTTGTTTGATACTTTAAGCAGTAAAGAGTATGGTGGCACAGGTAAAGCTTTTGATCACAGTCTCCTATATAATAAGGAAATAAAGAAACCGTTCTTTGTCGCTGGCGGCCTGAACCAGGACAATGTGGCAGCAGTAATTGAAGCGATAAAACCTTTCGGAGTTGATACTTCGGGCGGAGTGGAAACAGTCGGAATCAAGGACGTAAATAAAATCAAAGAGTTTATAAAACAGGGAAGGATAGTGGGAAAGAATGACTAAAGGCAGATATGGTATTCACGGCGGTCAGTACTTGCCGGAAACCTTGATGAATGCGGTTCTGGAACTGGAACAGGCATACGAAAAATATAAGAATGATCCAACATTTCTAGAGGAGCTGCAGGCTCTTTACAGCGATTATGCCAACAGGCCTTCGATGTTGTATTATGCGGAAAAGATGACCAAAGACCTTGGCGGTGCCAAGATTTACCTGAAACGCGAAGATCTGAATCATACAGGTTCTCACAAAATCAACAACGTGCTAGGACAGGTGCTGCTTGCGAAAAAAATGGGCAAGAAGCGAGTTATAGCTGAGACCGGTGCCGGTCAGCACGGTGTAGCAACTGCAACAGTTGCTGCCTTGATGGACATGGAGTGCGTTGTTTATATGGGTAAGGAAGATACAGAGCGTCAGGCTCTTAATGTTTTCCGCATGGAACTGCTCGGAGCGAAGGTTGTGCCGGTGGAAACAGGTACTATGACACTTAAGGACGCGGTTAATGAAGCTATGAGGGTATGGACTTCTCGTATTGATGACACATTTTATGTCTTGGGTTCTGTGATGGGACCACATCCCTATCCGGAAATGGTGCGTGATTTTCAGCGCGTAATCGGTAAAGAAGTAAAAAAACAAATGCTGGCCAAAGAAGGCAGATTGCCTGATGTCGTAATGGCTTGCGTTGGCGGCGGCAGCAACGCGATGGGTTTATTCTATGATTTCATTCAGGATAAAGAGGTGCGCTTGATTGGCGTTGAAGCCGCAGGGCGTGGTGTTGATACCGAAGAAACAGCAGCAACTATTTCCCGTGGCAGCCTTGGTATCTTTCACGGGATGAAATCTTATTTCCTGCAGGACAATTACGGACAGATTGCACCTGTTTATTCTATTTCTGCCGGTCTTGATTATCCGGGGATCGGACCGGAACACGCGTATCTGCATGACAGCGGACGTGCTGAATATGTACCTGCTACTGACGACGAATCTGTAGCAGCTTTTAGCTATCTTTCAAAAACAGAAGGTATTATTCCGGCAATTGAAAGCGCCCATGCGGTTGCTTATGCTATGAAGCTTGCTCCGACCATGGACAAGGACAAGATAATTGTGATTAATCTTTCCGGCAGGGGAGATAAAGACGTGGCAGCTATAGCCAGGTATATGGGGGTTGATCTTCATGAGTAAAATTGCTAAGGCTTTTCAAGATAATCCGAAGGCATTTATTTCTTTCGTGACAGCTGGTGATCCTTCACTGGCAAAGACGAAAGAACTTATCCTGGCACTGGAGAAAGCAGGTTCCGCTATTGTCGAAATAGGGATACCTTTTTCCGACCCGGTGGCAGAAGGGGAAGTAATCCAAAGAGCTAACATCAGAGCTTTAGCCGGCGGCTGCACTACGGACAAAATTTTTGATATGCTGGCTGACTTAAGAAAAACTTCACAGGTGCCGATTGTTTTTCTTACATACGTCAATCCAATCTTTACCTATGGCCGTGATAAATTTTTTGCCAAATGCCAGGAAGTTGGCGTTGATGGCGTTATAGTTCCTGACGTGCCTTTCGAGGAAAAAGGTGAACTGGTTGATTATTGCAGAAAGTACGGTGTTGATTTGATTTCCTTGATTGCACCGACTTCCGACCAGCGGATTCAGATGATAGCCAAGGAAGCTATGGGCTATATTTATCTGGTATCGTCTCTCGGTGTTACCGGCGTGCGCAGCAACATTACTACTGATATCGGCGCGATTGTAAAGAAAATCAGAGAAGCAAGTGATAAGCCGGTAGCTGTAGGCTTTGGTATTTCTACACCGCAGCAAGCGAAAGAAATGGCTGCTTTGAGTGATGGTGCCATTGTTGGCAGCGCGATAGTGAAAATCATTGAAAAATATGGTGATGACTGCGTTGAACCAGTTTATGAGTATGCCAAAGAAATGACCGAAGCAGTAAAATAGCAGTTGATAAAAGTAAAGTGGGCTCCATCGTTAAAGATGGAGCCCACTTTACTTTTATCTCAGGTTCTTAATTCGAAATGGTTGCGAGTGAAAGCCAACAAGCCTTCCTGCTGCAGCTTGCTTAATTCATTCGACATGGCACTGCGGTCAACAGCCAGATAATCAGCCAGCTCCTGACGGCTGAGTGGTATATCGAAAACATGGCTTTTGGCTTCTATGGCTTGTGCGGATAAAAAAGAAAGCAGTTTTTCGCGGGTTGAACGTTTCATAAGATGCTCAATCTTTTGCGTGAGCATTACGTTTTTGCCTGCAAGAATCAACATCATATTTTGAATAAGTTTGTTATAGGAAGTACAAGCTACACCCGTATCATCAAGAATACGTTTGTAATCAATGAATAGTATTTCGCTCTTTTCACTCGCTAAGACACCAACCGGCATTTTTTCTGTCTGGGCACAGGTGAAGGCTTCACCAAAGATATCGCCGACACCAAGTTTGGCAAGCATAGAGCGGTTACCCCAGAAGTCTTCCTTAATGATAACTACGCTGCCGGCAAGTATGATGCCTACGGTAGGACTGCCATCTTCTAAAGAAAAAATGAAGGAATTTTTTTCATAAGCAGTTTGTCTGGCAGCAAGAAAACTAAGGGCTGAATTAATTTCGTCTTCCTCCATATTTCTGAACAAAGGAGTTTTCTTTAATATCTCCATTAAAATTTTCACAATATTCTTTCTCCTATCAAGCAACTTTGTTGTAAAAACAACATACTTTCTAGCGAAAGTATATTAGAATGAACTCATGAAGTCAAGATAAAATGAATTTGAAAATAGATAAAAAAAGGATGGAGAAAAAATGGCTCTTAGAAAAATAATCAAAATTGATGAAGAGAAATGCAATGGCTGCGGTCTTTGCGTTGATGCTTGTCAGGAAGGCGCCATTGTTCTTGTAGGCGACAAGGCAAGACTCGTGCGTGACGACTATTGCGATGGCCTTGGTAATTGCCTGCCGGCGTGTCCTACTAATGCAATCAGCTTCGAAGTCAGAGAAGCAGCAGAGTTTGATGAAGAAGCAGTAAAAGAACATATGGCAAAAAATGCGGCCCCTGTTAGCGGCTGCCCCGGCTGTCAGGTACAAAGCATTGAAAAGAAGGAAAGCGTGAGCGTGGCGTCGAAATCTTCCACAAGTGAATTGAGACAATGGCCGGTACAGATCAAGTTGGTGCCGGTAAACGCTCCTTATTTCAAAAATGCCAGACTTTTGGTTGCAGCAGACTGTACTGCCTTTGCTTATGGTGATTTCCACCAAAAATTCATGCGTAACCATGTCACACTGATTGGCTGTCCTAAGCTGGATATGGTCAATTATAGTGAAAAACTTACTGAGATACTCAAATATAATGATATTAAGAGCGTTACGGTAACGAGGATGGAAGTACCTTGCTGCGGCGGCATTGAAGCTGCTGTCAAAACAGCCTTGCAAAACAGCGGCAAAATGATTCCATGGCAGGTTGTGACAATTTCGACAGAAGGCGAGATTCTGGAAGACTAATCTATTGGCAAGGTAGGCTGCAAAAAGCCTATAAATAAAAGAAACAGAGGAGAGATGAGACAATGAAAGATATGTTTTGTTTTCAATGTGAACAAACTGCAGGTAGTGTAGGTTGCATGGGTAAAGCCGGAGTCTGTGGCAAACAAGCTAGCACTGCTAATTTGCAAGACGATCTTACGGGAGCAATGATTGGTTTGGCACAAGTTGCTGAGCTAAGCAAACCGACTGATTCTACAACCAAAGTTATGCTTGAAGGTTTATTTACAACCATTACTAATGTGAACTTTGATGATGAAGTATTACAAAAAAGAATCGCTGACGTGCATCGCGAGAAAGCATTGCTGGGCGCGACAGTAGACTTCCCTGACTATAAAATGTGGGATCTTTGGGATGCCAATGAAGATGTTCGTTCCCTTAAATCTCTTATCTTGCTTGGCCTTCGTGGCGTAGCTGCTTACGCTTATCATGCATGGATGCTTGGCTATAAAGATGAAGAAGTTAATGCTTTCTTCTACAAAGGTATGGCAGCTCTTGCTAATAAAGATAAAGCAGAAGATTTATTACCGTTGGTCATGGAAACTGGCCGTATCAACTTCAAGTGTATGGAGATGCTCGATAAAGCTAACACAGAATCTTATGGCACACCAGTTCCGACCACTGTACCTTTGATGGTTGAAAAAGGACCATTCATCGTTGTTACAGGACATGATCTGAAAGATTTGCATACGCTGCTTGAGCAAACAAAAGATAAAGGTATCAACATCTATACTCACGGCGAAATGCTTCCATGCCATGCCTATCCGAAATTGAAGGCATATCCGCATCTGAAAGGTAACTTTGGTACCGCTTGGCAGAATCAGCAAAAAGAATTTGCTAACCTGCCGGCACCTGTTCTCTTTACTACTAATTGCCTGATGCCGGTTAAAGACAGCTACAGGGATCGCGTATTTACGACTGAAGTAGTAGCATACCCTGGCATGGTTCATATTGATGATAATAAAGATTTTTCACCTGTTATTGCCAAAGCTCTTGAGCTTGGCGGTTATGCGGAAGATCATCCGATGACAGGTATCAACGGCGGTACTCAGGTAACTACAGGTTTTGGTCATGGGACTGTAATGTCTGTAGCAGGCACTGTTATTGATGCTGTTAAAGCTGGCGCAATTAAACATTTCTTCCTGGTAGGCGGCTGCGATGGTGCGAAACCTGGTCGTAACTATTACACCGATTTTGTTAAACAGACACCTCAGGATACCGTTATTCTGACTCTTGCCTGTGGTAAATATCGTTTCAACGACCTTGATCTGGGCACAATTGGTGGCCTGCCGCGTATTATGGATATGGGCCAATGCAACGATGCGTACAGCGCAATTAAAGTAGCCGTTGCTTTGTCTGAAGCCTTCGGCTGCAGCGTTAACGAGCTGCCATTGTCGATGGTACTTTCCTGGTACGAACAAAAAGCAGTCTGCATTTTGTTGACCTTGCTGCACTTAGGTATCAAAAACATCTACCTTGGACCAACTCTCCCGGCTTTTGTATCGCCAAACATCCTGAAATTCTTGGTAGAAAATTACAATGTTACTCCAATTAGCACTCCGGAAGCAGACCTCAAAAAGATTCTTGGCTAATAGTCAAAAATTAATATTTTAAAAGAAGCAGGCCACTGATTATCAGAATTTGATTAATCAGTGGCCTGAGTTTTATTTGTTGCCAAATATTTCGATCAGCAGCATTATTATGAAGAAAGCTGCTAAATAGGGAAGGATTTTCCTGCCCCAGCATTTATTTTGGGAGCTGCACTGGCAAGCTTTTTCATTGTTTTTATCGAGCATGATACTAACCTCCTTATGAAAAACAAAGATGTAAAAGTCTCTTTGTTATAATCAGTATATCATGGCAATTTCATTAAAAATGGAAATTTTGTGGAAACAATTTAAGCTATCAGGGGAAAATTAATTACGTAGAATAGCCAAATTCTTGGAGTCAATCATCGGGTAAGTGTGCTGGCAAAACTAAAAAAAATAAATGTCCGCAAGGAGAGGATAATTATTGCGTAACAAAAGTTACGGTTACTATTTATGCTTAAAAAATACAGGTAAATCACAAAATTGTCACAATGTTTAGTAAAAGCCTATTGCATTTGTAATGTTTTTGGCTTATAATAAAACCATAAAGAGGCTATACATGAATAAGTTGTGGGTTCGGAAATCAAACCGAAAGGCAAGATGGAAGAGTGCTCACGCTTACATGTAAAAAGGGCCGCAAGGCCCTTTTTAATAAAACGACAACACCTAGCGAGAGCCTGTCAAGATGTGGTCTCTGGATACTTCGCAAGACGGTCGAGAGATTGGTAAGAGGTAAATAGTAGTCCGCAGTTGCTTGGCAAAACCCAACGGTAAATTTTTCAGTGATTAGTACAACTTAAGTGCTTCGAAACGGTCAAAGATCGGTTTGGTGAACGCAAGTCCAAGGTCATATGAAAACTAACGGAAAGGGGCTCAAAGATTTGTAAATTCTCTAGGTATTCGAAGTAATTTTTTGAATTACCAAGAGTAAAGAGAGAGTCCGCAATCTAAGGCAGATGCAATCGCAGAGGGTGTCGGTGATGTGACCACGCTATTAAAACGTGAGGTGGTCGTAAGACTGTAAAGGTTGTTAAGGATCGCACGGATGTGGTCATATCGAAAGAGGGCAGAATCGTAAAAGATTCTGCCCTCGCTTTGTTTTGTGTGAGTTATATTTTATAGGGGGTGCCAGTAATAATATGGATCTAAGATATATTATTCATTCTTTTTGTAAAGATGGGTATTTGATGGGGCAGTAAAAGCGAATAATAAATTGTTAAGAAGATTCAGCTGGGGTATAATGAAAAGCAAATAAATACAATGTAATAGGGGTATTGATTATGAAAGAACTCGAAGTTGTAGCTGGAATTATTGTTTGCGGTGAAGAAATTTTGTGTATGCAGAGAAACAAAGCAAAATATGATTATATTTCGTATAAGTTCGAATTTCCGGGTGGGAAGATTGAACAAGGTGAAAGACCAACAGAGGCACTTAAACGAGAATTAACTGAGGAACTTGAAATGAAGGTTAATGTTGATGAGTGTGATTTTTTTATGGAAGTAGATCATTCTTACTCTGATTTTAAAATTAAAATGAAAAGCTTTATTTGCCAAGTTCAAGATAAAAAATTCACAATGAAAGAGCACATTGCTTTTAAATGGTTAAAAAAAGAGCATTTAATGGAATTGGATTGGGCTGAAGCAGATAAACCTATCGTTAAAAAACTGGTAGAAGGGTGAATAAGCGATGGACGTAGCGGAGCTGAGAAAAGGACTTGAAACAGGGTTTGTAAATCTTCAGTATATGGCCGATGACAGGTATGTGCCGAAGATATTGACAAATAATAGAACAAAACAAACAAAAGTGCTGGATACTGTTCTTTATGAGTTAGAGTATTGTGACGAATTCTTTTTTTCTGTTGCGTTCATTACTAATAGTGGTGTTGCGTGTTTAATAGATGTCTTAAAAAAATTGGAATCTAAAAATATTAAGGGCAGCATCATAGCATCGCAATATCAGAACTTTACTGAACCGCGAGCACTTGAAAGATTAATTGCATTAACAAATGTTGAAGTCAAAATTGTTACTGATCAAAATTTTCATGCCAAAGGGTACTTGTTTTATAAGAAGGATAAGGAAAATCAAGGAAATGACGAGTACACGATGATAGTTGGCAGCAGCAACTTAACGCAAACAGCTTTAAGTGAGAACCAGGAGTGGAATGTCAAATTAAAGTCTGGCAAAGATGGCTATTTACTGTTACAGATGCTTTCGGAGTTTAATGAAACTTTCTTGAATGCCACAGTAGTAAACACGGCATGGATTAAAACATATGAAGCAATTTATAGAAATTATCAGCTCGGCTGGAATAAAGCTAAGGTTGAAGTCGAGCAATTTGAGAAAATAAATCCTAATAAGATGCAGATAGAGGCTCTTGCCGGAATAGAAGCTCTTAGATTGCAAGGGAAAAACAAAGGATTATTGATTTCTGCTACTGGCACTGGTAAAACGTATTTGTCCGCTTTTGATGTTAAGAGAATGCAACCAAAGCGCTTTTTGTTCGTTGTACATAGGGAAATTATTGCCGATGAAGCAAGAAAGAGTTTTGCCAGGGTTTTAGGACCGGAAGCTAAGATGGGTATGTATACAGGCGGCAATAAAACTGATGAACCTTATCTTTTTGCCACTGTTCAGACCCTTTCCAAAGAAGAGAATCTAAGATGTTTTGAAAAGAATGAATTTGATTATATTGTAATTGATGAAGCCCATCGCTCAGGTGCGGATACTTACAAAAGAATTTTGAATCATTTTGAACCCAAATTTTTACTTGGAATGACCGCTACGCCCGAAAGAACGGACGGTAATGATATTTTTTCATTATTCGATCATAATATTGCATATGAAATCAGGCTCCATCAGGCATTAAATGAAAAGATGCTTGTTCCTTTTCACTACCATGGGATAAGAGATATCGTAACATATGATGGGAAAATACACGACGGTTCTGACTTTAATCTTTTGACGAGCGAAGCTCGTGTAAAGCATATTCTTTCAAAAGCAAAGTTATACGGGTGTGATTCTGGAAGGGTTAAGGGATTAGTTTTTTGCAGTCTTAACCAAGAAGCATCCTTTTTATCTGATGCCTTTAACAAAGCAGGGTATAACGCGGTTGCCTTGTCAGGAGAATCAAGCGATGATGAACGCAAGGCTTGTATTGAACGATTAGAGTCGGATGAAATTCCAAGAGAGCAACAATTGGACTACATTTTCACAAGAGACATTTTTAATGAAGGTGTCGATATACCCAAGGCTAATCAAATAATTATGCTAAGGCCAACACAGTCAGCTATTATATTCGTGCAACAGTTAGGAAGAGGCTTGCGTAAATGTAATGGCAAAAGGTATTTAGAAGTAATCGATTTTATTGGAAACTATCAAAATAACTTTTTGGTGCCCATTGCGCTTTATGGTGACAGGTCTTTTAATAAGGATAAAATCAGAAGATGCTTGGCAACCAATTACATACCCGGAGCTTCAACGATTCATTTCGACGATATAGTTAAAGAAAATATTTTTAAAGCGATTGATAACAATAATTTGTCTCTTAAAAAAGACCTTTTAAATGATTATAAAACAATGAAATACCAACTGGGCAGAAGACCAATGATGATGGATTTTGTTAAATTTGGCGGTAGGGATCCTTACACTTTTTTGTCAGGACAATATAATTCGTTCTATGAGTTTGTCTGTATGGCTGAAAATGAAACTGATGTTTTACAGCAAAATTTCATGAAGGCTTTGGCGTTTGTTGGCAAAGAAGTTGCTAATGGAAAAAGGATTGAAGAAGTAATATTGCTAAAAGATATTATTGATAATGGGAAAACTTCTCTTGCGAATATTAGTAATATAGTTAATGAAAAATTCAACTATATACCGACAGAAACAACGATGAACTCCGTTTTAAATTACATAAATAGAAATTTCTTCAATAGCGCTGAAAAAAAGAAATACGGTGATGTTGCTTATATTGAGGCTCAAAATGGAGAATACTTTATTTCCGCTTATTTTAATAGTCTCTTATCAGACTTAACATTTAAAACATATTTATTAGATTCTCTTGACTATGCTTTATCGGTATTCTCGAGTTTTCATGATATAAATCAATATAGAAATGGCTTTCAACTTTATCAAAAATATTCTCGCAAAGATGTATGCCGTATTATGAACTGGAAAACAGATGAATCTTCAACAATGTATGGGTACAGGGTCAAATATGACACCTGTCCTATCTTTGTTACTTATGAAAAGGACGAAGATATCAACAAGAGCACGAAATATGAAGACAAATTTTTGAGCTATAAAAATTTCAGTTGGATGACAAGAAATAATGTCAAAGAAGATTCAAAGGAAGTTGTAGCAATCAAAAATCCTTTTACGAGAAAAGCTTTATTTGTAAAGAAGAGCAATGATGAAGGTAAAGATTTTTACTATCTTGGTGATGTTGTGCCAGAAACTTTTGAACAAACAACAATTAATAATGACGCAGGAAAATCGTTGCCGATAGTCAATATTGTTTTTAAAATGAATGATCTTCTTGAAGAAAAAATGTACAAATATTTTGAGGGTTAAATAAAAAGATAGGAGCATATCTTAATGGCAAAGAATTTTTTGGTAACGGATTTTGAATTTACTGTTTATACAAAGCCGGTTGGGAAACCACGCGGGTTCTTCTCGGAGATATTGGAAATAGGTGCGACAAAACTTGCTGGCGATAATTTCGAATGTGTTGGCAACATCCAGAGCTTTGTTAAGCCACAATTTTATCCTAAACAGGCTGAAGAATCGCTCAATTTTTCCATGATTACAATGGCTGATCTCAAAAAGGGGATTCTATTTCCGGAAATGATTGAGAGAATGAAAGAACACTATGTTCCGGGCGAAACATATTTTGTCGCCTGGGGTGATGCAGATTTTAAAGTTATAGATACCGCTTGCAAACGCTACAAGATTGAAAATCCGGTTTTATTTTCGGACTATCTTGATTTGGCGGCGGGTTATAAGCAGTTATTTGAAAAAGAGAAAACGCCGTCTTTGAAGTCTGCTGTAGAGGAACAGAAGGTTGTGATGGAAGGCACTTGGCATACCGCATTAGATGACGCTATTAATACTTCTAAACTGCTGGTAAAGCTGGTTGAAAATGGCTGGGATGTAGAAGCTTTCATGGCAACGCAGGATAAAGAACCTTATCGCAGATAAAACTGATCTTAGTTCTCTTAAATAGCTTGCACAGCAGGGCTCTTTTTGTTACAATAGGTTGGTGATTTTATTGTAAAGGGGATCCTACTGTGGAGATAAAGAAAGTTGCTACGCCACAAGAGCTTGAAGAAGCTTTTAGTGTTCGTATCAATGTTTTTGTGAAAGAGCAGGGCGTGCCTGAAGATTGTGAAATTGATCAAAACGAGAATGCGGCAGAGCATGTAATCCTGTGCGACGGCAGCAAAGTTGTCGGAACAGGCCGTGTGCGTTATTTTGGTTGTTTAGCCAAACTTGAACGCATTTGCATCTTGCAGGAGTACCGCAAATTAGATGCAGGCCGAATGATTGTTGAAGGTTTGGAAAAATTAGCGCGCGCTAAAGGCATGACCAAGGCTAAGCTGCATGGGCAGACCCAAGCTGAAGGGTTTTATCATAAGCAAGGGTATAGGACGTCTTCAGAAGTGTTTATGGAGGACGGTATACCGCACATATTGTTACTAAAGGTTTTATAAAATAAAAAAATCGTCTGAGATTTATTCTCAGACGATTTTTGCTTTTCCTGACTTATTTTGCTCCAGGCATATTTTCCATTAAGTGAAGCTCGCTGCCGTCAGTGAAATTGACGCGTATGATGGCTGCTTTGATCGTTAAATCAGAATCAGAGGTATTAATTAATTCTTTTTCACTAGGAACAAAAGGATTCAGAGGCCAGCTGAAATGGAACTCCTGTTTGCTATTAACAGGGAATGGGCCGGCATTCACGAACTTCTGGGAGAAGACTCTATCTTTGTTCTTGTTGTAAACATCGACTTGACCGATGAATTCAGCTACTTGCTTGCCTTGCTTGAATTCAACAGTAGGTGTATAGGAGAACGCATAAGAGGCTCCATAACGATTGTTTTTCTGGTGTTCGAACTTTTCAGAAGATATAGCTACTTGTTCCTGAATTTTCTTTGCTAGTGGTTTGTTCAAAACTGCTAACTTTTCTGCTTTCATTTTGGAAATTTCGGTAAGGAATTCATGAATATTATTAATTCCTACAACAGACCAGGTTTCATCCTGCAGTTTACGCATTTTTAACTGTAGGGTGAAGTCTTCGTCAACTTGGTTCTGATGAATGATGACATCTACGTAGGCGATATTGCCTTCAATCTTTGTTTCTTTAATGTTCTTAAAGGTGACATTGCGGAAATCAGTCAGTTCAGTGAATTTCTTGGCCAGAATTTGTTCTGGAGCTTTATTATCGCTTTCCAGCGAACCGGATTCAACGTATTTTCTTGTTTGTTCAACCATAGAATTTACAAAGGATTGTTTTACAGAAGACATGATACTGGCCAGAAAATCATTGATGCCGTCTTGGGTTGGCTGTCTCAGTGTTGGTGCAATGACATCGTCGAACGCTTCGCCATAGAAGGTTTCCATATCGAAATGCTTTTCAAAGGTTGCTAAATCATGTTGTTTAATGGCATTGCTAATAAGGTTAATTGAGTGTTCCGGTGTTTTCTTCTGACCGGAAAAATAAAATAATGCGCCGACCGAGATACAGACGACGATAATCAGGGCAATTGACAAAGTTAACTTAGTGCGTGTACGCAAGACAATCGGCTCCTTTTCAATAATTGTAATTTATTCTATTTATTATAGTGCTTGCAAGGCTTATAGTAAATCATTTTCGTTAATTTTTCTTTGCTTAATTTAATAAACATGTTATAATAAAAATCTATTTATGGACTCATAGGTTGTGAGGTGCTGAGCCCACCGAGCAACCGCGCTTGCGGCTTCGGCTGTAAGTAACAAAAAACCCGCTGACTTTTGTCAGCGGGTTTTTTGCTTTATAGTCAACAATTTTAAATTTAGTCTTCTTTGCGCAATAAATTGAGTTTATCAAAAATCTTGAAAGATAGGCTCATGATGATGGCAACAACAGTTGCAAGTACCATGCCTTGAACGCTCATAGTACCAATAGTCAGCTTTGCGCCGCTGACACCAATAGTAAAGATAACACCGGAAAGTACCATGTTGGAAGATTTACTGAAGTCAACTCTGCCATCAACAAGGATGCGAATACCGGAAACAGCAATGACACCGAAAAGCAGGCAGCAGACACCGCCCATAACCGGGACAGGGATGCTGCGGATGAGCTCGGCTAGTTTGCCGATGAAGGAGAGGCAGATTGCCAATACTGCAGCACCGCCGATTACCCAGACGCTGTATACTTTGGTTATGGCCATAACACCGATGTTTTCACCATAAGTGGTATTTGGTGTTGCACCAAAGAAACCGGAAAGGATATTGGCGAGACCGTCAGCGAAGAGTGAACGTGAGAGACCTGGCTTTTCGATTAAATTGCGTTCTACAATGTTGCCGGTAACAACCAAGTGGCCAATGTGTTCAGCCAAAACAACTAAGGTTGCCGGTGCGATGATCATGATTGCTTCAATGTTAAATTCTGGTTGATAGAATTGCGGAATCTGGAACCAAGGCGCATTGTAGACTGGTGTTAGATCAACCATACCCATGGCAAAAGCGAAGATATAGCCGCTGATGACACCAACCAAAACCGGTATGATTGAAAGAAAGCCTCTGAATACCACGCTGCCGATAACAGTAACGCCAAGGGTAAACATGGAAACTGCTACGTTGCTGAAATTAATTTTGTCACCGGTTAAACCAGCCATGCCGGCTGCTACAGGTGCAAGTTCGAGGCCGATTATTGCTACGATGGCGCCCATACAAGCTGGTGGGAAGATAACATCTATCCATTTTGTACCTACCATTTTAATAATGAAAGAAAACAGACAGAAGAGCAAACCAAAAACGATAAAACCAGATTGTGCAGCGGCATAACCGTGCGTACTGAGAATAACCATAACCGGAGAGATAAAGGCAAAACTTGAACCTAAGTAGGAAGGGATTTGTCCTTTGGTAATAAAAATGTAAAGCAGTGTACCGATACCGTTCATGAAGAGACAAGTTGTTGGATTGACATTGAATAGAAAAGGAACTAAGACTGTGGCGCCGAACATGGCAAATAAATGCTGGAGGCTGAGTGGGATATTAAGTAGAAGTGGCGGCCGTTCTTCAACTTGGATAATTCTTCTTTCCATCAAGTAAAAACCCCTTTACGTCAAATTTTAACCTTTCTTATTTTAATTCCTTTTCTTTGATAAATCAATGGAGAAAAGGTTAATTTGTGAATGTTTTAGGAAATTTTGCTTTGAATGTTCTGATTGTATTGATTGTGGTGACTGAATATATGCTTCGTAGTATAATTGAGATACAAAAGGTTAATCCTGAAGGAGGATGATTATGCGAAAAACAGGCAAAATTATTTTATTATTGGTATGCTTTATGTTTTTGATTGCCGGGCAGGTTTGGGCGGCAGAACGGGAATATGATGTGGTACGTGCTAATGGCTCAGTTACGCGTGAAGTAGCTCCTGATACTGCGTTTGTGAACGTTGGCGTGACTACGCAGGGGAAAACAGCGGAAGAAGCTCGAAGTGCCAATTCCGAAATAGTTAATAACGTAGTCGCTTCCCTCGAAAATATGGGCATCGGCAAAGAAGACGTTAAAACGGTTGGTTATAATCTGTACCCGGAATACAGCGATGCTGCTAAAGGTAAACGTATTATTACAGGCTACAGTATGAGCTATAGCCTTAACGTTAAAGTCGAGAATTTAGACAAAATTGGTGCTGTAATTGACCAGATGTTTGCTGATGGCGCCAATACTTTTAATGGGGTTACTTTTACTGTCAGCAATCGCAAGGAGCTGGAACGGGAAATGCTGGCTCTTGCTGTAAAAAATGCGGAAGAAAAAGCTGGGATAGTTGCGAATGCCGGTGGACGTACTTTGGGTAAACTGGTTGCGGCAAATATTGGCAGCGTGGGCGGTATGGACTATAGCGATTCCAATTATGAAACTATAGCACTGTACAAGTCGGCAGCAGGGTCGGCACCGACAAAAATTATGGCAGGGAACCTCAAAGTCAGCGCCGATATTGATGCTGCTTTCGAACTTTTGTAGTATTTTACAATTAGCATATTGTTTTTTAGAATGAAATAAGAGCCAGCTGCAACGCAGCTGGCTCTTATTGGTTTTTGTGTTAATTATTTTTTTGTTAAGGTGTAGTTTTGCAGTGCTTCCAACATTTCTTTGCTTTCTGGCGGATTCGCTGCGCAAATTGCTGCCAAAGCGGCAAAGTCTTCCAGTTCCTTGCCCCATTTGAAACAATCATCATCGCTGTAACAAGCGACGACAATTGGTTTGCCCTCATCTTCCGGAGTAGTGCCTGCGTCATCAGTTATGATGATATAGGATTGCTCGGTAGGGAAGTCCATACCAAAAATGGTAATATGTTCTTCTTCAGTTTCTGATTCCCAAAAACCAAGCTTTTCAAATTCTGAACTGAGCTGGGTCATGATGATTCACCCCGTTTTTTAGATTGTCTATTTATAGGATAGACCATTGAGGCTGGTTTGTCTATGCAAAAAAATAAGGTTCATTACTGCATTTTGTTATGGTCTATAGTATAATGAACAAAGAAAAATAAGAGGGGATGCGACAAAGATGCCAAAGAGGGAAAAGTATCATCCATCTGCACTGCAAATAGAATACATTTGCCCTAAATGCGGTAAGCATCTGGCTTGGGCGCTTCCGACAACGATAATACAATGTCCTGAATGCGGTAAATGGGTGAACAGCAAGAACCGCAAGATTGCAAGCGAAGTGTTTTTGCCTATCGATAGCAATCAATTAGTGTTGTTTCCGGATTGAAAAAAGTTTAAGAGGGGGATACATGGTTATGGAGAAAATATGGCAGGAAGCTGCAGCAATGCAGGAAGAACTTGTAGCACAAAGAAGAGATTTGCATAGACATCCTGAATCGGCATGGACTGAGTTCCGCACGGCTTCCAAAGTGGCAAGTGTCCTCGAAGCTTTAGGGTATGAGGTTTTATGCGGGGCACAAGTTGTTAAAGAAGGGGCTATGATGGGTGTTCCGGACGAAGCTGCTCTTGAAAAAGCAATGAAAAGAGCTTTGGAAGAGGGCGCAGAGCCCAAATGGATAGAAAAAATGCGCGGCGGCAAAACAGGCGTTGTTGGCATTATGAAGTTTGCTAAACCTGGCAATGTTGTTGGTCTGCGTTTTGATATGGATTCCAATGAAGTTGACGAAGCAACGGCTGAAACTCATCGACCGGTTGCAGAGAACTTCCGCTCCTTGCATGAAGGATTGATGCATGCTTGTGGCCATGATGGACACGTAACTGTAGGCCTTGCTGTTGCCAAGCTGATTGCGCAGCATAAAGATGAAATGAGCGGTACAATCAAAATTATTTTCCAGCCGGGAGAAGAAGGCGTACGTGGAGCCAAAGCAATGGTTGCCAGCGGCATCGTAGATGATGTGAAATACTTCTTATCCGGGCATATAGGTTTTAATGCTAATAGAGACGGCATGCTTGCTTGCATGACGGATGGTTTTTTGGCAACTACTAAGCTGGACGCTTACTTTACCGGTAAATCCAGTCATGCTGGAGCAGCGCCGGAAGAAGGCCGCAATGCGCTTTTAGCTGCAGCGGCGGCAAGTATCGCACTGCATTCAATATCCCGCCATGGCAAAGGCGTATCCCGCATCAATGTTGGTGTTCTGGATGCCGGTACCGGGCGTAATGTCTTGCCTGACCGTGCTGTGATTAAACTGGAAACCCGTGGTGGCAACACCGAAATAAATGAATTCATGGTCAGCGAAGCCAGACGTATGATTAAAGCGGCGGCTGATTTATATAATGTTGAAGTAAGGATTGAAGAAGTTGGCGGAGCACCTTCCTGTTCTTTGAATGAGGATATGGGCGAAGAAGTGTACAAGATTGCTGTCGCTTCTGATAAATTCAGTGAGGTTGTTCCCAAGGTCAATCTTGGTGCCAGTGAAGACTGTTCTTATTTCATGGAACGTGTCCAGCAATTAGGCGGCAAGGCGGTTTATATGATGTATGGCTCATCCCTTAAAGCTGGCCATCATAATTCTGCTTTCGATTTTAATGAAGATTGTCTTTCTAAAAGTGTTGGTCTTGTAACGGTTCTTGCCAAGCATTTTGGCGAAAAATAAATAGCTAATTTATTTGACTTTTGTTATAGTAAATGATAAAATTTTTTAAAACAGAATAGCACCTTTAAACTAGTCCTGTGAGACTAAGTAAGGACCTTTGGAATTAAGATAACCATCAGCCTTCTTGCCGCATAGGACGAGAAGGCTTTATTTTTTGTGTACCTCACGTCTTTAAGTGATTCAGAGAGATCAGTAAGAGTGTTGTAACAAGTACAAGCGTCATTATTGTTATAATTACACCTATTGCTCTTGGCTATAGGTGTTTTTTTTGAAGCAAAATTTGTGTTGGAGGTAAGAAAATGGCAAAAGCAAACGTATCACTCTCCGGTAAGGATATCCTGGACCTGGCATCGATGAGCGTGGAAGAATATGAACTGGTTATGCAGACAGCAACAGAAATGAAAAAAATCATGAAAAGGGACATCAAAAAAGTTCCGTCATTAAGAGGCAAGTCGATTATTAATCTGTTTTATGAAGCAAGTACCAGAACGAGAACATCCTTTGAATTAGCAGGCAAGTATCTGGGTGCTGATGTTGTCAACATTACAACTTCCGGTTCCAGCGTTACCAAAGGCGAATGCCTGCGTGATACCATTCTGACAGTACAGTCGATGGCTTGTGACGCAATAGTAATGAGACATCCGGTAGAAGGTGCGGCTGCTTACGCTGCAAAAATTTCCGACGCAGTTGTCATCAATGCGGGCGACGGCGCGCATGCACATCCGACACAAGGTTTGCTTGACATGTTTACGATCAGGGAGCAGGGCAAAAACTTCCAAGGACTGAAAATGGCGATTGTCGGCGATATTCTGTATAGCCGCGTAGCCAGAAGCAATATCGCAGCCTGGACGAAATTAGGCGCCGATGTCCATGTGGCCGGACCTAAGACGCTGATTCCTTACGGTATTGAGCAACTGGGTGTAACGGTGCACAATCGTGTCGAAGAAGCAATAGAAGGTGCGGATGTAGTAGACATCCTGCGTATCCAACTGGAGCGCCAAAAAAGTGGTTTATTCCCAACACCGCGAGAATATGCAAGAATTTTCGGCATCAATGAACAAAAGCTGAAACTGGCTAAACCGGATGTAACGGTTCTGCATCCTGGCCCAATGAACAGAGGCCTTGAAATTTCCTGGGAAGTCGGTTATTGCGATAACGCGGCGATAAGGGACGAAGTAGAAAACGGTGTAGCAGTACGTATGGCGTTGTTATTTTTGACTTTGACAGGGGGCAAGAAAATTGAAAACATTGATTAAAAACGGCAGAATTGTTGATCCAAGCCAAAATATAGACGCAGTAATGGATTTATTAATAGAAGATGGTGTTGTAAAAGCCATTGAGAAGAAAATTACGGAAAAAGCTGATGAAACATATGATGCAAAAGGTCTTCTTGTGACACCTGGACTTGTTGATGTGCATACGCATCTGCGTGAACCTGGCCTGGAAGCCAAGGAAGATATTGTTACCGGTACTATGGCCGCGGCCGCTGGCGGCGTTACGACAATAGCCTGCATGCCAAACACCAAGCCGGTTGTTGATAGTTCGATAATGGTTTCCGGGATCAAGGATCGTGCAGCACGCGAAGGCTACGTACATGTAGAAGTAATCGGTGCTATCACTAAAGGCCTGGAGGGCAAAGAACTTGCCGAAATGGGCGATATGGCACAGAAAGGCGCGATGGCCTTTTCTGACGACGGACACTATGTAAGCAGCACAAGAACCTTTACCCTGGCGGCAGAATATATCTCCGCTTTCGACAAAATATTGATCTCCCACTCAATTGATCATGAACTGAGCAGCGACGGCTATATGCACGAGGGTGTGGTTTCCGCTCGCATCGGTGTTCCTGGCATACCGGCACTTGCTGAAGATGTTGCGGTAGCAAGGGATATCCTTGTTGCAGAGTATACCGGCACACATATCCATATTGCGCATGTAGCAAGTAAGGGAGCGATTGAATTAATCCGCCAGGCTAAAAAACGCGGCATACCGGTAACTTGTGAAGCGACTGTACATCATCTGACTCTTACGGATGAAGCCTGTGCTGATTATAATACTGCAACGCGTGTCTCTCCGCCCTTGCGCTCCAAAGATCATGTGGAAGCAATTCGCGAAGCATTGAAAGACGGTACGGTCGACGCAATAGTAACCGACCATGCTCCGCATGCGCCAGAAGAAAAAGATGTTGAATTCAGATATGCACCATGCGGTTTCTGCGGTTTGGAAACATCTCTTGGAGTAATCTTAACAGAACTTTATCATACGAACCTATTCACAATTGATGAAATTATTGGTAAAATGAGTACTGAGCCTGCGAATATTTTTTCATTAAATGCTGGAAGTTTAAAAGTTGGCAAACCGGCAGACATAACTATAATCGACTTAAACAAGGAATGGATTGTTGACAGTGTGAAATTTTATACACGCGGCAAGCTGACTCCGTTTGAAGGCAAGTCTTGCAAAGGTAAGGCTGTAGCGACTATGGTAGCAGGTAAATTTGTGATGAGAGATGGTGTAGTATGCACAAGATAAAAGGAAAGTTAGTGCTTAAAGACGGTAGCGTATTCGAAGGCGATTTGTATGGCAAGCGCAATGCTGTTGGCGAAGTCGTTTTTACTACCGGCATGAGCGGCTATCAGGAAACCATGACGGATCCTTCGTTTTGTGACCAGATTGTAGTTCTTACCTATCCTTTGGTAGGTAATTATGGTTGTAATTCTATGTTTAACCAGTCTGACAGATGTTGGTACCAGGGACTGGTAGTCAGTGAACTTTGCGATGAACCGAGCAACTGGCGCAGCGAAGAATCGTTGCCTGCTTTTCTGGAAAGAAACGATATACCGGTTCTGACCGGCGTAGATACAAGGGCAATTACCCGTATAATTCGTCAACATGGAACTCTTGCAGGTGTAATAGTACCTGCTGACATGCCGCAGGAAGAAGTGGAAAAGCTCTTGGCAACACCTGAAGAACATGACCAGGTGGCTAAGGTTTCGACTCCGGAGATTTATACCATGGGTGAAGGCAAACATCATGTTGCAGTCCTTGACCTTGGCGTTAAACAACATATCTTGACGTCATTGGTGCATTTTGACTGTCGTTTGACTGTTTTCCCGGCTTTCACATCTGCAGAAAAAATACTGGCCTTCAACCCGGATGGTATCTTTTTGTCCAACGGACCTGGCGATCCGAAAGATCTTGGCGTTGTTGTTGAAAATGTTAAAAAAATGATGGGCAAAAAGCCGATCTTTGGCATCTGCATGGGACATCAGGTCATGGCTCTGGCTAATGGCGCTGATACCTTTAAGCTGCCCTTCGGTCATCGCGGCATCAACCATCCTGTTAAGGACTTTCTGGCAAAGAAAGTTGTAATTTCTTCACAGAACCATGGTTATGCGGTTGTTGAAGATTCACTAAAAAATATCAACGTGGAAGTTACCAATATTTCGCTGAATGATGGTACGATTGAAGGTTTGAAATACCTTGATCATCCGACCTTCACAGTACAGTATCATCCGGAAGCTTCTCCGGGACCATCCGGTCATGAATATTTATTCGAACGTTTTATAAAAATGATGGAGGAATGCTGAGATGCCGAAAAAAACAAACGTTAAAAAAGTCCTAGTAATCGGCTCCGGCCCGATTATCATTGGACAGGCGGCAGAGTTTGACTATGCAGGTACGCAGGCATGCCGTGCTCTTAAAGAAGAAAATCTTGAAGTAGTGCTCGTTAACAGCAATCCTGCGACAATTATGACAGATGTCAATATTGCGGATCGTGTTTACGTTGAACCTTTGAATTCCGAATTTCTGGAAAGCGTTATCAGAAAAGAACGTCCAGATGCTCTACTGGCTACGCTGGGCGGACAGGTCGGTCTGAACCTGGCCATGGATCTCTATGAAAAAGGTATTCTCGCGGAATACAATGTTGAACTGCTTGGTACTCAGATTGAAAGTATCAAAAGAGCGGAAGACCGCGAACTGTTCAAGGAAACAATGGAAAAAATCAATCAACCGATTCCGGAAAGCGCAATCGTTGAGACAGTCCGCGCAGCTAAGGAATTTGCCAATAAAGTCGGCTTCCCACTGATCGTCAGACCTGCCTACACTTTGGGTGGTACTGGCGGCGGCATCGCAAGCAACGAAGAAGAACTTGATGAAATCGTCAACAAAGGCTTGAAATACAGCCTTATCGGCCAGGCACTGATTGAACGCAGTGTTGCAGGCTGGAAAGAAATAGAATATGAAGTAATCCGTGATGCTGATGATAACTGCATTACCATCTGTAACATGGAAAACCTCGACCCTGTCGGTGTTCATACCGGTGACAGCATCGTAGTTGCTCCGTGTCAGACACTTAATGACCGCGAAGTGCAAATGCTGCGTACAGCTTCAATTGATATTGTTCGTGAACTCGGCGTACAAGGCGGTTGCAACGTGCAATTCGCGCTTGATCCTGATTCCGAGCGCTATATCGTAATTGAAGTAAATCCGAGGGTAAGCCGCTCGTCAGCTTTGGCATCTAAAGCAACAGGCTATCCGATTGCCAAGGTTGCGAGCAAAATAGCAGTTGGTTATACTCTGGACGAAATTCAGAACGCAGTTACCAAGAAAACGACTGCTTGCTTTGAACCTGCTTTGGACTATGTGGTATTGAAAATACCACGCTGGCCTTTTGATAAATTCGTGTCGGCTGACAGAACTCTGGGGACCCAAATGAAGGCTACCGGCGAAGTAATGTCAATCGAAAGAAATATGGAAGCAGCAATGCTGAAATCCGTACGTTCGTTGGAAATCGGCCTGACACATCTGGAAATACCGGAACTCAAGCTTCTTACCGATGAAGAAGTATTTGATAAGATTAAAGATGTCAACGATGAACGCTTCTTCGTAATTGCTGAAGCTTTCCGCCGTGGCAAAGCATTGGAAGAAATTCACCTGATTACCAAAATTGACCGCTTCTTCCTGCGTAAGGTTCACAACATTGTTGATATGGAAAAAGTTATCAAGAATGAACCGATGACAGAAGAACTGATGCGTAAAGCTAAGAAAATGGGCTTCGCTGATGTAACAATCGGTGAATATATAGGAAAAGCAGCTCTTGAAGTCCGTGAAATGCGCAAAGCTTGGGGAATCATACCAACCTACAAAATGGTTGATACCTGTGCTGCAGAGTTTGAAGCCCACACTCCATATTATTACTCTACCTATGCTACAGAAGATGAAGTTGTCGTATCTGACAGGAAGAAAGTGGTGGTTCTTGGTTCCGGTCCAATCCGTATTGGTCAGGGTGTTGAGTTTGACTACTGCTCGGTACATTCCGTCTGGGCTTTGAAGGAGCTTGGCTACGAAACGATTATCATCAATAACAATCCGGAAACAGTAAGTACAGACTTTGACACATCAGACCGCCTATATTTTGAACCTCTAACACTGGAAGATGTTCTGAATATCATTGAGAAAGAAAAACCGGAAGGCGTTATTGTACAGTTCGGTGGTCAGACGGCTATTAACCTTGCCGGTCCGCTAGATAAATGCGGTGTCAAGATTCTTGGTTCCAGCGTCGACAGCATCGACTCAGCAGAAGACAGGGAACGTTTTGATGAACTCCTTACTGCTGTTAATATCCCGCGCCCACAGGGCCACACCGTCTTTGACATTACCGGTGCCTTAAAAGCGGCTAAAGATGTCGGCTATCCTGTCATGGTTCGTCCTTCTTACGTCTTGGGCGGTCGTGCAATGGAAATAGTCTACAGCGATGATGAGCTGAGACACTACATGACAAGCGCAGTTAAAGCGTCCAAAGAGCATCCGGTGCTTGTTGACCATTATCTGATGGGAACAGAAGTAGAAGTTGACGCCATCTGCGACGGTGTCGACGTATTGATCCCTGGCATCATGGAACATATCGAACGCGCGGGCGTTCATTCCGGCGACAGTATTGCGGTTTATCCGCCGCGCAGCCTGAGCGAGCAAGTTATTAAAACTATAATTGATTACACGAATAAACTGGCACTTGGACTTGTAGTACATGGCATGATCAATATCCAATTCATCGTGCGTGACAATCAGGTATATGTCATAGAGGTTAATCCGCGTTCCAGCCGTACCGTTCCGTTCCTGAGCAAAGTAACGGGCATAGCGATGGTTAATGTTGCTACGAAGGCTGCTATGGGCCTCTCCATACGCGAACAGGGTTTAAAACCTGGTCTTGGTTTCTTCCCAGATTACTACGCGGTAAAAGCGCCTGTCTTCTCCTTTAATAAGATGTCTGATGTCGATATCACCCTTGGACCTGAGATGAAGTCAACAGGTGAGGTAATGGCGATTGATTATCAGTACTCACGGGCACTTTACAAGGCATGTATTGCTTCCGGCATTAACATACCTAACGAAGGTGCGATCCTGATTACGGTCGCTGACATGGACAAACCGGATGCTGCTGAAATTGCTACAGGGTTTGCTGACCTTGGCTACGAAATCATTGCTACCGGCGGTACAGCGAACTTCCTGCAGGAAAAAGGCATTAAGGTGACTGTCGCAACTAAATTGAGCGAGGGCACACCGAATATTCTTGATGACATCAAACATGGCCGTATTGCTATGGTAATCAATACCCTAACGCATGGCCGCGATGTTGCACGTGATGGTTTCCAGATCAGACGTTCAACTGTTGAACACGCCATACCATGTCTGACTTCTATCGATACTGCAAGGGAACTGCAGCATGTCATGTCTGCTATGCGTCGTCGTCGCATGGTAAGCATTATAGCTCTTCAAGATTTAGCTTGGGAGGGATGATTGTTGACAAAAGTTATCGTAGACGCCAAGGTTATCGGCCAGAAAATGCTTTCTCAGGACGTGAGGCAGATTGATTTCCTGGCCCCGGAGATTGCACGTCAGGCATTGCCTGGTCAATTTGTCAACGTGCAGACAAGCACTCATACGGCACCTCTGCTCAGACGACCGTTAGGAGTAGCGGATGTTGATCCGGAAAAGGGTGTTTTGACGCTCATATATCGTATTATAGGCGAAGCGACACATATTCTCGCTGACGCCTGTACCGGCGATAGAATCAGTATTATAGGCCCTCTGGGTCATGGATTTGATTTACAAGCCAAAAAACCACTGCTTATTGGCGGTGGTTTAGGTTTGGCACCTTTGGTTTATCTTGCCAAAAACTTCTGCCCGAATCCAGTTGAAATATTGATGGGCGGCAGAACCAAAAAAGAATTGTTCTGGATGGATATTTTCGAAGATTTATGTGAAGCTATTCATATAACGACAGATGACGGCAGTTTAGGGGCGGAAGGAACAGTTCTTGCTCTCTTGCCGGAACTGCTGCAAAAAGGCGGTTATGACTGTATCTATGTGTGCGGACCTGAACCTATGATGAAAGCTGTGGTTGAGGTAGCCGCAAAATTCGAAGTACCATGTCAGATTTCACTGGAAAAATATATGGCCTGTGGGTTGGGCGCATGTCTTTCCTGTTCCTGTGGCGGCGTGCACAAAAGACTGAAAGTTTGTACCGACGGCCCGGTCTTTTGGGCGCAGGAGGTGACGGAATGGTGAAAGCTTTATACAATAATCGACTGGCAGTTGATATAGCTGGTTTGAAAATGAAAACGCCGGTTACGACTGCTTCAGGAACTTTTGGTTTTGGTCTGGAGTTCCAGGATTTTCTTGATTTGGAAAAGGTCGGTGCTGTTACTGTCAAAGGGACAACCTTGGAGCAGCGTGCCGGTAATAAAGGCCAAAGGGCAGTGGAAACGCCATCAGGCATGCTGAATTGTGTTGGCCTGGAAAATCCAGGTTCGGATTATTTCATAGAACATACTTTGCCGGAACTCAAAAAAATTGACGTTCCTGTAATTGTTAATATAGCTGGTTCTACGCCGGAAGAATACGGAGAACTAGCTAAAAAGCTTGATGTAGAGGGCGTACACGCAATAGAGATTAATATCTCCTGCCCAAACGTCAAGCATGGCGGCATTGCCTTTGGCACTTGCCCGGAGAGTGCTGCGGAAGTAGTCAGAGCGGTTAAAGCTAATACAGGGAAACCGGTAATAACGAAGCTTTCTCCTAATGTCACTGATATTGTGGAAATGGCTTTGGCTGCCCAGGAAGCAGGCACTGATGCTCTTTCCTTGATTAATACGCTGATTGGTATGAAAATCGATATAGACCGCCGCAAACCAGTCCTTGGTAACGTCATGGGTGGTTTGTCGGGACCGGCTGTAAGACCCGTAGCCGTACGCATGGTTTATCAGGTAGCACAAAAAGTCAATGTTCCTATTATTGGCATGGGCGGTATTATGAACGCTGAGGACGCAATTGAATTTTTCCTGGCAGGAGCCAGTGCCGTAGCTGTTGGTACAGCCAATTTCTGCGATCCACGTATGGCAGAAACCATTTCCCAGGGAATGCTGTCTTATCTCGATAGGCATGGATTTAAAAATATTCAGGAAATAATTGGCTTAGCGCTGCCAAAATAATTTGACTGTTTAAGCAATCTGATAAGAGGTGACAAAATGGAACATGATGACCGTTTGATAGTGGCGCTTGATTTTTCAACTCTCGAAGAGGCAAAGAAGTTGGTTTTTGAACTGGGTGAGAGCATCAGCTACTACAAAGTTGGCATGGAATTATATTATGCTGCCGGCAATGAAGCAATAAAATTTTTGAAGGAACAAGGAAAACACGTTTTTCTCGACTTAAAGCTGCAGGATATACCGAATACCGTTGCTAAGAGCTTGTCGGTACTTACAGCTTTAGGCACGGATATGCTGAACGTTCATGCTGTTGGGGGCGCCAAAATGATGGCGGAAGCAGCCAAAGCTGTTAAGGAAACGGCAGCCAAAATGAATAGAACCGCTCCAAAACTTATCGCTGTAACTGTTTTGACCAGTATGGACGAAGAACAATGGGCAGATCTTAGTTATCAAAAGGCTATTGCTGAACAGGTAGTAGCATTGGCATTGTTGGCCAAAAAGTCCGGTTTAGATGGTGTTGTTGCATCACCGCAGGAAGCCGGGGCAATTCGCAAGGCATGCGGACCGGAATTTCTGATCGTTACTCCGGGTGTACGCCCGGCAGGTGCTGCTTTGAACGACCAAAGCAGGGTAGCAACGCCAGCGGGAGCTTTTAAAAATGGCTCAAGTCATATAGTAGTTGGCAGGCCGATTACCCAAGCAGAAGACAAAGTTGCCGCAGCTAAAGCTATCGTGGCAGAAATCAGGGGTGTATAAGAATGAATGAACAAGATGTTATGAAATTATTGGAAGAAACACAGGCTGTCTTGCATGGACACTTTTTGCTGACATCTGGCTTGCATAGTCCGATGTATGTGGAGAAGTTCAATGTGCTGCAGCATCCTAAATACACAGAAATGCTCTGTAAGGAGCTTGCTGCACGTTATGCCAATGACAATGTCGAACTCGTTGTAGGTCCAATGACAGGCGGTATTCTGCTTGCTCATGAGGTAGGCAAACAACTTGGCACTCGTGCAATTTTCACCGAACGTGAAGATGGCAAGATGGCTTTGAAACGTGGTTTCCATATCGAACCGGGAACGCGCGTATTAATAGTTGAGGATATTGTTACTACCGGCGGCAGCGTAGTTGAAGTATTGAACGTTGTTAAGGAACATGGAGGCGTACCGGTTGGCATAGGCCTTCTGGTTGACCGCAGCGGCGGTAAAGTTGATTTCGGTCTGCGTACCGAAGCTTTGCTGCATTTGAACGTCGAAACTTACAAACCGGAAAGCTGTCCGCTTTGTGAGCAAAATGTTCCTTTTACAAAACGTGGCAGAACAGGCAAATAGTATTTTTAAATAAAAAAATCAGGGTAGATAGCAACGTTTTTTGCGTTGCGTATCTCCCTGATTTTTTTGTTGTAATATAATAAAAAAAATAAAGACCAGTATAATCCTGATCTTTTTGTTTAATATCTGGTGGCCCCGGCGTGATTCGAACACGCGACCTTTTGATTCGTAGTCAAACGCTCTATCCAGCTGAGCTACGGAGTCACGACTTAACAAAAGATATTATATATTGTATGATTTTTTTTGTCAACTTTATTTATAGATATTTTGCTAAAAAATTACTTGATTTATGCATAAATTTTCTCTTGACTTTACGGGATAAGATGATTATAATCAGTTCATAAGTTCAAATAGTTATTGTGATGACGGAGAAAAGTACTTTTTGGGGATGTCCATAGAGAGCCGGGATGGTGGAAACCGGTGGCGGAAACATAGAGGAAGTTCCCTCCTGAGCTGCCAGCTGAAAATAAGTAGGTGGAGCCGTTGCCCGCGTTAAGGGGTTGAGAGTGGATGCAAAAGCATTCCAAATTGGGTGGTACCACGGCAGAAAGTTCGTCCCAGAGCCGGTGGTATTTTTTTTTTGGAGTTTTTGCGTCAAATTGGGTGGTACCACGATATTTTATCGTCCCTTTTAGAGGGGCGTTTTTTTATGCCCCAAAACAAGACTATAATTTGCGGGAGGTCTTTTGTCATGTCAGTGTCACTTGCTATTTTAATTCTTTACATTATTGCTTTATTCGCTATCAGTTGGTTCGCTAAGAAGCGCAGCGAAGGTACAACGGAAAATTATGCACTTGCCGGACGTAAATTAACCGCGCCATTAATTGGGGTTTCCATTATCGGCTTAGCTGTTGGCGGCGCTTCGACAATTGGTGTTTCTGAACATGCTTTCAAGGTTGGCTTGTCAGCAGGCTGGTATACGGCAGCCTGGGGTATTGGCGCTATCGTAATGGGAATGTTTCTTGCCGAGAAATACCGCAAGGCCAATATTACGACTGTTTCAGAACTAATTGAGCGTCATCATGACAGTAAGGCGGTTGTTTTGGGCGTTATCTGTCAGATTATTATTCAACTTGTCATAATTTCTTTGCAATATATTGCCGGTGGCAGCATTATCAGCGCAATTATGCCGGAAATTGGTTTTAAAACCGGCGTTATGATCAGTGCTGTGACTTTCATTGGTATTACCTTTATTGGCGGCATGTGGTCTGCAAGTTTATCTAATATCTTGAACATTATCCTTATCTATGGTGGCATTGCGATTGCGACAGTAATTCAATTCACGAAGGTTGGCGGGTTAAGTGGTCTTGGAATGAACCTGCCCGCAAATATACCATGGTTTGATCCTGTAGCAGGCGTCGGGATTAAAGGTATCATGTCCTGGATTGTTGTTTTAGTCACTGTTAATCTTTCCTTACAAAGTATTATCCAAATTTCCCTTGGTGCTAAAGATGCAGCTACTGCTCGTAAAGGCTTTGTCTGGGGCGGTATCTTGATGATTCCTGTAGGCTTCATGTCGGCTTTACTTGGAATTTGTGCTAAGGCGGCTTATCCGACTGCTAATGCTGCGCTTGCCTTGCCTCAAGCTATCGTAGAGCTGCAACCACTTTTGGCTGGCTTAACACTTGCTGCTTTGTGGGCTGCTGACGTTTCCACAGCTTGTAACCTTCTCTTGAGTGCCGGTACGCTTTTCTCCAAAGACATTTATAAACGTTATATAAATCCTGCCTGCGATGAAAGCAAGCAATTGTCCGTTATGCGTATGAGTGTCGTTTTTTCTGGTCTTGTGACTGTTGGTATGGCAATGATGGTTTCAGGTATACTCAATACTATTATGATGGGTCTTAGCTTGACGGCAGCGTTCAGCATCATCGTCATAGTTGCATTGTTCTTCCCGAAATATGCCTGCAAGGCAGCTGGCTTCAACACCATGCTGGTTGGGCTTGTATTATTGGTTGCCTGGCAGTTAGTACCTGCAATTCGTGTTTTCCCTCACGTAATATACCTGGAATGGGTAGCTTGTACTCTGACTTATGTTGTGACTGCAATTGTTGCTCCGGAAAAGAAAGCTCTGCCTGTAGTTTGCCCTGAAGAGGAAACTGCCTGATAATTTTACTGCACAAACCCCATGGGCCTGGCCTATGGGGTTTGTTGTTTTTTATAGCTGATAATGATAAGATAAAACAAAAGCTGGGTAAAGGTGGTAGCTGCTTTGAACATATTATTGGCTGAGGATGACAAGCAATTAGGCGGTTTGTTATCAACCATGTTAAGACGAGCAGATTTTCAGGTCACGTGGGTAGAACGTGGCGATGATGCTTACAAAAAAATATATAGCGATAACTATGACGTTTTGTTACTGGATTGGATGATGCCGGGGTTAAGTGGGATTGATTTATGCCAAAGGTTACGGGCAGAAACTTATCAAGGTAAAATCTTACTTTTGACAGCCCGCGACAGCGTCGAAGATAAGGTTGCCGGTCTGGATAGCGGCGCAGACGACTACTTGGTTAAACCATTTGAATTTCCAGAGCTTGTCGCCAGAATCAAGGCTTTAGCCAGACGAATCGAGCACTACCAACAAGAAGAAACAGATTACGGCGATTTTAAATTGAACAGAAGCGCAGAGACTCTTAGTAATAAAAATGGTACTATTCAGCTGAGCCCGCGCGAGTTTAAAATTGTTGATATTTTATTATGTAACAGAGATAAGGTAATTCCGCGTGAGATTCTGCTGGATCGTGTCTGGGGTATTGACGGTGATATAACAGCTAATAATCTTGACGCGCATATTAAGCTTTTGCGGAAAAAAATAGCACAAATCACCTCGGAAGAAATAATCAAAAATGTGCGTGGTGTGGGCTACAAAATTGAGAGGTAATCATGTTTGAGAGGTTGCGCAAGAAACTAACAGGAATATATATGTTGATTTTCAGCTTATTTCTGGTTGCTTTTGCCTGTGCAAGTTTTTATGTGGTCTTAATGGCTTTTGCCAGTGAAGAAACAGAAATTATGCGTGAACTGGTTCGTCATGAAGGTGAGGAATATGTTAATGACAGGGAACTGCCTGTTACAGCGCAAACTGTTGCCGATGGACAAGGGTTTGCCTATATGCTTTCGCCGGCTGGCACGCTTGTAATTGACCAGCTTACAGAATCTTCATACGCAAAACATATTATGGCGAAAAAAAATGAATGGCCGGTAACAGATGAGGACGCGTCTTTTCTTCTTTTTGCGAAAGATGATGGCGAAAGGGCTTTGTTTATAGTTGCACGCAGTGAACTATTTGAAGATGGCAAAGAACTTGGAATCCTATATATGTTTAGAAATTTAACTGTATACTATCAGGCTATCTTAACGTCTGCCGGTATTATTTTTCTTTTAGTTTTACTATTCTTAGCGATTGCCGGCTATATTGGTTATTTTTTAGCAGGAAAGAATTTAGAACCAATTAAGATCGCTTTTCAACAGCAGAAAGAATTTGTTGCGGATGCTTCCCATGAACTGCGCACACCTATGACAGTTCTCACCATGGCAGCAGACGCCCTTAGCGGTGATAAAGAAAGTAAATACAGTGATTTCGCTCTGCGCGTTGTTAAGGATATTAAGTTTGAAACCAAAAAAATGAATAATCTGGTAGAAAATTTACTAACTTTGGCTCGTGGTGATAGTAAGGCCTGGAAGCTGGACTTGTCATGGTTTTGCCTCAATGATGAAATCGAGCAAACCTTGCTGGGCTTAAATTATTTGGCGGAAACAAGGAACGTAAATTTCACCTGGCAATTGCCTGAAGAAAAAATAGATATTTTTGCTGACAGGCGGATGCTTATGCAATTGATTACTATCCTGGTAGATAATGCCGTAAAATATACAGAAGAGGGCAAAAAAGTTTTCTTAAGTCTTAAAAAAGAGGATAGCAAAGCAGTCATAACTATAACAGATGAAGGTATCGGCATGAATGACGAGGATCGGACGCGAATATTTGAGAGGTTTTATCGTGTCGACAAAGCACGTTCGCGTACTAACGGAGGCTTTGGTTTAGGACTGCCGATTGCCAAGCTGATTGTCAAAAAACATCATGGTAATATTTCAGTTAGCAGTACCTTGAATGTTGGCAGCAGTTTTGTGGTAAAGCTGCCTTTGGATTTTATAGAAAAATAAGGAATAGTTATTAAAAGCCTGTTCAGCAAATTTTATTTTCAACTTTTGCTGAACAGGCTTTTTCAGTTACTTTTCATTCTTTTCCAGTATTATTATCCTAACAAATAATTTCTTTTACTTAAGAGGAGGATTTATGCCTAAGAAATACTGGTTTGGACTTTTTGCGATAGTAATGATATTGCTTTTTTCATATAATGGCTCTTTGTTGATTACTGACAATGTGGAATCAAACTATGCTCTGACTGCTAAAGAGATGGTACAGAGCGGTAATTGGCTATCACCGCAAATTTATGGCAACTATTGGTATGACAAGCCGGTTTTGTTTTATTGGCTGACGGCAATTGCTTACAAGGTTTTTGGGTTTACGGAGTTTGCGTCTCGTTTTTTCCCGGCATTATTTGGTGTTTTGGCAATTGCATTGGCGGCTTTCGGCGGTAAAAAACTGTATTCAGAAAGAGCCGGTTTCTTAAGTGCCGTTGTGCTGGCATCCTCGCTGGAATTCTTTTTGATCAGTAAATCGATTATCACTGATTCTGTACTGTTTTTGTTTTTTAATGCGGCTCTCCTTTTCTTCTATCTGGGCTATTGTGAGCATAACGTCAAGTACTACTATGGAACTTATATCTTTTGTGCTTTAGCGACCTTGACTAAAGGACCAATCGGTTTTTTGCTGCCTGGCTTGATTATTTTACTCTTCATGCTGACGGAAAATTCCTGGCGTGAGTTAAAAAACATGAAGTTGTTTTCCGGAACATTGTTGTTTTTGGCAATCGCGGTTCCTTGGTATCTGGTTATGTATCTGACCCATGGCGCTGATTTTATTAATGTTTTTTTCGGCACACACAATTTTTTGCGTGCTACTGTTTCAGAGCATCCACGCGATAATGTAATTTACTTTTACACACTGGTGCTCTTGCTAAGCTTTTTCCCTTGGGTGGGACTATTGCCAGCGACAATCAAACACTATTGCAGAGATGCCGGCAAATGGGTAAAACCGCCAAGCCAGGAGAAATTCCTGCTCATCTGGGCTTTTACTATTTTCTTCTTCTTCCAAAATATGGCGACGAAATATCTGACGTATACTTATCCTATGTTGTTTCCTCTTGCTTTACTAATTGGAGGATGGCTTGACGCCAAAAGCAAGAATTCAACATTAGGAAATACTTTATTATATAATTTTTCCTTTTACCTTTTGCTGGTGGGGGCGGCTTTTTGGTTGGACAGAACTAAGCAATTTGATGTACATTCTGAATGGCAGTTGCTGGCGGTGGCTGTTATAGGCATGGTCGTCTGCGTTTACTATTATATGCTTGGGAATAAGAAAGTTGTAATTATGGGGATAGCGTTGACCGCTGTCGCGTTCAATCTTGCCTTGTTGAGCAATGTTTGCGTACCTCTTACAGAGCTTCGGTCGGCTAAAGAAATAGCTTTAGAGCTAAAAAAAGAATATCCAAATAAGCAAATAATAGCTAGTTATGGCGACTATTCTACTTCTGCTGTCTTTTATTCTGACAAGAAGATTGTAAAACTTCTGCCGAGGGATAAGGTAGATAGTTTCAGACCGCATGCCTATAGCTGGACCAGCAAAAATATTATGCCTTATGCTGTTATAGAGGATTTTTCGCAATCTGAGGATTCAGTTATCATCGTGCCTAAAAAAGAATATAATAATTTGAAGAAGGACAGCAGTGACCGGTGGACTTTGGTTGCAGAAATAAATGGCCATTATATAATTCAGGATTAGCATGAAGATTTTAAAGTTTCTTGGCATTTGATTCAATTTTTTTGATGATATGCCAAGAAACTTTTTATTTTTAACATTTTAAAGCAGGTATATTAAAAGTTTTGCCTAATATATAATTTCTGACAAGATGTAATCTTTTTATTATCAAAACAATGATTATTTTTTTGGAGGTAGCATTATGCCCAAATCAATCAACCAAAAAGCAAAATTGTTGTGCATACAAAAGTTTTTGCTCGAGGAAACAGACGAAGATCATTCGCTGACTGTTAATCAAATTATCACCAAACTGGCCAAGTATGGTATCAACGCAGAGAGAAAGAGCATTTACGATGATATAGAAACCTTAAGAAATTTTGGCCTTGATATTATTTGTATCAGAAGTCGTTCTAATTCATATTTTGTTGGTGAACGTTCTTTTCAATTGCCGGAGTTAAAGTTATTGGTAGACGCTGTGGAAGCTTCTAAATTTATTACCGGCAGAAAGACACTGGAGTTAATCAAGAAATTAGAAGGATGTACCAGTAAATATCTTGCTGTATCTTTGCATAGGCAAGTTATTGTCAAAGACAGAATAAAAAATATGCATGAGAGCATTTACTACAACGTGGACAAACTCCATCAAGCAATCGCCGATAAAAAGCAAATAAGCTTTAAATATTTGGAGTGGACGATAGACAAAGATGAAAAATTCCGCAATAACGGTGTCAAGTATGTTGAAAATCCTTGTTCGTTGTGCTGGGATAATGATAATTATTACCTGATAACCTTCAATAGCAAGCACAATAAGAACTTACATTATCGTGTTGACCGCATGGCAGATGTTACTGTCTTGGAGACTCCCTGTGAAGAATGTGAAGGAAACGAAGCATTCGACGTTGTAAGTCACGCACAAAAACATTTTGGCATGTATGGCGGCGAAGAGACAAATGTCGAGATGCAGTTTGATAAATCTTTGGCAGGAGTTGTCATTGATAGATTTGGTAAGGATGTCGCGATAAAAAAGGCGGATGACAATAGCTTTATTATTTGTGTTGATGTTGCAGTAAGTCCTGTTTTTTTTGGCTGGCTGATGAGTCTGGGTACCAAGGTAAAAGTATTAGGGCCGTCCTGGGTGAAAAGAGAATTGGGGAAGAATTGCAAAAAAATTATAAACTATTATAAATAGTGAGGTTGAATATGGAGCAAGATAATATTCTGGAAATCAAATATCCACATCCGCATTTTAAGCCGCAGGCTGATTATTCAGACGAAATTGATGAAGAGGGCAGTGTTGATAGTGATATTGGCTATCAGGAAGGCGAGTTTTCTGATGAAAGGCCTTATCGTGTTGAGTGCTGGGCGATTGATGATGTAAAAATGGCAACTATCTATTTTTCTGATCGCAACATAAAGAAGCTGCACAAAGAGGAACTCGTAAAGTATCTGGAAGACGAACAACTGGTACGCTGGCTATACGAAAGAAAGAATATCCAGTGCCGTCATATCAAAGATGATTTGGATATTTCGATGTGGGCAGTAAATGTAAAACTCTGTGATGCTAAAGGCAAGTATGCGGAAATACAGTGCGAAATAATTCCCTACGAATGTATTGCTAAGAAAAAAGACTAACCAGGCACTGAGGAGGAATAATGGAGCTGGGAAAGTACAGAGAACGAATCGAAAAATATTTAATGCAGGAAAAATATATTAATATTGTTATTACAAAAGAAGAATTAGAAAATGAAGAAATAGAGCGTTATCTGGCTTTGTTAGCTATTCTGGGAGAGAAAAAGGAATATGCCGACAAATTCTCCGGAAAAATGTCTGTCAGTTTCGAAGGTTATGAGTCAGGCGGTTTTAATAGTGAGCATTTGATAAAGCTTGCAAAGTGTTTTTGTGATAAATGTCCGTATTTATTTTATTTTTTAGATAAGGAAACAGCAACTATCAAGGATTTTACGATAGCTTATTGTGGAACAGGCACAATTGACGGCGATAATCATGCTGTAGATAAAACAATCTTTGAAGCTTTTTTGAAACATCAATTGCAGGGAATGGTTGTGCTGGCTGCTAAGAATAATCTGCCACCAGATAAACTTGAAGAAGCAGTAAAGCAAGTTTATGATTATTTTGGACTTTAGAAGATTTGATTAGTCAGCGTCTTACTAAGAGCAAGTCTATGAAACAAAAAAGCCATCATGAGCAATTTTCAAATTGCTCATGATGGCTTTTTCCTGCATAAGCGAATATTTTACTGCAGACAGAAACAACCGCCTACGAGGGGTTCGTAAGCGGTTGCTTCAAGGGAAAGTTGTTTATGATGATTTAATGGGAAGGGTATAGCAAGAGGGGGTAACTCTTACTATGTTTAGAGTATAGAACGAAAATTTGACAAACAAAGGGCAAATCTATGAAAAAAATGTGAACTATACTTAATATCAAATATGTTGAAGGTTACTGGCAAAAATAATGTATAATAAAATAAAAGGTTTAAGATTTAAAGACATTTTTGTGGGAGGTATACAAGGTTGAAAGTAGATAAAAGTGAATTTGATAAAGGTATAGAAAGTATCAAAAGCTGTGTACAGAAATTTGCGGCAGCTCTTGATGAAATGGACAAAAACGAAAATGATAAAATTATTGAAGCAGGTAATTGGTTTTACCAAAATCTTAACGAAAAGCTGCTGCCCTTAAGAGCTGGATTAAAACAAAAAATAGATTTATGCCTTGATGAGCGAGATTATGACAGTGTTTTAGTTTTACTGGAATGTCTTAAAGAAGTTGATGCGGTACAGGATGCGGTGATGGGACTGAGAAAATAATGAGAACGCATAAAGGACCAACGGTAACTATAGGAATATTGCTTATTGTAAGCTTTGCTCTTTTAGTTCGGGGCTTGGCATTGGGTTCTTTTTGCTTGTTTTCAGGTTTGAAGCTATTGGTAAGTTTGGCACTTTTATCAATATGGGCTAAACAATTTGGCGAAGATTCAATAGTGCAGAGAGTTTTTTCCGTTGTTGGTGAAGTAAGTTCGTTATTAGTAGGCAGTCATCTATTGGTACCTTATTATTGGCCGACAAGGTTCGAGAACGGGCCATATTTGATTGCGTTTTTTGTTAGTGCCGGTTTGGCTTGGCTTTATTCACTCGCTTCTTTTGAAAAAGAAGATTTCGGATTCCTGTCATATAAGTTGTTTTTTTATCTGCCATTAGTGGCGTTCATAGGTTCTGCTTTGGCGGTTGCAGCTTTTGCCGGTTCTTTATATGCAGCTCTTTTCTTTGACTTTTATTATCTTATTTTAGGCGGCTTATTTTTAAAAGAAGGTTTGCTGCTTAATAGAAATGGCTATTTTAATTTTGGCTTAATTTTAGTAGCATTGGCGTTTCTGGGACTGAGTGTCAATCTGAATTACTTGAAATATTTAAATTGGCAAATGGCAATAATTTTTGTCGTTGCATTTTTTTTAATAAATATTTGGTTTAACATCAGAAAAAGAAAAATGAGGAGAAGTAAAAAATGAAATTGATTTCTTGGAATGTAAATGGTCTGCGTGCTTGTATGAACAAAGGATTTCAAGATTTTCTCGCTAACTCTGGAGCAGATATTTTTTGTGTGCAAGAAACTAAAATGCAAAAGGGACAGGCAGAGTTTGATTTTCCTGGTTATGAAGAATATTGGAACAGTGCCGAGAAAAAAGGGTATTCTGGCACAGCGATATTTACGAAAATAAAACCGCTAAGTGTCAGCTATGATATGGGTATTGCAGAACATGACCAGGAAGGCCGGATTATTAGGGCAGAATTTGATGATTTCTATCTTATTAATGTTTATACGCCGAATTCGCAGCGTGAACTTGCCAGGCTCGACTATCGCATGCAATGGGAAGATGCTTTCCGAACTTATGTAAAACAATTGGATGAGAAAAAACCGGTTATTATCTGCGGTGACCTCAATGTTGCACACAAAGAAATTGATTTGAAGAATTTCAAAACAAATCATAAGAATGCTGGTTTTACTGATGAAGAAAGAGCTAAAATGACTCAATTATTAGAATCAGGCTTCATTGATTCTTTCCGCCATTTATATCCTGATAAGGAAGGAATATATTCTTGGTGGTCATATATGTTTAAAGCCAGAGAAAAGAATGCCGGATGGAGAATTGATTATTTTGTAGTTTCCAATCGTCTTGCTGACAGGATATCAGATAGCTTGATTTATACCGATATTATGGGCAGTGACCACTGCCCTGTAGGCTTAATCTTAAAATAAGATAAGACCTGAGTTCAATTGAACTCAGGTCTTGTTTTTTCGTGCAAATCAATTATTTTCTTTTCTTAGGAACTGGTTTTGAATCTTCCTCCGGTTTTTTGCGGCCAACCCACACAAAGAGGATTGCAGCAACGATAATGAAGGCCAGACTTGTTGCTTGTGCCGATTTCAAACCGAAAAGGAAAGGTTCAGTGTAATCACCACGTAACATTTCTAAGCCAAAACGTACGGCCGAATATAACATCACATAAAGCAATGCTGCTTGGCCGCGGGCATGATTAGTAGTTCGGAAAAGCAGCAGTAAAGCAAAAATGACAATATCCAGCTGTCCTTCCCAAACTTCTGCCGGCCAGAGCGGTGCGCTGCCGTAAGTTCTGTAGGCAAGAGTACCCTCCGGATATACCAAGCCGAAGTTACCGCCTGTTGGCGAGCCAAAGGCATCACCGTTTAAAAGATTGGCCATGCGCCCGATAGACTGACCGATGATCAAAGAAGGTGTTACAATGTCTAACAGTGCGACGGCATCAATGTTGTGCTTTCTGCAATAAACAAAACCGGCCAACACGCCGGCTATAATACCTCCCTGGATAGCCATGCCGCCTTGCCAGACAAAGGGGATCTCTAAAAGGTGATGACTGTAATACTCCCAATCAAAAAAGAATACATCCCAAAGACGTCCGCCGATAATGCCGGCGAAACCTCCGTAAATACCTATATCAGCTACGTGCGTATGCCAACGCCCGTCTTGCTTAGCCAAAAAGTAAGCAACGCCTGTTGCCAGAAAAATACTCATGCAAAGTACGAGTCCATACATGCGGACAGGAAAGTCTCCAATATGAAAAAGATATTGATGCATAATGCCTCCTGAATTTTATTATTTCAAAAAAGAGATAATCTGTTTGACGGTTTTTTGAATGTGTTCTTTTTCTTCAACGGATTTTGCCTCACTGCAGAGACAATCTTTGGCATTGTTTTCCAAAAGATAAATGCCAATTTTTTGGATGGATGAGCGGGTGGCTGATATTTGCACCAAAATGTCAGCACAATTTTCTTTATTTTGCACCATGCGTTCAATGCCCGCAATATGACCTTTAACAGTTCTCAGTCTTGTTAGAATAGCTTTTTCAGCATCTGCATTAAGCATTTTACTTCCTCCTCTGCCCACCCCCGCCGGATGGGTCTCGAAACATTATACTACATTGCATCCGGCATTTCCAGTACGAAAATCACATAATCAAGGCTTATTATGTAGACTAATCCTAAGCAATATTGTATACTTTGATTAACAACCGAGAGGAGGAAAAGTTCTATATGCTGAGAATTGAAAATTTATCCATTGCTATTAATGATAAAGTTATTCTTCATGATATTAACTTACATATACCAAAAGGTGAAGTACACGTATTGTATGGCCCCAATGGGACCGGAAAATCTACTTTAATCGGAACTATTATGGGTTTTGAACGCTATAAGATAACACAGGGAAAGATTTATTTCAAAGGACAGGATATTACCGAGATGCCGCTCCATGAAAGAGCCAAGCTTGGTATTGGCGTTATGATTCAACGCCCGCCAACGATCAGAGGCTTGAGTTTGCGTCAGATGGTGCAGATTTGTGGAGCTACTCCTGAGGAAGCAGAAATTATGGCTGAGTGGATGGGGCTGAGCGAGCATCTGGATCGTTCAGTTAATGACGGATTTTCCGGTGGAGAGATTAAAAGGTCGGAATTGCTGCAATTGATGGCGCAAAAACCAGAGCTGTTGCTGCTGGATGAGCCAGAATCAGGCGTCGATGTAGAAAATATTGCCTTAGTTGGCCGTGCGGCAAAATATATTTTGTCAGGTAAATCCTGCCAGTGTGAAAGAGGCTGCTGCCCGCATTTCGGCGGCAATCTGCCTGGCAAGGCAAACCCGCTGGAAGAAAGCCAAAACTCCGGTTTAATCATTACTCATCTTGGACATATTTTGAAATATATTCCAGCTACCAAGGCACATATACTTTTCGATGGTACATTATCCTGCAGCGGAGACCCGATGGAGATGTTTTCCTGTATCTGTCAAAAAGGCTATGAGCACTGCATCAATAAAGGCTGCGGAGGTGGATTATAATGGCTGATAAGAAAAAGCTGGAAGCAGCACTGGAGAAAAAAGCCCTTTATGGTGAAGATATTGATTTAAGTAAATATGATGATAATGACGAGGCCAGAACCAAAAGCACCGAAGACCTTACAGCAGGCGGCAAATCAAAACTTGCTAAAGTGGGCATCGAACTTGACGGAGAAGGACGCAGCGCTACTTTCATTCAGGTCGACAATACGCCGGTACAGGTTGAAGTAGACAAAGAGACACCCCTGGAGCTCATGAATACCGGTGACGCAGCCAAAAAACATCCGGAGCTTGTTGAAAAATATTGGTGGAAAGCTGTTGCTCCGGATACTGATAAATATACTGCGAAAACAGCAACGGAAAGAGAGCAGGGTTATTTCATCAGGGTACGTGCAGGGCACAAAATAAGTGCTCCTTTGCAAGCCTGCGTTTTTATCGGTCATGAAGATCAATTGCAAAGAGTGCATAATATAGTTATTATCGAAGAAGGGGCCGAACTCAATATAATTTCCGGCTGTGCCAGCGATCCTTCCGTTGAAAATGGCGTGCATATTGGTATCAGCGAGTTTTTTGTGGAAAAAGGTGCTAAACTATCCTTTACCATGATTCATAACTGGGGAGAAAATGTTGCAGTCCGCCCGCGTACAGTTGCTATTGTCGGTGAAGATGCCCAGTACACTTCTAACTATGTTTGTCTGGAACGCGTTAAAGATGTGCAAATGTATCCAACTACCAGATTAGTGGGCAAAGGCGCCGTAGCAAGACTGAATTCAATTCTGGTTGCTCCGAAGGGCTCCCATCTTGATATAGGCGGCAAGTCAATCCTGGAGGTTCCTGGTACCAGGGCGGAAATCATCACTCGTTCTTTGTCGACAGGCGGTACTATCATCAACCGCGGCTTGCTTGCTGGTATGTCTGAGGGTGTGCGTGCACATCTGGAATGTAATGGACTAATGCTCAGCAATGAAGGACGTATCTATGCCATACCTGAACTTGATGCACATACCGGTAATGCGGAACTCAGCCACGAAGCGGCAGTTGGTCGTATTGCACCGGAAGAAATTGAGTATTTGATGGCCAGAGGCTTAAGTGAGGAAGAGGCAACAGCGATAATTGTGCGTGGTTTCCTGAACATTAATATTGAAGGCTTGCCGGACAGCTTGGCTAAAAAGATTAATGATACCCTCGATGCTTTCAGTCTGAATAAGGGCATGTAAAAATTACAAAAATTAAGCGCAGCAAAATTTATTTGCTGCGCTTTTTTCATTTTTTTTATATTTTTTGCAACCTGAAATCTACAGCATCGGCAGCAACAATTTGATAATTGGTTCCTGCTTTTAAGCCTTGAAAAGCATTTTTGGCATCTTCACCATGAACGTGTCCGAAGATGCAGGTCCTGACATGATATTTTTCGCAAAGCTCCGTGAAACCTGATTCTTCAACTCCTATATAGAGTGGCGGATAATGCAGGGCTACTACTATATCTGAAAAGCCTGCTGCGCTGGCAAGCTGCAGTGAGGTTTCCAGACGGAGACACTCGCGCCTGTAGATTGCTTCATCTTCAGGTGTAAAGAATTCGTTGCCCGGCAGGTTCCAGCCGCGAGTACCGCAAATAGCTGTGCTGCCAACGGCAAAGAAGTTATTCTGCAAGAAAAGGAAGTTTTCGTTGGTGGCATTGCTCATTTTCTTGACGGTGCTCCACCAGTAATCATGATTACCGCGAAGTATGATTTTTCTGCCTGGCAAATCAGCAATTTCATTGAGGTCCGCAAGAGCGTCGTCAAGGTGCATCGCCCAGGAAATATCACCGCACAATATGACCGTGTCTTCGGCATGTACCAAAGACGACCATGATGCTTTTATTCTGTGCCAATGATCGTTCCAGTGTTCACCAAAAATCGTCATTGGTTTTGTCGGTGGATTGCCGGAAAGATGTAGGTCTCCGATAGCGTATAGTTTCACTTGTTATGCCCCTTCTATATAGGATAATTTTTATAATTTGAAATGCAGCTTCGAGATATCAGCATTATCTAAGCTGCGAAATATTACGTTGCTAACGCTTAACTTATAGACAACCATGTTGGCATCAGAAGCATCTTTGAAGATATCTTTGACATTCGGCAGATTATCAAAAATTTGCTGTCGAATATCTTTTATTTCTTCCAAACGAATATCTTTTTCCTGCAAAAGAAAGCCTTGCAGGCGAAGAACATCATTATTGTCAACAGTACAAAGTTCAACCTTATTGTTGAGTTCTATTTCTTTATTTTTTTCAGTGCCTTTGTAGCTTATCAGCCAAATGTTGCCTTCAGAATCAACAAATGGACGCATTGGTCTGACCCTGGGCGTACCTTCACATGTTGTACCAAGGAAAAACAACTGTTTCTTTAATATTGCTGTAATTTGTGGGCTGAACATAAATCTACCTCCTTATTGGTATATGATAAGGAAATTTTGTGCAGAACTATCAACAACAATGGATTTTGACGCTAGTTTTTCTTAACTTAACAATAGCACAAATTAATAGAAACAGAAACAGCTGGTTTTCAAAAGCAAGTATTTTTATACCAAATTAAATTGAAAATTGAACAACGTCTTGTAAGCTTTTAAAATTATGATATAATATTTTGTAAGTGCTTTTTCAGGAAGGTTTTGTTTGCTGTTAAAGCATTATAAAATAATCATATAAACATGACATTATTGATAAATCCAATGAAGTGGAATATTAGTCTTGCTTTTATGCTGCAGAAAGTTGACGGTTGATGCGAGTCAATGCATAAAAAAGATGAACTCACCGCGAAGGAGCTTATGTGCAAACATAGGACGCAGGTCTGCGTTAAAGATTTCTAAGTGGTCGGCTAATCCCGACAAACAGGGTGGTACCGCGGGTTATCTCGTCCCTTTCTGCTAGAGCAGAAAGGGACTTTTGTTTTTCTTGGACTAGGAAAATTTTGGGAGGTTTTTGAAGTATGATTGACGAAAAGTATGCTCCGCACGAGCTGGAAGCAAAATGGCAAAAAGAATGGGAAGAAAAAAAGACCTTTAAAACAGAAATGGACGACAGTAAACCAAAGTCCTATGTCTTAGAGATGTTCCCTTATCCTTCAGGCAATTTGCATATGGGACACGTGCGTAATTATTCAATTGGTGACGTTATAGCTCGTTTCCGTACCATGAAAGGTTTTAATGTTTTGCATCCGATGGGCTGGGATTCCTTTGGCATGCCGGCAGAGAATGCCGCAATCAAACATGGCATACATCCAGCTAAATGGACGATGGAAAACATTGTTAACATGACGCGTCAGCAAAAAGAACTCGGTTTGTCCTATGATTGGGACCGTGAAGTAACTACTTGTAAAGAAGATTATTATAAATGGACGCAATGGTTTTTTGAGCTGTTTTATAAACGCGGTCTTGCCGTTAAGAAAAAATCCGCGGTTAACTGGTGTGATTCCTGTAATACAGTACTTGCCAATGAGCAGGTAATTGACGGCAAATGCTGGCGCTGCGATTCAACGGTTTACAAGAAGGACCTTGAACAATGGTTCTTCAAAATTACTGACTACGCAGATGAATTACTGGAAGATCTGAAAGAGCTTGATGGCTGGCCGGAGCGCGTTAAAACCATGCAGAAAAATTGGATCGGCCGCAGTGAAGGTCTTGAGTTCAGTTTTGATGTGCCTGATTTCCAGGAAAAGCTTGCAGTATATACTACGCGTCCGGATACTATTTACGGCGTAACTTTTGTTGTTGTGCCGCCTGAGCATCCAATAGTAGAAAAAATATTGGTGGATAATCCCAAAGCAGCAGAATTGAAAGTGTTCTGCGATAAGGTAAGGAATCAGTCAGATATAGAGCGTACCTCCAGCGAATCTGAAAAAGAAGGTATGTTCACAGGACATTACTGCATTCATCCGCTTACAGGCCGCAAGGTAGAAATCTGGATTACTAACTATGTATTGTATGATTACGGTACAGGTGCTGTTATGGGCGTTCCTACCCATGACTCCCGTGACTGGATGTTTGCTGATAAATATGGTATTGAGAAAATCATCGTTATTCAGCCAAAAGATCAAGTTCTGAAACTGGAAGAAATGAGTGGCGCTTACGATGAAAGCGGCGTTATGGTTAATTCAGGCAAATTTGACGGTATGGGCAATGAAGAGGCAATGGGAGCGATCATGGATGAAATGGAAGCTCAAGGCATTGGCTCTCGCCGCGTAAATTACCGCCTGCGTGATTGGCTGGTAAGCCGTCAGCGTTATTGGGGTGCGCCGATTCCTATTATTTACTGCCCGGATTGTGGCCCTGTGCTGGTGCCGGAAGAACAATTGCCGGTCAGATTGCCGGAAAACGTGAATTTTGCCAGCGGCAGCGTGTCACCACTTGCTACTTCTGAAGAATTTGTAAATTGCGTTTGCCCGGTTTGCGGTAAACCTGCTAAGCGTGAGACGGATACCATGGATACCTTCCTTTGTTCCTCCTGGTACTACCTGCGCTACACTGATCCGAAGAATGAAAAACTTCCATTTTCTAAGGAAGCCGTCAATTACTGGGCACCTGTAGACCAGTATATCGGTGGTATTGAACATGCGATTCTGCATTTGCTCTACTCCCGTTTCTTCATGAAAGTTCTGCGCGACGCTGGCTTGGTAGAAGCTGGCGAGCCATTTAAGAACCTTTTGACCCAAGGCATGGTTATTAAAGATGGTGCCAAGATGTCAAAATCACTTGGCAATGTTGTTTCACCAGAAGAAATAATCAGCAAATACGGTGCAGATACAGCTCGTCTCTTCATTCTCTTTGCTGCCCCGCCGGAAAGAGAATTGGAGTGGAGCGACCAGGGTGTTGAAGGCTCCTTCCGCTTCCTAAACAGGGTATGGCGTATTGTGGCTCATTTTGGTCCTCAATTGGATCAACATGTAGCTTCCTATGATGTGGCTGCCTTGGACGAAGATGATAAAGAATTGCGCCGCATTCTCCATACAAGCATTAAAAAGGTAACTGATGATATTGAACAACGTTTCAATTTTAATACGGCAATCAGCTCCATGATGGAATTAGTGAATGGGCTTTATGCTTATAAGGAAAAGCAAAACAATCCGAATGCCGGTCTTATTTTTGAAGCAATTTCAGCCCTGCTTCGTTTGCTGTCTCCATTTGTTCCGCACATTACTGAGGAACTGTGGACCAAGGTTATCGACGCTAATGCCAGTGTGCATAAAGCAGCCTGGCCTTCCTACGATGAAGAGGCTATGAAGGTAGCTGAGGTTGAAGTTATTCTCCAGATCAATGGCAAGGGTAAGGAACGTATTGTTGTTCCTTCTGAAGCTACTAAAGAAGAACTTGAAGCATTTGCGTTGTCGGATGCCAAAATCAAAGAGCTTCTCGGCGGCAAAGAAATCATCAAAGTGGTTTGTGTTCCAAAGAGATTAGTAAATATTGTCGTGCGTTAATAAAGATAAACAAGGGTAGTGCTGGCCGAGGCCAGTCACTACCCTTGTTACTTTGTAAAGTTCCTATATTTGAATAATCAATTGCAGAGTGCTAAGATAAAAGAAGAATAGTAAAATAGTAGAAAGTTTTTTAAAAACGACGCTATTGCAGACTCACTCACGGTAACGCCATCAAGGCAGCCGGGGTGAGTCTTTTTTATGGGGGTCTTAGGGTGAATTTGTGGGGAAAGAAGAAACTGATTGTCATAGCTGCACTTGTTATTATTCTCGCAGGTCTGAGTATCTGGCAAAGTACACCAGGCAAACTTGAAGGAGGAGTCATGCAAAATGGAGAGCCGTTGGCAGAAAATAAGACCAAAGGAATAACGGTATATGTCAGCGGAGAAGTAAAAAATCCAGGCATGTACGAAATGCCGGCAGGGAGCAGGGCACAGGAAGCTATCAAAAAGGCCGGAGGCATGACGGTAAATGCCAACATTAATAAGGTTAATCTGGCTAAGAAATGCAAAGATGGTATGCAAATAAACGTGCCGGCGTTAAACGTTAAACAAGCCAAAACGAGAACAGGCAATAAGCAGGAAAGAAGTTTAACGGGAAACTTAAACAACACAGCAGCGGAGCAAGATAATTCAACAATAGTTAATCTAAATTCGGCTGATGTTAGAGAGTTGGAAAATTTACCAGGAGTAGGACAGGCAACGGCACAAAAAATCATTGAGTACAGACAGCAGCATCGCTTTAATAAAATTGAAGATATTATGAATGTTAAGGGTATTGGCAAGGCCAAATTCCTGAAACTTAAGGACTATTTAGAAGTCTGAAATGACCTATTCTCTCTATGTTGGGCTGTTGTTCTGTCTTGGTGATTATGTTGGCTTTTCTTGTAGGCAATTTTTAGGTTTTACGTGGGTTCTGTCATCTTTAGCTTTATTGATCTTGCTTGGTCTATTTTTTTACAAAAAAACGAAAAAGTTAAAAGCGGCTTTTTGTTTCGTTGCTGTTTTCATTTTCGCCTGTGGTTGGGCGGTAGGCGCTGCCGGTGGCAGAACTGGCACGAATGATATAGGAAAACACCTCAATCAGGATGTTAGCCTTAGCGGAACGATAATACCGGGCACGGTGAAGGAGCTGGAAGACGGTACAATAAGTCTGCAGTTAAATTGTGAGCTTATCAAAAATGGGGACAAAACATTTACTACTAATGGCATTCTGCGTTTAGCAATTACCAAGGTGCCAAAGAATAGTAAAATAAGGACGCTGGGCTATGGCCGGCTGAACGTTAAAGGTAAAATCAAGCCTATACGAGGATTTGCTAATCCTGGTAGTTTTGATACTGAAATGGCTGCTAAAGTACAGGGCATCGGCGGCAGGATGTCGGCCAAGGCGGAGCAAGTGCGTTATATTGATATTCCAAGACCTTGGGATTCCTACCCGGCAGCTATAGGCGGTGCGATGCGCACCCAGCTGAAAAGAGTCATGCCGCAAAAAGATGCCGCTATTCTAGCTGGTATGACTTTGGGCGGTTATGAAGGTATCGATGAAGATATCGTAAGGAATTTTTCCACTACCGGTATTGTTCATATTCTTTCCGTATCAGGCAGTCATGTTGCACTATTGATAGGGTTTGTTCTTTCTTTAACGCGTGCTTTGCAAGTAAGGAAAAAATTGGCTTTACCCATAGCGGCGGTAACCGTTTTCAGTTACTGCCTGATTTGCGGCTTTTCACCGCCGGTAATGCGTTCTGCTTTGATGGGAATGGCAATGCTGCTTGGGCTTGTTTTGCAAAGAAATGAAGACAGCGGGGCGGTACTGGCAATCGTTGCTATAAGTATGCTTTGTTATAGACCACTGTGGGTTTTTGACATCGGGTTTCAGCTTTCCTTTGTCTCAACAGCCGGACTTATTTACTTATTTCCTTCAATCAGGGCTTTCTTAGCACGCTATCTGCAGAAATATGTTGCAGATGCCTTGGCCGTAACGATTGCAGCACAGCTAGCAGTGCTGCCTATGCTTGTTTACTATTTCCATCAGTTGTCTATCAGTTCGCTGGCGGCTAACCTTATCGTCGTGCCTGTTTTGGAGTTCATCGTGCTTTTAACGATGGCTGGTTTATTTCTGTGTTTTATTGTCAAACCGCTGGGTATTATTCTCTTGATGTTTGCAAGCCTTCTGTTAGCACCTGCTTTGTCTGTAACAAATTTGATAGCCGGTTGGACTTTTGCCAGTATCACTATTGCGCATACGCCATTTGTAAACGCATTGATCTATTATTTGCTCGTAATATGTTTATTTCGTTTCTGGCCTTTGACGAGCCTGACTAACCACGAAAGAAAAATAGTCATAGCATTAACGTGCTTCGCCATATTATTGCCGGGTTTAACAGCACATTTTGCGCGGCAGCCTTTTACAGTTTTTTTCATTGATGTTGGTCAAGGTGACGCCGCACTAATTATTACAGCAGAGAAGAAAACCATTTTGGTCGATACTGGTGGACTGCGTGGTAATTTCAATACTGGTGAAAGAATTATTCTTCCTTTTTTAAGGTATTTAGGCATCAACAAGCTTGATGTGTTGACTCTTAGTCATGGACATCACGATCACGCAGGCGGTGCAGCTGCTGTGGTACGCTCAATTCCGATAGGTTGTATCTTATTGCCGCAGGAAGAACCGAGTCAGGATGTTTCAGCGATGCTCAACGTTGTAAAAGATAAAAGTCAGATAAAACAGCTGGCAAGCGGCCAACAATACAATTTGGGCAGCTGTAAAATAGATATCATTGAAGCAACGCCAGCATCTTCTTTGGAAGAAAACCATAATGAGAATGAGAGTTCAGCCATCATAAAAATAATAGATAATGATAAAAGCATAATTTTTACCGGTGATGCTACTGCAGAAGAAGAAATTGCGGCAGCGGCAGGTCCTATTAAGGCTGACGTTTTGAAAGTCTCACATCATGGAGCAAAAACATCTTCGGCATATGAATTTTTGCAGGCCATACATCCTGAGCTAGCAGTAATTTCTGTAGGCGCCGATAATAAGTTTGGACATCCTGCACCGGAGACTTTAGAAAAATTGCAGGCAATTGGAGCCAAAGTATTACGGACAGACCAAGCAGGCAATATAAAAGTTGTTTTTGACGGTTCAAATTGCACATGGTATAGTTATCGGTATCAGAGTAATTACTTTTAGCAGGGAGTCAGAAATGGAAATTTCAGCAGAAAAATTTCTCGAAACTCTGGATAAACGCTTGGAAATACCAAGGCTTATTATTATCTGGGGCGAAGAAGATTATTATAAAGAAAAAATAACGAAAGCAGTTGTGCAGGCTACTTTTGCTTCTGTTGCTGAACGTGATAGAGAAGTAGCTGTTTTTGATAAGGAATTACCCTTAAAAGAACTGGAAACAGCTATTAACAGTTATCCGTTTTTTTCAGGGAAAAATATGGTGCTAATCAAAGACCCTAAAATTCTCAAGCAGGATAAACAACAGGAAAGCGAAAGCCGCAAGGAACAGCAAACGCAATTAGCAGAGTTACTAGGCGATCTTCCGGATTTCTGCCAGGTTGTATGTGCGGTGGCAAAGCTTGACAAACGTTCGAAGTTTTATAAGACACTTTTGCCAATTGCGGGAATTGTAGAAAGCAAGGCGATCAAATCTTATAATTTAAGGCCTTGGCTTGATGAACAGGCGGCTCTCTATGGATGCATGTGGGAATATGGCGCAGCTGAACTGGTAGTGGAATATATGGCTGCTACTGACAACGTACCCTTATTGCTTTTGGCAAATGAAATTGAAAAACTGGCAATTTATGTCGGAACAAGAAAAAAATGGACGCGGCAAGATGTGGAAGCTATTTTCTCTGAGTTGCCGGAGGTTTCAATTTTTGCATTAACGAATGCGATTGCTGAGAAAAAAACTGAAGAAGTATTGACCTTACTGGCCTTGGAAGAAAAAAGAGGCACTAATGTTCTGAAAGTTACTGGTATTGTAAGCTCGCAAATTCGGAAATTATGGCAAGTGAAAGAACTTATGGAAGCTGGTTATGATAAAAACAGCATTGCTAATGAACTGAAGATGCATCCTTTTATTGCACAAAAAACGATGGCACAGAGTAAATTCTTTACGACGGTAAGCCTGCAGAAATGTTTAACGGCACTTGCTAAACTTAATATGGACTTGCGTAAAGGCGGCAGAAGATTTGAACAGTTGGAAGAAATTCTGGTTGTGCTTTTACATGATAAACTATTCAAAAGGTGAGGAGATATTATGAGCAAAGAACCGATTTTAGTCAGCGCATGTTTCTTGGGCATTAAATGCCGATATAACGGAGAAATAAATACTAATGAAGAAATTGCTTCTTTGAGTGAGAAATACGACCTGATACCTGTTTGCCCTGAAATACTGGGAGGTCTGGTTACACCAAGACCAGCTGCTGAGCGTCTTGGAGAACTTGTCGTTAACAAAGAAGGCGAAGATGTAACAAGTTCTTTCAAGCTGGGAGCGGAAAGAACTGCTGCTATCGCTAAGGAATATGGCTGCCAACAGGCGGTATTAAAAGCACAAAGCCCTTCTTGTGGCTGTGGTATTATCTATGATGGCACTTTCAGCGGCAAGAAGATTGATGGCAATGGTGTAGCCGCTGCCAAACTTTTAGCAATGAATATTAATGTTGTTAATGAAAATACTTTGCAGAACTTAAAGTAAAAATCAGGAATTCTGCCATAGGCATGGGATACAGAGTTTCAACAATAATTGTGGGAGGTAGAAATTTATGTTGCTGGCATTATTACAAAAAGGTTTTGGCAATGACATCGATTTGAATTGTGCTGAAAAAATGCTTTACGGAGCAAATTGGGCATACGATTTGAAACTTACTCCAGAGGCTTTGAAACTATCTGCCGGGTTTGGCGGCGGTATGGGTGTTGAAAGCATTTGCGGAGCAATTACCGGTGGGATTATGGTTTTAAGCCATCTCTATGTAAAACAACGTTCCCATGAAAGCAATCGTATCAAAGAGTTGGAAACAGAATTTATTGAAACCTTTAAAAATGAAATGGGCTGCATCGATTGCAAATGCCTTAAAGAAAAATACAGGAATGATGAGATTAAGTGCAGCCTTGTGATTTTTAAAGCAGCGGAAATACTCGACCGTATCATAGCAAGAGAAAGTGCAAAGACTGAATAAGACATAAAAAAACCTGCTCACTTGAGCAGGTTTTTTATTATTCTAAATTAAAATATTTCCTGAGGCTTAAGGTTATTACGGACTACATTATAAAGTAAAACAGCTATCACAACAGAAGGGATAGCACTTGTTGCCATGGAGACAGCGCAGTTTATGGAAGAAATCTCAGCAACCTGTGGTGCATAGCCTAAGATATATACCTTAAAAGCATAGCGGATAAGAGGCTCAGTAACCACATTTACCAGACAACTGCCAATGGAAGCAATGAGAGTAGCGGTATAGATTTTCTTTTGCTCTGTAAGTTCATTAAGATGCATAATGTTGTGAGCAAAGAAACTGGCAGATAAGCCGATCAGTAGTTTCGAGAGGAATGTAGGCGGTGCTGAAGTCATATAGCCGGCCAGAATATCAGCCAGAGTTAAGCCAACTGCACCTGTCAGAGCACCATATTTGCCGCCTAAAAGCAATGCGGAAAGAATTATGAAAGCATGCCCGATATAAATTTTGCCGGTCATACCGCCGCCCATTGGTATTTCTATGCGCAAATAAGCAAAGCAGACAAATGCCATAGCTGCGAACATGGAAGCCAGAGTCAGTTTTCGTAGATTTTTACCATCAATCATTGTTAGCATACCTCGATTTTTTTAGATTAAACCAAGTCTAACGCAAAACTGCTAGGTAAAAAACATCCAGTTTTATAAATATTTAAAGGGACAGTTTTTGGACAACAAAAAAACCCGCTCCGATGAGCAGGTTTATATTGTTGCTATTCCATTGCATTAACACGTTTAGCAAGTCTGGATTTCTTGCGGGCTGCTGCGTTCTTGTGGATAATACCTTTACGGGCAGCTTTATCAAGTAAACCGGTTGCATTAACGAAAGTTGTTTGTGCTACTTCTTTAGTACCAGTTTCAGCAACAGCAACCACTTTGCGAGAAGCATTGCGGAGAGCAGCTTTAATAGGTGCGTTTTTTGCACGACGTTCTGCATCGGTTTTTACGCTACGGATAGAAGATTTAATATTTGGCAATGAATTCACCTCCTAAAAATTACTTTACCAATGAATTTTATCACGATAGATGATTTTTGGCAAGACCTTTGTTAAAAGCAATTTGCTTAAACAGATTTTATCTTATTGGTTTTTAAGAAGATAGTGGTTATCTTGCTAGAAAAGCTTGCAGAATGTTATAATCATAGGTACGAATATAATATCAAATATTTATATATTTAGCTACTAAGAAAGACTGAGGTAAAAGAATGTCGCAGGAACTAATTAGGAATTTTTCAATCATTGCCCATATTGATCATGGTAAATCAACGCTTGCAGATCGTCTTATTGAAAGCACCGGAACATTATCAAAACGTGAAATGGAAGAACAGGTGCTGGATCAATTGGACCTGGAACGTGAAAGAGGGATTACGATTAAAGCACAGGCTGTGCGTATTTCCTATGAAGCAAAAGACGGGAAAACTTATATGCTTAATTTAATCGATACCCCTGGACATGTTGACTTTACATATGAAGTTTCACGTGCCTTGGCTGCTTGTGAGGGCGCACTGCTCGTTGTTGATGCCAGCCAGGGAATTGAAGCACAAACGCTGGCCAATGTTTATTTAGCGCTTGAGCATGATCTGGAGATAATACCTGTCATTAATAAAATTGACCTTCCTAGTGCCGATCCGGAAAAAGTCAAGAAAGAGATTGAAGAAGTAATTGGTATTGATGCTTCAGAAGCTGTTTTTACAAGTGCCAAGACTGGTTTTGGGATAGAAGAAGTACTGGAAGAAATTGTCAAAAAAGTGCCGCCTCCGCAAGGTGATGAGAAGAAACCGTTGAAAGCGCTGGTTTTCGATTCGAAATTTGACGCTTACAAAGGTGTTGTTTTATATATCCGTGTTGTCGATGGTCAGATCCGTAAGGGCATGAGTATTAAAATGATGGCTACCGGTAAGGTTTTTGAGGTAACAGAAGTTGGTGTCTTCAAACCTGATCTGGTAAACGTTGACGTGCTGGAAGTCGGACAGGTTGGTTTTTTTGCTGCAGCAATCAAGAATGTTAAGGACGCACGTGTAGGTGATACCGTTACTGACAGCAGAAATCCAGCTAGCGCGCCTTTGCCAGGTTACCGTAAGGCAACACCGATGGTTTACTGTGGTTTATATCCTGTGGAAAATTCGGATTATGATAATTTGCGTGATGCTTTGGAAAAATTGCAGCTGAATGATGCTTCCTTAGTTTTCGAACCGGAAACTTCACTTGCTCTTGGCTTTGGCTTCCGTTGTGGTTTCTTGGGCCTACTGCATATGGATGTTATCAAAGAAAGGCTGGAAAGAGAGTATGGACTTACTCTTATCACCACAGCACCTAACGTTATTTATCAGGTATTCCTTACAGATGGCAATGTTGAAATGATTGACAATCCGGCACTTTTCCCGGATCCAACCGTTATAGACCATGTTGAGGAACCTTATGTAAGAGCAACTATCATTGCTCCAAAGGAATATGTTGGACAAGTTATGGAGCTCTCGCAGGAAAAACGCGGCGAGTATGAGAATATGACTTATGTTGACGAGAATCGCGTTATGATTCACTATTCTTTGCCACTTAGTGAGATTATTTATGATTATTTTGACCGTTTGAAATCGGCTACCCGAGGCTATGCTTCTCTTGATTATGAACTTCATGGTTATCGCCCTTCCAGCCTGGTGAAGGTAGATATCCTCCTTAATGGTGAACCGGTCGATGCCTTGTCAGCGATTGTACATAGGGAAAGTGCGCAGAGAAGGGGTCGTCTGCTTGTTGAGAAATTAAGAGGCTTGATTCCTCGCCAAATGTTTGAAATACCGGTGCAGGCAGCCATTGGAAATAAAGTAATTGCCCGCGAAACAGTACGCGCCATGCGTAAAGATGTTTTGGCCAAGTGTTACGGCGGTGATATTTCACGTAAGCGTAAACTGCTGGAAAAACAAAAAGAAGGCAAAAAGCGTATGAAGCAGGTTGGCAGCGTTGAATTGCCGCAAGAAGCCTTCATGGCAATATTGAAAATGGATTGATCAAAATGAGAAAACAGTGGGAACAAATTCAGGGGATATACATACATATCCCCTTTTGTATGCAAAAATGCTTATATTGTGATTTTGCTTCTTTTGCTGGCAAGAGCGGGCTAATGCACCAATATGCGCTGGCGTTGGCAAACGAAATCAGGAGCAGAGCAGGCGAAATGCCGATTAGTGAGCGAGCTACCGTCTTCTTTGGCGGGGGTACGCCGTCTTTATTGCCTATTGATGATTTAAAAATGATAATCAATGCTCTAAAAGAAACAGGCTTATGGCGTGCACCGGCGGAAGTAACTATGGAAATGAATCCGGGAACGGTAGATTTTGACAAACTTTGCCAGTATCAGGAAATGGGCATTGATAGGGTCAGTTTCGGTGTTCAGAGCTTGAATGATAAAGAATTGAAAACAATTGGTCGTTTGCATGCCGCAAGTGAAGCCTTACAGGCCATCGAACAGGCGTCTAAAGCAGGCTTTGAACGGATTAGTGCTGACCTTATCTATGGTTTGCCAACGCAAACGCTGGCAACATTTAAAGATACTTTGGCGGCCATTGTAGCTTCGGCTATCAGCCATCTGTCGGTTTATGGGCTGACTGTTGAAGAAGAAACGCCGTTGGCAACTCTATTGGCAAACGGTTCTTTGGTTTTGCCCAGCGAAGAAGAAGCGGAAATGATGTATGACCATACTATCAGTTATTTAGAAGAGCGGGGGCTGCATCGTTACGAAATATCGAATTTTGCGCGCACAGGTCAGGAATCACTGCATAATCTTGTTTATTGGCATTACCTACCATACTACGGATTTGGCAGTGCAGCCTGTTCGTATGACGGCAAACGAAGAATGACCAATGCGGAAGATATTGAAAGTTATATAAGAGGCGCAGCACCAACCATCGAACAGTTACCTTCAAGGACAAGCTTGGCAGAATTTATGTTCTTAGGTCTGCGTACGAGTGAAGGCATTGATTTGTCTGTTGCTAAGGATCGCTTTGGCGTTGATGTCATGGCTATGTTTGGGCAGGAAATAGAAAAATATATTAACAAGGAAATGCTGAGCTTCGATCAGGCTGCCAACAATCTAAAACTTACTAAACTAGGTATGAAATTCGGCAACGAAATTTTCGAGTTATTTTTATAATATTTCTATAAAAAGTTACCAAGCACAAACGAAAATTTCTCTGAAAAAATTAAAGATTAAAACTTGTATACCAATGCTTTTAGAGTGTGCCAAGAAAGGCAAGGTGCAAAGAGTTCCTCGCACCGCTCACACGGGACAATTCGACTGCAAGCAGTCGGTCGCTGATGTGCAGCAGGCCCGTCGCTTCTTTACCCCTTGTCTTTTAGACATTCAATACAGATTCCTGATAGTTTTGTAAGAAGAAATTACTGTTATTAAGACGATATTAATTTTGAGTCACATTTTTCTACAATCTTTATGTAAAAAGCTTGACAACAAGAGTTCTAAGTGGTAATTTTATATCAGATGTTAGCACTCCAACAGAGAGAGTGCTAACAAAGAAAGAAAAGGCAGGAGGTGTAATGGTGCTTAATGAAAGAAAGAAAAGAATCCTGCAAATAATTATTGAAGATTATATTTCAACGGCAGAACCAGTTGGCTCCCGCACCATTGCCCGCAAGTTTGATTTAGGTCTTAGTCCTGCTACGATTCGTAATGAGATGTCAGACCTGGAGCTTCTGGGGTATTTGGAACAACCGCATACATCTGCTGGCAGAATACCATCAGCGATGGCCTATCGCTTTTATGTAGATTCTATGGTTGAACCTGGCACTCTTACAGAGAATGATCAGGCTCTGATTGATGCCTGGTACCGTGAACGTATCAGAAATATTGATGGAATTTTCCAATCAACAGCAAAAATTCTGTCGCGGATGACCAAAAATGTTTCGATGGTTTTGGCCAACAGACAAATCAATCGTCTTTTCCGGTATGTTAAGTTCTTGCCATTGGATGGACAGAGAGCAATCCTGTGTCTTATTACTGATGACGGCATCGTAGATAATTGTGTTATTGATGTCCCATTGGGGATGAAACAGGAAGAAATGGATTATTTGGCAAATCGAATCAGCAATAAACTGCAAGGTCATAATATTGCTGACATCAATGGCGAAATGCTGCGTGATGTGTACACTGAACTGTCAAACGACAAACAGCTGTTCTCTTCAATTATTGAGGCCTTAAGGCATGTCGGTTCCAACAGTAATGAACAAAGAGTCTTTTTAGGTGGAACGAGACAGTTATTAAATCAACCTGAATTTCGCAATGTAGAGAGAATTAAAGATCTTCTGGCTATTTTGGAAGAAGAGAAGGTTCTGAAAGATATTCTCCACGCTGGTGAAAATTCTGGAATAAAAATCACAATAGGCTCCGAAAACAAATTTACAGGCATACAAGACTGTAGTATGGTACAAGCTACTTACCGTTTAAACGGAAGAGTCGTCGGCACGATGGCAGTGCTTGGACCAACAAGAATGGAATATGGCAAAATAATCTCAGTTATGGATTATTTGCATCAACATTTGCGAGCCCTGTTTGGTGAGGACAAGAAATAAGCTTATGTGAAGGAGGAAGCGTGTTGCAGAAACAAGAGACACAAGAAGTGCTTGAAGAAATCAAGCAGGATAACGTAGAGCCTATTACAACGGAAAACGTTGAAAATAAAGGTGATGCGACTGAAGAGACACAGATTCCTGTGCCAGATGAAAGAGATCAGAAAATCGAAGAACTACAAAATCGTGTTTTGCGGTTACAAGCTGATTTCGATAATTTCCGACGCAGGACAACAAAGGAACAAGCCCAGTTATCAACATTCGTTACTGCTAATGTTGTAGAAAAATTTTTAAAAGTACTTGATAGCTTTGAACGTGCGGAAGAAAGCATGGCTAAAGCTAATGATGTTGAAAGCATCCGAGTTGGTCTGGAAATGATTCAAAGACAGCTGACGCAAATTTTCAAAGAGCTTTCTGTAGAGGAGATTTCGGCACAAGGCCAGAAATTCGACCCTTCTTTCCATGAAGCAGTTATGCGTGGAGAAAACACTGAGCTTGAGGATGATACTATTGAAGCTGTATTCGAAAAGGGCTATAAGCTCAATGATAAAGTAATCCGCCATAGCAAAGTTAAAGTAGTAAGTAACAATTAGTTTTTAATTTACTTAATTTAAATAGAAAACAGGTTTTTGAGGAGGAATAAAAAATGTCTAAAGTTATTGGTATTGACTTAGGTACAACGAATTCTGTCGTTGCTGTAATGGAAGGTGGCGAACCAACCGTTATTTCTACCCAGGAAGGTGGTCGTTTAACCCCTTCTGTTGTTGGCTTTTCTAAATCCGGTGAGCGTCTGGTTGGACAATTGGCAAAAAGGCAGGCAATTTCTAATCCTGACCGTACTATCAGTTCCATTAAACGTCACATGGGAACTGATTACAAAGTAACAATTGATGATAAAAAATATTCTCCGGAAGAAATTTCCGCGATGATTCTGCAAAAGTTGAAAGAAGATGCTGAAAAATATCTGGGCGAAAAAATAACCCAAGCAGTTATTACTGTACCTGCTTACTTCAGCGACAGCCAACGTCAGGCAACTAAAGACGCTGGCAAAATAGCAGGCCTGGAAGTTCTGCGTATTATCAACGAACCTACTGCTGCGGCACTGGCTTATGGTATTGATAAAACCAACGATCACACTGTTTTGGTTTATGACCTTGGCGGCGGTACTTTCGACGTTTCTATCCTTGAGATGGGCGACGGCGTTTTCGAAGTTAAAGCAACAAATGGTGATACTCACCTTGGCGGCGATGACTTTGATGAACGTATTATGAACTGGATGATTGGCGAATTTAAGAAAGAAACCGGTATAGACCTTTCTGTTGACCGTATGGCTCTGCAACGTTTGCGTGAAGCTGCAGAAAAAGCAAAAGTCGAATTGTCCGGTGTTTTGACTACCAACATTAACTTGCCGTTCATTACTGCAGGTGCTGATGGCCCTAAACATCTTGATATGAATTTGACCAGAGCTAAATTTGATGAATTAACAGCTGATCTTGTTGAAAGAACAATGGGACCAACTCGAAAAGCATTGTCTGACGCAGGTTTGACTGCAAATGATATTGAAAAAGTTATCCTGGTTGGCGGATCTTCCCGTATTCCGGCTGTTCAGGATGCTATTAAGAAAATATTGGGCAAAGAACCACATCGTGGCGTTAACCCGGATGAATGCGTCGCAGTTGGTGCTGCCATTCAAGCAGGTGTTTTGGCCGGTGAAGTTAAAGACGTTCTGCTTCTTGATGTAACTCCATTGTCTTTGGGTATTGAAACTCTTGGTGGAGTATTCACGAAGATTATTGATCGTAATACCACCATTCCTACTTCTCGCAAACAAGTATTCTCTACTGCCGCCGACAATCAACCTTCCGTTGATATTCATGTCCTGCAAGGCGAACGCGAGATGGCTGCTGATAATAAAACTCTTGGCCGTTTCGAACTTGGCGGGATTCCGGCAGCTCCGCGTGGTATCCCTAAAATCGAAGTTGCTTTCGACATTGATGCCAACGGTATCGTAAATGTTAGTGCTAAAGACCTTGGCACTGGTAAAGAACAAAAAATCACCATCACTTCTTCCGGCACTTTGAATAAGGACGAAGTTGATCGTATGGTTAAAGAAGCAGAAGCCAATGCTGAAGCTGATAAAAAACGCAAAGAAGTTGTTGAAGTACGCAACCAGGCTGACTCCCTCTGCTATCAAGCTGAAAAAACCATTAAAGATATGGATGGCAAAGGCAGCGAAGAGTTAGTTAAAAAAGTAGAAGCAGCACTCGTAACACTGAAAGAAACGCTGAAAGGCGACGACGCAGAAAAAATTAAGGCTGATACAGAAGCATTGACAAAACCGCTTTATGAATTGTCTGCGGAGCTTTATAAACAAACCGAGGCAGCTAAAGGCCCAGAAGGTGCTGCAGGTGGCGAAAAGAAAGCAGCCGATGACGTAGTTGATGCAGAAGTTGTTGACGAAGATAAAAAATAATTAGCCTTAGGATGGTGTGAACTTTGAGCAAAAGAGATTATTATGACGTGCTAGGCGTTTCTAAGACTGCCACAGCGGACGAAATTAAAAAAGCATATCGCAAATTGGCGCGTCAGTATCATCCTGATGTAAACAAAGACAATCCTGATGCGGCTGAAAAATTCAAAGAGTGTTCTGAAGCTTACAGCGTTTTGTCTGATGAAACAAAACGTACCCAGTATGACCAATTTGGTCACGCCGCCTTCGAAAACGGAGGCGGCGCTGGTGCTGGTGCCGGCGGTTTTGGTGGCTTTGGCGGCACTGGTGGGATGGAAGATATTTTTGACATGTTTTTTGGCGGACAGGGTCGCGGTGGCTTTGGCTCATCTCGTCGGAGCAAGAATGGGCCCCAGCGTGGTGCAGATTTACGTTTAGATCTGGAAATAACTTTTGAAGAAGCCGCTTTCGGCGTTGAAAAGGAAGTAAGACTCAACAGAGAAGATACCTGTGATCACTGCCAAGGTTCCGGTGCGGAACCGGGCAGCGAAATAGAGGTATGTCCTGATTGTCACGGTACCGGAGAAATCCAGTTTACACAAAACACGATGTTTGGCCAGATGGTTAATGTCCGTCCTTGTGCGCGCTGCCATGGAGAGGGCAAGATCTTTAAGAACCCTTGTAAAGTATGCGGCGGCAGCGGCAGGCTGAAAAAAGAAAAGAAACTTAAGGTAAAAATTCCTGCAGGGGTTGATACTGATTCCCGCTTGCGCGTATCAGGCGAAGGCGAAGCAGGTGTAAGAGGCGGTTCAAAAGGCGACTTGTATGTCTACCTTTATGTGAAACCACACAAGTTCTTTGAACGTGATGGCACGACCATTCTCTGTGAGGTCCCTATCAATATTGTGCAGGCTACTCTGGGCGCCGAAATCAAAGTGCCTACGCTTGACGGCCAGGTCGTTATGAAAGTGCCGGAAGGAACACAGCCAGGTAAAGTATTGAGACTTAAAGGAAAAGGTATTGCCAGCCTCCGCAACGGTGTGCGCGGCGATCAACTGGTAACCATCAAGGTGGTTGTTCCTAATAAGCTTACAGATAAACAAAAGGATGCATTGAAAAAGTTTGCTGATGTCAGCGGCGATAACATTAATCCTGAAGAAAAGAGCTTTTTGAAGAAAATTGCAGATTTATTTAAATAAGGCTATATATTCCCGGCCGAACATAGATAGGAGCAGTTAAATGCAATGGGTTGAGGTTAGTATTCAAACTACACATGCAGCTACGGAAGCAGTGGCTGATGTCTTCCATTCCTTGGGGGCTGGCGGGGTTGTTATTGAAGACCCTTTGCTGCTCAATACTTTGCGTACGTCGGGTACTTGGGAACTGTGTGATATTCCTGAACAGGAAAATACGGAGATAGTTGTTGTTACAGCTTATTTCCCTGATGACAGTGAATTGCATGACCGCCTGGCTTCTGTAGAAGAAGAAATGACAGCGATAGAAGGGCGTATCGGTTCCTGCCGGTTCGGTAATACCTGTTTCCGCACCATATCAGAGACTGATTGGGAGAATGAATGGAAACAATTCTTCCATACAACCCGTATTACAGAACACATTGTCATAAAACCTACATGGGAAGAATATGAAGCTGAACCGGATGATAAGGTAATTGAACTTGATCCTGGCATGGCCTTTGGTACAGGTACTCATCATACTACCGGCATGTGTATGCGTAGGCTGGAAAAGGTTATTGAACCTGGCATGACGGTTTTTGATGTTGGTACCGGCAGCGGTATTCTTTCTATTGCGGCAGCTAAACTTGGCGCTAAATATGTCAAGGCTATTGATATCGACGCGACGGCTGTAAAGGTAGCACGCGAAAATGTTGCCAATAACTATTTGTCTTCTGTAATCGAAGTTGCCAAAGGCGACTTGCTGCATGCAACAGAAGGCAAAGCCGATGTTATCATCGCTAATATTATTGCCGATATAATTATTATGCTGTTACCTGATATTCTTGGCAAATTGAACAAAGACGGTGTTTTCCTGGCAAGCGGTATTATATCTGACCGTCTTGAGGATGTAACAGAAGCTGCCAAAAACAACGGTCTTTATGTTGAAGCGGTTGATACGCAAGGCGGCTGGGTAGTTATGCAAATGCGCAGGGAGGAATAACTTTGCATCGGTTTTTCGTTTCGCAGCCTTTTGCGGAAGAAATGCAAATAGTAGGCACAGATGCTCATCATATCAGTAATGTATTGCGGATGCGTGTCGGCCAGCATATTCAGATTGTTAGCAGCGACCATGTTACAGCTTTGATGGAAATCAAGGCTTTGACAGCGGACGCTGCTTTCGTTCGTCTAGTTAAGTGTATTGAACAAGTGAATGAACCTTCTGTAAGAATAATCCTTGCTCAAGGCTTGGCTAAGGGCGAAAAAATGGATTTTATCATCCAGAAGGCTGTTGAAGTAGGTGTTAACACTATTGTTCCGGTTGCAATGGAACATTCAGTGGTAAAGCTTGATAAGAATAAGGTTGAGAAAAAGGTCGAAAGATGGCAGAAAATAGCTCAAGAAGCGGCCAAACAAAGCAAACGTGATATAGTTCCCAAAGTAACAAGTGTTATGGATCTGGATGAAGTTTTACATAGTTTTGCTAGCTCGACAAAATTAATGGCTTATGAAGGCGAAACCAATTTAGGTTTAAAAAAAGCATTATCAGCAATACAGGAGATGGAAGAGATTTTACTTATTATTGGTCCTGAAGGCGGTATAGCAGGAAAAGAGCTCAAAGCAGCAGAACTGGCTGGCGTACAGACTTTCAGCCTTGGTAACCGCATTTTAAGGACAGAAACAGCAGGGCTTGTCTCTGCCACAGCTATTTTGTATGAAACAGGAGACTTGGGAGGCTAGCAGATGAGAAAAATTGCTTTTTATACTTTGGGCTGCAAAGTCAACCAGTCAGACACAGCCAGCATGGAGAGATTATTCCGTGAGGCTGGTTATGAAATTGTCGATTTTGCTGAAAAAGCTGACATATATTTGATTAATACCTGTGTTGTTACCAATATGGGACAAAGAAAATCCAGACAGATGATTCATCGCGCAATTCGTAAAAACCCTAATGCTTTCATTGTCGTTTCCGGTTGTTATCCGCAGACGGCTGCTGAAGAAGTAAAAGCAATACAGGGAGTAGATCTTATTATTGGCAATCAGGACAGGGCGGCAGTAGTCACTCTCGTGGAAGCTGCAGCTACTGAACAGAGCATCGATGCCTATGATAACGTGAAGAAATTAAGCGCGCAGACAGCTTTTGAAGAATTATCAGCCGACTGTGAAACAGAAAAAACAAGAGCTTTCCTGAAAATTCAGGAGGGTTGTAATCAGTTTTGTACATACTGTATCATACCTTACGCACGTGGACCACTGCGTTCGCGAAGCCTGGAGAATATTAAAGCTGAAGTGGAAAAGCTGGTTGCAGCTGGATTTAGCGAAGTCGTTTTAATAGGCATTCATTTAGGAGCCTATGGTAAGGAACTAAAAAATGGTACCAGCTTGACTGACGCTGTCAAGGCTGCTCTTGAGGTTCCCGGACTTGCAAGACTGAGACTTGGCTCTTTGGAGTCGGTAGAGGTTGGCGAAGATTTGCTGGACCTGATGGTAAGTGATGAAAGACTGCAGCGCCAATTGCATTTACCGTTGCAATCAGGTTGCGATGATATTTTAAAAAGCATGCACCGGCCTTATGATACCAAGGTTTTTGCGGAACTTCTTAAAAAAATTCGGGCAAAATTGCCTTATGTAGCAATTACTACCGATGTTATTGTCGGTTTCCCCGGTGAAACAGAAGAAAATTTTGCGACAACAAGAGAGTTTGTTAAGTCTTGTGGCTTCAGCAAGATTCATATCTTCCCCTTTTCACCGCGTAAGGGTACACCAGCAGCTTCTTTTGGCGAAGTAGTTTCGGAAAAAGTAAAGCAGAGACGGGTGGAAGAATTAGCTCAAGTGGATAGAGAAAGCCATGAAAAATATTGTGAGTCTATGCTTGATAAAACGGTGTCCGTATTATTTGAGCAGGAATCAGCAGAAGGTTTGTGGGAAGGTCTTAGCGGCAATTATGTAAGAATATATGCTAGGAGCGAAGATAATTTGTCAGGTAAGATACGCAGGATAATGTTGAAAGCCCTGTATGAAGATGGTATGATCGGAGAAATACTCTGATTATTGATAAATTTTCCAGTAAATGAAGGATTATTTACTCTCTTAGCGAATATGTCATTCGTACAAAGAAGGGGGGGATAAAAGATGGATGATTGCATTTTTTGTAAGATAATCAATGGCGAAATACCCTCAAAAAAAGTTTATGAAGACGAAGAAATGATTGTTATTCATGACGTCGCACCTGGTGCCCCCTGCCATGTTTTGTTACTTCCTAAAAAACATATGCAGAATATTATTACCGCCGATTTAGAAATTGTGAAACATGTTATAAGTAAAATCGGCGATATAGCTAAAATAATGGGCGTTGAAGAAGATGGTTTCCGTGTAGTAATTAATACCGGAGTCGATGGCGGACAAAGTGTGGAACATCTTCATTTTCATCTGCTTGGCGGCAAGAAGCTTGGCTGGCCGCCTTGTTAGGAGCTTGACAGCTAGTGTAGCTCTGAAGTATAATAAAACGGTGTAATGAATAAACGCACTTCCCTAAAGGTCGTTGTGGAGGGAGGGAGAACAGATGACAGAAATCAAAGTTGGCAAAACGGAGACACTTGATAGCGCACTCCGCCGCTTTAAAAGAGCAACCCAAAAGGCTGGGGTTCTTTCTGAGGTTAGAAAACGCGAACACTATGAGAAACCTAGCGTAAAGCGTAAAAAGAAATCCGAGGCAGCAAGAAAGCGCAAGACCAGATAATTGGGAGGCCTCTGTATGTCTATTAAAGACCTTTTGACAGAAGATATGAAACAAGCAATGAAGGACAAGGAAAGCGGCAAGTTACGCTTGAGTGTCATTCGTATGGCTCGTGCTAACATTAAGAACATCGAAATCGATGAAAAGCGGGAACTGAATGATGATGAAGTTCTGGCTGTTTTGATGAAGGAAGTAAAGATGCGTCAGGATTCCTTAGAAGAATTTACTAAGGCCGGACGTGAAGAACTTTCTGAACAGGCGAAGCAGGAAATTGCTATTCTCAGAAAATATCTTCCTGAACAGTTAAGCGATGAAGAGTTGAAAGCTTTAGTTGTAGAAGCTGTTGCTGCAACTGGTGCTGCTGGTCCGAAAGATATGGGTAAGGTTATGGCTGCTTTAATGCCAAAAACTAAGGGTCGTGCTGATGGTAAACGTATTAATACCATGGTGCGGGAGCTTTTGAAGTAAAAACATGATGGGAGGGTAATTATTACCCTCCTTTTTTGTTTACCTTTTTACAATAAAGTTTGCCGAACATTTTATTACACAGTATAATATTTGTGTAATCTGAGTGCGGAGGGACAAATATGAAAAAATTACTGTTACTCTTAACATTGTTGCTTGTTTGTCTGCCTTTAATTGGTGCAGAGGCTGCCAGAGCGCTTCCGGTTGACTTGTATCCATCAAACGAAGATTTGGCTGGAAGGTGGTTTTTGTTCCCCCAGGTTAAAGCGGTTTTGCTTACCATAATTATTTTGGGAATTCTTACCGAAGTTAAAACAGCTGGGGCTGGCATTGCCGGAGGGATCGCAATTATTGCTGCAGCAGCTCTCTTCGGGATGAATTTCGTAAGTGGGGCCGGCAGTTGGCTTGAAGTTTTGCTTTTTATACTTGGTGTGGGCCTCTTGATTTTGGAAGTATTTATTCCGGGTTTTGGCCTTTTTGGCATTGCAGGCATCTTGAGTATCTTGGCAAGTTTTTATTTTGTGCTGGGCGGTAATGTTTCCGCATTGAATTGGCTGGCTGTCAGTATAGTTGCTGCTTTGGTAATTTTTGCGCTGCTGATAAAATATTTGCCTTCTAATCCAGCCTGGAATTTATTTGTTTTAAAAGATAAGCAGGAAAATAGTGATGGCTATAGTGTAACCCCTGACATGACACAGTATGCCGGTAAAGCCGGTGTAGCAGTCACTACGCTGAGGCCTGCAGGTATCGCGCTTATTGAGGGTGTTCGCGCAGATGTTGTAACTTTTGGTGATTATATTGATGCGGGCACGAATATAGTAGTTGTCAAAGTTGAAGGCAGTAAGATTTTTGTAAAAATACAGCAAAAAGACCAGTAATAACTATATAAAATCAAAAAGGAGTTGAAGTGCATAATGTTACAATTTGTTCTTGGCAGTGGCTTCGTAATTATTCTGGCTGTTCTCGTTATAGTTTTGTTCTTGAATTTTGTACCTATTGGCCTTTGGATTTCTTCCATGGCTGCCGGTGTCGATGTCGGTATCTTTAACCTTATTGGCATGCGTCTGCGGCGTGTTCCTGCTTCCCAAATTGTTTTGCCATTGGTAAAAGCTAATAAAGCAGGCCTTGGTGTAAATGTCAATCAGTTGGAGGCACATTATCTGGCTGGCGGTAATGTCGATAGAGTGATTGATGCTTTGATTGCCGCGCAAAGAGCAGAAATACCTTTGACCTTCGAACGTGCCTGTGCAATCGATTTGGCAGGACGTGAGGTTCTGGAAGCTGTGCAGATGAGCGTTAATCCTAAAGTTATTGAGACACCGTTGGTTTCAGCAGTTGCTAAAAATGGTATTGAACTGAAAGTTAAAGCACGTGTAACAGTTCGCGCCAATATTGATCGTCTGGTCGGCGGCGCCGGTGAGGCAACTATCATTGCCCGTGTAGGGGAAGGTATTGTTACAAGTGTTGGTTCTTCTAAAGATCATAGTGAGGTTCTGGAAAATCCAGATCATATCTCCAAGACTGTTTTAGCCAAAGGATTGGATGCAGGTACAGCCTTTGAAATCCTTTCAATTGATATTGCGGATGTTGACGTTGGCCGCAATATCGGTGCTGAACTGATGACTGACCAAGCGGAGGCTGACAAACGTATTGCCCAGGCTCGCGCTGAAGAAAGACGGGCAATGGCAGTTGCTAAAGAGCAAGAAATGAAAGCAGCTGTACAGGAAATGCAGGCAAAAGTTGTGGAGGCTCAATCTGAAGTTCCTAAGGCGTTGGCCAAAGCTTTGGAATCTGGTAATATTGGCGTAATGGATTATTATCGCATGAATAACATTATCGCTGATACCAAGATGCGTGAAGTGATTGGTGATCCTGGTGCAGATCAGGAACTGCCAAAATGTGATCATACAAAATAAAACGTCAGTGAGGATAAAATGGATAATATTTTATTTCTGATCGTTTGGGGATTGTTTATTTTTGTGTTGCCTAATATTTTTGGCAAAAAAAATAAGAAGAATAAACCATATCAATATCCTGATGAAAAAATTGATACATCTACATCAGCAAAACCTAATAATACTGACAGTCCATGGTTAACATGGGGGTTGCCGGAACCAAAGCTACAGGAAACAGAAGCACAGGCAAAAGAAGAGATTACAGCTACGTCTGATTATATGTCGGCATTGAAGCGAAGCAGGCAGGTAAAACCAGTACAGCAAACTGCAGCCGCTGCTGTTGTAAAAAACGTACGGCCTAAGAAACGTTTGACACGTGATGATTTAAGACGAGGTGTTATCATGGCGGAAGTGTTAGGTAAACCGCGGGCGCTTAATCCCTATAACGATAAATTTTAAAAAATCAAAAAAGTACACTGCGAAGGTCTGAAAAAATAGACATTCGCCGGTGTACTTTTTTTCTTGCAAATTAGTAAAAGAAAAGCTTATAATATTGCCTGCAAGTTTATGGGATGGATAATAACATATATGGCTATATGCTAATAATATTATTGAAAGGAGACTTGAATTTCATGCTGAAAAAGGTAGCCGCGATTCATGATTTGTCATGTGTAGGACGCTGTTCACTATCCGTTGTCATACCGCTTTTGTCAGCAATGGGAGTTCAGGCCTGTCCTCTGCCTACGGCAGTTTTGAGTTCACACTCTGGGGGATTCCAAGATGTTGTTTGCAAAAATTTAACGGAAGAAATGAAGTCATTTAGTGAACAATGGGAAATGAACAAGCTTGGATTCGATTGCGTTTATAGTGGCTTTTTGGCTTCTGTAGAACAAATTGAAATAACTAAAGAATTTATAAGAAAATTTGCTAATGAGGAAAGTCTGGTTTTGGTAGATCCGGTTATGGGAGATGAGGGGAAACCTTATTCTTTGATAACACCTGAACTTATTGCGAATATGAGAACTTTGATTGCTGAGGCGGATATAATTACGCCAAATTATACAGAGGCTTGCTTCCTTTTGAAAAAGGATTATCAAGTTAGTGACATAAATTGGCAGGAATTAATGCCGTGGCTACCGGAGCTTGCTGAGATGGGTCCTGAGCGTGTAGTTATAACGGGGATTCCGGATAAGGATAAATTGTTGAACCTTGGCTATGAGAAAAGGACTGGCACGTTTTTTATGGTTTCTAACAAGCGTATCGGAGAGAGGTATCCCGGAACAGGTGATATTTTTGCCAGTGTCTTATTAGGAAGACTGCTGTGTGAAGAAGGCTTCGGCACTGCATTATATAAGGCTGGCCATTTTGTTGCTGAGGCGATTACAGCTACACAAGAACTGAATTTGCCAGTGCGAGAAGGTTTGGCCTTTGAACATGTAATTGAGCAAGTGAACCTTTAATCTGTCCCGTCCACAATTATAAAAACTGACTGTTTGTTTCCCGCTTGATGTGTTGTATACTTGACATTAAAAAGCGAGGTGTGTTGATATGGCAAATAGAAGTCTGAACGTCAAAGATGTAGCTTATATTGCGGTTCTCGCTGCGCTTTGCGTTCTTGCAACTTTTATAAAAATTCCTTTTGGTTCGGGGGCTATGGTTCATTTAGGAACTGGCATGGTTTTTACAACTGGGATTTTGTTCGGTGGCGTTTACGCAGGATGGGCAGCTGCTATTGGTTCGGCATTTTATGATCTTTTAATGGGATTTTCACCCTATACGTTTTGGTCATTCTTTATAAAAGGTATAGCTGGCTATCTTGTTGGAATGATTGCGATGGGACCATTTCCTAATTACGGTAAGACATCAGCACGTGCTGGTTTCCTGCGAATTATTTTGGCTTGTTTTGTCGGTGCCGTGTGGACTTTGGCAGGCTATATTGTGGCCTGGTGGAGCGTTATTGGCAGCTTGAGTGTTGCTTTGGCTAATATACCTGCGAGCCTTCTGACTTCAAGCGTTGGCTTCGTTGTTGCTATGCTGTTATATCCACGTTTGCGCGGATACGTTGAACAAAACTTCAGGTGAAATTGGAGGAATTTTATGAAGAACTTTTTAATAGGCATGTTTCTGATGGGAACACTTATTTTTTTACAAAATACGGTCAGTGCTGCTGAACAAGCGGAAAGTACAACACAGGCACCACAAAAGAGCAGTACGGCTAAAGTTGAAATTGTTCCTTCAGAAGCAAGTTATACGTTGGCTATCATACCGGTTTTGGACATGTCTGGAATGGAAGAAAAAGAAAGAACTGTGGCAAAGCATGCAATACAGAATGCTCTTGAACAAAAATATCCTAAAAAGAAAACGAAGGTCAACCTATTAAGCGAAAAGGCAATTGTTGATTCGGTGCACAGACATCCTTTTGAGAATTATGATGCTCCTGTTCTTGCTGAACTTGTTGCTATTGGTGAAGACTTAAAGGCAGATAGGGTAATATATATTTCTCTTGAGCCAACAAAAAGCGAAGAAGATGGCTTCAGGATAATCGTCGGCACGCAGACCTATGCATCGGAAGTAAGCATGAAAATGAAATGTGTCGATGTTAAAAACAAATCTTACTTATTCAACCAACTTGTTGTGAAAGAAGGGTCTTCTTCAGCCGTTTCTTTTTGGAAGTTTGGCGGGGCTAGCAAAAGCCGCAGCGTTAAAAAAGCTGTAACAGCTTGTATGGAAGAGTTTTTGACAAATTTTGAATAATAAACAGATAGTTTAATAGATACACCTCTTATTTCAAGCATTATATGTGCTGAATAAGAGGTGTATTTTATTGAGATAATCAAGTTTGGCAGGAATATGTTGCTATTAAAGAGAATTTAATCATATTTCGTAATGAGGAGATAAAGTACATGTTGAATAATGTTGATTTGTCCATGACAATTGATAAAGATGATTATGAAAAACAATTTGAAATTTATGCTGATAAACTTGGTTATTTGCAAAGAAAACTCAGGGATCTCGAAATACCTGTAATTATTTTGTTTGAAGGCTGGCATGGTTCTTTACGCGGTACTTTGGTAAATAGACTTCTTTCGGCGTTGGATCCGCGTGGTTTTAGGGTGCATTCTGCAGCTAAAAGTACTTGCAATTACAAAGATAAACCTTATTTTGCACCTTTTTGGTCGGAACTACCACCCAAGGGTGCCTTTAGTATTTATAACGGCAGTTGGTATTATCGGAAACTGGAAAATGAAGTAAGCGATCAGTCTGAAAAAAATAAAGAAAAAGAAGATAGAATTTATTACGAGGATATTAATACATTTGAGCGTCAATTAACTGATGATGGCTATTTGATAGTTAAACTATTCATGCATATTTCACACCAGAAACAAAAGAAAAATTGGGAAAAGCTGGAGAAGATTTATGGCAAGGAATGGCACAAAATTACTTCTGATGAAGAAGAGCCAAGGGCATATGATGAGTATTATTCAGTTTATGAAAAGATGTTTGACGCAACTGATAAAAATAATGCGGCATGGCACGTGTTGCCAGCCGAAGATCTACGTTATGCGGAACTCGAAATATTTGAGGTGCTTTTTGCTGAAATAGAAAGCTATTTAAGCAGAAAAGAACAAGCGGCTAAAAAACTTTATGTTCATTCAGCACCAGATGTGCCGAATATTTTAAACAGCGTTAATTTGTCAGTAAAAGTAGACAAGGAAAACTATAAGGAAGAATTGAAAAAGTATCAGAAGCGCCTCAGAACGCTGCAGTTTGATTTATATAAGCATAGAATCCCCGCCGTCGTTGTTTTTGAGGGTTGGGACGCCAGTGGCAAGGGTGGAGCAATTCAGAGGCTTACTTCTTTTCTTGACCCGCTTGGTTACCAGGTTATTCCTGTTGGCGTGCCGAATGTTGTTGAGAAGCAGTATCATTATTTGTGGCGGTTTTGGCAGCATTTACCGAAAAATGGTGAAATTACTATTTTTGACCGCTCCTGGTATGGACGTGTCCTTGTTGAAAGGGTAGAGGGTTTTGCCACTGCAAACGAATGGCAGCGGGCTTACCGGGAAATCAACGAGACTGAAGAGCAGTGGGCAAGACATGGTATTTTGCTCGCAAAATTCTGGCTGCAAATTGATAAAGATATCCAATATGAGAGATTTCAGGAAAGAGAAAATAATCCGGACAAAGAGTGGAAAATAACGGACGAAGATTGGCGCAACCGTGAAAAGTGGGATAAGTATGAAATTGCCGTCAACGAGATGCTTTACAGGACAAGCACTGATTACGCGCCTTGGACAGTTGTTGAGGCTAATTCCAAATATTATGCCAGACTGAAAGTTTTGGCGACTGTTGTTGATTTATTTGAAAGAGCCCTGAAAAATAACTGACTCCAGTTTGTTTAATTACGAGTGTTTTTCAGATATAATAGTAAAGGTATGTAATATTTTTGGAGGTTTACTGTGAGCTGGGAAATAAAGAACAAAATTAAACAAGTTTTAGATAAAGAAGAAGGAACACAAATTTTTGCTCCGGGAGCACGACGTCCTTTAGCATTTATTTATCCGAATTCCTATAATATAGGCATGTCCAATTTAGGGCTGCAGATTCTTTATAAAGAAATAAACAGCAGAGGCGATACGGCCTGTGAACGCTTTTTCCTGCCTGATAAGAAGGCAAAGGTTGACTACATGAAAACCAAGACTCCGCTTCTGAGTATAGAAACGCAGAGGCCGTTGGCTGATTTTGAAATCATTGCGGTTATGATGTCTTTTGAAATGGACTACCTCAACTTGTTGACTATGCTGAAGATGGGCAAGGTCGGACTATTGGCCGCAGAAAGAAAAGAGAAAGAACCATTGGTTATTATTGGTGGACCGTGTGCGACTTTCAACCCGGAACCGCTTGCAAACTTTGCTGACGCCTTTGTCATTGGCGAAGGAGAACAAACAGTTAATACAATTCTTGATGCCGTTTATCAAGCCAAGAATGAAGGAAAGTCAAAAGAAGAAATTCTGCTCAGCTTGGCTAATTTGCCGGGGGTGTACGTTCCCAGATTTTACAAGCCGGTTTATGATAATGAAGGTGAATTTGTTGCTATGGAAGCGGCTAACGGCGTTCCTGCAACGATAAAAAGACAATGGGTACATAAATTAGATTCTTATTCTGGTAATTCTGCCATTTTGTCTTCAGATACTGAATTCGAGAATATGTATATAATCGAGGTTGCACGTGGTTGCGGGCGGCATTGCCGCTTTTGCATGGCGGGTTATTGTTTCCGGCGTCCAAGAGCAAGGGATTTGGACAAAATCATCGAGGCTATCAAGGAACGTCCGGCAAGGACCAAAAAAGTCGGCTTGATGGGAGCGGCTGTTTCTGATTATCCGCAGATTAAAGAACTTACGAAGTTCCTTGTTGATGCTGAGATACCTTTTACGGTAGCATCTCTGCGTGCGGACAGCCTGGATATCGAACTGGCGGAAGCTTTGGCTCACAGCGGACAGAAGACGATGACCGTGGCGCCTGAAGCTGGCAGTGAACGTATGCGCAAGGTAATTAACAAAGGAATCAGTGAAGATGATATTTACAAAGCTGTAGTATTAGCTACGGCTGCTGGCATGAAAAACATTAAGCTGTATTATATGATTGGTTTGCCAACTGAAGAAGATAGTGATATAGACGAAATGATTGCGATGGTGGCAAGAGTTCGTGCCAAAATGGATGAAGTTGCCAATAAGGGAGACCTTGTTATCAGCATCAATGCCTTTGTGCCGAAACCTTTTACGCCATTCCAATGGTCTCCTTTGGCACCTGTTAAACTTTTAAAGAAGAGATTTAATAAAATTACGGAAGCTTTTCGTAAGGAAAAACACGTTTTTATTCAGACAGAATCATTGAAAGAAACTGTGCTGCAGGCCGTTCTGGCCAGAGGCGACCGCAATATGGGCAATATTCTTTACGAAGCAGCGACTAAATATGACGGCAACTTTAAGCAGGCCTTGCAAGAGGCCGACATTGATCCTGAAGAATATGCAGGGCGCACTCTTGATATAAATAAGTCTTTGCCGTGGTCACATCTTGACATGGGATTGGATGAAGGTTATCTCGCTGCGGAATGGGAAAAAGCCAAGAATCTTGCCTTTACCATTCCGTGCTTTGAAAACTGCAAACGCTGCGGTGTTTGCAAGGAGGAAAAAGATGGCTGAATTTTTATTAAGAGAAAGTAATGGTGTTTGGTACGGCTTCTTCCCTCTGCTTGAAAAGTTTGGTTTTACCCATGCCTTTACCTGCCGACTTCACGGTAATAGCGATTTACTGGCAGGCGGGCTTAATATGGCCCTGCACGTGGGAGATACACAGCAAAAGGTTGTGCAGAACAGAAAAGCTGTGGCAGATGCATTGTCTATAGTGGCAGAGAGAATAACAACTTGTGAACAAATTCATGGCAGTAATATAGTGGTGGTTACGCCGGAAAAAATTGGCAGCGGCGCTTTTTGTTTTTCTGATACCATAGCAGGAACTGATGCCTTGATTACCAAGGAAAAAGCAGTTCCGCTGATGCTCTTTTTTGCTGATTGCGTGCCGGTTATTTTTGCTGATCCCATAACAGGAGCGGTGGGGGCAGCGCATGCTGGCTGGCGTGGCAGCGTAGCAGGTATTGCGGCGAAAACAGTGAGAAAAATGGTGGAAGAGTTTGGGTGTGCTCCTGAAAATCTGCTAGCAGCAATTGGACCGTCCATCGGTCCTTGCTGCTATGAAGTAGATTCTACAGTTTACGAACAGGCAAAAGAATTTGATGCTTGTTTCACGCCTGCCAGCCCCGGGCACTGGCAATTGAATTTATGGAAAATGAATGAAATGCAGCTTCTGCAGGAAGGCTTGAAACCTGAAAATATAATGTGCGCAGATATTTGTACGGCAGATAATAAGGAGCTTTTTTTCTCCTACAGAGCTGAAGCAGGAAAAACAGGGCGTTTGGCGACAGTTATTTGCGGTAAATAGTGTGTATTTAGCTCTAATAATAGAGGAAAACTGTGATAAACAGCGAATAACTAACAGCTAGGAGGCATTGCTATGTTCAGTGAAAATGTAGAAATAGTACGAACCAAAATTAATAATGCTTTAGCAATGCGTAAGGAAACCAAAAAGACAGGTGAAACAGTTACTTTGGTCGCAGTGACCAAGAACCATCCTGCAGATGTGATCATTGCTTCCATGGCTCTTGGTATCAGTGATATCGGTGAGAATCGCCTCCAGGAAGCTAAACTGAAGAAAACTGTTGTTCCAAATGGTCCAAGATGGCATTTGCTAGGCCATCTGCAGACTAATAAAGTCAAGCAGGCAGTAGAAATTTTCGATATCATCGAGTCCGTCGACAGTGAAAAAATACTTGCCGCCATCGACAAAGCTGCCGAGCAACAAGGTAAGGTTCAGGAGGTTCTTTTACAGCTCAATATAGCGGAAGAGGAACAAAAAAGTGGTTTTGACAAAGAGTCTTATGAGGCTATTCTTCCAGAGCTCAGTAATTTTAAAAATGTTTGCATAAGAGGAATAATGGTAATTGCCCAGAAAACTGGAGACGTTGAAGAAACCAGACCTGTTTTCAGAAAAGGATATGAGAAATTCTGCGAATTAAGAGAATATCTTGGCGATCAACACATTGATATTCTTTCTATGGGAATGACGCATGATTATTGGATTGCTGTCGAAGAGGGAGCCAATTCGGTAAGAATTGGTACAGCACTTTTCGGCGAGAGAGATTATGGCAGATAGAATTCAAGGGGGCATGATGTCAAAATGAAGATAGTTGAAAAGATATGCGATACGCTGGGGCTTTACAAAGAAGTTGAAGAAGAAGTTGTTGAGCAGGAAGAATCTTTGCCCAATCCCAAACGTAATTTTGTGCGCAGTACTGAAATTCCTAAGGAAGAAAAACAACCGTTTTTCAGTAAAAAACAGGCCGGTGAAGACGGTAAGCTGATATCTTTGCCGCTGGCACAAAAACAAGTTAAAGTCATAGTGCTTGAACCTACAGGCTTTGACGATTCTCAGAAGGTAGCTGACCATTTGCGCACCAATCAGCCGGTAGTTGTTAATTTTGAAACCACGGATGGCGAAGTCATGAAACGTATGACTGATTTTATTAGTGGTACTGTTTATGCACTTAATGGCAGCATGAAAAAAATTGGACGCAATATTTTAGTTTGTGCCCCACAAAATGTCGATATCGACGCAGGAAGAACAGTATATGATGAAAAGGGTGAAGCACCTTGGGAAAAATAGGAAAAATAGCCTTTATTGGCGGCGGTGCCATGGGCGAAGCAATCATTAAGGGTATTTTAAAAGCCAATCTGGCTGCAGGGGAAGATATAACAGTTAGTGATCCATCCGAGCAGCGTCTGGAATATTTGCAAAAACAATATGGCGTAAATGGCACTAAGGAAAATGTGCTAGCTGTAAAAAATGCAAAGATAGTAATTTTAGCTGTGAAACCGCAGATGGCCGATAAGGCTATTACCAGCACGGTTGCACAGACAATAGCGGAAGAAGCCGCGGTTGTCTCTATAATGGGCTCGGTTGATCTTGAAAAACTGCACTCTTTAATACCGAATAAGGCAATCATAAGAGTAATGCCGAATACACCGCTTGCAGTAGGAGCAGGGATGACAGCGATAGCACCTGATGAAAATGCTGGGCAGGAAATGATAGAAACAACTAAAGCCATTTTTGGCTCCTGCGGCGAAGTGGTCGAGGTCCAGGAAAGTGCGATGGAAGCAATTACGGCAGTTTCCGGCTGCGGACCTGGTTATGTATTCATGCTGATTGATGCTTTGGCTGATGCTGGCGTTAATGCTGGATTACCTCGCAATCTGGCTATCAAACTAGCGGCGCAGACTTTTGCCGGTGCTGGTAAGATGGCTGTCGAAACAGGATTGCACCCAGCACAGTTGCGTGATCAGGTAACGTCTCCAGGTGGCACGACTATTGCAGGTATTCACGCATTAGAAACTCATTGTGTACGTGGAGCTATGTACGATGCGGTCATGGCTGTTTTGGCACGCAGTGAAAAATTAAAAGGAAAATAAAATGGCAGATAGAGAAAAAATATTAAGGTATTTTCGTTCCGGTGGCGACGAAGAATTAGCTGCTAAATTACTTGATTTGGCTGAGAACGTACAAAAATCAAGAAAGTTCAAAGTCAGTGATTTTCTTGATCCTCACGGTTTAAGTGTGGCAGAAATTGTTGCGGCTAATGTTGGTAATATAAAAGTAGAAGTAAATGGCGGTTTTCAGAACCCTGAAAGGGCAAAAACAGCATTTGTTTCCGAAGAATTTTATGGAAAACCGGATTTTGCCATAAAATGTTTTCAGGTCGAATGGGATAAACGCTACTATGATTTGTCGCATAGAGATATTTTGGGTGCTTTCATGGGTCTTGGTTGTAAACGTGAAATACTCGGCGATATAATTTTTATTCCTGAAGGCGCCCAGTTTGTAGCAGATAAAGCATTTGAAGCTTATATTACTTCCAACCTGACGCAGATTGGTGCTGCACCGATATCCTTAAAAATAATTGAACCGGAAGAATTGCAGCAAAAGGAAGAACAAGTCAAGGTTATCAGTGCTACAGTTTCAGCCTTGAGGCTTGATGCAGTTGCAGCAGCAGGTTATGGAGTTTCACGTTCGCGCATGTCTGATGAGATAAAAAGCCAGAATGTGAAGGTAAACTGGAAAGAAGCAAAAAATGCAGCACAAGCAGTAAATCAGGGTGATATAATCTCTTTTCGCAGTCGTGGCCGGGTTGAAGTCGCTGAGATCCGCGGTACCACAAAAAAAGGTCGGATCAGTGTTACACTGAAACGTTATATTTAATTTGGGGCTGGGAGGAACAAAATGTTAACACCCTTAGATTTGCACGGAAAAAAATTTGAAAAAGAATTCCGCGGTTATAACAGCAAGGAAGTTGATGAATTTTTCGCTCAGGTTGTTAAGGATTTTGAAAGACTTTATCAAGACAATATTGAGCTTAAGGAAGCATTGGAAAGAGCTAGCACCAAGCTTGAATATTTCGAACAAATGGAAGCAACCATGCACAATACGCTCGCAATAGCGCAGGAAACGGCAGAAGAAGTCAAACAAAGCGGTAAAAAACAAGTGGAGCTTCTGACGAAGGAAAGTGAAATTGAGCGCCAGAGGCTTTTAACCGAGACTGAAAATAATTGTAGGAAAATGACGACAGATACAGAGAATTACTGCAAGAAAATAACAGCTGAAACAGAAAACAAATGTAGCCAGATGATTGCTGATGCCGAGAAAAAAGTCAGAACGGCTGAAACGGCTTACCAGGAACAGGTCAAGCAGGCTAATACGCATCGTAACCACATGAGAACCTTGCTTGAAGGACAACTGGAGTTAATGCGCAAAGCAGAAAAAGAAAACTTCTAAAGGAATGTTGCGGGGGTAGTGACGATGATTCTTTTGGTGAGACACGGGGAAGCTACGCATCATACGGAGCATCTTACAGGGGGCTGGACTGATTCGGTTTTAACCGAAAAGGGAAAGAGTCAGATGCGGTTTTTAGCTGCAAAATTGGCAAAAGATTTTGCCAGGCATAGAATAAGGACAAGAATATTGGCAAGCGATCTGAGAAGAGCTAAGGACTCCGCACAAATTATTGCGGAGGTGCTGAGCGAACAGGTTGAAGTCATGCCTTTCTTGCGTGAGAAGAATAATGGCCAGGCCGCAGGACTGGACGAAAGAACAGCACGGACTCTTTATGTTAGTCCTCCTTCACCAAAAGAGATTGACCATCGCAACTATCCAGGCGGAGAAACCAGAAGAGAGTTTTTTGACCGTACAATTAATGGAATTAAAACCATAAATAACCTGGAGCGGGAAAACTTTATAATAGTAGCACATAAAGGCACGATTCAGAATATTATCTTTGATTGGATAGGTTTTAATATTGAAGAAGTTAGTGAACGTAATTTTTCTTTTGATATTCTGCCGGCAAGTATTACTGTATTAGGAATTAATAAATGGCAGGAACATGCTATATTTCTCTTGAATGAAACATCTCATCTGCACAGGGATGATGGATTCGGTTTGTTTCAATTCAAATATGGTATAAATCGTCGTTGACGCACAGGGTATTATTATTGTATAATACATCTGCTTATATTTTCATATCAAAAAGCAATGCAGGAGACAGTAAGGCGCTGTATTACGTAAAGCGAATCGAGGATGGTGGAAGCTCGAGACGGCAGTCAGCGTAAGAAAATCACTCCTAAGTTGTCACGCTGAACAAAGTAGGCGTGATCGTCTGATGCACGTTACAACATTTCAAGTGGCAGTATAATGCTGTCAGTAGGGTGGTACCACGGGTGAAAACAGTCTCGTCCCTTCGGGGATAGAGGCTTTATTTTTTTTGGAGGTGTACGAATTGGATTATGGTAAAACTTTAAACCTGCCGGAAACGGAATTCCCGATGCGCGCAGGTTTGCCTGAAAGAGAACCTGGTGTCCTTGAATATTGGCAGGACAGCAAAATTTATGAAAAGAAACAAGCATTGCATGCTGGCAAAGAAAAATTTGTTTTGCATGACGGCCCTCCTTATGCTAATGGCAGAATTCATATGGGGACTGCTTTAAACAAAATTCTTAAGGATATTATTATCAAATATAAATATCTGCAAGGTTTTGATACGCCTTACGTGCCTGGTTGGGATACTCATGGTATGCCGATAGAACATGCCGCTATCAAAAATCTGGGTCTCAATCGTCATGAGCTGGACACTCTTGTTTTGCGTGAAGAATGCAAAAATTATGCTCTTGGCTGGATTGACGAACAACGCAAAGACTTTAAACGCCTTGGTGTTTTAGGTGATTGGGAAAACCCTTATATTACGCTAAAACCAGCCTATGAAGCCAAACAAATTAAAGTTTTTGGTGAAATGGCTAAGAAGGGCTATATCTATAAGGGCAAAAAAGCAGTATACTGGTGCACTCATTGCGAAACAGCACTTGCTGAGGCTGAAATTGAATATGGCGAAGAAAAGTCACACGCTATTTTTGTTAAGTTTCCGCTTAAAGACGACAAGGGCCTTTTGCCTGCTGCCGCTAAGGATAAAGATGTTTTTGTTGTAATCTGGACGACAACACCTTGGACTTTGCCGGCTAACGTAGCAATCGCGGTTAACCCTGACTTCGAATATGCCTGGGTAGAATCTGAGGGTGAAGTCTACTTAATGGCTAAAGAGCTTTTGGCTTCTGTCGGCAAGGTCTGCCATAAAGAATTTACTAATATTCTCGGTACGGTCCAAGGTAGAGAATTGGAAGGCCTGGTTGCCAGTCATCCTTTCCTTGACAGAGATTCCGTAGTTGTTTTGGCTGACTATGTTACCCTTGATGCCGGCAGCGGCTGCGTGCATACAGCTCCTGGCCATGGCCAGGAAGACTTTGAAACAGGTATGCGCTACAAGCTGCCTATAATATCACCGGTTGATAAATCCGGTCATTTGACTGCTGAAGCAGGCGAATTATTTGCTGGTATGTTTGTTTTTGATGCTAACGTGCCAATTATTAAACATTTGGCTGCAACTAACCGCCTTTTGGGCAAAGAAAGCATTCGTCATCAATATGCCCACTGCTGGCGCTGTAAAGAGCCAATCATTTATCGTGCTACAGCTCAGTGGTTTGCATCTGTTGACGGCTTCCGTGAAGCAGCTTTAAATGCTATCGCCAATGAAGTTGAATGGATCCCTGCCTGGGGTGAATCCCGTATTCACAACATGGTTGCTGATCGCCATGACTGGTGCATTTCACGTCAACGTGTTTGGGGCGTGCCAATCCCTGTTTTCTACTGCAAAGATTGCGGTGAATATATCATCAATGATGAAACCATCAATGCGGTTTCTGAACTTTTCGGTAAAGAGGGCTCCGATGCCTGGTGGGCTCATTCGGCGGAAGAAATCCTGCCGACTGGTACTGCCTGCCCAAAATGCGGCGGCAAACATTTTGAAAAAGAAACTGATATAATGGATGTTTGGTTTGACAGCGGTTCTTCCCATGAAGCAGTTTGCAAAGTGCGCCCAGAACTGGCTTGGCCAGCTGATATGTATCTGGAAGGAAGCGACCAGCATCGTGGCTGGTTCCAATCTTCATTATTGACATCTGTGGCATGTAATGGACATGCACCATACAAATCCGTTTTGACACATGGCTATGTTGTTGACGGTGAAGGCCGTAAGATGTCTAAATCTGTAGGCAATACAATTGCTCCACAGGACGTTATCAGCCAATATGGTGCTGACGTTGTGCGTCTATGGGCTGCTTCTTCAGATTACAAAGCAGATATACGTATATCCAAAGAAATATTGAAACAACTTTCTGAAGTTTATCGTAAGATACGTAATACAATCCGCTTTATTCTTGGCAACACTAATGATTTTGATTATGTCACCAATAAAGTAAGTTATGCGGAAATGGAAGAACTTGATCGTTGGGCTTTGATGCACATGCAGCTTTTGAAACAAAAAGTTACAGATGCTTATGATAGCTACGATTTCCATGTTCTTTATCATGCTATTCATAATTTCTGCACTGTTGAAATGAGTGCTTTCTATCTTGACATTATCAAAGATCGTCTTTACGCATCCAAAGCCGATGATAAGGCTCGCCGCAGCGCACAGACTGCTATGTATGAAATTATGATGGATCTGGTGGTTATGTTATCGCCTGTACTGAGCTTTACAATGGAAGAAGTATGGCAATTCATGAAAAAACCAGCTAATATGCCTGAAAGTGTGCAAATGGTTCCTTGGCCTGAAATCAGAAAAGAATATCTGAACGAAGGCCTCGAAACTAAATGGGAGAACTTCATTGAATTGCGCAGTGAAGTAACCAAGGTTCTTGAAGGCGCACGTCGGGCTAAAACAATTGGACATTCTCTTGATGCCAAAGTAGAACTTCATGCGACTGGTGAGGCTTTGACTATTCTGAAGGAAGTAGAAAATGAATTGCCTACTTTGTTTATCGTTTCCCAGGTTGAGCTTTTTGATACTTTAGAAGGTGGCACAGAAGCTACAGGACGCGAAGACATGAAAGTTACTGTCAAATCAGCTGAAGGACAAAAATGCGAGCGTTGCTGGATTTACAGTGATACTGTCGGTGAAGACAGCGAGCACAGCACACTGTGCAGCCGTTGCCGTGAAGCTCTTAAATAATTCTGTTAAAAAAGGAAGACCTCAGCGGTCTTCCTTTTTTGTAATATCGACATAGTTTATTTATACTGCTATAATGAAGAAGTTAATAGAATCAACAGGGGGACTTTATATGGTGATGTTAATGCAGTACATAGGTCTCGCAATTTCTCTTTTTTTTGCTTATCAGGTTTACAAGGATGCTAAAGCGCGAGGCAACGAGGCTGCAATCTTTTGGGCCATAGCCACTTTTCTGGCGTGGATAATCGTACTTCCCATCTATTGGTTCAAGCATATGAGAGATTAAGAGCTAAAATGCAAAACTCTGCAAACCTTATTTTAAGGGTTGCAGAGTTTTTTTAATCATCGAAACTTTTCCAGGCGTTATCTACAATGGCCTTCTCGTTTTTTTTCTTTTTCTTTTCAATATTGAAAAAATTGTTGTCTCTGTGGTCCGTGGAATAGTCAGCATAATCTATGTCGCGGTCGTATTGTTCATAGCTGCGGTTGTAATCACCGTGTCCATCATCGCAAATATAAGAAATATTTTGTCTTGGTTCATAAAAAAATTGTTCTACCATAATTTCCTCCTGCTTAATAATGCTTACAGATTATTCTAGCATGAAATACTACTCTGGAAAAGCTACAATATTTTTAGTTCAGATAATCTATACATTCTGAAGCTGTAAAACTATTTGATTTAAGCAAATTTTGTGGTATGATTTAGAAAGAAATATTAGAATAATCAGAATATTATGCTGAAAATTAATTTAAATTACGTATAGTTTTCAAAAAAATAATAAGAATTGTATCGTTGCATATGAATAAATTGATGCAAGTTATCCGCTATCTAATCGATATATAGTTCGAAATATTGCCTTGCTTAGCAGATATTAAGAAAAATTAAGGAGGGATGAATGGCATGACTAAGCACAGCAAGGAAGTTTTAGAAAAGTATCTGAACGCAGATACAGAAGGGGAAAGCTACGGGGAAGCCAGTGGCGAAGGCACGAAAGACGTAGAAACGTTGGAGGAAATCTGGCAGGATAAGAAAGCGAAAGCCGAAGTAGAAGCTAGGCATATGCCTAAGGAAAAGGCATATAGGGGACATAAAGTATAAAAGTTAATAAGGGGCTGTAACGAAATAAGGTAATTCCTTTTAAAAAGTCACAGTTTCCTTCAGGCAAGCCTAAGAAAGGAGCCCGGCAATTGCTCTTAACGAGCATTCGTCGGGCTCCTTTCTATTTTGGGGCGAAT